>Ga0172368_10003729_pt1 | contig 18230 bp, 11 predicted proteins | sample Lak11m_FD_114540 | JGI IMG/M metagenome (GOLD analysis project Ga0172368, IMG submission 114540) | Freshwater microbial communities from Kabuno Bay, South-Kivu, Congo - kab_022012_11m | ecosystem: Environmental > Aquatic > Freshwater > Lake | place: Democratic Republic of the Congo: South-Kivu...
GAGGCGCAGATGGAGGCGCGCGTGCTCATGATGAGCACGAACAACATCCTCTCGCCCGCGCACGGCAAGCCGATCATCGTGCCGACGCAGGACATCGTGCTGGGCGTGTACTACCTCACGCGCGAGCGCACGTTCGCCAAGGGCGAGGGCCGCATCTTCGCGAGCCGCGACGAGGTGCGCGGCGCGTACGACCACGGCGAGGTCGAACTGCAGGCGCGCATCACGTGCCGCGTGAACTACCCCGGCGGCGTGCGCAAGCGCGTCGAGTCCACGGTAGGGCGCGTGCTGCTGAGCGAGATCCTCCCGGAGTCGATCCCGTTCGACAACATCAACCGCACCTTGGGCAAGAAGGAACTGGGCGCGCTCATCGACACCTGCTACCGCCTCTGCGGCGAGAAGGAGACGGTGCTGCTGGCCGACCGGCTGCGCACGTGGGGCTACAACAACGCCACGCGCGCCGGCATCTCCATCGCGCTCAAGGACATGGTGATTCCCGACGCCAAGGCGACGCACCTGACCAAGGCGAACGGCGAGGTGGCCGAGATCGAGAACCAGTACCTCGAAGGCCTCATCACCGACGGCGAGCGCTACAACAAGGTGATCGACATCTGGGCGCAGGTGACCGAAGAAATCACCAAGAAGATGATGGAGCAAATCTCCCGCGAGAAGGTACACAAGGAGATCGACGGCAAGGTGCAGGAGAGGGAACAGCCCTCCTTCAACCCGATCTTCATCATGGCCGACTCGGGAGCCCGCGGCTCCACGCAGCAGATCCGGCAGCTCGCCGGCATGCGCGGCCTCATGGCGAAGCCCTCGGGCGAAATCATCGAGACGCCGATCACCGCGAACTTCCGCGAAGGCCTCACCGTGCTGCAGTACTTCATCTCGACGCACGGCGCGCGCAAGGGCCTCGCGGACACCGCCCTGAAAACGGCCAACTCCGGCTACCTGACGCGCCGCCTCGTGGACGTGGCGCAGGACGCCATCATCACCGAGTACGACTGCGGCACCATCGAGGGGCTGGAGCTCGAGGCCCTGACCGAGGGCGGCGAAATCATCGAGCCGCTGGCCGAGCGCATCCTGGGCCGCGTCACGCTCGAGGACGTACACGACCCGCGCACCGGCGACGTCGTCGTGAAGCAGGGCACGGAGCTGGACGAGGACGCCGTCCGGAAGATCGAGGACGCGGGCGTCTTCAAGGTGAAGATCCGCGACGTGCTCACCTGCCAGAGCAAGCGCGGCATCTGCGTCGAGTGCTACGGACGCGACCTGGCGCGCGGACGCAAGGTGAACCTGGGCGAGGCCGTGGGCGTCATCGCGGCGCAGTCCATCGGCGAGCCCGGCACGCAGCTCACCATGCGCACGTTCCACATCGGCGGCGCCGCGAGCAGCCGCGTGCAGCAGAGCACGCTCGAGGTGCGCAACCCCGGCACCATCCAGTTCCACAACCTGTCGTACGTCGCGAAGCCGGACGGGTCGCTCATCGTCAAGAACCGCAACGGAGAAATGAGCGTCGTGGACGCCAGCGGCCGCGAGCGCGAGCGCTACGGCGTCATCTACGGCGCCAAGGTGCTGGTGAAGGAGGGCCAGAAGGTCGAGCCGGGCACGCTGCTGGCGGAGTGGGACCCGTACACGAGCCCCATCATCACGGAGGTGGGCGGCATCGTGAAGTTCGGCGACGTGATCGAAGGCGTCACGATGACTGAGCAGCTCGATGAGGTGACCGGTCTGTCGCGGCGCACGATCATGGAGGCGAAGGATCCGGACGCGCGGCCGCGCATCTCGATCAAGGACGAGCACGGCAACACGAAGCCGCTGCCGGGCTCGGACAACGAGGCGCGCTACCAGCTCTCGGTCGGCGCCAACATCACGGTGAACGAAGGCGACGAGGTGCAGCCGGGCGAGATCCTGGCCAAGATCCCGCGCGAGACGACGAAGACCAAGGACATCACGGGCGGTCTGCCGCGCGTGGCGGAGCTGTTCGAGGCGCGCAAGCCCAAGGAGGCCGCGGTCATCACGGAGATCGACGGCGTCGTGAGCTTCGGCAAGGACGCCAAGGGCAAGCGCAAGGTCGAGGTGACGCCGGAGATCGACGGCAAGCTGCGACCCGATCTCAAGAAGGAGTACCTCATCGGCAAGGGCAAGCCGATCACGGTGCACTCGGGCGACCGGGTGCGCGCCGGCGAGGCGCTCATGGACGGCGCCGCCAACCCGCACGACATCCTCAAGGTGCTGGGCGAGAAGGAGCTGGCGAGCTACCTGGTGAACGAGATCCAGGAGGTGTACCGGCTGCAGGGCGTGAAGATCAACGACAAGCACATCGAGACGATCGTGCGCCAGATGCTGCGGCGCGTGCGCGTGACCGACGTGGGCGACACGACGTTCCTGACGGACGAGCACGTGGAGAAGTGGAAGTTCGACGAGGAGTGCAACCGCGTGACGGCCAAGGGCGGCGTGCCGGCGCAGAGCGAGCCGCTGCTGCTGGGCATCACGAAGGCGTCGCTGTCGACGGAATCGTTCATCTCGGCCTCCAGCTTCCAGGAGACGACCAAGGTGCTGACCGAGGCGGCGATCTCGGGCAGCATCGACCGGCTGCGGGGCCTGAAGGAGAACGTGATCATGGGCCGGCTGATCCCGGCCGGCACGGGCCTGAACCAGTACCAGCAGCTCGACATCGAGGTGGAGACGCCTGCGGACGAGGTCGCGGCGGCCGAAGAGGCGCTCGCCGCGGCCGCAGGCGACGGCGGCATGGGCGGCCTGCCCGAGATGCCGCCGCCCGCTCCGGCGCCGGCGGTGGGCGGCGAGGCCGCAGGAGCGTAGGCGGCCTCGGCGCCGGGCATGCAAGTGCCCGGATTTCGTCGCGAAATTCCGCGCCCCGGTGCCGAATGGCGCCGGGGCGCGGTCCTTCGGAGGCATGCGATGGACCCGAGAATCGGACGGCAGCGCGTCGTCCAGATGCGCAAGTACCTGCAGAAGAAGACGAAGAAGGGCTTCGCCGGATACCCGGCGGCGACCTGGGCGTTCTACGGCCCCGACGACAAGACCGCGAGCAAGCTCGTCGTCGCTATCGTCGCCCGTGAGGGCGCGGAGCCCGACCCGATGCGCAAGTGGTTCGCCGAGTCGGGCGATCTGCGCGACGACGCCGAGAAGATCGCCGAGGCCATCGAGTTCATGCGCCAGCACGGCGTCCACACGGTCGTCGCCCCGGAACGGATCATCGGCTGCCCGCACGAGGAAGGCGTCGACTACGAGGGCCCCACGTGCCCGAAGTGCCCCTTCTGGGCCATCCGCGACCGGTGGACCGGCGAGGTGGTGCACTGAAGCCGCGGTCGGCCGCGCGGCTCGGTGGCGCCCCGGTCTCCGGATTCACGGAGGCCGCGTTTCTCTCCTTCCGTCACCCCTCGAATCCCTCCCTCGCCTCCGTCATCCCCAGTTCGCGGCGCAGGCAGTCCAGGTCGAGCCACCGCGCCGCGCCGTTGCCGGGGATGCCGTTGCGTTCGGAGCTGCGCAGCCATTTCTCCACCGCCCTGCGCCCCTGTTCGGTGGCGACCAGCTTGCGCGGAACGCCACCCAGCGATGGGACTTCCCGCTCCAGCGAGTGCCGGGTGCGCGATGACGCTGTCGCGTGCCGCTGCATCCATCGTCTGGCCCGGCCGCAGGAGCCGGAACCTGCCGGTGGACAGGACGATCTGTTCCACACCGTCGCCCGGCCGCGCCACGAAGGTCGCGCCCCGATCTTCGCCGCCCGAAACGCGGTCCCACGGCCGCACGCGCGTCACGCCGCCGATCTTCAAGCGCAGCCCGGTCCGGGCACGCAGCAGCTTCAGCAGCCGCTCGAAGCGCTGCCGCGAATTCGCCGACACCTTCCAGATGCCGTCGTCGTCGCGGCTGGCGCTGCCCAGCACCTCGCGGTCGGGCTGCTGGGAGGTCGGGCCGTCGCTGAGCAGATCCCAGAAGTCGCCGTCGTGCCGGTCGAACCGGTCGTCCGCGCACAGCACGCCCACCAGCCGATCCTCGTCGGCTCCGTCCACCAGCAACGGCGCCTCGTGGGCCTCCAGCCGGTCGCCGTCGCTGTTCACCATGTACAGGCGCTTGCGCGGCGCGCGAGCGGCCTACTCGCGCCCCCAGCCAACCAGCGCGCCGAAGGCGATGCCCGCGCGGCGGGCGAGCCCCGGCCCCGGTGCCGCCGGGTCGACTTCCTCCGGGTCGAGCCCGGACCGGCGCAGACCTTCGCGCGCAAGATCCACCGCGCGCGCCGCCTCCAGGTCGTCGAAGGCGGGAGAAGAGAAGAGCAGCGACGGCAGGAACCACGTGCCGTCGCCCACCTCCACGAACCATCCGAGGGCCCGCCGCCAGCGAGTGAACCCGTCGACGACCCCGCGCCCCGCGTGTACGCGCAGCACCCGCCCGCCGTGCAGCTCGCGCAGAACGAGCATCGGCTCGGGCCCGGCGATGCGGTCCACGATTTCGCAGAACAGGCCCTGCGCGCGCTCCATGCGGGCCACGGCGGCGGCGAGCACGGGCGCGTTGAGCCGCATCGAAGCGGGCCATGGCCGCGCCGGCGGTGCCGTCCTCCAGCGGGCGCCACCACGCGGCCCACGTGAGCGGCAGCGACCCGGAGGAGGCGAGCGCCTCGCGCGCAGCGTCCCCGTCCCAGCCTGAGCGATCGGGGCCGAACGCCGCTTCGAGCAGTTCTGCGGCCGCGGCGGGTGCGTCGTCGGGCCGGCGCCGCTCGAACTCGCGTGCCCACAGGCCCTGCGACACGGCGCGGTGCAGGGCGACGAGCGTCGTGGCGGCCGGCGTCCCGCGACGCGGCTCGGGACCTGCGGGCGGAGCGGCCGGCACGGACGCCTCCTTTCGCTCCGGAGGAGCGGGACGGCGCACGATACCACGCGCGCCCCGACCCGCCCGCGACCGGCAGCATGGCCGGCGTCGTCACGTGGAACCCGTAGGCCGTCGCCAGCGGGGACGGGGCGAGGCCCGTCGTCACGGGCGGCGACACGGAGCGGTTCGCGCTCGCGGAGCAGGCGGCGCCCTCAGGTCCATTCGGCTCCGTCGGGAGGCGTGCCGGAGCCTTCGTCGGAGGGCTCGAGCCCGAAATGCCGGCGCAGCGCACGGCAGGCGTCTTCGATCGGGCTGCCTTCCATGCCCTCGAAGTCGTCGAGAACCTGCTCCAGCGGCGCCAGCAGGCATCGCGCAGGCTTGTGTACCGCCACGAAGGCAAGCCACTCGACGAAGGTGAGGTTGTCGTCGCGAATCCTCTCGCGCAGGGCCGCCTCGAAGAACGCCAGGTCCTCCGCAAGCCATTCGCCCGGCGGATGGAAGAGCACCAGGCCGTGCAGCCGCGCGCTGCGCTCGACAGGCAGCGCCTTGCGGACGCGCCGGATCGCGGCCCAGTCGTCCTCGTCGAGCCCCGGGCGCCGATCCGCTCCGATGGAGGAACCGTACTTGTGCCAGGGGACGTGATCCGACGGGCGGACGCACGCGTCGACCACCTGCGAGACCTCCTCGGCGCTCAGCCGGTCGTCGTGCATGTCCGCGCGGGCCCGTCGGAGAATCTCTCCCTCCAGGTGGTGGTGGATCAGCACGGAACGCAGCAGCGGGTCGTCGTAGAAGGCCGGCAGCGCGTCGGCCTGGTGCGTCGCCACCTGCGCCACGGCCCAGACCAGCAGAGGCCCCGCCTCCCGCTGCTCCAGACCGCGGCGCGCCAGTGCCATCACGGTCTCCTGCGGGAGCCCCCTGGCCAGCGTCGCAAGCGGCCCGGCCAGGAGCCGGAAGCGACCGCGGAACCCGGCCTCCACGCAGGCCGCGAAGAGCGGCTCCACCCACCCGCGGCCGGGTCCCGCACGCTCGATCGGCTTGTTCAGGAACATCAGGGGCGGAATCTCGCCCTCCCCTTCGCCCCAGGACAGCAGCAGCTCGGCCACGGCGCGCGGGTCGTCCTCCTGCGGCCACATCGCGCTCAGCAGACTCGAACAGTGCCAGGCGGGCGAACCGGCGTCCGCGAGCGACGCGGGCTTCATCGGCACCAGCCGCCGCAGCAGCTCGGCGCACAGCCGCCGGCGGAACTCCACCGGCAGCTTCCCCGCGAGCTTGCCGTCCCAGTCGTGGACTTCGAGACGCCGGTCCCAGCTCCCGGACAGCAGGTCGCACACGACCGTTTCCGCCCCCTCGTGACCCGCTACAGCCACCAGGACATCGCCCCCCCGGCTCAGGCACCGGCCCGCATGCACGAGCCTGCGCAGCGCGCCCAGCGCCGCCCCCGCCGGCATCCGTGCGAGCAGCGCGATCTGCTCCTCGATGACCTCGTCCGTGCGCTCGTTGCCCTGCATCAGCTCGAGCCATCGGCGGACCACCGGCAGCAGCTCCTGCGTCTTCTCTTCGGGCAATCCCGCCAGCGGATCCGCCTCGAAAGCCCCCATCCAGTACGGAGCGCCTCCCGCCTTCTGCAGCCGCTCGCGCGCCATGCCGGCAATCTGCGTCCCGGTTCCCAGCAGCTTCTCCAGGACCGCGCGATCCGTTGCATCCGACGGGTCCATGCCCTCCACCACCTGCGCCAGGACCACACCCCAGCGGTTGTCGGCCAGGCCCCGCAGCAGCGGCTTCTGCGAAGAGTCCAGCGTGCACAGGTGGCGCACGGCCCGCGCCAGCAGGTCGACGACCTCCCGGTTGTCGAGCATTTCGTCCTCGATCAGGTCCACGATCCGGGCCGTCGCGCCCGTGTCCCCGCTCAGCGCCCTGGCCGCCGCCCAGGCCGCCGCGAACGCGTCGCGGCCCCCGCGACGCAGGTCCAGCAGGGGCCATTCGCGCGGGCGGCGTTCGGAGCGCTCCCGATCCAGCGCCTTGCCCAGCTCACGCAGGTCGGACGGCGGCAGCAGCGGCGGCAGCGGGCGCCCCGTCTTCCTGGCTCCTCGACGACTTGCCATGACGGCTCTCCTCGGCGAACGCCAGGCGCAGCACCTCGTCCAGCCTGGACACCAGCACGACACGCACGCGCAGAGACTCGGGCAGGTCGGAGCGGTTCTCGGCGGGCACGCACACCTCGGCCAGCCCCGCGCGCTCGGCGGCCAGGACCTTCGCGCGCACGCCGCCCACCGCCGTGACCCGACCCGACAGCGTCAGCTCGCCCGTGAACGCGAGGTCGGCGCGCACCGCCCGCCCGCTCGCGGCGCTGGCGAGCGCGACCGCCAGCGCGACTCCGGCCGACGGACCGTCCTTCGGAGTGGCCGCGTCCGGCAGGTGCACGTGCACGTCCGCATCCAGGGCTGCCGCATCCAGTCCGTACGCGGCCGCGTCGTGGCGCAGGTGCGACACGACGGCCCGGACGCTCTCGCGCAGCACGGTTCCCATGCGTCCGGTCAGGTGCAGCCTCCCCCGGCCGCGCAGCAGCACCGCCTCGACCGGCATCAGGGCGCCACCTTCGCCGCTCACGGACAACCCCCACGCGCTCCCCGGAGGAAGGCTCTGCTCCCGCGCGTGCCGCGGCGGGCGCCCGCGCCCCAGGACCTTCTCCACCTCCGCGGCGGTGACGGGACCGCCCGCGTCGGCACCGTCCTTCACCCGGGCGAGCGCCCGCGCCCGCAGGATCGACGCCAGCGCGCGCTGGAGCTGGCGCAGACCCGCCTCGCGCGTGTGCCCATCCACGAGCGCGACGAGCACCTCGTCGTCGACGCACGGGACGGTTCCCAGCGCCAGCTCGTCCACCAGACGCGGCAGCAGGTGCGAGCGCACCAGCGACACCTTCTCCTCGATCGAGTAGCCGTCCAGCTCCACCGGCTCCAGCCGGTCGCGCAGCACCGGGTGGATGGCCGCCGCGTCGTTGGCGGTACACACGAAGAAGACGTGCGACAGGTCGTAGGGCACCTGCAGGAAGTGGTCGGAGAACTGCGCGTGCTGCGCCGGGTCCAGCACCTCCAGCAGCGCGCCCGTGGGGCTGCGCGAGGTGTCGGTCCCGAGCTTGTCCAGTTCGTCCAGCAGCAGCAGCGCGCTCGGGCTGCCCGCGGACGCGAGCGCCTGCACGATGCGGCCCGCGCTCGCCGCCAGGAAGCTGGGACGGTGGCCGCGCAGTTCGCATTCGTCGTGGATGCCGCCCAGGGCGACGCGCGCGAAGGGGCGCCCCAGCGCCGCCGCGATGGAGCGCGCCACGGTCGTCTTGCCTGTTCCCGGCGGGCCCACCAGACACAGCACCGTCGAGCGGGCGCTGCCTCCCAGCACCCGGACGGCCAGATGCTCCAGGATGCGCCGCTTCACCTTCTCCATGCCGGCGTGGTCGCGGTCGAGCGCCGCCTGCACGCGCGCCAGGTCCACCGCCGGCAGCTCCGCCGGGTGCCAGCTCAGCCGAGCCATGAGCTCCAGGTGCGACAGCCACGTGGCGTGCTCGTTGTTGTGCGAGCCGCCCGCCCGCAGGAGCCGCAGCTCGCGTCGCGCCATCTCGCGCGCCTCGGGCGGCAGCCCCGCCTGTCGCAGGCGCTTCTCCAGCCTCGCGAGGTCGTCGCCGTCCGGCGCCACGGCCGGGTCGTACACGTCGAGCTTCTTCTCCAGCTCGACGACGCGGCTCCACAGGCGCCGCTTCTGCGCGGGGCTCGCCCCGCCCGGCGCCGACAGCTCCTTCACGGTCGCCTCGAACGTGCGTTCGGCCCGGTGCGCCGGCTCGCGCGCCGCGGCCGTCGTTGCGGCCTGCTCGACCGCCTCCGCCAGCGGCCGGCTCGCGACGCGGGCGAGCTCCCCGGGGGCGACGGCGGCACGCAGCAGGGCGGCCGCCGCCTCGCGCAGGCGCGTCGCCCCGCCTTCCGCGGGCGCGCCGGTCTGCAGCGTCTGCACGAGCCTGCCCATCGCTCCGACGAGCCGGGCGTCGTCGTCGGGCTCGGCCTCGACGCCCCCCACCTCTGCCAGAAACGGCGGCTCGGCGCGCGTCACCCTGTCCAGCCGCACGCGGGCGAGGCCGCGCACGCGGAAGGACTCGCCCTCGGCTCCCAGGAGGTCGGCGACCGTGGCGTGGCGGCCGTTCGCCAGCGAGGGCAGCTCGACCGGCGAGGTGACGGTGACGAAGGCGACCCGTTTTCCGACGGCCCCCGCGAGCGCCCTGCGGTGCGGCGCGTCGAGCGCGGGGGCGCCCAGCAGACGCTCCTCGCCCGGCAGCAGCGCGTCTTCCAGCAGGCCGTAGAGGTCGAGCGTGTCCATCGTGCTCTCCCTGCTCTTCACCACTCGTCGCCCGGCGCCGTGCCGTCGGAGCCGGCGGCGCTCGTGCCGAAGAGTCGCTCGTGGAGCGCCAGTGCGGTGCCGATCCGGGCATGCTCGTCGTCGTCGGCGAGCCCCGCGGCTTCGCGCAGCAGCGGCAGGAAGGCCGGGTCGGGCCGCGTTTCCGCGAGCATCGCCAGACGGTCGAGCTCGGCAGCGTCGCGCCGCACCCACGCCCGCTCCAGGCAGCGCAGGAAGTGGGTGCGGTCGACGGGGTGCCACCGGCCGAGCGGATACGACGTCGCGATGCCGGCATCGAGCTGCGCGTCGGTCAGACCGGCCCGCAGACGCCGCACGATGTCCCACTCCGCCGGGGAGAGCGGTCCGGACAGCTCGGGCCCGAGCGCCTTGTCGACCGCCGCGCGTCGAGCCAGAGCGTCCTCGTCGAACTTCCGCTCGGGCGGCCCGTCGATGCCGCAGGCTTCCACTTCCTCGTCCGAGCCGGAGTCCCAGCGAAGATTCCAGAACGGCGCGGCCCACCACAGGTCGCCGCCCCACAGGAGTCCCGCGTCCCAAGCGACGTGCTGCGCCTCCTGCGCGTCGAGCCGCCCTTCGCGCAGCTCCCTGCGCGCCCGTGCCAGCAGACTCCATTGCAGCGATTCGTCGTTCAGCATCTGGAAGAGCGCCGGGCGCAGCACCGGGTCGTCCCAGTGCTCCTCGAGCCGCTCCGGAGCCACGTCGCGCAAGGTCTTCGCGAGCCACGAGGCCACGGCGGACGGGACCGGCTGCCCGAGCAGGGGCAGCGCGAGCGCGAGCTGCTCCTGCGCCGGCCATGCGCCCGTGGCGCCTTGCAGCTCCCAGCCCAGGAAGCGCAGCCGGCGCGCTTCGGGCTCGGCCAGCCACTCGCGCAAGAGGTCGCGGCCCCAGGGCGCCGTTTCGAAGCCGCGCCGCACGGGACGCTGCAGCCACGTGACCGCCTGCAGGTACGGCAGCTCCGACGCCCCGCAGGCGAGCAGGAAGTCGACGACCGGACGGGAGTCCTCGTCTTCGGGCCAGGCCTTTCCGCAGATCATCAGCAGCGTGTAGGCCGGTGCCATGAAGGTCTGAAGGTCGGCGGGCGGAGCCGTGCGCGCCCGCCGCAGACAGTCCAGGGCGAGCGCGCTGCGGACCGGCGCCGCCAGCCGGCCCAGCGCGGCCTCCAGCGCCGATTCGATCGGCCTGTGCAGAGCGCGGTCGCCGCTCTCGACGGCCTCGCAGATCAGGACGGCGTCGGCCGGCTCCCGCAAGGCCCCGACGAGTGCCTCGGCCAGGTTCTCCTTCGACGACCAGCAGCAGGCCAGCAGCGCGGGCAGCGCGGCGCGTGCGGCTGCGGGCCCCATGCCGGCGAGCATCGCGCACAGGGCGGCGCCCTCGTCCTTCGCCTCGCGCTGGTGCGCGAACAGCTCGGCGTACCGGCGAAGCGCAGGCTCCTGCGCGCATGCCTCGTCGGGGCCAAGACCCGCCAGCGGGTCCGAACGGAAGACACCGCACCACCATGCGGTCTCCCCCGCCTTTTCGAGGCGGCTGCGGGCTGCGTTCGCGACGTGGTCGAAGGGCGAGCCCGCCAGGTGCTCCAGCGCCGCGCGCTCGTCGGGCCGCGCGGCGTCCAGAGCCCGGACGAGGGCGTACTGCACGTCGAAACGGGCTGAGGACTGCAGCCCGAGCAGGCGCGGCCGCAGGGACGGCTCGCGCATCGCCAGCGCGACGGCCGCCAGTGTGGCCATCTCCTGCTCGCCGAGGTCGACGAAGCCCGCGTCGCGGCCCGCCAGCGCGAGAAGTCGATCCATCGCATCGGGCGGTCCGGAAAGCCCGGTGCCGGCGGCCCAGGCGGCCTCCAGCGCGGCCCGTCCGAGCCGCCACAGCAGCGCCTCGTCCCCCCCGGACCACCCGGGATGCACGTCCTTGAGCCCGTCCAGGTGCTCCCCGAGCGCCCGGATGCGGCTGGCGGCGAAGAGCGGCGTGGCTGCGTCTTCCTTCGGCATGCTCGTCACCTCGCCCGTCGGCCGTTGCAGGTCGGCACGCACCGCACCCCGCGAGCCGACAAGCGGGGCCGACGCGGCGCCGCGGGAAGAAACGCGCCCGCGTCGGCTCGATTTTGCCGGGAAATCGGCCCGAAACATTTTCGCCACGTGGCGAGAATCTTCTCCCCGAGGGGCCCGCGTCCGGCTAGTCCGATTCCTCGGGGTGGGGCGCGCCGACGACTTCCGCCAGCGCTTCCAGTTTCTCGGCGGCCCCCCGAACCACTTCGAGGAGCCTGGCGAGTTGCGCGGCGCAGGCACGGATCGCCGCGAGGTCCCTGCCCGGCACCTTTCCCGCGTCTGCCGTCGCCTCCGACACGGTCTTCCGCGTGCTCGCGGCGAGGGCCGCCGCCTGGCGCCGCAGCGCGGCGAGCGACGCCGCGAGCGACACGGCCTTCCGGGCCTTGCGGGACGCCACGTCGCGGCGGACGTCGCGAACCGAGAGGTCCTTTTCGACGACACGCAGGTGAAGCCCGCGGCGGACCCGCCCGTCGCGCTCCTGTGCAAGCGCGACGAACATGGCCCATCCGAGCGGCCGTCCGCTCTTCGTCCGCCGGGCGGCAGCCTCCACGAACGTCTTCGCGTCGGGCCAGCAGTCGCCGACGTCGGCGTACCGGTAGAGCGTCGCCGCGCCGAGCCCGACCTGCGTCGCGAGCTGCGCGACGGCCCTCTCGCCGTAGGTGTCCGGGGCGTCGCGCACCTCCTTCACGAGCAACGCCACCTTGTGCCGCGCCGCCGAGTCGCCGGCTTCCGCCTCTCCCAGCAACTCCCGCAGCTTCGTTGCCCTGGACAGCAACGCCGGCGGCAGGGCCTGCGTCGGGTCGGTTGCGCCGGCCGCGGGTTTCGCGGCGGACTTCCTCGTTGGAACCGCGGATTCGTGCGCGAACCGTGCTCCGCGTCTTGTCGCGACAGGTCGTTCGCCCATGGGCACGCCTCCCAAGGGGCCGAGTGTGCCCGAGACCGTGCGGGAGACGCAAGGCGAAACGGGTCGCATGCGAATCCGCCGTCCGGGCGCACGCAGCGCCGGAGCGAGCGCGCCACCTTTTCGGTCCCACCCAAGATGCCGCGGCCTCCGCCCAACGCTCTCGCGGGGTCCGCGGGAGAGGCCGCAAGCGGAGTGTCGTCGAACACTTCCCGGCTGTTCCTGTCGCACACCGGTGCCGAATGGTGCCGGGGCGCAGCGGTCTTGGTTCTTGACTGGCCGTCAGCATCATGGTCATGTCAAGCCCATGCAGCAGCAGGGAGCGCTGAAGGAGCCGCCATGCAACCGAAGATCGTGTTCCTGAAGACCGAATGGATGAGGCGATACGACGGCCGCGACACGGACTCAATCGGCACGACGATGGGGTTTCCCAAGAAATTCGGCATCGGCCACGAGATCCTCAACTTCCGCGGCGTGCGCGGGACGACGTATGGGTATTCGGCGCCAAAGGGTGGGAGGAAGCTCGACCTGACGAGCCTCGGCGCTTCCCGAGAAGCGACTCAGCAAGACGGTGTGACTATCGTCTGGGTGGCACGCCAACGCGGGAACGCCGGAACACGGGTCGTAGGGTGGTACGAGAACGCGACCGTCTTCCGCGAGTACCGAAAGCATCCGCTTGCCAAGCGCTACCGAGATCTGTTCAAGAGCCGGGGACTTCCCGTCGAGCACCGTGACCTGGTCTACCTGGCCTGCGCCGCATCGAAGGACTGCCACCTCATTCCGGAAGAAGATCGGAACCTCGAGTTGCCGCGGAGGAAGATGGAGAACACGCTTATTTGGTACGCTGACAAGAGCGCTCGGTTCAAGAAGCGCGTGCTGGACCTGATCGCGCAACGGCGCGGCCGGCGGAGCGATCCCGAGGTGGAGCCGCCCGTTTCTGGGCTCATCAAGTGTGCGACCAGCGAGTGGGGTCTGAAGCCAGAGAGGAGACGGAGAGCGGCGGCGCACCTCGTGAAGGAGCACAACAATCGCAAGAAGGTCCTTGGCTTCAAGGACGAGCCGTACGTCTGCGACGGCTGCGGAGAGTCGCCGGAAGTCCGGTATGGAACGGGCTTCGACAAGATCGTCGAGGTGCATCACACCAAGTGGGCCGAGGAGAAGAGGATCGAGGACTTCGCTGTCCTCTGTCCATCCTGCCACCGGCGCGTGCACTTCCACCGCGCGGAGGCACCTCTTTCCATCCAAGATCTCCGCCGCGAGCTCACGTTGGTCCGGAAGCAGCGCTAGTCTGCCCACAATGCAGAAGGGCGTGGCATCTTTCGAGACGGTGCGAGGCTGGCGCCAATGACCGGGGACCTAGCGATATGCTCGGTTGAGCCAGGCGCCTAGCGACCGGAGTTCGCGACGAAGCCCACCGGGCGCCCTGGCTTCCACCCACTCCCTCCACGACGCCACCCACGCGGCGACTTCGAACGACTCGGGGCAGGTGAAGGCGAGTTCGACTCCGCCGCCGCGCCGTTCCTTGAGCGTCTGGCTCGGATGCCAGATCCGCTCGCGGATGTAGGGCGCGGCGTTGCGGTTGAATCGAAGCACGTACGTGGTCGGCTTGCCGCCGTCGAAGATCCCGAAAGAGCTCGGCCGGCGCGGCCGAGGACCCGCTCGCCCCGTGCGCGGCGGACTACGTGCACAACCTCTTCGTCGGAACGCCGCTGCACCGGCTCGAAAGCGAGCACATGCTGGCACTCGACAACCTGCGGGAGGTGCGCCGCTGGGTCGATCGGCTCTGCCCGCCGGGTTGCCGGTTCCGGGCGAAGGACGACGAGGACGATGGCCCGTCGAACGCGCACCTGCGCTGCCATCTGCGCCAGAAACTCCGTCGGGAGCCGCAGCCGCGCCTCGTGCGCCCGCCGTGCCCTCCCGTGTCCGGCAACCTGGACCTCCTCTCGGGTGCCATCGGTCTCGACGACGATGCCCGCGCGGTGCTCCAGTTTCTCCTGTGCCTGGACGGCTCCCGGGACCTGAGGCAACTGTCGGAGTGCATGGGCGACATCACGTTCTCGCGCTTCGTCGGCTTCGTCGCCGTTGCGGCGGGATTGTCCGAAGGCCGCGTCGCCGAGGCACTCGCACCGCAGGGGCGGCTCGTCGGGACGGGCCTCGTCGACATCCAGTCCGGCGACCGCGAGCTGCGTTCCAAGTTCGCGCTGCGCGACGGGCTCGCCGACGGTCTGCGCGACCCGGTGCTCGACCGCGAACGGTTGCTGCGGCGCTTCCTGCGCGTCGCGCCCGCGCCCACGCTGGGGTGGGACGACTTCTCGCACGCCGAGGCCGACGTGCGCCTCGTGCGGGAAGTCGTGGCCGGCGCACTTCGGACCCGGGCTTGCGGCGTGAACATCCTCTTCCGCGGACCGACGGGCACCGGCAAGTCCGAGCTGGCGCGGCTGCTCGCCGCCGACCTCGACGCCCGGCTGTACGTCGCCGGCGGCGCCGTCTCGGAGCACGGCTCCGCAGACGCGAACGAGCGTATGGGATCGCTGACGCTCGCCGCGCGCATGGCCCGGGAAGACCGCGCGATTCTGCTCTTCGACGAGTTGGAGGACCTGTTCCACTGGGAGTTTCCGCTGTTCGCCGAGTCGCGCGCAATGGGGCGCATGTCGAAGGACTTCTTCGGAATCCTGCTCGAGCGCAACCCGCTTCCCACGATCTGGACCACGAACACGACGCAGGGCATGGACCGCGCTTTCCTTCGCCGCTTCTCGCTCTCGGTCGAGCTGCGCGAACCGCCGCCCCGCCAGCGCGCTCGGATTCTCGCTCGGCATCTCGGCCCGCAGGCGGTGCCGACCGCAGCGGACATCGAGGACCTCGTGACGCGGCACGAGGCGAGTCCGGCGCAGCTCGCATCGGCGGTCCGCACCGCGGCGTTGGTCGCAGCGGACGGCCGGCCCGACCGGGCGGCACTCGCGAAGGTCCTGACATCCTCCGAACGTCTGGTCACGGGCCGCGATCCGGCGGCCCGCGCGGTGTTCGATCCGAGCCTTTTCCGGCTCGACGCGGTTCATTGCGACCAGGACGCGGCGAAGGTGGGCGACGCGCTCGCCGGTTGGCGGCCGAACGGGCGGCCCGGTCCGTCGATGTGCCTGTACGGTCCTTCGGGCACGGGCAAGAGCGAATTCGTGCGCTACGTCGCGTGGCGCATGGGCCGCCCGGTCGTGTACCGGCGCGTGTCGGACATCGCGAGCATGTGGGTCGGCGAGACCGAGGCGGACCTGGCGCGCGCGTTCCGCGAGGCGGAAGGCGAAGGGGCCGTGCTGCTGTTCGACGAGGCCGACTCGTTCCTGCGCGAGCGCCGCCTCGCGAAGGCAGGATGGGAGGTCACGCAGGTCAATGAGTTCCTGCAGCAGATCGAGGCGTTTCCGGGCGTGGTCGCGTGTACGACGAACCTCTGGCGCGACATCGACGAGGCTTCGCTGCGCCGCTTCGTGCTCAAGCTGGAGTTCCGGTTCGTGCGCCCCGACCAGGCGATGACGCTGTTTCGCGCGAGCTTCCCCGATGCGCTCGCGCCCGGTGTCGAGAGGTTCGTGGCCGAGCGCTTGGCGCGCATGACGAATCCAGCGGCGGGCGACTTCGCCGCGGTGCGGCGCCGCACACAGGCGCTCGGCGAGTCGCCGAATGCCGCCGCGCTGCTCGATCTGCTCGCGGCCGAGACGGCGGTGAAACGAACCGGGCGCCAAACGGCCATCGGATTCTGATCGAGATGCGCGCCATGTTGGACGAGCTGACTAGCGCGCGGCGCAAGGCCGAGGCGATCTTCAAGGAGCTGCGGCGGAAACACCCGGCGCTGGACGGCTACCTCGTGTTCTGGACCCGATCCGGTCAGGCTCCGATCGGCGTGGATCTGGCGGAAATGCTGCGGGTCTTTCCCGAGATCGTCCTCGACAGCGCCGTTGCGCGGCAAGCGCGCGAGGTGGCCGCAGAGCTGGGTCACGAGAAGGACGCCGGTCGGCGCGGCGTCCTGTTCGACGAGTTGGCCCGCCTGGAGCCGCAGATGCGCCTGGTCCCGGACGTCCGCGTGGAGATCCGCTTCGGCGACCTGAGCTACGACCTCATCGCTCGGCTGCGGGCCGACGACCTGGTGGATCGCGCGCTCACGCCGCAGTCTGCATCGATTCGGATCGTCCTCGGGTCCGTCGCGGACCTGGCAGGGCGGCCGTAGGCCCCGCACGGATGATTCCGATGTACCGACGCTCAAGGCCGCGGCGGCCGACGCCAGACCGGCACCGACGCCACGAGATGGACACGCTCGCGGACGGGTTCGCGGCGGCCGAAGAGGCGCTGGCTGCCGCCGCCAACTCCGACACCGGCACCGGCGGTGGGCGGCGAGGCGGCCGGCGCCGGCGAGGTGGTGTACTGAAGCCCCGCTCGGATCGTTCGCCTCGGTGCTGCCTGGGTCGGGAGTGACGCGCCGCGTCAGACGCGAGGGGACGAGTGCACGACGCGCGCGCCGAGGAGGTCGAGCGGGGCACGAGGTGCTCCGTCACCGATCCGTCGGCCATCTGCTTGACCCGGCCGACCGGCCCCTCCTACCGTGACGGAGCCTGCACGACGGCGCCGCACGCCGTCCGGAGCCCGCCGCCGATGAGCCTTCGTCCCGCCGCGTCCGCGCTCGCCGCCGCTCTCGCGGCCTGCACGCAGGCGCCGGCCGCCGGGCCGTGCCGCGGCAACCTCGACTGCGCCCACGGCCTCGTGTGCGTGTCGGGCGCGTGCGTCGAGGCGCCCCCGCAGCCGCAGTGCGAGGCGGGCCGGCTCGCGTGCAACGAGGACCCGCAGTGCGGCGGCGGCGGCGCCAGGTGCGTCGGGGGCTGCTGCGTGCCCGGGTGCGTCTACGACGACGAGTGCCCGGACGGCCTGTGCAGCGGCGGCACCTGCGTGCCGCGGCCCCCCGACGGCCGTTGCACGACCGAGGCGGACTGCGTCCCCATCGCCGGGCGCCCGAAGTGTCACGTCGCGAGCAAGACGTGCGTCGAGTGCCTCCGCGACGATCACTGCCCCGTGGACTCCGCGTGCGGGCTCGACCACGTGTGCCGCGTCCTGGCGCGCTGCAGCGTCGAGCCCAGCCCCAAGTGCGCGGCGGATCCCGCCCGGCCGCACTGCGACGTGCAGTCGGGCCGCTGCGTCGCGTGCCTGCGCGAGGAGGACTGTTCGCGCGACGGGAGTTGGACGTGCAACCTCGCCACGAAGTCGTGCGAAACGCCGGCGACCGGCTGCACGAGCGACACGCAGTGCGCGGGCACCACCGGGGCGACGAGGTGCCTGACGACGGCGGGCCGCTGCGTCAACTGCCTGCAGGACCTGCAGTGCGCCCCCGACGGGACCAAGGTCTGCGACCTGTCGCTGAACATGTGCCGACCCTGCCGGCGCGACAGCGACTGCGCCCGCAGCCCGGCTGGCGCTCGCTGCCGCACGCGCGACCACCGGTGCGTGCGCTGCACGCTGGACGACGACTGCCTCGTCGGGACGCACTGCCTCTCCGACAACAACTGCGGCTCGTACCGGAGCTGCGGCTCCGACCGGGACTGCTCCGGCGGGGCGCGCTGCCGCCGCTCGGACCACGTCTGCGTCGAGTGCATGTCCGACTACGACTGTCCGATGCTCTTCTTCTGCTCCGCCACGCACTGCCTGCCCATGGGGTTCTGTTCCAGCGACGCCGACTGCCGGGGCATCTACGGGGCGCCGCGCTGCGACGGAGCCTCGTGCGTGGAGTGCCTCGGCACGTCCGACTGCGGCGGCCGGCCGTGCACCGACGGGGTCTGCGGGTAGAAGAGCCGGCTTTCGGAAGAACCCCCGACAGGCATGACGCACCGCGTCAACGCGCAGGGGCCGGCGTTCCGGCCGCGGCTGTCGCGGCTCCGGGGCGAACGCCTGGCGGCGTCACATGCGACTCCAGAAACGCCCGGATCTTCGTCACGGGGGTGACGAACGTCTCGCCGGGCATCGGCACGTCGAACGCGTAGCCGTCGCCCATCTGCACGCGTGCGGTGCGGTAGCCCTCGACGAGCCCGACGAGTTGTCCGCCCGGC
>Ga0172368_10003736_pt1 | contig 18202 bp, 14 predicted proteins | sample Lak11m_FD_114540 | JGI IMG/M metagenome (GOLD analysis project Ga0172368, IMG submission 114540) | Freshwater microbial communities from Kabuno Bay, South-Kivu, Congo - kab_022012_11m | ecosystem: Environmental > Aquatic > Freshwater > Lake | place: Democratic Republic of the Congo: South-Kivu...
GGTTGGACAAGCTGATGGTGGTCTGGTCGGCCCAGACGTCGGCCAGCACGTAGTCGTAGTCGAGTTTTTTTTCGGCCATCACCACGCGCACTTTTCGCACGTAGGGGCTGGTGTTGGAGCCAATCAGTTTCAGTGCCATGTGACAGGGGGACAAGAGTTGATGTTTCGGTCCATTCTATACAGCATCAACCCTACAATCTTGTGCATGACGACCTCTGCCATTTCTGCCCTGTCTCCCCTGGACGGCCGCTACGCCGCCAAGCTTGCCAAACTGCGCCCATCGATGAGCGAACAAGGCTACATGCACCGACGCGTGCAGGTGGAAGTGGCCTGGTTCATTGCGCTCAGCGACTGCGGCTTTGCCCAGTTCAAGCCACTCACGCCGGGCGCCCGCACCTATCTGCTGGGGTTGGTCAAGAACTTTTCCGAGGCCGACGGCAAAGCCATCAAGGCGATCGAAAAGGAAACCAACCACGACGTCAAGGCGGTGGAATACTGGCTCAAAAGCAAGTTTGAAGCCCGCCCCGAGCTGCAGGCGGCCCAGGAATTTGTTCACTTTGGCTGCACCAGCGAAGACATCAACAACACCAGCCACGCGCTACAGCTCAAGGCCGGGCGCGACGCCGTCCTGTTGCCGGCGCTGGATGCCATCATCGACAAGCTGCGCGAGATGGCGCACGCCTTTGCTGACGTTTCCATGCTCAGCCGCACCCATGGCCAGACCGCCAGCCCCACCACGGTGGGCAAGGAAATTGCCAACGTGCTGGTGCGCCTGAGCGCGGCCCGCGAGCGCATTGCCGGCGTCAAGCTCATGGCCAAGATGAACGGCGCCGTGGGCAACTACAACGCGCACCTGAGCGCCTGGCCCGACTTTGACTGGGAAGCCTTCAGCAAAAAAGTGATCGAGACGCCGGAGCCGCTGGGCCTGGGCCTGACGTTTCAGCCTTACAGCATCCAGATCGAGCCGCACGACTACATGGCCGAGCTGTTTGACGCCGTGGCGCGCACCAACACCATCCTGATCGACTTTGCGCGCGACGTCTGGGGCTATGTGAGCCTGGGTTACTTTAAACAGCGACTGAAAAAGGGCGAGGTCGGCTCCAGCACCATGCCGCACAAGGTCAACCCGATTGATTTTGAAAATGCCGAGGGCAACCTGGGCCTGGCCAACGCGCTGCTGCGCCATTTGTCTGACAAGCTGCCCATCAGCCGCTGGCAGCGCGACCTGACCGACAGCACCGTATTGCGCAACATGGGCGTGGCGCTGGGCTACGCGGTGCTGGCGTACCAGTCACTGGCCACCGGCCTGGGCAAGCTAGAGCTCAATGAAGCGGCCATCGCTGCTGACCTGGACCGTGCGTGGGAAGTGATGGCCGAACCGGTGCAGACGGTGATGCGCCGCTTTGGCCTACCGCAACCCTACGAACAGCTGAAAGAATTCACCCGCGGTGCCCCCATGACCCGCGAGCTGATGCAAGGCTTCATCGCCAAGCTTGATCTTCCGCAACCCGAAAAGGAGCGACTGTTGGCCATGTGTCCGGCCAGCTACACCGGCAAGGCGGCGGAACTGGCCAAACGGGTATAGCTCGCGCGCTCGGGCACTGCGATCGCCATTGGTGCCTGCACGGCCCTACCGTCCGATGACCCACGCCGCAGGTTCGATGCTGCCTTCCACCCGATCCACCAGTCTGAGCAAAGGCGTGAGCTCTCGGTAGCGCGAACAGGTTGCACGGATGTAGGCGATGAAGCGGGGCGTATCGGCCAGGTACTGCGGCTTGCCGTCACGCAGGGTCAGCCGGGCGAAGATGCCCGCCACCTTCAGGTGGCGCTGCAGGCCCATCCATTCGACCGCACGGTAGAACTCACCGAAGTCATCGGCCACCGGCAAACCCACCTTGCGCGCCCGCTCCCAGTAGCGTACGGTGACGTCGATCACAAAGTCTTCGTCCCAGCTTAAAAAGGCATCGCGCATCAAGCTGGCAATGTCGTAGCTGATAGGGCCGTACACAGCATCCTGAAAATCCAGCACCCCCAGCGGTTGGCCGGGTGCGGCGGGCGCCATCAGGTTGCGCGGCATGAAATCGCGGTGCACAAAGACCTGCGGCTGTGCCAGGTTGTGCGCCAAGATGCGATCGAACACCGAGTCCAGCGTCGTGCGCAAGGCGGCATCCACCGACACCGCGCGGTGCCGGGCCAGGTACCACTGCGGAAACAGTTCCAGCTCCCGGCTGAGCAATGCCCGGTCATACGTTGGCAGCAGACCCGGACGCGATGCAAGTTGCCAGGCAATCAACACGTCGACCGCTTGCAGATACAGCGCCAGGTTGGCCTGCGCGTTGCCCGGATCAATGCATTGCATCAAGGTCTGTCCACCCAGATCGGTCAGCAACATGAAGCCGCTGGCCTGGTCCCAGGCCAGCACCTCGGGTACGCGCAAGCGAGCCTGCTGCATCAGCCGTGCCACAGTCACAAACGGCTGACAGTTCTCGTGTTGCGGTGGAGCGTCCATGACAATGAAGGTGCCAACCACTGCGTCAATTCGGAAATAGCGCCGGAAACTGGCATCGGCGCTGGCTGGGCGCAGACTGTCCGGCTGCAAACCGTGCAGGGTGGCGACACCGTTTAACCAACGCGCAAAGCTGGCGCCACGATCAGGATCGCTCCAGGAAATGACGGATGTTGCTGCGGGCGTCGTTGACTCAGAGAATGGTAGAGGGCTCATGGATAATCCATTCTACAAATTGGCCCTGCGGACATTCTTCTCACTTCCCGTGCGCGCTCCGACTGATCGCTCCCTGTACACCCATCGTTATCGGCCCTGCCTTGTGGTGGGTCGCTGCGGCGTGTTGGCACTTGCATGGTTGGGAAGTTCGATCTCGGCTCTGGCACAGACCCCGCAAGCCCTGCCGCTCAAGCTCAGCAACCATCTGCAAGAGCAGCTCGACCCGACGCAGCGCCGACAGTCGCCCATTTTTGTCAGCGGACAAACGCTGACCGGTCGCACCGATCTGGAAACCTCGGTTGAAGGAGGTGCGACGTTGCGCAAAGGCGACTTGGTGATTCAGGCCGACCACCTGGACTACAACCAGCCCACAGACCTGGCGCGCGCCCGTGGCAAGGTGCGCGTCAATCGGGCCGGGAACGTGTACGAGGGACCATTGCTCGAACTGCGCGTGGACGCGTTTGAGGGGTTCTTCAATCAGCCCAGCTATCGCTTTCTGAGCAATGGTGGGCACGGACAAGCCGAGCGGGTGGATTTCGTGGACGCAGATCGCGTTGTGATCCACAAGGCCAGTTTCACCACGTGCCAACGCTTGCCAGTGCCCGATTGGACGCCCGACTGGATGCTGCAAGCTGACTCTCTCAGCATGGACCAAGCGGAAGACACCGGCAGTGCGAAACTGGCGGTGCTGAGCTTCAAAGGCGTTGCGCTGCTGCCGATACCGTATTTGACGTTTCCTTTGAGCGGTCAACGCAAGTCTGGCTTCCTGCCACCGACAATCGGATTGGACAATGTCAACGGATTCGAGCTGGCACAGCCGTATTACTGGAATATTGCGCCCAACCGCGACGCCACGCTCACACCCGCCCTGATGACCAAACGGGGCGTGAACTTGCGTACGCAATTCCGGTATCTCGAATCCGACCATTCGGGCCAGGTCAACCTGGACTGGATGCCAGTTGACCGCTTGCGTGACGCCCGACGCTGGGGTTTGAATCTGAGTCATCAGGCGCAGCTGCGCAGTCGTTGGAGCAACGACGGTGTCGGTCTGTCACTGGGGCTCAACCGTGTCAGCGATGACAACTACTGGCGCGATTTCACGCGGGCCAACGCGGCGCTGACGCAACGACTTTTGGCCAACGACTTGTCGTTGCAGTGGCAAAACGGCGTGTTCAGCAACAGCTTTCGCGCCCTGAAATGGCAGACGCTGCAGGACATCAGTTCCCCCATCGTGCCGCCCTACGACCGATTGCCCCAGCTCACCACGCGCTCGCTCCTGACACCCGGTCTGGGGCTTGATTTAATGCTTGAAGCCGATTACACGCGCTTTGGGTCTGATTCCGTTTTAACCGGCCAGCCCAACAGCCAGCGTATTTATTCGCTCTTTAAATTAGAGCGTTCATGGCAACATCCAGCGGCGTCGATCACGCCCAGACTGCAGTTGCATGCAACCCACTACCAGTTTGACACCCCATTGGCAAACGGTCAGCTACAGGCCAACCGGGTCGTTCCAAGCCTGAGTCTGGACGGCACGCTGGTGTTCGAGCGTGATACCGCTCTGTTTGGACGCCAGCTGCGCCAAACGCTGGAACCACGCGCCTTTTACGTCAATACGCCGTACCGGGATCAAAGTCTGCTACCCAATTACGATTCGGGTGCCAACGACTTCAACCTGTCCACACTCTTCACCGAAAACGCGTTTGTAGGCAACGACCGCATCTCCGACAGCAACCTGCTGACGCTGGGTGTAACCAGTCGACTACTGGATCCAGGCAACGGCGCGGAAGTCGCCCGGGTGGGCTTAGCGCAGCGACTACGGTTTCGTGATCAGAATGTCACGCTCCCCGGCGGCACACCCGCCACCGACCGCATCAGTGACATTCTGGTGGGTGGTTCAGTCCACTGGAACCCGCGCTGGCGGGTGGATGGCACGGTTCAATTCAACCCTGATACCGAAGCCACCATGCGGTCTGCCATCAGCGCCAGCTATAGCCCCGGTAGCTACCGTACGCTGTCGGCCGCCTACCGCTTTCAGCGCGACGCCAGCGAGCAGCTCGACCTGAACTGGCAATGGCCGGTATCGCTGTCACCGGCCTTTGAGCGCGGGGCTGACCCCTCTGCCGGGCGCTGGTACAGTGTGGGACGCTTGAACTACAGCATGGCGGACCGCAAACTGGTCAATTCGGTGTTGGGACTGGAATACGACGGGGGTTGCTGGCTGGGTCGGGTGGTACTGGAGCGGTTGCAGACCGGCACTTCCAGCGCCACTCAGCGCGTGATGTTCCAGCTGGAATTTGTCGGTTTTTCTCGTCTTGGGGTCAGTCCTCTGAAAACCCTGCAAGAAAATATCTCCGGTTACCGCACCCTGCGGGATTCAGCTGGAGCGCCCAGTCGCTTCAGCCATTACGATTGATCCACTATGCACGAGCGCACGACTCTTTTTGGCTTGTTGATGCTGGCGATGCTGGCTCCGCTGGCAGCACCCGCGCAGGGTCTGCGTTTGCCTGAAACCTTGGCGACTGCGCCGGTGCGCGCGTCGACGGCAGCGGACTTTATTGTGGCGGTTGTCAACGCTGAACCCATTACCAACCAAGAGGTGCGACGCCAGCTCCAACGGGTGCTTCAACAACTGGGGGCGCAACGTCAGCCCCAACCCGATGCAGCCACGCTGGCACCTCGGATACTTGACGATCTGATCAACCAAAAGGCCCAATTGCAACTGGCCCGCGAGATGGGTGTGCGAGTTGACGATTCAACCGTCGACGAGGCCGAGCGGTCAATTGCAGCACAGAATCAAATCGATGTTTCCGAACTGCACCGACGCCTGCTTCAGGACGGACAAAGCGCCGTGCAGTTTCGTGCGCAACTTCGCGATCAGCTGATGCTCCAGCGCCTGACCGAACGCGAGGTGGAAGCACGCATCCACATCACCGACGCCGAAGTTGAACAGTTTTTGCTGGCACAGCAGACTGCAGCGCCGACGGACGACATTGAGCTCAACCTGGCCCAGGTCCTGGTGGCGGTACCCGAGAGCGCCACACCGACACAAGTCGATGCGCTCAAGGCGCGCGCCGAGCGGGCGCTCGGGCGGGCACAAAAGGGTGAGGACTTTGCATCATTGGTGCGAGAGTTCTCCGACGCCACCGATCCGAGCAACGGTGGGCAACTGGGACTGCGCACCATCAACCGCTACCCCGAGCTGTTCGTTCAAGCCACACTCAAGCTGGCCGTCGGTGAGGTGGCAGAGCTGGTCCGCTCTCCGGCGGGTTTTCATGTACTCAAGGTGATTGAAAGAATCAACCCCAACCTCCCCACCATGGCGGTCACGGAGAGCCACGCCCGCCACATCCTGCTGATTCCTGGTCCCGCGCTCAGCGAAGCAGCAGCCCGCGCAAGGTTGGCTGAGTTCAAGAGGTCGATCGTCAATGGCGGCGCCGACTTTGCCGCGCTGGCGCGTGAACATTCCCAGGACGGAAGTGCGGCCAGTGGTGGCGACCTGGGTTGGAGCAGTCCGGGGATGTTCGTGCCGGAATTCGAAGCCACCTTGAATCGGCTGGCACCCGGTGAGGTCAGCGACCCGCTGGTGTCGCGTTTCGGTCTGCACTTGATTCAGCTGCTGGAACGACGTCAAGCCCGCCTGTCGCCCAAGCAGCAACACGAAGCCATCAAAGTCATGCTGCACCGGAAAAAGTCAGATCAGGCCTACCAAACCTGGGCGCAAGAGGTGCGTGCACGTGCTTACGTCGAGCTGCGCGAACCGCCACTGTGAGCGCACTTCCTCGACATCACGCGCATGGCGCAGGCCCGCTAGGCCATGTTGCGCGGCGCCGCTTCGGACAACATTTTTTGGTCGATGGGGCGATCATTGAGGCGATCGTTGCAGCGATTGCACCTCAGCCCGGGCAGGTCATGGTCGAAATTGGCCCCGGACTGGCCGCATTGACGCAGCCTTTGCTCAAGCACATTGGGCGATTGAGCGTCATTGAGCTGGACCGCGACTTGGCAGTCCGGCTGCGCGCCGACAAGCGCCTGAATGTGATCGAATCCGACGTCCTCAAGGTCGATTTCTCGATCGTCGCAGCGCATTTGAATGCGCAGAGCATCAGAGTGGTTGGCAATCTGCCCTACAACATTTCCACGCCGATCCTGTTTCACCTGATGGCGTACGCAGACCTCATCGAAGATCAACACTTCATGTTACAAAAAGAAGTGGTCGAGCGCATGGTTGCCGTGCCTTGCAGCGCGGCATATGGTCGGCTGAGCGTGATGCTGCAGTGGCGTTACACCATGGAAAATGTTTTGTCGGTGCCGCCCGAAAGTTTTGCGCCACCACCGCGCGTGGACAGCGCGATCGTGCGCATGGTCCCCAATTCGAAACTGTCCGAAGTGAATCCGCGCCTGCTGAGCGAATTGGTGCAGGTCGCGTTCAGCCAGCGACGCAAACTGCTACGCCATACCCTCGGGCGCTGGCTGCAGGAGAAAAACTTTGTGGGCCCCTTTGATGTCCAACGCCGGGCGGAAGAAGTGCCTACCTGCGAATACCTTCAGCTGGCCCAGCAAATGGGGGCTCAACAGAGCTAAAACGCTGTCACGCAGATTTCAGGTGGTCGTCCAGTAACCCGCGTTGAAGGGACTGCTCATGCGTAACGCTTGTGGCGAAATGTCGAGCAATTTGTCGGTCGGCATCTTTTCACCATTTTCAGTGATGACCTCAATCGGCGCATGTCCTGGTGCGATCACGCCGGCGGGGTGGTGAGCCTCGTTCGCCCGTTCTGCTTGGCTGGTTTGTGCAGAACGGGCTACAGAAAAGAATAGAAGCACCTGAAGGGCGTTTTTCGATCCCCCCAGTAGTCGGCAGTGTCGCGAAAGATGTCCAACAGCTGCTCACGCGCTTCCTTGTCAAACTTGGCATGCGCCGGAATATGTTCCAGAACCACGATAAAGCCGGGTTGCGGCCCGGATTTGTGCACCGGGTCGGTCATGCTGTCATAGAGCGAGTCGAAATTTTTACCAACCGCCACCGCCAGCATGAACTGCTGGCCAATCATGTCCAGAATGTCCTGCTTGCTCTGCCCGTTAGCAAGGTTCGCATACAAGAAATGATGACCAAGCGCACTGGCCGCCTCTTGCAAGTCAGACACACGAAACGCCCGAATCGATTGGACGATGTTCGTTCTTACTCCCTTGAGCAAGCTGTCAGCCGAACCCGCAGGTGGCTTCAGGGCGGCAATCGAAGGCGACATATTCATTTACTTTTCACTTCTCAAAATAGGCAAGAAACTCATGGCGTGATGCGCCGAAAACTCTGGTAATGGTCGGCTGTGTAATAACAGGTATCCGGCATTCGGGGTTGGCCACCGCATACGATCCGGCGCGTACCCCGGTGCGCGAGACCCGGCGTCGCAACGGTGTACTCGCGGTAATAACCCCGTTTTCTCAGGGGCAACAAACGCTCCCGATTACCAAAAACTACCCCATCGCGTTCACTGGCAAACGGACCGCCCTGACGAATCAGTGTGATCAGTTGTTGGCCCTCAAACGGCAAATCCTCCAAGCTGATCATCTGCTGCTGCGGCACGGTCGGGGTGACCCGGGCTTGGGCCCACCCCACCATCATCCACAATCCAAACAGTCCGACCAAAACAAGCTGAAAACGCTTCATAGGTCATATCACAGCCGTTTAAGAACCCCAAAACCTCGGGTTTACCCGCAAACACAGGGGCGCTAGTGTCGCTGATCTGGCGCAAAAATGCAAGCCGCTGCCCACAGAATGGGCATATGGTCAGAGGGCAATCGGGAACAGACGTGGGTCGGCCGAGGTTTCAGTCCTGCCCGGTCTCAGCGCGTGGCGTTGGCGTCAGCCACAGTCAAGGCGGTCATGTTGACGATACGACGCACGGTGGTACTGGCCGTCAGAATATGCACCGGCTTGGCAGCACCCAGCAGCACGGGTCCAACCGCGATACCTCCGCCTGCTGCCGTTTTGAGCAGGTTGTACGCAATGTTGGCGGCGTCGATGTTGGGCAACACCAGCAAATTAGCGTCACCTTGCAGAGTGCTGTGGGGCATGATCAGGCACCGTTCGGCACTATCGAGTGCAACGTCACCGTGCATTTCACCGTCGACCTCCAGCTCCGGTGCCTGTTCGCGCAGCAAAGCCAAAGTGTCACGCATCTTGACTGCGCTCGGCTGACTGCTGCTGCCAAAGTTGGAATGACTGAGCAAGGCGACCTTCGGCGGAATACCAAAACGCCGCATTTCTTCAGCCGCCATCCGAGTGATTTCGGCCAACTGCTCGGCTGAAGGGTCGTAGTTGATGTGCGTATCAACCAGAAACACTTGGCGCCCAGGCAGCATCAAGCCATTCATCGCCGCATAGGTTTTGACCCCAGCACGCTTGCCGATCACCTGATCGATGTAGTTCAGGTGCAACGCGGTGGTACCCCATGTGCCACAGATCATGCCGTCGGCAAAGCCTTTGTGCACCATCATTGCAGCAATCAACGACAAGCGCCTGCGCATGTCGATCTTGGCCATGGGTGCCGTAACGCCTTTGCGTTCGGTCATTCGGTGGTAGGTCTGCCAGAAATCTCGGTAGCGCTCATCGTGTTCGACGTTGACCACCTCGTAGTCCACCCCCTGTTGCAAGCGCAAACCAAATTTTTCGATACGTGCTGCAATGACCTTCGGTCGCCCGACCAAGTTCGGCAAGGCCAGTCCTTCATCCACCACAATCTGCGCCGCACGCAGGACACGTTCATCTTCACCCTCTGAAAACACCACACGCTTCTTGAGCGCCTTCTTGGCCGCAGTGAAGATTGGCTTCATAACGGTGCCGGATGCGTAGACAAAGCTTTGCAGTTTCTCCCGGTAGGCGTTCATGTCTGCAATCGGACGCTGCGCCACACCCGAATCCATCGCCGCCTGCGCCACTGCTGGGGCAACCTTCATCATCAGACGTGGATCAAACGGCTTGGGAATCAGGTATTCGCGGCCAAATGCCAGCGGCTCACCCGCGTAAGCTGCCGCAACCACCTCGCTTTGCTCGGCCTGCGCCAACTCAGCAATAGCGTGCACTGCGGCCATTTCCATCTCAACCGTGATCGTGGTCGCCCCAGCGTCGAGCGCGCCCCGGAAAATATACGGGAAGCACAGAATGTTGTTGATCTGATTGGGATAGTCGCTGCGCCCAGTGCCAATGATGGCATCGTCACGCACCATCTTGACTTCTTCAGGCGTGATCTCGGGCGTGGGGTTGGCCAGCGCAAAAACGATCGGATTGGGCGCCATCCGCGCCACCATGTCTTTTTTGAGAACGCCACCAGCCGATAGCCCAAGAAAGACGTCTGCACCGTCAATCACCTCACCTAGGCTGCGGGCCGCCGTCGGTTGGGCGTACTGCGCTTTATCGGGGTCCATCAGCTCGGTACGACCCTGGTACACCACACCTGCAATGTCGGTCACCCAGACATTCTCACGCGGGATGCCCAGTTTGACCAGCAAGCCGACACACGCCAGCGCAGCAGCACCCGCACCCGATGTCACCAGCTTGACCCGATTGATATCTTTGCCCGCGACCTTGAGTCCATTCATGATGGCCGCACCCACCGTGATAGCGGTTCCGTGCTGGTCGTCGTGAAAAACCGGGATCTTCATTCGTTCACGCAACTTGCGCTCTACGTAGAAACAGTCCGGTGCCTTGATGTCCTCAAGATTGATGCCACCAAACGTGGGCTCCAGCGAAGCAATGATGTCGACCAGTTTGTCGAGGTCCCTCTTTTCGTCGATCTCAATGTCAAACACATCAATGCCAGCAAATTTCTTGAACAAAACACCTTTGCCTTCCATCACTGGCTTGCCCGCCAGTGGTCCGATGTCACCCAGGCCCAGCACCGCCGTGCCGTTGGTCACCACCGCCACCAGATTGCCGCGACTGGTGTATCTGTAAGCGGCATTGGGGTCTTTGACGATTTCTTCACAGGGCGATGCCACACCAGGCGAATAAGCCAAGGCCAGGTCGCTCTGGTTGACCAACTGCTTGGTGGCCGCAATCGCCACCTTGCCGGGCGTCGGAAATTCGTGGTAATCCAACGCGGCGCGGCGCAATTGCGCGCGCTTTTCATCAGCGTCAGTCGGGTGATGGGACATGCAGGGTCTCCTCAGGTAGTCAGCGCATTGCACCCAACGCGCCGCTCATCAATGCTTCGGGCGGGCATTGTAGGCCGCGTGTCAATGGCGCCGACATTGCACATTTTTTTCCGGGATTGCCCATTGGCCGCGCATGCGGCATTGCCAAGGCATCAGCGGCGCACTGGAACAATCTCGGTTCAATCCACGTCAAGTTGCGCCACGCTGAGAAAACGCTCACCGTATTGTTGGTACACCTTGCGCTGAATGAACACGTCGTACAGATCTGGATCAATGTGACCATTGCGTTTGAAGTTCTCCAGGATGCTCAAGGCCTGAGACATCTTCATGCCTAACTTGTAGGGACGATCCGAGGCGGTCAACGCCTCGAAAATATCTGCAATACCCATGACCCGCGCCTGCACCGACATTTGTTCGCGCGTCAATCCCTTCGGATAGCCCTTTCCATCCATACGCTCATGGTGCCCGCCGGCATACTCAGGCACATTCTTCAGGTGCCGTGGCCAAGGCAGTTTCTCCAGCATCTTGATTGTGGCAACAATATGGTGGTTGATGATTTCACGCTCCGCCGCAGTGAGGGTGCCTTTGCGGATGCACAGATTCTCCAGTTCTTCGGAACTCAAGAAATCTGCCTGAACGCCATCCACATTGCGCCATTGATGCTGCAGCCCGATCTGTCGCACACGCGTCACATCGGCGTCACTCATGGCCTCACCACCCACGTTGGCAGCGCGCAAAAACTCGCGTTCTTCGTTCAACTGATCCTGAACACTGGCTGAGCGCTTCATGAGCGCCACTTCAGCCGCAGAATCCGTCACCGTACGCAACGCCAGTTGTTCGCGCAGGGTTGCAATTTCGGCATCGCGTTTGAGCACTTCAAAACGCGTGTCAATCAGCGCAATACGGTCGAACAGGGTATGCAATTTTGTAGCCTTGTCCACCACATGCACCGGTGTCGTGATCTTGCCGCAATCATGCAGGAGGCCGGCAATCTTGAGCTCGTAACGGTCTGCATCCGTAAGCGAAAACTCAGCCAACGGCCCGGACGATGTAGCGTGCGCCGCTTCTGCCAACATCATCGTGAGCTCGGGCACACGCTGGCAATGGCCCCCGGTGTAGGGTGACTTTTCGTCAATCGCCAAGTTGATCAGCCCAACAAAAGATTCGAACAGATTTTCCAACTGGGTCAGCAAAATCCGGTTGCTCAACGCGATCGCAGCCTGTGACGCCAGCGACTCCACCAAACTCTGGTCGGCTTCGGTAAACGGCTGCACCTGACGCGTCTGCGGGTTGATCGCATTGATCAGTTGCAATACACCGATGATCGCCCCTTCATGGTCACACATGGGCACCGTCAAAAAAGATTGCGACCGATATCCGGTACGCTTGTCAAAGCCTCGCGTGCCGGAAAAGTCAAACCGATCCGTTTCGTCGTAGGCATCGGCAATATTGACCGTCACTCCGTGAATGGCCGCGTAGGCTGCAACCAGCGCATCATTGGGTTCCCCGTTGGGTTTGTGCAACGCAATGTTTGGAAATCCAACGGATTGGTCGGATGTGCCACCCATCCAGATGTTCAAAGAGTCCGTTCGCAAAATTTCGAATTGAAGCTCCTTGCCATCGGCAGTAGTACGGTACAGCGTTCCGCCATCGGCACGGGTTATTGCCTTGGCGGCCAGCAAAATCTGCTCTAGCAAACGACTGATGTTGCGCTCGCGCGAAAGCGCCGCGCCAACGGTGTTAAGTTGCTCCAGACGAGCCAGCAGGCTCTGAACCGTCGCCAATTTTGAGTGGGTGGACGCTTGCATCGACACTTCCTCCTTCATTTGTACACCACAAACGCGGTCACAGTTTAGAGGCAACGGGCCTCTAACGGGTGGCTGACATACCGATTCAGGGCGCCAAGGCTTGGAACTTGTCCGTAAATAAGCCAGGGTCGCGGCCTATTGGCAGACAAGTTCTTAAAGTTCCCGTCGCAGCGACGCAGTCGCAATGCGAAGACCTTCGCGGTATTTGGCAACGGTACGCCGCGCGCATTCGATGCCCTGCTCCTTGAGCATGTCCGAAAGCTGACTGTCGCTGAGCGGCTTTCGGCGATTCTCGGCATCAATGAACTGCTTGATAAGCGCCCGCACAGCGGTACTGGAGGCATTGCCCCCGGCCTCCGTGGACAGCCCGGAACCAAAGAAATACTTCAACTCAAACGTACCCAACGGCGTCGCCATGTACTTGGCCGTCGTGACGCGGCTGATGGTCGATTCGTGCAGTCCCAGTTCGTCGGCGATTTCGCGCAATACCAGCGGCCGCATCGCCAACTCGCCATAGATGAAAAAGCTCTTCTGGCGCTCGACAATGGCACTGCTGACCCGCAGAATGGTGTCAAAACGCTGCTGGATATTTCGAATGAACCAGCGGGCTTCCTGCAGACGCTGTTGCAGTGCCATCACATTGGCTGCGTCGCTGCCATTGTTTCGATATCCACGCAGGGCGCTGGCGTAAACATCGTGTACCCGCAAGCGCGGCATTACATCGGGATTAAGTCGCACCTGAAAGGTGGGACCCCGAGTACTTTCGCTGCGCAAGACCAACACGTCGGGGATGATCAGGTTGCGCTCGACATTCACAAACCGCCGACCGGGCTTCGGCTCTAGCCGCGCTATCAAAGCCAACACTTTGCGTACTGCGGCTTCGCTGGTCTCCAGCATCGGTGCCAGACGTTTGACGTCACGCCGCGCCAGCAACTCCATCGGTTGGGAACAGGCGCGCAACGCCAAATCAACGCTGGCTTGCTCATACGCCGGATCACCGCGCAACGCCTGCAACTGCAAGCGCAGGCACTCGGCCAGATCGCGCGCACCCACGCCAACCGGTTCCAGACTCTGCAGCAAACTCAAACCCACGGTGAAGTGATGCACCAATTGCTCCAGTTCGTCATCATCAACAGGGGTCAGACTGTGCGCCAGAGCGACCAGGGTTTCTTCCAAGTAGCCGTCGTCGTTGAGCGATTCAATCAGGAAACGCAGCGCGGCGCCGTCTTGCGCACTCAATCGAAGCCCCAGCGCCTGTCGATGCAGGTAGTCCTGCAACGACTCATGACTACGTGCCAGCTCGGTAGCATCGGCCTCATCGTCAACGCTGAGGTTGTTGCTGCGGGCGGGTGCATCGCCACCCCATTCACTGTCATCCGGGGCCAGACTAACACTGCCGTCACCGTCCCAGGAAATGGCGTCCGACATCAAAACACCGTCGCCCTCGGCCTCGGTCGTACTACCCGCAACGGCGTAGTCTGGGGTCGACAAGGCTGCGGCCTCGTCCACCCGGTCCCCGATACTCACGCAAGCGTCCGCGCAGGGAAGACCAAAGGCCTCGCGCTCAGCCTCGTCGACACTTCGCTCCAGAAATGGGTTGTCGTCCAACATTTGGCTGACTTCCTGACTCAACTCCAGAGTTGAAAGTTGCAATAACCGGATTGACTGTTGCAGTTGCGGCGTGAGCGCCAGATGCTGCGAAATTCGTAAGGAAAGGCCGGGTTTCATGGTGCCTCGCAGAGGGCGCCTTACATACGAAAGTGCTCGCCCAGGTACACCCGGCGCACGTTGGCGTCATTGACGATGTCTGCGGGTGTCCCTTGCGCCAGCACGCGGCCCTCGCTGATGATGTAGGCGTGGTCGCAAATGCCCAACGTCTCGCGCACATTGTGGTCGGTGATCAACACACCAATGCCACGGCTCTTCAGGAAACTGATGATGCGCTGGATTTCGATCACAGCAATCGGATCGATACCGGCAAAAGGCTCATCCAGCAAAATGAAGCGCGGTTGCGTCGCCAGCGCGCGAGCAATTTCCACTCGCCGCCGCTCACCACCTGACAGTGACAATGCGCTGGAAGCTCGCAGATGCTCAACCCGCAAGTCCTGCAATAGGGCCGTCAGGCGTTTGTCGATTTCGGGTCCGGTCAAGGCGCGGCCGCGCTCGTCAAGCTGGAGTTCGAGCACCGCACGCACGTTGTCCTGCACATTGAGTTTGCGGAAAATCGAAGCCTCCTGAGGCAAATAGCTCAGTCCCAAGCGGGACCGTCGGTGGATCGGCAGGCTTTCGATCGACTGGCCGTCAATTGAAATGTCGCCCGAACTGACGCGTACCAAACCGACGATCATGTAGAACGACGTGGTCTTGCCTGCGCCATTGGGACCGAGCAGACCAACCACCTCCCCTTTGCGGACGGTCAGAGAAACGTCCTTGACCACTTCACGACTGCCGTAGAACTTTTGCAGATGGTGCGCCTGCAAACCGCTTTCTGCCGACGCCTGCTCACGCAACGACGCTGCACCAGATGCAGCCGGATGCACCATTGAATGCTCATCAACCGTCATGGTCTGGATCCGCGCAACGGAAACGATTCGCGCAACGGCAACTCAGGCGCAGAAACTGAAGGCGCAGGCGCCACCGCAAAGCCGGGTTTGGGTGTCAAGGTGGCTCGAACCCGACCAGCGGCCAGACCGGATGAGGTTGGCGTCGGACTCCCGGGCACCGGTCTACCGTCCAGCGTGAAGACTTCGGTCGTGTTGTTGTAGACAATCAAGGCCGCCTTGAATTCATCGTTATTCTTGGTCCCGACAATGCGACGCAATTGCGCGTCACCCATGAATTTGACCGTGTCGGCACGGCCGTCGTATTCGATCGACAGGCCCTCGCCTTCAATGAATTCGTCCAATCCTTCGCGCTTTTGCCTGAAAAAAGCCAGCGTACCCGGCTCTGCAGAGACCCGGCCGAACTGGCTTCCGTCCGGGTCTTGACGCACTTCGACCTTGGCGCCACGAAGCAGAATCGTTCCTTTTGTTAACACCACGCGCCCCGTGAACACGCTGACTTGCCTGGCATCGTCATAGCGCAGCGCGTCGGCCTCGATATGCATTGGCTGGTCGCGGTCGGCGCGCTCGGCACGTGCAGACGGTCCACCCAAGGCGACCAGCGCGACCATCCACCAAAAGCAGCAGCGACGCTTCATAAAGGCATGAATCTTGCATAAATCATGCCTGAGATTGTAGCGGCGCGCACCACAGCGCGCCGCCTTCAACTATCGCCCGGAACGCACCTGATTGACCAAAAACGACACCACCTCAAGTGCACGGCCCATGTCTCGGGTGAGCTCACCGTCGGTGTAATACCTACCAGCCACGCCCAGGGCCGGTACGCCCTGTACCCGGTAGGCATCGGTCAACTGGTTAGCTCGACGCACCCGCGTCTCGGTATTGAAAGACTGGAAATGACGCACAAACTGCTCGACGTCGACGCCTTGGGTGCGCACCCATTCGACGATCACATCAAGTGACACCAAACGCCGCCGTTGGGCGTGGATCGCGGCAAAGACATTTGCATGCAATTTTTCCACCAGGTTCATGGCCTCCAGCGCATAAAAAAGGTGCTGCTGGGCGACGAAACTCTGCTGGAAAGCCACTGGCACACGCCTGAACGCAACGTAGGGTGGCAAGGTCTTGACCCACTTCGCCAGGACCGGCTCAAAGGCGTTGCAGTGCGGGCAACCGTACCAAAAAAACTCAATCAACTCGATACGGTCCGCCGCGGTCTCCACCGGCACCGTCGGGGTCAGGGTCAGGTAGTCACGCCCGTCCAGAAAGCCCGCCGCCTGCGCGTGAGTCACGCCAGGTGTCGCAGCCATCGCCACCCACCCCAGAGCAGGGGTCCAAGTCAATAAATCACGTCGACGCATACTGATGGCTCCTGCAATCATTGAACCGAGATTGTCCATTAGGCGCACCTGCGGTGCTGCGACGCCTCGCGCGTGTGAAAGTTCAACGCTGGACGCGCACCAGCGCCGCATCAACACCACTGACCGCCAGCCGGGCTTTGGCCGCTTCGGCCTCAGCCCGGGTTTGCAACGGACCCAAACGTACTCGGTACACCACTCTGCCTGCTTGTTCACGCTCGCTGATCTTGGTTTCGACCCCAGCCAGCGACATCTTGGCGCGTTGCCCCTCGGCATCGTCCGCACTTCGATACGCCCCCACTTGCACAAAATAGACAAAGGGATCGCTGTCGTCCTGCTTGGCCTTGACCAGATCGCCCAGCGGGTCTGCGGCCACCGCCGGTTTGGCCGCTGCGGCGCTCGCCTTCGGCGTCGCCACATCCGCTCCTGACAGCACCTGCTCGGCACCCGAGGCTGCGCGCAGTGGATGTTTGCCATACAACGGCGCATTCGGATCCCAATCCTTGTTCTTCCCGGATTCAGCCGCGTCTTGATCTGCTGCACGGGGAACGCCCCGGTCCAGAAACGGAACCGGCACCTTGGTGACATACACCGCGACAATCAGCGCGACGGCCAGACCCGCCACCATTCCAACTACAAAACCGAGCAGGGTGCCGCCTCGTGATTGATGCATAAATTGCTCTCTAGCCTTTGATTTTGCTTGATAAGACGCTACATTTTTTGGGGTGCACTGACCCCCAGCACGGCTAACGCGTTGCGCAACACCTGGGCCGTGGCGCCGACCAACGCCAGGCGTGCCAGCCGGACCTCGGGATCATCCACCAAAATCCGTTCGGCATCGTAATAGCTGTGGTACGCCGATGCCAGCTCGCGCACGTAAAAGGTCACGTCGTGCGGCGCAAAGCCCGTGGCGGCGTTGGTCAGCATGTCGGGGTACTTGGCCAGTTGCAGCATCAGCGTTTGCGCCGCGGGCGTGTCCAGCGGCGACAGGTCCACGCCGGTTAGCGCAGCAACATCGCCGCCCCAGGCCGCCAGCACCGAGCAGATGCGCGCATGCGCGTACTGCACGTAGTAGACCGGGTTGTCGTTGTTCTTCTGCACCGCCAGGTCGACGTCAAAGGTGTATTCGGTGTCGGGCTTGCGGCTGAGCAAGAAGAAGCGCACCGCGTCTTTCGACGTCCACTCGATCAGGTCGCGCAGCGTGACGTAGCTGCCCGCGCGCTTGCTGATCTTGACCTCTTGACCGTCACGCACCACGCGCACCATGGTGTGCAGCACGTAGTCGGGGTAGCCTTGCGGAATGCCCACGCCCGCAGCTTGCAAGCCAGCGCGCACGCGCGCGATGGTGCCGTGGTGGTCAGTGCCCTGGATGTTGATCACCTTGGCAAAACCGCGCTCCCATTTTGTGATGTGATACGCCACGTCGGGCACGAAGTAGGTATAGCCGCCGTCACCTTTACGCATGACACGGTCCTTGTCGTCGCCGTAGTCGGTGGTTTTCAGCCACAGCGCGCCGTCTTGCTCAAAGGTCTTGCCCGCGTCGACCAGCCGCTTGACCACCGCGTCGACCTTGCCGGTGGTGTACAGGCTGCTTTCCAGGTAATA
>Ga0172368_10003737_pt1 | contig 18201 bp, 14 predicted proteins | sample Lak11m_FD_114540 | JGI IMG/M metagenome (GOLD analysis project Ga0172368, IMG submission 114540) | Freshwater microbial communities from Kabuno Bay, South-Kivu, Congo - kab_022012_11m | ecosystem: Environmental > Aquatic > Freshwater > Lake | place: Democratic Republic of the Congo: South-Kivu...
GACAATTCGGACGCGCTTAGGCGATCCCTTGCCGGGGCGCGTACTTGCTTGCCGTCTGGGTTCGCGCCGCTCGTAAAATCGTCCAGCTCGCGCGGATAAGCCGCAGCAGGGCGGCAAAGGGGTCGGGGCGGATGGCCGGAGCCCGGAAGAGTTCAGAGCGGGCCGCTCGTTCGAGACGTTCGATCTCAGTGGTGTAACTCAAAACCGCGAGGACGAGTTCATGCATGGCGTGTTTCCTCGTCGCTTGCTGTGCTCGGCGCATCTCCGCTTGGACCGCGGTCTGGCTCTTCCAAGATGCTTTCCACATCCCAGCGCGCTCGGCGGATGACTTCTCGCATCCGACGTAGTTGCCCCTGGCCGGCAAGGCTGCCGGCCTTCCGCAGGGTGCGGGCCATTTCGTCCAGATCGTGCTCGCTGGCCTCGACTACAGCCCGATATTCCCGGCGGTCGAAGGGGCCCATCCAGTCCCGCATGCGTTCGCCGATGGCGGCGACACGCGCCTTGTTGTCAGCGAGGAAGCCGCGCCCCGCCTCGCTGATCGTGTAGACCCTGCGCCCATCCGCCTCGGCTGCCGTAATGTAGCCGAGGTCTTCCAGCCATTGCAGGGTGGGATAGATCGTGCCGGGGCTCGGCGTGTAGAAGCCGTGGAAGCGGTCGCCGAGCGCGCGGATGAGCTCGTAGCCGTGCGCCGGCTGTTCGGCTAACTGCTCGAGCAGGACATAGCGCAGGTCGCCGCGTTCGAAGCGGCGGCCTGTACGGTCTCCGTGGTCGCGACCAGAGCCCCGGCTGCGGCCCGCGCCGAATTCGGGGCGATGTTCCTCGTCCTGTTCGGGCTTGAAGTCATGGCGATGGCTGTGCCATGCTTCGGGGCTAGAATGATTTTGATGTACCAAAGTGAATCTCCAGTGCAGTGAAGTAGTAGTATTACGATATATTCTTGATATATCGTAATACTACTATACCATGCATAAACGCGTTTGTCAATACCTGAATTGGCCGAAAATGATTAAGATTTGTTAATATCGTGATATATCGTCTTGGGGTAAATTGCGGAAACTAACTGGAGTGGGGAAGACTGATGCGCTAAAGCTGATCGGACACGTCAAGACCGGCGCGCTAGCGTTCGTTCGGCGTCGCGGCGCCATAGATGTGCTCCCGCACCGCCTTAATGCCTGGCTGTCAGCGCCTGAGCATGACCAGCCTGGTGTTGATTGCAGCGCCCTTACATGTCGGTGGCGTGACCGACTATATTCCACCGGGCCCTGTGGGCTTCGACCCGGATGCGGTTTGCCATCAACTAACTGATGCCCACCAGACCCGGCCGCCTCCCAGACCGGTTCAATGGATGTGGATGCGACCCCTATCGCGCGGCGCCTCCCATGCTGAAAAGCATGCCAAGCAGCACACGCAGATTCCACGCATACCGGACCAGCATGATTGCTGCAACGCATAAGTCTCTGCAGAACAGCAGCAACCTGACCTGTTGTTGGATTATCGCAGCCTCTTGTCAGACGGTCTCCAGATCAGCCAGATCGTTGATGAGTATGTCCAAGACCCTCTTGAGATTGTTTGAGGATCCTTGCATACTCGGTTTCTTCCCCTGTTGCCACCACAACACCCATCCCATTGCCCCTGATGACCGTGCTACCTCGATATCATCCTCACTCAGCTTTCTTTCTATCGCCAGGATCTCCCCGGTCAATTCCCAGTCGTCCACCTCCAGATTTCTTGCCTCGACTAGCTTCAGATCAGCGGGGACAACGTCACCCGCCGGCACAAGCACAAGATCCCCTTTGCGTAATTCATCCAGGGGGATGTTGATGATCTTGTCCGATTGCAGTACGGTGGCTGTCATGCTTTCCATGATGCCTATCAGCCCTTCACGGCGAAACGTTCGCTACAGATGCCTTCTATCTACCCTCACTCATGGCTATTCCCATCCGGGCCACCGTTGCCGAACACCCCGGCATACAGATCTTCGCCGTAGCTCGTCTGGCGTGGTTCCCCCTCGATGATGCGAAAGGTGCGTTCGCCGTCAGCGCGTCGTTCGGCGGCCAGGAAGATGGCATTCGCCAGACCTTGCTCATAGAAGCCGCGCGCCAGCGTGTACAGATGGGTGACGAAGAAGACCTTGATTCGTCTGTCCGCCAGGGCGGTGACGATCTGCCGGGCGATCTCCGAGCCTTCGCGCTCATTGGTGGCGGCAAACGATTCGTTGAAGAGCACCAACGCATCCGGCGCCAGGCCGTCTACGATTTCGCTCATCCGGCTCAGTTCTTCGTCCAGTTTCCCGCTGCGCATGGTCGCATCCTCTTTGCGCCGGTAGTGCGTGAAGAGCCGCGTGCAGGTGTTGGCGCTGAAAGACGTCGCCGGCGTGAACATGCCGCTTTGCATCATCAACTGCGCCAGGCCGATGCTGCGCAAGAAGGTAGATTTGCCGCCCTGATTGGCGCCGGTGACGAATGCAATCGCCTTATCTGCGGCGGTAATATCACTGCCCACAACCTTTCGCTGCATGGTCAACGCCAGGCAAACATCGTACAACCCGGTGCAAACATGGCGACGTTCATGGGCGGCGCTGGGCACGGGGAAACACACCGGCATCTCCATTTGGGTCAGTTGCTCATACAGGTTCAAGGCGCCGATGTAGAAAGCCAGTTCGATCCGCAGCATATTGAAAAAGCTGTTGATGTGATCTGAGGACTGGGCAACCGCATTCGCCACGAGATTGACGCCGCGCTCCTTCAGCTCCCCCAGGGCGATGCCGCCATGTAGATCCCGCGGATGGATCGAGAATGTGTAAACGGGCGACCTTTGGGCGAAGACGCGCTTCACCCAAGGGCCGTGCTTGTCGTGTGGTCTGCGCAGCGCGTAGTTGGCGCCTTCATTGCCCTGTCCCAGGTTGGCGCTGAGCAACACACCGCCGCGAAATTCGAGCGTCGCCAGGTGATTCTCGACGATAGCGAAGTATTCTTCGTCCAACTCCTGCTTGATCATGGCAAAAAATCGCGTGAAGCCCGCGGAAGCGAACTGATCGGCGTGTTGATCGGCAATCGCCCTGAGCCGCCTGAGCAGCACCACGAACATCTGCATCAGCTTGGTGGCGCCGCTCAGGATGCCGGACGGCGAATAGCCGAAAAGCCCCAGCCATTGCTTTTGTTTATTCTCGATCGCCTCGATCGGGATATGATAGATCTCTCGCACCACCGCCGGGTTTTTCAAGCAATCCCGCAGGATATCCTGGCGGTAGCGGATGGTGTCCAGGTCATCCTCGCCGGTCAGGATGGCCTTGCGCCCGACGTCCCACAGGAACCTGTCGCCGCGCGCCATGGCGCCGAGCAGCGTGTCCAATTCCAGATCTTGCGTCAGCGTGGCCTCATGCAGCGGCAGGGGCCGCTGTAAGTCGAAATCCCGGTCTCGGTACATCAGGAAAGCCTTCATGGTCTGATGCGCTCCTTTACCCAACCATAGGTGAGCCGGTATTTTTCCGCAATGGAGAGCGCATAGGCCAGCCCATCAGCCGGCCTGCGGACGATCTTGAAGGTGCGCAGGGCCGGGTTTTCGGGGACGACGGTGCTCACCATGCTCACCGTTTTTTCGCTGAATGACGCCAGTTCATCTATGAACGTCACGCAAACGCACAGTGCATCCAGCCGGGCGATCCTCTCCATGATCTCCTTGCTCAAAAAAACGGCGTCTGACAGGGTGGTAGATGTAAAAATCTCGTTCATAATGATGATGCTGTCAGGTGTGGCCCGGTCGAGGATGGCGTGAATGCGCACCAGGTCATCCTGCAGCTTGCCGCGGAGATTACGGATATCTTCCTCTTGTTCGAAGTGCGTAAAGATCTGGTCGAACAGGTAGAGCCGCGCTTCCTGGCCGGGAACGGGGCAGCCCAGGCTGGCGAGATAGTGCATCTGTCCAAAAGCGCGGGCGAATGTCGTCTTGCCGCCCTGGTTTGGTCCAGAAACGACGATGATGCGCTCCGGATCGTTCAGATAAAAGTCATTGCACACGACGCGCGCGGCCTCGGCCACGCATTTATGGGCCAGGGCAATGTCAAAGCCTGCCCAGTCATAGACTTCCTTGCGGCGCCTGGACACCTCTGGATAGCAGAAGCGCAGCCCGTGTTGTTCGAGGGGCGCAATGTATTCTCGATAGGCGACATAAAATTGGATTTCCCGGTCGAAAACTCGAATGGTCTCATCCAGGAAACGGCTGTGGTGCGCGCAAAATGCGTTCAGGCTGGCAAAGATCTCCGGATACAGCCGGGCCACGCAATCCAGGATTTGCGCTTCGACGTAATTCATGCCGGAGCCAATAGCAAGATGGGTGCGGTAATCCTTCACGGCGCCTTGTTTGAATTTCTCGAAGGTCTGTTCCACATCTGCGCTGTAGTCTACTTCATCTTCGTACTTACGCACCTTGACCGTGAGGCCCTTGATGAGGACGCAATACGTCACGGTGGACAGCTCGCTCTTCAATTTCTGGGTGTCCGCCTGGAGCAACTTGAAATCGGCGGAGCTGGCGTAGTGCGTCAGATACTCCCGAAAGGCGATCAGGCCTTGCGACTTCAGTTCAACCTGCGCCAGCCGCTGCGCCAGGTCACTGATTGCGGCGCAATAGACCAGCGCCGCCTCCAGGAACCATCCCTCTTTGTGGCGTCGAAAATCGAGTTTGTCAACCAGCGCCAGGTAGCGGCGTGTGATGACCATCTGCTCGGTAAACGATTTGATGATCGCCAACACGGTTTCGCGCGCGATGTCTTGCGCGATTTCCTGACGATACTGGATCGTCGCAGTATCGCGCAAGGGCGTGTAGAAGAACGGCTTCAGGTTGTATTCGCTGCGTCCGGCCGTAATTGCCTGGATGATCTGGTCAAGGTTCAGGTCAACAAAACAGGCGGGCGGCTCCGTGATGAGCCGCGTGCTGTCTTCCGCGTTCTTGAATAGTATGCTGCGAAAAGGCATGACCGGCATCCCTCCTTGAAACGGTTGCGTGCTTCACCGTTTGATTGCGAGCACCAGCACGCCGCCCGCAACCAGCGCGATGCCCATCCACTCCCGCAGCGTCGGTCGTTCGCCGAGAAATGTAAAAGCGAAAATCGCGACGAGCACCAGGCTCAGCTTGTCTACCGGCGCCACCTTCGAAGCGTCGCCGATCTGCAGCGCCCGGAAGTAGCACACCCAGGAAGCCCCGGTGGCCAAAGCCGAGAGGCTGAGGAACAGCCAGGTGTTGGAGGAAAGCGCAAACGGGTTGCTCCACTTGCCTGTCAACCAAACAAACAAGGACAGGACGACCAAGATGATCGTGGTTCGAATCAGCGTAGCCAGGTCCGAATCAACGCCCCGGATACCGATCTTGGCGAAGATGGCGGTGAGCGCCGCAAAAACGGCGGATAGGAGCGCCCACAAGAACCAGTTTGAGGTTGAAGTCATGACGATTCCTTTCATAGAGTTCCAGCCTGTCGCATAGCTGGGCCAGTGATATGTATCCTTTGTGACCGGTCGGCGATACCAACGCACGAGTATACCGCAAAAGTATTGGGCGTGGTCGCTGAGTCTGCCGAAGCGCCGCCCTTCGACAAGCTCAGGGGGCGTGCTCGCAAACAGTTTTCCGATATACTCTCAATGCGCACAACTCGTCGCAGCCGCAGCGTGTGATCATGGATACGCATTGCGCTCCCCCACGAGTTGCACCAGTGCGCGTCGCCAGGCGCCTTCCTCATCGCTGTTGGTCAGGCCGCGGCGCAGGGCCGCGCGCTTCAGCACATAGCTGCGCATGTCTTCGCTGATCTCTTCCAGGCGCTGGGCCTGTTGGCGCAGAAGATAGCTGGTCGTTTGCTGGCGTGGCTTGCGCGCCAGGATCGCTCGCAGATGCCGCAGGCATAAGCCGGATGAATGCGCATAACGGCGCCGGCCCTCAGCGGTTTCGATCTCTTGCAAGAAATGCGCCACGGCGGCGCGCTCCGCTTCCTCCGCAATCCGGCAGGCCGCGCAGACTTTGGGGGCCGACAGGCGCGCCTCGACCTGCGGCATGATCTCCGCGGGCGGCGTCTCGATGATCCGGCGCAGATCGGCCAAGACCGTCTCGATCAGTGGCCCCAGGCCGGCACTGAGCCCTTGCGGCGAGGTGAACGGCTGGAATTGCCAGGTGTGCACCTGGCAAAAGCCATGCGCCTGAGCGAAACTTTGTTGAGCATCTGCGGCCGTCCCCAGCGCATACTGTGTCTCGACGAAGAGGTCGAGCAGCGCCTGCGTCTGCGCGGCGCAGACAGGACAGGCGCCGCCGGCGGTGATGGCGGCGGGTTGCCTGGCTGCTGTTTTGGCCCGCGCTGTTGTGCTGACCCGATTGTCGAAAGAGGCCACAACGATCGGCGGATTATCTGCCGCCGCGCGCGTCGGTTCCAACTGCCCGGCCAACAGCCGGTCACGCAGCGCCGCCATCTGTTGATGCAGGTCAGCCGGGGCCGCAGTTTCCGCGTGAGAGACGGCCGGGGGCGACGCGCCGTCCAGCAAGCGCACTGCCCGATCCAGCAGCGAAACCAGGAAGGTTTGCCCGCGTTCCAGGCTGAGGAAGGCCGCCAACTCCGTCTCCAGCCCAACCAGGCCGCTTGTGGCAAGGCCAGCGTCATCGCTCCGTAGCCTGGCGGCCAATGCCTGTTGCGCGGATATCGGAAACAGGCGCGGTTCGGCGCCGAGCACGCGCGCCAGACCCGCGCGCAGATACGCCAGCACTTCATCTCGCTCGCCATCGGCCAGCAGATCCATTTTGTTGACCACAATGAACAGCCGGCGTACATGCTGGCGGATATCGCGCAGAAAGCCGTCCTCGACCTCGCTGAGCGGCGCCTCCACGCTGGTCACGAAGATCACCGCATCGGCCTGCGGCAGGAACGCGTAGGTCGTCTCGGTGTTCGCCGCTTGCGCCGAGCCGACCCCCGGCGTGTCCACGAAATGCAGCCCCCGGCGCAGGAACGACACGGGCAGCTCGACGCGCGCCTCGATGATACCTTTCTCGTTGCCGGGGTTGCCGCGCTCGGTGACATATTCGGCCAGTTGCCCTACCGTGATCTCTTGCTCCAACATCCAACCCTTGCGCTGGAGCCGGACGCGTGCTTCTGGCCCATAACACAAGGTGGTGATTGCCGAGGTGAGCGGCAGCAGGCCGGTGGGCAACAGGTCGCGGCCGATGATGGCGTTCATCAGCGAGCTTTTGCCGCGTTTGAACTGTCCGACCACGGCCAGGTTGAACCGGTCTTCAGCCAGGCGCGCCTGCAATTCCCGATAGCCCTCCTCGGCGTCGGAACGGCCCTGGGCCTCGGCTGCCTGGCGGCCGGCTTGCAGCGCACTCGCGACCTCTTGCCTGGCAAGCACGTAGCGGCGCAACGCCTGTTCGCTCTCACTCATCGTCCGTTTCCATCTGCGTCATGGGCAAAAATCCTGGCGTACAAGTCCTCGCCGTAGCTGGTCTGGCGCGGCTCGCCTTCGATAATGCGGAAGGTGCGTTCGCCGTCGGCGCGCCGCTCGGCGGCCAGGAAGATGGCGTGCGCCCGCCTTTGGTCATAAAAGCCGCGGGCCAGCGTATACAGATGGGTGACAAAGAAGATCTTGATCCCTCTTTCCACCAGGGCGCTGACGATCTGCCGGGCGATCTCGGACCCCTCGCGCTCGTTGGTGGCCGCAAACGATTCATTCAACAGCAGCAGCGCATTCGGCGTCAAGTGATCCACGATTGCGCGCATCCGGCCCAGCTCTTCATCCAGTTTGCCGCTGTTCATGTTGGCGTCTTCTTCGCGCCGATAGTGCGTCAACAGCGCATCGCACATATTGGCGCTGAAGGATTCGGCCGGCGCGAACATGCCGCACTGCATCATCAACTGGGCCAGCCCGATGCTGCGCAAAAATGTTGATTTGCCGCCCTGATTGGCCCCGGTGATGATCGCCAGGGTCCTATCATCGGCGGCCACTGCGTTGCCGACCACCCGGCGGCCAACGATCAGCGCCAGGCCGACATCGTAGAGTTCGGCGCAGGAGAGCTTGCGCTCGTTCAGGGCTGCCGGCAACGGAAACGCGACCGGCGCGCCCATTTGGCGCAGTTGCTCATGCAAATTCGTGCAGCCGATGTAAAAAGCTAACTCGGTCCGCAGCATCGTGAAGAAACCGAGGATGTGATCCGCGGATTGGGCGAGCGCATTGGCCACCTGGTTAAGTCCGCGCTCCTTCAATTCTGAGAGGGCCCGCGCGCCGCTCTCATCGCGATCGGCGATGTAAAAGGTATAGACAGGCGGCTTGGCCCCGAAAGCCAGTTTGAGCCAATGCGGTTTCTTGCCTTCGGGCCGGCACAGCATGTAATGTGCGCCCTTATTGCCCTCCCCCAGCTCGGCGCTGATCAGAATGCCGCTGCGAAATTGCAGCTCCCGGAGATGCGTCTGGATCGCGGCAAAATATGCATCGTCCAATTCACGCTTGAGCATCGCGAAAAACGCCTTGAAACCCTCTGATGCGAAGTCGTCGGCGTACTGATCGGCAAACTTCCGCAGCTTCGTGAGCGTCCCCACAAACATTTCCAGGACATCTACTGCCCGGTGCAAGATCGTGTCGGGATGCCGGCCGAAGATGCCCCAAAAGATCTTCCGTTCGCTATCAATGGTCTCTACGGTCAGGTCGTACATGCTCTTGACGAGATCGGCATGGCGCAGGCAATCTTTGAGCACCGCCTGACGATAGAGCACGGTCGCCAGGTCGTCATTGACGCCGGATAAGACAGCGACCCTGGCGACCTCCAGCAGGAACTTGTCGTCGCGCGCCATGGCATTGAACAGCGTCTCTAGCCCCAGATCTTGTGTCAGCGCCGGCGCATTCCAGGGCAGCTTGCGCTTCAGATCGAAGTCGCGATCGCGGTACATGAGGAAGGCATTCATGCGCCGCCCCCCGGTTCCCGGAGCTGGCGATAGGTCAGCCCGTGTTTTTCGGCGATGGACAGCGCATACGAGAGGCCATCGGGCGGCCTGCGGACGATCTTGAAGGTGCGCACGGTCGGATCGTCGGGAGCCACTGTGCTGACCATGCTGACGGTTTTCTCGTCCAGCGCCGCCAGTTCGTCCAGGAAGGTCACGCAGACGCACAGCAGATCCCGCGCGCTGATTTGCTCCATCACCTTTTTGCCTAGAGATATGGCGTCCTGCAAGGTTGTGGACGTGAAGATCTCGTTCATGATGATGATGCTGTGCGGGGTAGCCTGCGCCAGGATTTCATGGATGCGGACGAGGTCATCTTCCAGTTTCCCGTGGAGGTTCTGCAGGTTTTCGGCCTGCTCGAAGTGCGTGAAGAACTGGTCGAACAGGTAAAGCCGCGCCTCTCGGCCCGGGACGGGGCAACCGAGGCTGGCCAGATAGTGTAGCTGCCCGAAAGCGCGGGCAAAGGTGGTCTTACCGCCCTGGTTCGGCCCGGAAACGACGATGATGCGTTCCTGGCCCTGGAGGTAGAAATCATTGCGGATCACCGGTTTCTGTTCGCCGATCAGCTTGCGGGCCAGGGCCAGATCGTAGCCGTCATCGTCATACACCGCTTTGTCGTCGGCGGTGACCTGGGGGTAGCAAAAGTTCAACCCCGCCCGCTTGAAAAGGGCGGCGTATTCCAGATAGGCGACGTAGAACTGCACCTCGCGGTCGAAAACGCCGATTGTCTCATCCAGATAGTTGTGGTGGCGCGCGCAGTACTCGTCGAGGCGGGCAAAGATGTCGGGATACAGACGGGCAACCATGTCCAACACCTGCGCCTCGACATGGTTCATTTCCAACCACATGGGAAGGCGCACGGTGTAGTCCCTGGCCGCGCCCTGCTTGAACTTGGCAAAGGTTCTTTCCACATCGGCGCTATAATCGCTTTCCCCGGCATGTTTGCGCACGCTGACCGCGTTGCCCTTGATCAGGATACAATACCTTACCGTGGCCAGGTCGGCTTTCAGCTTCTGGGTTTCGGCCACAAGCGTTGTAAAACGCGCAGACGCGACATAGTCGGCCACGAACGCGCGCAAGGCCAGAAAACCACGGGATTTCAGGTCGGCCTGCGAGAGGTCCTCAGCCAGGCGGCTGACGCAGTCGCAGTAGACCTCGACCGCGCTCAAGAACCAACTTTCCTTTTGATACTTGTAGTGCAGCTTGTCGGCCTGCGCGAGGCGCTCGCGCATGTCGCGCATTTTTCGCCCGAACGATGCGATCATCTCATACAGGGCTTTGTCTTCGAGATCGCGCATGACTTCGTGCCGATAGGCGACCGCATCCAGCTCATGCAAAGGCGTATGGTAGAAAGGCCTCAGGTCATATTCCTGCTTGCCGGCCGTGATGGCGTCTATGACCTGATCGAGATTCAAGTCCACGAAGAAGATGGGCGCTTCAGACGTCGTTGTCCTGGCGCTGTCTTCGACGTTCTTGAAGAGAATGCTGCGGAAAGGCCCAATCTGCATCATGTCAGATTCAACGCCAACAAGAGATTGTGACCCGCGGTCACGCTCAGACCGGCGAACATTGGCGCACGCGCATCGCCCAGGTCCCCGGCTTCGTTGCTGACCTGGGCCAGACAATCTTGTGCGTGACGCAGCGAACGTTGAACGATGGTCGCGGCCGCGGCGCCTCGGCGCGTGCTGAGCGACAACGCGGAGACGAACGCAGCTAACTGCCCATCCAGTATCCGCGTGATGGCAAGCATCTGCGCGACCGCTGGCGCGTCATAGGGTGAAGTGAAGGTGGGATGGCTTGGCGGCCACGCGGCCTGACTGAGCGCCTCTGCCAGCAGCAGATCGGCGGCGAAGGCATGGGCGAAGCCGTTCAATGCTGGCCGCTGATACTGCGAGAGCGCGTCGGCGCCAAGATCGCCGTTGGCAGCCGCCGCCCACGCGCTGGTTTCCACCGTCGTGCTTTCGCCTTCGACGGCCCTTGCCAAAGCCGTAATGACCGTCAAGACTACCTCACGCCAGCTTGCCAGGAAGTCAGCCGTTGCCGGTTGCAATGCGCCGAAACCCTGCAAGGCCTCTGGGCTGGCGTAATATAGCGCATCACGGAGCAGCCCCACCTGGGTGCGCAGCAAGCGATCCACAGGGATGATCTGCCAGGCCAGCCCGATGTCTGCCATCAGGCGCTCGATGGCGGCGCGCGCCTGATCCATCTCTTGGTGCGCGACCTCGGCCTTGTGGCGTGCAATCGGCGCGTCCGGCGCAGCCGCGCCGATGTTGAGCGCCTGCAGAGCAACCCAGTAAGCGCGTGCGGCGATAGATAGATTCAGCGCTGCACGCGCCGCCAGCAGATCACCCATTCTTGGTCCGTTTGCCCACCCAATAGAAGAGCGGAATGCTGGCTAACTGCACTACCACCGAGAACGCAATCAACGCCGGCGGCGAGTCGTGCCATCTCTCCGAACAAAAAAGCCTCTACCAGCGTAAACACGCACTGGTAGAGGCTATCAGTCTTGCGACAACCGGAGCAACCGCCCCGGCGGGGAGCCTCATCCCTCTTCAATTGGTGGTATGCTACCACATCTCGCCCCAGTTGACAACCTTGCGGATGGGTCAGTTCACCTACACTACCATTTGACTTGATACAAGAGTTTCTCGATGCTTGAGTCGGTTTGTATCCGTATGCTATAATATAGAGGTGTCTGATGAGACTTCCATTCAATCTTTCGCCGGCAACCGCCGCGCCCTGGCCCGCGCCATTACTCGCGTAGAAGATGGCGGCCCAGAAGCGCACACCTTGTTGGCGGCGCTCTATGCGAGCACCGGCCGGGCGCATATCATCGGGGTGACGGGCGCGCCGGGCACGGGCAAATCTACCCTGGTGAATGCGCTGGCGAAGTCCTACCGCGCGATGGGCCGGACGGTCGGCGTGGTCGCGGTGGATCCGACCAGCCCCTTTTCCGGCGGCGCGCTGCTGGGCGACCGCGTGCGGATGCGCGACCTGGCGGGCGATCCGGGCATCTTCATCCGCAGCATGGCGACGCGCGGCAGCCTGGGCGGGCTGGCCCGCGCTACCGCCGACGTGATCGCGGTGCTGGATGCGGCCGGCTTCGAGCGCATCCTCGTGGAAACGGTCGGCGTGGGGCAAGCCGAGGTCGAGATCGCCAGCGCGGCGCACACCACCATCGTCGTGGAGGCGCCCGGCCTCGGCGACGAGGTGCAGGCCATCAAAGCCGGTGTGCTGGAGATCGCCGACATCTTCGCCGTCAACAAGGCCGATCGGGAGGGCGCCGACCGGACGGTGCTGGCATTGCAGATGATGCAGGGCTTGACGCCCACGCCAGCGGGACATCATCGCGCGGGGCAAGTTTCCGCTACATCGGGGCCGCAGCCAGGGGCGCCCGGCGGGTGGCTGCCGCCGATCTGCAAGACCGTGGCGACGCGCGGCGAAGGCGTGGAAACGCTGCGCGAGTGGATCGAAGGTCATGCCCGGCATCTGCATGATACGGGGGGCTGGGCGCGACGCGCGGCCGCTCATGCAGCCGCCGAATTGGAACACGTTCTGGCGGCGCGGTTGATGGCGCGCCTGCATGCGTGCTTACCGGCGGACAGCTTCGCGCAAATGGCGTCGGCCATCGCGGAGCGCGCCATAGACCCCTACTCCGCTGCCGACCAGTTACTGGCGCAATTCGTATGAGGATCACGATCATCCACAACCCGGCCGCCGGGCAATGGGCGCATCTCGAAGAGGTGCAGCAAACAGCCGAATTCCTGGCGGGCAAGGGCTGTGAGGTGGTCGCCATCAAGGAGACGCGCGGCGCGGGGGATGCCACGACCTATGCCCGCGAGGCGGCCGCGCTTGGCATGGATCTGGTGTTCGCCGCAGGCGGCGATGGGACCGTCGCCCAGGTGGTGGATGGGCTGGTGGGGACCGAGACGGCCCTGGCCGTGCTCCCCGGCGGGACCGGCAACGTCTTTGCCCGTCAGTTAAACATGCCCGTGCCGGGCGGGCTGCACGCGCGGCCCATCCTGGAATCGGCACGGCTGCTGCTGGATGGACAGATACGCCGCGTCGATGTCGGCCGGGTCAGCCCGCGCAAAAGGTACGGACCAAGCCGCCATTTCCTTTGTTGGAGCGGCGTCGGCTTCGATGCGCAAGTTAATATCGCGGTGGAGCAAGAGAGCAGGCAGAAGAAACGGTTCGGGATCATCGCGTTCTTTGCGGTGGGCTTTCAGACGCTCCAACATTATGCGGGCACGGCTGCGGTGGTGCGCGTGGATGGCCGCCGGATCAGCCGCCGCATGGTGATGCTCGTCGCCAATAACATCCAGCTTTACGGCGTGTTCGTCCACATGGCGCCCGCGGCTGTGCTCGATGACGGCCTGTTGGATGTCTGCTGTTTTCAGGGCAGCAGCCCGCTGCGCACCGCGCTGCACACATTGCGCGTCATGCTGGGGCTGCACATCCAGGATCCGAAGGTAGAAATCTACCAGGCGCAGCGTATTGAGGTGAGCACGTACCGGCCGCTGCCGGTGCATGTGGATGGCGACGCGGCCGGCTATACGCCGATAGTCATCGAAACGCTCCCGCGCGCGCTCAATCTCTTGGTGCCGGCCTGCGCGCCGGCAAGCCTGTTCACGGATGGCGCGGGCATGTTGGGGCCAGAAACGCTGTGGAATTGGCTGGCGCGCATGGCGCGTGATGCGCATCAAGCGCTCCTTGAAAGGAGTGGTCTGTCTTGAAGTACCTGAATTCGCTTTTCATCTTTGCGCCAATCGCAATTGCCGGCGAGTTGTTCCATTGGTCCCCGGTTATCGTCTTCGTGGCTGCCGCGTTGAGTGTCATCCCGGCGGCCGGGCTGATGGGCCGCGCGACCGAGGAGTTGGCTGCACACACCGGGCCGCGGCTGGGCGGGCTGCTCAATGCGACCCTGGGCAACGCGGCGGAACTGATCATCACCCTGTTCGCCATTCGCGCCGGACTACTCGACCTGGTGAAAGCCTCGATCACCGGCTCGATCATCGGCAATGTGCTGCTGGTCACGGGCTTCAGCGTCCTATTCGGCGGCTTGAAGAACGGCGTGCAACGTTTCGAGCGCACCCAGGCCGGCGTCAACGCGACCCAACTGCTCCTGGCCGTCGCTGCGCTGATGATCCCCTCCCTCTTCTTCTTTGCGCACACCGAGACAACCGGGCCAGTGGAAAGCTTGAGCCTGGGCACAGCTATCGTCATGCTCGCCATCTACGCGTTCGGCATCATTTTTGCGTTCCGTTTCACCAGCGCCGAGCCAGCGTTGGGACAAGAGGTTGAGGTCGAAGCGCACAGCACATGGTCAACCCGCACGGCAGTGCTCGTGCTGCTGGGCGCCACCGTGTTGATCGCCGTGCTGAGCGAGGTGCTCGTCGGCGCGGTCGAGGAGACGGTCAAAACCATCGGCATGTCGGAGTTTTTCATCGGCATCATCGTCGTGCCGCTCGTGGGCAACGTGGCGGAGCACGCGGTGGCAGTGCAAACGGCCTACAAGAACAAGATGGAGCTGAGCATGGCCGTCTCGCTCGGTTCCAGCCTGCAGATCGCCCTGTTCGTCGCGCCGGTGCTGGTGTTTCTCAGCCTGCTGATGGGCCACCCGCTGACGCTCGTCTTCAATCAGTTCGAGATCGTCGCCCTGTTTACCGGCGTCTTGCTTGCGGCCTTTGTAGCGCAGGACGGCGAGTCGAACTGGCTGGAAGGCGCGCAATTGCTCACCGTCTACATCATCCTCGCGTTGGCGTTCTTCTTCGTGCCGGTGTAAAACAAACATGCATTTGCCGATTTTTCGCCGTTTTCAGCGTCGCAAAGGAGGGTACGATGAAATGTCGAGCAATCTCAAAGGGGGTAGCGATAGCGGGCGGCTTCCTGGCGCTCCTGTTTGCCGTGATTTGGCTGGCTGGCCCGGCCACGGCCAGCCCAGCCAGCTTGCTCAGTGTGCGCCGCGTCTGCGCCAACGGCTGCCCTTACACGACAGTGCAAGCGGCCATTGACGCCGCGGCCGATGGCGATGTGATCGAGATTGCCACGGGCGTCTACACCCGCGCCGGCCAGGCGCAGATCGCCAACATCACCAAGAACCTGACGTTGCGCGGGGGCTACAGCGCCGACTTCACCGCCTGGAGCCCGACGACTTATTCCACCACGCTCGACGCGCAGGACGCAGGCCGGGTGATCTACGCCAGCGGGAACATCAGTGTGACGCTCGACGGGCTGCGGCTGGTCAACGGCTACCATTCATCCAGCGGGGCCGGCGTCTATGCCCAGGATGCCCACGTGTCTGTGCGTAACAGCCTCGTCGAGCGCAATCGGGTCGCGCCCAGCTTCCACGGCAACTACGGCGTCGGTCTGTACATCGCCAACGGCTCGCTGACCATGCAGGACAGCGTCGTGCAGGAGAACGAGCCGCTCCCCGGCGGCGACGTTTCGCACGATGGCGGCGGCTTATATGCGATTGAATCGGTCGTCGAAGTCCGCAACTCGCAATTTATGAGCAATACCGCGGCCTTCGGCACGGCCTCGTGCGGCACGGGCGGCGGGATGCGCCTGGAGAATTGCACCGCGCTGCTCCAGGGCGTGACCTTCCGCAACAACGCGGCGACTAACTGTAACAACGGCGGCGGCGGGCTGTGGACGCGCATCGGCTCACTACGCCTGCTGGATTCGACCTTTGAGGGCAACACCAACGGCGGCGCGGTGGTGCAGACGGCTGGCGCCTTGATTGCGGGCAACGTCTTCACCGGCAACGTCGGCAACGGGCTGGTGGTTTCCTCGTGGGGCGCGCCGGTGGTCAACATCACCGTCACCGATAATCTGGTGCAGGGCAACACCGGCTATGGCCTGCTCGTGCCTGCGGTCGTCGTCAGCATGCTCGTAGAGAATAACGCCTTCGTCGGCAACGGCAACAGCGGCTTGAAACTGCGGGCCTTGTCCAACACCGGCGCCGCCACCCCGGTGAGCGTGCGCGGCAACCGGTTCGAGGGCAACACAACGACCCAGAACGGCGGCGGCGCGGCCCTTACCGGCGCCGTGGATGTGCTGTTCAACCGCTTCCTCGGCAATCACGCAAACGGCAAAGGCGGCGGCGTGTATCAGGACGAATACTGTCCGGGTTCGAGTTACACCTGCCAGGACAACGCCCGCGCCGTGTACAACGGCAACCTGTTCATCGGCAACTCGGCGGCCGAGGGCGGCGGGCTGTATGCGATCCCCAAGTACAGCGCCAACCTCGACATCAGCTACCGCAACCTGGTCTTTCTGAATAACACCGCCACGGCCACCGGCAGCGCGATCTACTTCTATCGTTACGCCAACACATCGGTCACCTTTGCCCATCTGACTGTGGCGAACAACACCGGCGGCGACGGCGCGATGATCTACAGCATGATGGGCGAAACGTTCTTTACCAACACGATCCTGTACAGCGGGACTATCGGCATCAAGCGCCAGAACGACACCGTGACGCTGGATCATGTGCTGCGCTACAACGTCATCACGCCGACCGCCAACGCCGGGGCGGGGGGTCTGGCCGACCTTGCGCCCATCAGCGGACCGCCGGCCTTCGCCGCGGACGGTTATCACCTGACCAACGCCTCGGCCGCGATTGACGCCGGGCCGCCCGCCGGGGTGAACGACGACATTGACGGGCAGCCGCGGCCGCTGGGCACGGCCCCCGACATCGGCGCGGACGAAAGCCCCTACACGCTCGGCGCCGGCGGCGTCCAGGTCAGCAAGCTGGCCAACGAACCGCGCTGGCGGGTGTATTACACCGGCCTCAACGTCCCGCCCTCCACCTACTTTGAGCAGACCTATCTGATCCCCTTCGCCTATCACGGGGTGAACACTGCGCCGCCCGTCGCGGCGTATGCGCTGCAGGATCAGTTCCCGGCCGCACTCGACCTGGCCGCCGTAGAGAATCCGGCCGGCCTGGCCTTCACGCGGGACGGCGCGGCGCTGCGCTTTGCGTCGCAGGCCCCGCTCGCGGCCGGCGGCTGGAGCTGGATCGGGCTGACCGGCCGTTCGGACAAAGTGACGGGCGGCCAGACCCTCGCCAACAGCGGGCAAATGAGCTACACGCTGTCGAACGGCAATTCGGGCACGCTGCCTTTCGCCGTCACCACCGAGGTTCCCCCGCGGCCGGTCTTCCCGCCGCTGCTTTTCACGCCGCTCGACGGCGAGATGTGCCTGGATGACGGCAAGTTGAGCGCGACCGGGGCGGTCGGCCAGGGCATGCTCGTGCGCCTCTACGAAGACGGCGACCTCAAGGCGCAGACGGCCGCCAACGCGGCCGGCCAGTTCACGATCACCTGGACTTCGGGGCTGACCCTCTCCCACCCCTTCATCACAGTTTATACCGTTGCGTGCGAGCCGGTCGCGGGCGGGGCGTGCAGCGCGCCTTCCCGCACCGTGCGCCTCTCCTATCCGCAGGCCGATTGGTGCCCGCAGCGTTCCTATTGGGAAGGGGACGCCTACGGTATACACCACATCATTTATTTCCGCGATGACCGGGGGCGCTACGCCACCAACGACTTCGTGATCCGCAGCGGCGTCGGCTATGCAAACACGAAACTTCACCTCTACTCGTGCTGCGACGACACCAAGTCCAACCCGTTCAAGATCACAGTCAATAACGTCGTGCATCAGACGCCCAGCGCACACGACGGCCGCTGGTGGACCTTCGATGTCGGCCTAACGCGCGAGATCATCATCGAGTCGCAGTGTCCAGCCCTGGGGTCGCTGCAAAAACGGACGCGCGGGTACGTGTTGATTGACCCGGATGGGTTTGTCTTCGACGTGGACGACGGCGGCGGCTACGATATCGGGACGGGCGTCTTCACGCCGGTGGCGCCGCTGGCCGGCATCACTGTGACGGCCTACGTCTCGGTGCCGGAGTGGAGCGCCTGGGTTCCGTGGCCGGCGCACCTCTACAACAATCAGGTCAACCCGCAGGTGACGGGGCCGAACGGCTACTTTGCGTTCTTCACGCCGCCCGGTTACTATTATCTGCAAGCCAGCGCCGCGGGCGGCTATCAGGCCTGGCGCAGCCCGGTCGTGCAGGTGGTCAACGAGATTGTCCACGTGAACATCCCGCTGACGCCATGGCGCGACGACGCGGCGGCGCAGGTGCAACTCACGGCCGACGGGCCAAGCCCGGCGATCGTTCGCGTGCCGCCGGGGCGGGGCGTCCAATGGCTCTCAATGCTGGCCGATGGCGCGGGCGC
>Ga0172368_10003738_pt1 | contig 18174 bp, 12 predicted proteins | sample Lak11m_FD_114540 | JGI IMG/M metagenome (GOLD analysis project Ga0172368, IMG submission 114540) | Freshwater microbial communities from Kabuno Bay, South-Kivu, Congo - kab_022012_11m | ecosystem: Environmental > Aquatic > Freshwater > Lake | place: Democratic Republic of the Congo: South-Kivu...
GGGAGGTGCTGGCGAAGCTGGCGCCGGACCGGCCGGGCGTGGTCGCCTACACCGCGACGAGCTGGGGCCGGCTTCTGAGCGCCTCCCGGATGCCCGCCGGCGTGCCGGTGCCGCGCGCGTCGGACTGCTACCGCTTCGTGCTCTCGAACCCGGGCATCGACGTGTGCATGACGGGCCCGGCTTCGCTCGAGCACATGAAAGAGGCTCTGTCGGCGCTGGATCGCGGCCCCATGGACGAGGCGGAGCTGGCCTGGATGCGCCGCGTCGGCGACCACGTCCACGGCTCGGCGGGATTCCTGCGGCGGCTCATGTCCTGAGGGTCCGACCCTCTCCCGCCGTCGGGCCGCCGGAGCGACACAATCGGAGTGCGGCCGTCCCGGCGGCACAATCGGACCGCGGCCGTCACGGCCGCGTGGATTCCGGCGCGAGCGGTCGATTCCACCCGGGACAACCGGGACGGCTGCCCACCCATTGTGCCGCCGGGACGGTCGCACTCCGGTTGGGCGCTCGGGCGTTCCGGGATGCTATACGGGTGGCGCAGCCGGTGCGTGCGGCCACGCGGAAGGGACGGTCGGACCATGGAGATCGCGCAGCTCAGGAAGATTCCCCTCTTCGCCGGACTGACGAACGACCACCTCGCCCGCATCGCGCGCGTGGGCTCCGAGCGCCGCTTCGAGGCCGGCTCGCACCTGTTCCGCGAGGGCGACGCCGGTCACGAGTTCTTCGTCATCCTCTCGGGCCGCGTGCGCATCTCCAAGACCATCGAGGGCATCGGCGAGGAGGCGCTGGCCATCCTCGACCCCGGCGACTACTTCGGCGAGATGGCGCTCGTGGACGACACCCCCCGCAGCGCCGACGCCATCGCGCACACCGGCTGCACGCTCTGGGCCGTCCAGAAGGCCGACCTCGACCAGCTCATGTTCGTCGACAAGGACCTCGCCTACGAGATCCTCTGGACGTTCGTGCGCACGCTCTCGGCGCGGCTGCGCGAGACCAACGACAAGATCAAGACGTTCTTCGTGCTGTCGGCGAGGTTCTAGTCAAAGAATAACTGCCCGCGCGACGTGCGTCGGAACCCGGCGCGTCCTGCCGGGATGTCGGGTCGATGCGCGCTCCCGGCGTCGGCGCGCCGCGCGTCGCGATCCGACACGGTCGCCATGCGAGAAGGGCCGGAACCCCGAAGGATTCCGGCCCTTTTCGTATCGCCCCGCGCGGCGCTCTAGTTCCGGTCGAGCTCGCGCAGCGAGAACCGGTTGATGCGCGCGGTGAGGTCGTCGAGGTTCTCGCCGTTGAACGAGACGGCGTCCTCGTAGTTGGCAGCGGCCTGCTCTCCGGTCTGGCCGGGCGCGAAGCCCATGGACTGCACGAGGATCTTGCGCAGCTTGCCGTCGGTCTCGCCGTTGAGGCGGTCGGCGAAGCCGGTCGGAGGCGTCGGAATCTGCACGGAGGCCGAGCCCGCGCCGAAGTACACGAGCCACTCGCCGTTCTCCTCGTCGCCGATGTCGAGCCGGTGCATGGCCGCCCCGTCGATGGTGCCGCCGAGCTGGAAGGTGCGGCCGGCAACGGAGGGCGCGTCGGGGATCTTCATGAAGCTCGGGAACACGATCTTCGGGTAGTCGCCGGTCGAGGTGTACTTCAGGCCCGTGGGCAGGTCGATGCTGCCCGAGAGCACCAGCGGGTTCTCGTCGGTGGAGCTGTCGCTGCCGCCGAAGCTGCCGAAGGACAGCGCGATGGCCATGGCGACGTAGCGCGAGCTCTCGAGCCCGCTGTGCAGAGGCGCCAGCGCGAGGGTCACGTGGCCCTTGGTGCCGTTCACGTCCGGCGGGTCGACGAAGCCGTCGGGCTGCTCGGTCTTCTTGTCCAGCACGTCCACGCCGGCGGTGACGCCGGTGGGCACGAGTCCCTGCGGCGGGAACAGCGCGCCGCCCAGCACGACCGCGCCGTCGAAGCGGCCGATTCCCGTGCCCTTCTGGTAGGTGGGCAGCTCGGGAATGGTCGCGTCCGCCTTGATGCGCAGCGGCGTCGTGAGGTTGACGGTGACGTCCTTGAGGCAGGTCCCCGGGGGAACGTCGGTCGACCCGTCCTCGGGCGGCGGCAGCACGCACGTGGAGCCCGCGGCGCAGCCCTGCGTCGCGGTACACGAGGGCTGCGTGTCGGGCACGAGCTGGCCCGTCAGCGCGCCGGACTCCATCTTGCCCAGCAGCGGCAGTAGCGTGTTCAGGAGCGCGCCGATGTTCAGGTCCTTGGTGCCGCCGCTGATGACCGGCGTGAGCGCGCCCACCAGGTCGCCCAGGTTGGCGTTGCCGCCCAGACCCCACAGCGTGCGCAGGCCGGGCGTCGAGTAGACGGCGAAGTTGCTGATGCCGGGGCCCGGCTTGAACATCTGGTTGCCGATGCCCAGCACCACGCCCGAAGGCAGCGGAACTTCCTGCTTGCCGCTGCCGTAGTCGATTTCGGTCTTCACCAGGTCGCCGATGAGCGTGGTCAGGCTCACGTCGATGAGGTTGCCCGCGATGGAGCTGCCGAAGAGCGCCAGGTGCACGTTCTCGCCGAGGATTTGGAGGCGGTCGAAGTAGCGCGGCGTGACCGACCCGGCGAACCCGACCTTGCCGGACACGGCCCGCTTCAGGAAGATCGCGACGTCGCGGCTCGTGACGCCCAGCGTGGTCACCCAGGCGTGGCGCGGCGTCGCGGTGTCGGACGTGAAGACCGAGATGTCCTTGGGCGATGCGTCTCCGTCGGCGATGTAGACGCCGCTGCCCGCGTCGGTCGCGGCGGTCGCGCCGATCATCACCGTGGCGCCGGTGACCGGCTGCTTCGTGAGCATGTCGGCCACGACCACGCGCACCTTTCCGGTGTCGGGGGCGGCGAAGTTGGTGGCGCTGGAGGCGGTGCAGTCGATGCTGCCGATCTTCGCCTTGATGGAGACGGCGCCGGCCTCGGTGCCGCCCGTCACCGTCTGCACGACGGCTTTGTCCTTGAACGTGGCGCGCGCGGCGGGGTCGGCCGTCCAGTCGACGTCGCCCTTGTAGGCGATCGCCGCGCCCGAGCCGTCGCGGGCGATGACGCTGAAGGTCTTCGTGGCGCCCTGGTGCAGGAGCGCGCGCTCGGGCTGCACGAGGCAGCTCTTCACGTCGGCGCCGACGACCTTGGGCTTGCAGTCGCCGCCCGCGCACTGGCTTCCCGCGCCGCACTCGGCGTCGGCCGCGCAGCCGGGCTTCATGCACACCATGTCCTCGCACACGTCGCCGGGGTCGCAGTCGGCCTTGGCGCTGCACTTGCGGATGCACTGGCTGGTGATGCACAGGTACTTGTGGTCGGCCGGACAGTCCAGGGCTTTCTTGCACACGCACGCGGCCGCGTCGGTGCAGCGCGTGCCGGCGTCGGCGGTCGACGGGGTTTCGCTGCAGCCCGCCAGGACGCCCAGCACGGCGCTCAGGACGACGCCGCCGGAAAGCGATGCTCGAACCATCCGAAGTGCCAGTCTCATCGTGCTCTCCGTTCGTGTGAGGCGCGGCCCCGCGGCCGCCCGTGGTTTGCACACGCCCGACCTGGGCGTTCAAGGCGGCGGATCGAAACATCGACAGGACTTGAAGTCAAGGTCGGCGGCACCCGGCGCAGCCGCCCGCGAGGCTTGCCGCGGCGCGTCGCGGAGGGCAGGATGGGCGCATGGAAAAGCGCGCCCCGAGGCCGATGTCGCAGGTGCTGCAGCGCGTGGTGCGCACCCTCGACATGGAGGAGCGGCTGCGCGAATGGTCGGTGGACCCGGTGTGGCGCCGGGCCGTGGGCGCGATGCTGGCGGCGCAGGCGTGGCCCGTGCGGCTGCGAGGCGGGGTGCTGCTCGTGGAGGTGCGCTCGGCCTCCTGGATGAACGAGCTGTCGATGCTGCGCGAGCGCGTACGCAAGGCGGTCAACCGCGAGCTGGGGCGGGAGGCCGTGAGGGAGTTGAGGTTCCGGCGCGGTCCGGCGGTGCCGCGCGTGCCGGAGGACGCGCCGGCGGTGGCTCCGGAGGCGGCCCCGACGGCGGCCGAGCTGGAGCGGGCCGAGGCCGAGCTGCGGAGCGAGGGTGCCGGCGAAGGCGCACGGCTCGCGGCGCGCGCGCGGGCGATGCAGAAGAGGCGCTCTTGAAGGATGAAGAGTGAAGGATGAAGGATGAACCTGCCTGTTCCCCGCCCGAAGAAAGAAGCCGACGCGCCAAGAACGCCGCGATTGCCACGGCGCGGCCTTCATCCTTCATCCTTCAGTCTTCATCCTTGGCTGTTCAGGACACCCGGCGCTGCGTCGCGAAGCGCTCGACGCCGCTGTCGCCGCCGGGAGCGGTCGTGCGGTAGAACGTGCAGCGCACGCACGTGAAGCTGTTCCAGCCGCGCTTGACGGCCTCGTCGAGGCACTCGTCGTAGTGCTGGCAGAACAGGTTGCGGTGCGTCTCCACCGACTGCTTGCGCGCGCCCTCGGGATTGATCGGCGTGGGCAGCTCGACCGGGTTGGGGTGCGGCTCGCCGCCCAGGAGCGAGGCGGAAGCGTCGAGGATGCCGGGTGGGGGCGGCTCCGGGAAGGCGGCCGAAGGGTCGGCCACCGGCACCGGCTCCGGCAGCGGGTCGGGGATCGGGGCGACGGCGACCGGAGGCGCCGGCTCGGGATCCGAGGCAGGCCGCGGCGGATCGGCCATCGGTCGGACCTCGCCCCGGGGCGGCCTCGCGTCGATCTTCGGCTTGTTCTCGGACTTCTTCATGGCTCGGCTCTTCTACCGGATCGGCGGGCCGGGGAGCAACCCCCCCCCTGCCGCCGGGCCGCACGGCCGGCGCACCGCGGCTGCGGCGCACTGGACGCGACGCCGGACCCGTGGCATGACGCCGCGCGTCGGTCCCGACGATGAACATCCGGGGAACCCTGTTTTGTGCCTGCCTCGCCGCCGCGGTTTCGACCGCACGGGCGCAGACGGCGTCCGTCGCCATCGGCGCCGATGGCCCGGCGGCACCCGCGACGGCGCCGGAAGGTGGCCTGCCTGCACCGCCTTCCACGGCCGCGCTGGCGAGCGAAGCCCACGCCCTGCGCATGTCCGGACGGCTTGCCGAGGCGGCCGCCGCCTACGCGCAGGCGGCCCGATCCGCGAAGGACTCGCTCCGGACCGTGCTTCGGCTGGAGGCGGCGCGCGCCTGGCACCTGGCCGGCGACGATCGCCGTGCTTTGACGCTGATTCCGCAAAATCGCGAGTCCCGGCCCTGGCTCCGTCGCGAGAAACTCGCGCTGCAGGCCGAGGTGCTCCTGGCCGCAGGGCGTGCGGCCGAGGCGGATGACGCGGCGCGTCAAGCGCTGGAAATGCCGGGCGAGGCGGCCGATGCCCTGTGGCTTCTCCGGTTGCGCGCCGCGCTGGCGACGGAGAAGAAAACCGAGGCGTTGCGGGCACTTGCAGCGCTTCGAGTGGAGAATCCCGACACGGCGCCGACCCGCGCCGCGGAGGCGCTGGCGGCGGGGGCGGGAATGCCCTTGGCCGTCAGGGCGCTGGGTGCGGCGGACTTGGCCAGACGGTGGTCGCGCTGGGTCGCCCGCGGAGGGGCCGAAGAGGCGGCCGGCGAGTGCAGAGACGCCGTCGCGGGCCTGGCGCAAGGCCCGGAGGATGCCGCGCGCGCCCGATGCGAATGCGGACGGGCTGTCGCGGCGCTGCGCAAGCCGGAGGCCGAGCCGATGCTGCTGGCCGGCACGGCGCTCGCGTCGCTGCGCGCCCCTGCGCTTCTGGCCGTCGCCCGGCTGCGCTCGCGCACCCGTCCCGCCGACGACGTCGCCGAGATCTGCGCCCGGCTCGACGAGTCGGACCCGAAGAGCGACGAGGCCGCGGAATGCGCGTTTCTGGCCGGATTCATGCGGCTGGAGCGCGGCGAGAGGGCCGCCGCGACCGCCGCGCTGGAAGAGGTCGCGCGGCGGTTTCCTTCGCACGCGCGCGGGGCCGACGCGCTGTGGTTCCTCGCGATGGACGCGTTCGGCCGGGACGACGGGGCCGCTGCGGCTCTATTCTCGAAAGCGGCCGAGAGCGCGCGTTCGGCGCCGGATCGGGCGCGCGTGCTGTACTGGCGCGGCCGGGCGCTCGCGGCCCGCGACGGAGCGTCGGCGGCCGAGGACTGGAGGAAGGCCGTTTCCGCGGATCCGGTCGGGTACTACGGCTGGCTCGCGGCCGGACGGCTCGACGCATCCGAAGCGCTGGATCGGAAGGATTCCGCGACCGACGCGAAGCCCGAGGCGCCGGCCGACGGCTGCGCCGCGGCGACGGTCGAGACGGCCCCCGCACCCGCGGACGCGCGATTCGCGGAGGCCCTGCTGGATGCCGGATTCGCGCGTCTGGCCTCGCTGGAGCTGGACGCCGTGGTGGCGGCACGGCGCCGGCGCAACCGGCTCGACCTGACTCCGTTTCTGGCGCGCACCGGGCAGTTCGAGCGGCTGGCGCGCATCGGTCACCGGGCCGGGGGCGACGCCGTGCTTTCGGCGCCGGGAGAGGCGGCCCGGGCCGCGATGCCGCGCGCGTTTCCGGAAGCCCTCGCGTGCGCGCCCGCCGGCATCGACCGGTGTCTCCTGCTCGCCCTGATGCGCCGCGAGAGCTTCTACGACCCAGACGCGACTTCGGGCGCGCGGGCCCGGGGGCTGCTGCAGCTTCTTCCGTCGACCGCCGCGCGCCTCGCCGCGGAACTGGGGCTGGAGGCGCTGCAGCCCGAGGCGCTGCACGAACCGGCGCTCAACGTCCGGCTGGGAGGTCGCTACGTGGAGCGGCTGCTGGCGCGCTTCGACGATCCGCTCCCGGCCGCGGCCGCCTACAACGCCGGACCCGCCGCGGTCGCGAAGTGGCTGGCCGCGCGGCCCGGCGTCGGGCTCGACGAATGGGTGGAACGTATTCCGTACCGCGAGACGCGCCTGTACGTGAAGGCGGTCGCGGAGGCGCGGGTGGCGTACTGGCTCCTGTACAACGGACGCCGGCCCCCCGTGCGGTTCGAACTGCCCCGCGTTTCCGGCGGAATCGACTACTGAGGGAAGGATGAAGCCGCCGTCGTCCGTCTATCGCCCTTCATCCTTCACTCTTCACTCTTCATCCTTCACTCTTCATCCTTCACTCTTCATCCTTCGCTCTTCATCCTTCACTCTTCATCCTTGAGTCACGGCTTGCGGCCCACGTGCCGGCGCGGGTCGATCCACTGCCCGCTCTCGACCGACTCCTGCACCGCCCGCACCGCGTCGAAGTCCTGCTCCAGCGCCATGCCGAAGCCCTCGGCGTGGAATACTTTCGATAGAATACCGCGCCCCGCGTCGGTCTCGGGCATGAGCGAGAACACGCCCGTCACCTGGGCGGCGACGCCCTCGTCGAAACCCTCGCGGGCGGCCACGACCTCGTTGGGGATGCGGTCGCCGAAGGCGATGACGCGCAGGCGGTCCAGCGCCTGCGGGCCGACCGTCTCGCCGCAGCCGTCGGCGCGGTAGCCGCTGCCCTCGCCCGGGCCGTTGGCGAAGGTCGCCCCGGCGTCCACCTCGCCCTTGAGGACCGCGTTGCACACGCTCTTGTGGTCGCCCAGAAACTTCTCGGCGGAGAAGAAGCCCTTGAGCGCGATGCCCTTCTTCACGAGCATCGCGCGGGGGAACAGGAAGCCGGCGGCCGAGCCGGGATCGACCCAGCCGACCTTCCGGCCCTTGAGGTCCGCCAGCTCCTTCGCCTTGCTCTCGTCACGCACGAAGTAGACCGAGCGGTAGTAGAGCCCTTTTCGCACGGCCTTCACGAGCGGGAACACGCGGGACGCCGAGGACGCCTTCACGTACGAGAGCGGCGTGATCCAGGCGAGGTCGAGCTGGCCTTTTCCGAGGGCGTCGGCGAGTTGGTCGTACCCGGCGAACGTGCGGGCCTGCACGGGCTTGCGGAGCTGCTCCGAGAGGTAGCCCTCCAGCGCCTTCGCGTCGTCGGCCGCCTCCTGGGCCGACAGCGGCCTCGGGATGCCGATGGTCAGGGTGCCCGCGGGGGCGGGCTCGAAAGCGGGCGCCGCCTCGGCCTTCGGGGCCTCTTCGACGGCTTTCGCCTTCTTGCCCCTGGGTTTGGCGGTGGCGGGTCCTGCGACCATCGCGAGAAGCAGCAGGGCGGCGAGGGGTGGGCAACGCACGCAGCGCATCGGTCCTCCAAGGCGAGGGGCGGCCATGGCGCGGCAGACTCTAGGGGATGCGGCCGGGCGGGTGCAACGCGCAACAGCCGGAGGGCGCCTTTCCGCGGGCCGCAGGCCGTCCGTCTTGTCCCCGGGCGCCTCCTCTGGCAGGCTCTGCCGCCATGCGCGGTGCGGTCGCAGTCCTGCTCGTCGTCGCCGCCGCGGGCGCGCAGGCCCGTGCCGCCGATGAGCGCAGCATCGCCTTCCTGGGCACGAGCGCCGGGGCCGGGTGGGAGGGCCGCAACCTCGCCACCCTGGACGAGGCGTTCCTGTCGTCGCTGGGCACGGGCGCCTATTTCACGCGCGTCATCGGGCACAGCGATCTGCAGGCCCTGCTCGGCTTCGAGCGCACCCGCCAGCTCGCCGGCTGCAGCGACAGCGGGTGCCTGGCGGAGCTCGCCGGCGCGCTGGGGGTCACGTACGTCTCCACGGGCGAAATCGGGCGTCTGGGCGACGTGACGCTGCTGCACCTGAAGGTTCTGGAGGTGCGCTCCGCGGAGGTCGCCGCGCGTGCCATGCGCCGCGTCGAGCGCGACACGCAGCTCGTGGACGCCGTCACGGGCCTCGTCTCCGAGTGTACGCGGCTGCTGCGCGGGCGCGACATCCGTCTGGGGCGCGTGCGCGCGCCCCCCCCGCTGGCGCTGGCGTTCGTGCCGCTGGGCGTGGGCCAGTACGCCAACCGCTCGCCCGTGAAGGGCACGCTCCTGCTGGCGGGGCAGGCCGGGGCGTTCGCGACCTTCGGCTGGGCCCTGTCGCGCTTCGAGGCGCAGAAGCTGCCCGGCTCGGGCGGGCTGTTCCAGGGCGGACGCTTCGAGGATCCCGCCGCCGCCGCGACCATGCAGAAGACCTATCTGACCGCGTTCTGGGTGGGGGTCGGCCTCGTGGCCGTCGGAATCGCCGACGCGCTCATATTCCGGGAGTAGGATATGTCGATTCCAGGTCGGACCCGTGCGGCGCTGGCGGCGGTGCTGCTGTGCGCCTGTCCGCAGGGCATCTGGGGCCCGGGCGACGAGCGCGACGGCTCGGGCGACGGCCCGGGCGACACGGAAACGCCCGACGGGGGCGGCACGAACCCGGGCACCGACGGCGGCGGCACGAAGCCGGACGGCGGGAGCCCCGCGAGCGACGGGGGAGGGCAGGGCGGCTCGATCTCCATTGAATGTACGCGCGTCGGCACGGGCCCGGTGACGGCGGGGGTTTCGATCGAGGTCGACTGCACGTCCACGCCCGCGGCCGGCACGCTGACGTGGAGCGCGAAGGCCGAGCCCGCGGTCGGGTATTTCTCGAACCAGCTCGCCGCCTCGGGCAAGCTCTGGGTGACCTTCCGCCCGGCCGATCTGCCCAAGGACTTCGCGGACACCGACGTCGTCGTGACGATCACCGCGGCGAAGTCGGGTTCCGCCCCGCGCGACGCGGCGCTGACGATTCCTGTCATCGGCAACCTCCTGGTCGGGGACAACACCAACGGCGGCATCGCGGCGTTCCGATCGGACGGCACGACGCGCAGCGAGTTCGTGGGGCCGGCACGTGTCGCGAGGACGACGCTCGTGTACCGCCTGCGGGACGGGAGCATCCTCGCGGGCGCGGTGACCGGTCGCGGCACGCCGACGCTCCAGACGTTCGACGCCCACGGCACGCTCCTGCACGCCTTCGACGACGCGGACCACGCGGGCGCGGTGCTGTTCGAGAACGACAGCTACCCCTGGGGCGCCGCGCAGGAACCCGACGGGACGATCTGGGTGTCGAAGAAGGCGAACACGGACTACCGGGACAGTGCGGTCTACCGGTTCACCTCTGCGGGAACGTATCAGGACACGCTGGTGCCGCCGTCGGACCTGACGACGCTCCAGGCGCACTGGGTCCCGATGGGCATGGCGCTGCTTTCCGATGGAACCATGGCCATCGGCAACGGCTCGGGCAGCTTCACCCGCCCCTACGTCGCGCTGTATCCGCCCTCGGGCAGCCCGCACCACGTGCGCCTGGGATTCCTGGTCTGCGACACGGGACCGGACGGGAATCCCGTCTGCCGCGACAACCTCCAGAGCGGCGGGCGCGTGATGAACCTGATGGCCTGGAACGGGGAGATCATCGCGGCGCTCGACTACTCGAGCGGGGCGACGCTGGCGGCGTATTCGGATCCCGATCTCGGCTTCCTGCGCTCCACGCAGCACAAGGACGGCAGCAGCGAATACGGTTTCTGGAACCACATTTTCGGCTGGATGACCCACGTGGGATCGATTCTGGTCGTATCCAAGCCGAACTACGGATGTCCCATCGCGGTCGACCCGCAGACGCTCTACATCCCGGCGACCTGGCGCGACCAGACCAGCGGGTGCTTCGTGCCGGCCGGGTCCAGCGTCATGCGGGGGCTGGCGCACCTGGGGCCGTAGGAGCAAGAGCGGCTCTCCCCCCCTTGCCTCTCGTTTCGCGGAGAATCGCGACGCTCTGTTCTTGTCGAGATTCGCGGCGATTCGAGGCTCTCCGGCGAAATCTGTGGGCGAGGACGGCGGGTCCGAAGGACCGGGGTGGGTGGCGAGGACGAGTCGGACCGGGTCCCCGCACGTCGTGCGCGCCGCCCTCACCCCCCGGCCCCTCTCCACACGGGCCAGCAAGGCACTGCACGTTTCTACGTGGTTGCGGCCCGGTGGAGAGGGGGAGAAGTGCGCGCTGAAACTCGGCACTGGGGAGGAATCCAGGCGCGGCAGCCCTCCCCTCTCCACCGGGCCGCTGTGCCATCGATGATGCACTGCGCTTGTGGCCCGTGTGGGCGAGCGCAGCGAGCGAACAGCCAGTGGCTGTTCGGGCCGGGGTCGGGGGGTGAGGGCCGCGCGCCTGTCCCATCAGATCGGAGCGCGAAAGAGGCCGTTTTCCGCCTGAGGCGACCCACGGATTCTGTTGGGGAGCCCGAATCGAGAGAAGGGGGCCGGGGGCATGGGCGTTGACCTGAGCGGCAGGACGGCACCCGTTCGTCCCGAGCGACGGCCGTGTGATCGACGGGCCTCTGCGGTTGTCGCGGCCGGAGTCGATGGACCGGCGGCGCGTCCCTCGACTCCGGCCGCGAGCAGCGCAGAGCGTCGGGGCGCGGTCGTCGCTCGGGACGAACGGTCTGCCTGCCCGGTGGTTTCCCGGTTTGCGCCCATGGGCTCTCCCCCACGCACTCCGTTCACGGGGACGGGCCCGGCGCGGGTGCATCCGACGGGCGCGCCCCGGGCTGCGGCGCCGCGGGCAACGCGAAGAAAAACTGCGTACCAGCACCGCTGCTGTGTACCCAGATTCGCCCGCCGTGCGCCTCGACGATGCCACGCGAGATGTAGAGGCCCAGACCCGCGCCCTCGCGCGAGGTCCTGTCGCCGCGCCAAAACCGGTCGAAGAGGTGCGGCAGCGCCTCTCCGGGAATGCCCGGCCCCGAATCGGCCACGAAGCAGACGACTTCGTCCCCGCGACGGCCGGCGCCCACGGTGATTGCGCCGCCGGGCGGTGTGAATTTCAAGGCGTTTCCAAGCAGATTCGAGAGCACCTGGAGAATGCGCCCCGCGTCGCATTCGAGCGCCGGAAGGTCGGGCTCGACCCTGCGGGCCACGCGCAGCGACTTCGCGGCCGCCTGGGGCAGCATGGCGTCGACCGCCTCGGCCAGCAGCGCCGACGGTTCCTGGCGGGAGCGCCGCAGCGGCAGGCGTCCTTCGGCCTCGATTCGTGCGGCGTCCAGCAGGTCCTCGATGAGACGGCTCATGCGCTGTGCGGCCCGGCGCATCGCGTCGACGGCCCCGCGTGCGCGCGCGTCGGCCGGTCCGGAGGCCAGCCCGTGCTCCAGTGCGGTGGCGCGCAGCAGTATCGTGGCGAGGGGACTGCGCAGATCGTGCGACACCACCGCGAGCAGCTCGTCGCGCGCATGGACCGCCTGCTGCGCCTCGGCACGCGCGCGGCTCTAGCGCTCGAACAGCGCGGCCCGATCCGTCGCGAGCGCGACGCGGTCGGCCACGAGCTGAAGGAACGTCGCCTCGTCCCGGGTGAAGCGGCGCGGCATCCGCGTGCCGACATGGAGGACGCCGACCGCGCGTCCGGCCGTGCGCATGGGTACCGCGAGCACCGCGCGCACGCCGTGCTCGCGCAGGACGGGGCTCGCGAGATTCTCGTGCGCGATGTCGTCGACGACCACCGCGCCGCGAGCGGCGAGCGTGCGCCCGGCAAGCCCCCGATCGGCCGGGAACGACAGCCCCTGCGCCAGCGCGTCGTCCAGGCCGACCGCCGCGCGGAGCCTCAGGTTCCCGTCCTCGAGCAGGAGGACGGACACCGTGTCCACCGCGAGGACGGCGTGGACGCGCGAAACCACCCGGGACAGCAGCGTCTCCGGATCGAGGCTGCCCAGCGCCGTTTCCGCGATCGACAGAAGCTCGCGCAGCCGCCGGGCGGCCGCCTCCGCGTCGGCGAGAGCGGCATGCTCGCGCGCGAGAATCATTTCGCGCTCCTGCTCGAGCTGTTTGCGCGCGGTCACGTCTTCGGAGATTCCCAGCAGCCAGCGGGTGGAGCCGTCCGCGCCGGGCACCGGAATCTTCTTCGTGTGCAGCACCCGCCGCCCGAGCAAGGGAGTGTCCAGGGGCTCCTCCGGGACGTCCACGAGCGCGCGCCGCGCGAGGGCCTCGTCGTCGCCCCTGCGGAAGGTCCGCGCGATCTCCGCGGGAAACAGCTCGTAGTCCGTCTTCCCGAGGACGTCGTTGCGGCTTCGTCCGAGGAGTTGCTCGCCGGCCTGGTTGACGCGCACGTACCGGAGGCTTCGACCGTCCTTGAGGAACACGACTGCGGGAATGCTGTCGACGACCGAGTCGAGGAAGTTGCCTGCCTCGCGGGCGGCCGTCGCCTCGGCCTTCGCGCGCACGGCGCGGCGCTCGGCGGTGCGCAGGGAATCGCGGAGCGACGCAACCAGCGCGACGGCGCCGGTCCCCAGGACCAGAAACAGGGCGAGCGGACGCCATGCCGCAATGGAGTCGACCGGGGCGGGAAGCAGGAATGCACCCACGCCGGCGAAGCCCAGCCCCAGCGCCAGAGCCCCGGCAGGCAACCCGCCGTAGAGTGCTCCGAGGACGACGGCCGCCAGGGGAGGCGTCAGCTCCGTGCCTGCAAACCAGGCGCCCGGCGCGCGTGAGCACGACCGCAAGGACTGCGCCTGCAGCGGCCAGCACGTAGCGCACTCGCCCTCCGCACCCGGTTTTCGACGGCCCCGCCGCCGGGTGCGGCAGATCGCCGCCGGCCCGGGCACGCGGTCCTCGTCCAAGTCCGCCGAGAAATACTGGTCCATGGAATCGCCCTGCGCAATCCCCCGCGACGGGATTTGCGGGCACCCGGGTGCCGGGGACACGGTCCTGCGGCGCGCCGGGCTCAGTAGGTTCGGGAGAGCGTGGCGCCTCCCGAAACGTCGGGCACCAGCACGAAGGGGCCGAACACCACCGAGGCGTGCTTGCCGGCGCTCTGCAGGACGCTGGAGCCGCCGATGATCGGCATTGCGCTTGTCGTGACGTCGTACCCGATGATCGAGTTCTGCCCGAAGGAACACTGTCCCACGACCCCGGCCGCGAAAGGACCGCGAAGCCCAGACGGTCCCGTAGGCGCGGCCGTCGCCCGGGACGAACGGTCAGCCCGCCCGGCGGTTTCTCGGTTGACGCCCATGCCGCCCTCCCCCTGTGCGCGTGCGCTTCCGCTCGGGGGGGTCGACCGATTCCCGGCCGCCCCGGCAGCGGCTCGGTCGTCGGTCGTTCCTGGGGTTGTCAGTACATCTGCACGAGAGTCACCCCCTGCGTCACCGTCGGGATGAGCATGTACGGGCCCGCGAGCCCCATGGATAGCGGCGGCGGAGCGCCGAGGCCCGTCATCGAGCCCATGATGGCCGGCGCGGGACGGAACGGAAGCGCCAGTGGCTGGAGGTATCCGGCGAATCCGTTCATCTGCCCGTTGAGGTTGTGAAGAAGGTACTGTCCGGTGCTCGCGAGCTGCCCCGGGTAGGACGACGCCGGCACCGCGAAAAGCGCCGGCACGGAAACACCGTCTATCGTATTGGTGACGAGAGTCGGCGCCGTTTGCGGATTCGCTGGATCCCAGGCGAAGACCGCGCCCTTGATCTTCGAATCGGACCAGTCGAGGACGTTGGCGTAGATGCGGTAGGCCTTTGCGTCCGCCGCGGGAGCGGCGTCCACCCAGACCGAACGTGCCTCGAAGCCGGAGGTCGTCAGGGTCGACACGCAGGACTTCTCGACCGGAGGGTCCGGAGCAACGTCCACGACGCAGATGCCGGAGCTCGTGCCGACAAACGCCCAGTGTCCCCGGATGTCGATGCACTTGCCGCCGGTCTTTCCGCTCGTGGTGGTTACGTCCATCCGGGGGCCCGGGGATGCGCGCCGGGACACGTCCCAGCCCGCCATGTATTTGTTCCCGGAGTTGACCGACGCGTAGACCCTCGCGCCCCAGGTCGCAATGCCCGTCACCCACGTCGCGGACCCCGTGTCGATTGTCGAAATCGGCGACGAGCTCACGCGCGGCGCGATGTCGTAGAGGCTGATCTTCCAGGTGAGCTTCGCCGGATCGCAGGTTCCCAGCCTCGGATCGCCGCAGACGGTGTCGCGCCCGTTCGCGACATAGGCCGTCCCCGAGTCCACGGCAAGCGGGTTGCAGGCATACCGGTCCCAACCGTACCAGCAATCCCACTCGGCTTGGATGAACGTCCCCGTCGAGTAGACATCGCTGACCGATTGGAGCTGTCCGTGCATGTCGAGGTCGACGAGCCGCTTGTAGTTGTCGTTGGCGTACCACCAACTGTCCTTGTCCACCTTGTAGGTCGCCAGCAGGCGCGAGCCGCGCGTGGCGACCCCCCGCACCGACCCGGACAGCAGCAGGTTTCCGGTCGACGAGCCGCTCGGCCAGTATTTTCCGTTGACCCCGTCGAGCGTGAGGCGGCTGCCCTTGCGGACAAGGCGCGGATTCCCGAGCTCCGCGATCTCGAGCGCGTCGCCGCCCGCACCCCAGACGCCGTGTTGCAGCATGTAGAGTGTCGAGCCCTGAATGACGGCGCTCGCCGTTCCGATGTCGTTCACCGTCGACGCGACGGGCTCGTCGAAATGCCCGCTCAGCGTCGGCGCCAGCGGAGTGGCGAGGCTGAACGAAAGCAGCATCGTCGGCGACGAGTTCGCGCCCGCCGTCCCGACGTAGAGTTGGTCGCCCGCGACCGCCATCCCGTCCGAATAGTCGTACCCGGAGCTGGCGCCCACCACGACCGGGGTCGTGAGCGTGTCGTTGCTGCTGTTGATCGACGAGAGCCAGACGTTGTGCCGCGCGGTCATGTAGATGTTCGGCCAGTCCATCACCAGGCCGCGGGGATAGCGCCAGTCCCTGCAGCTCGGAACCGCGACACTGGACGTCTCGTAGACGTAGGCGAGGTTGTCGGCGCGGTACAGCCGGTACGAGCACGACTGGTCCGACGGATTGTAGCTCATCGTGACGGCGTGGCGCCCGTCCCACGCGAGATTCTCCGGGTCGTTTCCGCTGGCCACGCCCCATGTGGACACGTCGTGCCAGGTGAACGAGCGGTCCGGGTAGACGTCGAACGCGAGCGTGTGGAGCACGCCGTTGCCGCCTCGGAAGACCGCGAGCAGCGTCTGGCCGCCCCAGTTGGCGTCCGTGCGGTGCTGGAAGGCAATCGCCTTGAAGTAGTAGTCGACCGTCTCGTACCTCGAAACCTTCGTCATCGCGCGGGGATTCGAGACGTCGAGTATGTCGATTCCCATCTGAGCGGGGTCGAAGCCGACGATCATCGACGGGTCGTCGGGCGAGGCGACGAGCTTCCTGGCGCGCGCGCTCGAGAGCGATCCCAGGTACTGGATGGAGCCGTAGCGGTCGTAGACGTACGACTTCACCGTATACGGGCCGGAGCCCGAGGAGATGAAGACGACGTTGCGCTGCACCGCCATCGACTGGCTGTTGTAGTCGACCGAGATGCGTCCGGACGGATCCATCGGCTGGATTCCGGGCATCGCCATGACGGTGGTGGCCGCGGAGAGCGTGCCGACGTTGGGTCCCTCGGCGTCGGCGACCCCGTCGTAGGGGATGACGACCGCATACAACGCCTGGTCGTTCTGCAGTCCGGTCAGAAGCAGCTCCGAGGCGCCGCCGGCGTCCACGGGCGAGGCGCCCTGGGCAGCATCCGTGCCGAGGTAGTCGGAAAGAGACGAGCGCGAGTACATGGAGCCGTAGTGGACTTTGTAGCCTGCCACGGGAACGGAACCGCCGGCCGACGCAGGCTGCCACTGGACGATGACCACGCCGTTGGGGCGGTTGTCCACGTGGACGTACTGCGCGGGCCCGGGCGCGCGGTTCTCGAAGCGCAGCACCGTGGTCCACTCGGGGCTCGCGTTGCCTGCCGCGTCGACGGCCCGCACATGCACGACGCTGTCCGTGCCTGCCGCGGGCAGGCATCCGGCCGGGGGGGGGCCTGCCGGCGGGTCCGCGCTCGTCAGCGTCGCGTTGCCGAGGCAGATCGGGACGGCGGCGCTTCCGTTCCACTGCCTCTTCGCGGGCGAGGCGCAGGTTCCCGTGCAGGACCAGACCTCGTAGGTTCCGCGGCCGTTGGGCGGGTCGAAATTCGACGGCGAGGTCGGGTCGGCGCTCGGCTGCACGAGGGCGAGCGTCGTCGTCCCCATGCGGGTCGGCGAGCGGCGCGAGCTCGTCACGACGGGCGTCGACGGCGGCTGCGCGTCGACGAGCTTCATCACGGGCGTGGAGTACGACCCGCCCGGGGCGAGCACGATCGACGACAGGGTCACCGGGGTGCGACCCGGGAGACTGACCGTTGCCGCGTAGGTTCCGGCGGGAAGCGGGTTCGTGGTGGCGGTGGAGAAGACGACCGAGCTCGCAGTGCCGACGTCCGGCGGGTTGGACGTTGTTCCGCTCGCGGCAATGGGCGCACCGTTGAACGCAACACCCGTCACGTTGACGGCAAAGGCCGCGTTTCCCGTGGCCGCGCTTCCGGCACCGCTGTCGAAGACCTGCGCGTTCACGGTCAGCGTGCCCGGGTTCACGTTCAGACCGAGGCCGGTCACGGTCATCGACGGCTGGTTCACCGCGGCCGCGACGTTTGCCGGGCTGGCGCCGTAGTAGGTCTTGGCAACGCTGAAGGTATAGTTGCCCGTCACGCTCCAAGGCAGCGAAGGGAAAAGGAAATTGCCGTTCGCATCCGTGGACTGGGTGACGGAGGCGGAGGTGTCGTTGTTGCGCGCAGTCACGACGGCGCCCGCCTTGTCGGCGAGTCCGACCGTGAGCGTCGTGCCGCCGTTTCCGAACGTCACCGTGCCGCCGACCGAAGCGGTCGACACGGCCAGCCACGCGAATCCCACCGGCCGATCGTCGGCGGTCTGACCCGAGCCCGTGCCGCCGCTGCCGGAGACGACGATGCCGGGAATCGTGAACGCGTCGAAGGATGCCTTGGAAAAGGCCAGCGAGAAGATACCGTTCGGCACGGGTTCGCCCACGACGACGCCCGCGGGGCATGGCCCTGTCGATCGTCCGCTCCGCAGAGTCTTGCTCCACGCGGTCGGCGACTGGTCCGTCCACGCGTTCGAGTAGACCGATCCATTGAATGCCGTCCCGGTCGCCGTGTACGTGATACCGCTCAGGGTTCCGGGCCCGGCGACGTTCAGGCACCCGTAAAGGCTCGACGCAACCGCGGAGATCGTCGTGGCCCCGAGCGACTTCGTCGATTCCGGCGCGAGCACCGTGAGCGGATTCGATTTCACGGCGGTCGTCGTCCATCCCGGTTTCGAGAAGGTGACCGTGTACGGCGCCGGGGTCGCGGCGGCCGACACGGGGATGTTCGCGATGCTGAACTTTCCGCTGCCGTCCGTGACCGCACCGTACGTGGCGGCGAGCGAGGAGTCGGTGACGGTCACGGTGACGTTGGCGGAGTCGGCGCTCGAAATCGCCAGATTCGTGCCGTTCGCGGCCATCGCGACCGAGCCCTCGAAAGCCC
>Ga0172368_10003743_pt1 | contig 18151 bp, 18 predicted proteins | sample Lak11m_FD_114540 | JGI IMG/M metagenome (GOLD analysis project Ga0172368, IMG submission 114540) | Freshwater microbial communities from Kabuno Bay, South-Kivu, Congo - kab_022012_11m | ecosystem: Environmental > Aquatic > Freshwater > Lake | place: Democratic Republic of the Congo: South-Kivu...
AAAAAAATATGATGAAAATATAAAAAACTACTTGTAAAATCTAATAGCGTCAATACTCCAAAAATAAAAAGCAACACAAAAGTAGTATACGAACCATACCTTACTGATTTAAAAAATAAAGTCGTCCCGCTAATATATTTTAAAAATAAAAAAAATGTGCATAAAATAATTCCGCTACCAATTAACAACCGTTTTCCTAAAATATATAAATTTTTTACTTCTTGCATATGTTGAATTTCATTAATCGAAAAAATATCTGTCAATATAACCTTATCTTTTAAAAACCCAATTATCTGCTGACTATACTGACTAGCATGTAACTCTGACAATAATTGCTCATGTGTATGAATGACAGTGTAAACTAATAATTGTTCCTGCCATACTAATATGAATAATGGCAGTATAAAAATTATGATTATAGTACATAACAAAATAGGCAAAGAAAAAAATATTTTCATAATCTAATAATATTACTACGTGCTCAAAAATACCATAAAATTTATATATAAAATATACCAAAAAAATAAAAATTATTATATATGCAAATGAAACTCCACGGCCTTACGGCCGTGGTTTTGGTGCGGTAATTTGGCATATAAAAAACTCTCATGATTAGAGTTTTTTTTGGTCGCAATTACTGAACGAAGCCCGAATCTTTTTTGAACAGAAAATGCTCGAATAGCTCCGCTCCGCGTTTCCGCCCGCCGAAATTCGTGCCAACGAAGTTGGCGCGCCGCCTAAATTTATAATGTGGTTATCGGCCTTGATTGTACAATATAAAACTTGCCTTTAGCAAATGCCCATTCAATATCTTGAGCGGATTTATAATGTTCCTCAATTCTTTTACAAATTTCCGCAAGTTTTAATATTTGTCTATCAGTTAATTTTTGCTTTTCTTGTTTCAATCTCGCAACTTGCTTTTCAATATTTCCTTCGTTTTTTCTAACAATCATTTTTTCTTGTTTATTTATATTTTTGTCTAATAAAATTTTCTTTATTTTGTGAACAATGTAAGTGTCAGGTGTAACTAATCCACCAACAATCGTCTCGCCAAGTCCATATCCTGCCTCAATAACGATTTGGTCATTATCTTTTGTAACCGGATGGACAGTAAAACAGATTCCAGAAATTTCCGACGGGACCATCTCTTGAATAACAACGGCGACAGAGACGCTAACTTTATCTGTTTCTTTTTCAAAACGATAAAAAATAGCCCGCGGGGTAAAAATCGAAGATTAACATTTTTTCACATTTCCCAACAAATTGGTTTTTGTTGTATTAAGATAGCTGTCTAGTTCTCCTGCCCACGAAGCAGTTGACGAATCTTCAGCCGTTGCCGAACTTCGAACCGCTACATATTTTATTTTTAATTGAGAAAATTCCTTTGTTATCTCTTTGGCTATATCGGCCGGAAAATCCGCGCTCAAAATCATATTTCTAATCTCGTTTGAGACTTTATCAACGGAATTTAAATCTTGTAAATTGATTTCGTGTAATAATGCCTCAATTTCAACATTAATATCAGTTTCTTCCAAAAATTTGTCAAACACTGAAGCCAAAATAACAAATCCCTGCGGCACGGGAATTTTCGCTTGTGTCATTTCGCCAAGCGATGCGCCTTTACCGCCAGCAATCTGGCTATCTTTTTTTGATAAATTTTTTAACGTTTTCGTGAACATATCAAATTTTATTTTCCAGAACGCTTATTATTCCATTATCTGCATCAACTTTTACCATATATCCATCCCTCAATAATTTTGTGGCAACTTTTGCTCCCACGATACAAGGTAGTTTTAATTCCCTTGATACTATAGCCGCGTGACACAATAAGCCACCTTCATCGGTAATTATCGCAGATGATTTTTTCATAGCGCCGAGCAGGTCTGGAGTCGTTTGTCTTGCAACTAAAATATCACCGTTGTTTATCTTGGGAGTATCTTGTATTCCCAGAACAATTTTTACCTTGCCGGTTACCACGCCCGGCGATGCCGAAGTTCCTTTTAATATTTTTTCTCCGGCAGACTTAGGAATTGGTAGTTCTTTTGAAATAATATTCTCAGCCTTTTCGCCTGTTAGTAATTGGATTTTTTGATTATGACGTATTAGCACAAAGGTTTTCATTCGGCTATAAATTTCCTCTTTAGTTGGCAATTTCCCTGTTTTATCGAGGGGTTTAATTAATTCATCGGGGGCCAAAAAGCGCACTTCGCGACCACTAAGATTTAACCGCTTTCCAATTTCCGCATAGAGAGGTCGCGAATATAATCTTTCTTGACTAATGATTGCTCGGCGAAAATCCTTTAAATAAACCCACTCCTGAAAAACCGCTATCAACCGTTGATGAAACGGATCAATTTTAAGAGTTTTTATTAAGTGTATTTTTTTAGCTTTGATGCTTTTGATGTGTTCGTTCAATTCCAAAATCCTTATTTCAATCTTACCCGGAGATTTAAGCAGACTTTGTAATTCGCCAATAAAAAAATTTACATCATAAGGATTTTCTTCTGCTTGAATAGGCAACCACTCCCATTTCTTTGAATGTTCGACAATTTTTTTATAGATTTTCTTTTTTTCTTTTAATGCTTTTTTAAGTTCCTTGATACTTGTATGACTAATATTCTTGTCTCCCAATAATTGCAAGGCTATGTTCAATAATTCTTTTTCTGCTTTTGTTGCGTAACTCTCTTCTTCAAGACTTGTAAATATATTTAAGTAGTCAGAAATCTCTTTGGCTTTTTCGCCCACTGGACTTCTCAAAACTTTTTCCAGATAATTTTGTATTTCCTCAACAAAAATATCATCAACAAATGTTGGCAATACTAAAAATGGTAAAGATTTTATTTGCCGTCCAAAATAATTCTTAAAATAAGAAGATAGCTGTTTATCACTGCATTTGTCCAGATTTTTTTCCGTAACAATCTTTAAATAATCAATGACATCCTGAAAACGTTTAATGCCAACTTGCGCCAAACTTCGTTTTCCCAGTCTGTCTTTTAATATTTTACTCCTTAATATTTTCAACAACTTTGAAAGTTCTGATTTATAAACATAGTAAGTGGTGGCCTCTTGGCGAGATACCATCAACATATGATTAAAACCGACGCCCAAAACCTCTTTCATTTTCTCGCACCACCCATAAAGTTTGGTGTAGATGAGCAGGATATTTTGTTTTCTTGTTACAATATCAGTCCATTCCATATTTATTTCTTTATTTCGGCACGCTCGTAAGTGGCCAATAAATTTAAATTCTCGGGGTCAATAATAAATTCTCTGCCCCTTAATTGTATTATTGCTTTAAAATTTTCTTTATTTTCTCGGTAGATTCTTAAGGTCATTTGTTCTGCGGGACTAATTGGGCCGCCAATCTTTTCGACAAAATTTTTCCCTTCGGGATTTATCGGATTTTTGTCAACATCTTCCCCTATGGCATTTTTTAAGAAAGATAATAGAGTCGGAAGATGCGTAATGTTTATTAGTGTTCCTTCAACATTTGATGGCAATCGAGAGCTAACCTCAACAAAACGCATAATATGTTTAGCAACCGCGGAAGCGAGTTCACGCGGACTTGTGACATTTTGCGGTATTTCTTCTTCGCTCATTTCGACAAATTTTGCGCTCCCACCAAATTGAGTTTTTACCATTTTTTCATCCAGTACTCCGGTACCTAATAATTTTTCTTGCCTATGAATACGAACACCTCTAAAACCTTTTTGTTCCAACTCTTCTATTTTTTCTGCCTGCTTTTGCGGAACATTGACTTCATTCATCAAAATTTCGGCGGTCTGATGAGCTCTAATTTTGTCGCTATAATAAACTTTTACGCCGCCTTTGGGCGTTTCAATTAAGCGACTAAGTTCGACGGCTTGTTCTTGACCCCCTTCCGTTAAAGTAGATTCTTCTCCCTCGCTAGATTTTTCGCCATGCCTTGCAAATACAAAATTCAAGGTAACATTATTGCCACGTTCAGGACTTTGTTCAATTTTAGATTCAAATTTTTCTGGGTTCATAATAAAAATTCCAAAATTATTCATCAACAAGTTCATCAAAAGAAACTTCAAGCACTTTGGCTATTTTTCTTAAAGTATCTATTGTTGGGTTGGCTTGCTTTCCCACTTCAATGTTTAGATTGGTCGGGGTAGTGGGACTTGAACCCACGACCTCATGCACCCCATGCATGCGCGCTAGCCAACTGCGCTATACCCCGTTGTATTTATTTTATTTTCCTTGTGAAGGTCGTGGGTTACACCCACGTTCCTAGGTAGCGCGCCAAGCTACATAATCCTGCTTGTCACGACGCTCGTGTATTCGCATGGCTCATCACTCACTACTACCCATTTTTCAAACCCTCATGCACCACATGCATACGCAAACCCGCCAAACTGCACTATACCCCGATATAAAAATTACTAATAACTAATTTCTAATTACTAAAACTTATTAAAAAAACAATTTTTATCATTTACTATATCTATAAACCAACGATAAATAGATATAAATTGTGAAACACTTATTATACTAAAACTTTTTATCCGCTTGTCAATCATATAAAAAATGCTATGCTTAAACAAAGTTATATTTATGAATTCAAAACTTATAAAAGCATTTAATTGGATTTTCACTTTTTTACTAGTTGCTTCACTTATACCTTTTTTTGCCTACCAAGGAAATAAACAATTATTAGTACTCATCGTAATGTTAATTACCATCGTTGCTAGTACTATTTCCTATATCCCAGAGGAAAAAAATGAAACCCAATATCACGTTGCCTATCTCACAAGCTATCTCTCACATATAGTAATTATTGTGGTGATGTTTTTACTCGCACTTTGGGAACTAAATACAACAAACTTTATTGGTACCTGGTTTTATGTATTACTCCTGACAGTCGCGCTGATTAGACAAGTTATCTATCTCCTTATTAAGGCATTTAAATAATTTTAAAAAACATAAACTCCCGATTCGGGAGTTTTTTTATCGTCTAAAAAACTAAAGAGGTCATCTAATCGATGACCCCTCCAGCCTATGTAGGTGGACTATTAGGAGATTCTAGTAACGCTTCCCTGGTTTACAGGTGGGTTTCCGCAGGAGCAGATTATCTGAAAAAATATCTAGAAATTCTCATCAAACCTGTCCAATGTTAGAATCCCTTGAAGCCAATTTTGTAGAAATGCGAATCTAGAATTCCTCTCCAGTCCAATTCAATTATAGCACATATTTATCTGTGGGTTAAGTAAAAAAAAACCAGCTAAAAATAGCAAAAAACCGCCTGTAAGGCGGCTCCTTGTGGATAAATATTTTGGCTTAATTTAATTCATCAGTTCCATACACCCAATTCCAATCATCTTTTTTATAATTATATAATTCTTCGGTTTTAAAAAATCTTTTAATCTCTTTTACTGCCGTTTCTAAACTGTCTGAAGCATGTACTACATTGTTTGAATTTGACATGGAAAAATCTCCTCTCACAGATCCGGCATCAGCACTTCTACCTTTTGTCGGTCCAACAATAATTCTGACTGTCTCAATCACCTCAACTCCTTCCAACACCATAAACACTACTGGTGAAGATTTCATAAAATTTTTTAAATCACCAAAAAAAGGCTTATCAGCAATATGTGAATAATGTTCGTTTAATAAATCATCAGACAAAAATCCCATTTTCATTCCAGCGATTTTTAATCCTTTCTCTTCAAAACGAGTAATTATCCTACCCAATAAACTCCTTTGTAAGGCATCTGGTTTTACAATAATAAGTGTTCTTTCTAATTTTGACATAATAATTATTTTAAATGTTCCGCCACTTTAGCAACCAGTTGTGCTGGTGTCAAGTTAGCTTTTACTAAATAATCTATCGCTCCAAACTTCTTTCCTTTCGCAACATCTTCGTCCTGACCTAAGTTGGTAAGCATAATCACCTTAATGTCCGCAGTTTTTTTATCAGTTTTCAATTCTTTAAGCACCATAAAACCATCTTTTTTAGGCAAAATAATATCAAGCAAAATAATATCTGGGCTTTCTTTTTGGGCAAGTTCTACTCCTAGTGATCCATCAGTTGCCACAACTACTTCATAACCTTCGTGATCAAACTTTGTTTGATACATTTGTGCAAGCGACTCTTCATCCTCAATAATAAGTACCTTTACTTTTTTTGGCATATATAAATAAATTATTTCTACTTCCAGTATAACGTATTTATTGTCTTATTTCAACCTCTCTTCCATTCGTATAAACATGAATAGTACCCACTTCGTCTGTTCGTAATATATCAGTACCAATATTTTCAAAATTTTGTAATACCCGATAATGTGGATGTCCATAAGAATTATCTACGCCCGCTGAAATCACTGCGTATTGCGGTTTCACCGCGTGTAAAAACTCCACAGCTGATGATGTTTTAGATCCATGATGACCGGCCTTCATGACTTCACTCTCTACGCTGTGGTTATTTTTTATAAGACCTATCTCTTGCGCCTGTGGCATATCACCAGTCAATAAAAAATCAATACTGTCATAACTTAAACGGAGTGCGATAGATGATTCGTTTGTATCAATAAAACTTTTACCTTGGATTGACTGTGTGGGGTAAAGTATATTTACTTCTAATTCCCCAAAATGAAGATTTTCCTCGCCTTTTACTATAATTATTTCCGCACCTTCAAAAGCCACTAAATCTTTAAAAATTTTATACGTATCTGAATTATCAACTATATCTGTATACATAATTTTTTTGACACGATACCTCTCTAATACATCTAGTAACCCATTCAAATGATCACTATCAGGATGAGTGAGTATCATAAGGTCAATGGTTCTTTCATAAAAAGGCAATGATTTTCCTAACTCGTAAAGCACTGACATATCTGGACCACCATCAACCAAGATTACTTCTCGCGTTTCCGTATAAAACAGTGTGGCATCACCCTGTCCGACATTTAAAAAATATACATCAAGACCTTGTCGCTTAAACCCAAGCCCATTTACTTCAATATATTGCACAAACATATAACTCCCTATGACACAAAGTATAATAAGAGAAAAAAATAAAATAATATTAAAAAGACGACGTCTTTTTTCTATTAACATAAAAAATAAATATAAAAAATATTATATATATTACTAACATAGTAGCTAAACTCAATGAAACCGACAAAGTAACATACGCGTGAGAACTTAAGACATTCGTGACAAAAATAACATAATGAAGTAATGCAAATGCACACCAGGCAATCATTTGTCCCAAAGGAAACCATATATATGAAATTAAGACTGCCAAAAAACCTAAAGCCATCGCCAGCGGTATCACAAAAAGTATCAGTATATTAGCTGGCAAAGCTACTAATGAAAATCTACCAAACTGATACAAAATCAAAGGCGTTGTCATAACAATAGCTGAAGTGGTAGCCAAAACTGTTTCTCTTAAACCAAACTTGGGAGTAAGCCAAAAAAAATATTTTTCAATCTGTGGCATAAGATACACTAAACCAATGGTTGCTAAAAATGATAACTGAAAACCAACATCCCACAAAAGTAAAAACGGATTAAGTGCACACATTATTGTGGCTGAAACTATCAACAAAATACCAGGCTTTACCCCACCACCCCACCGATACGCGATTAAAACCATAATACCCATAATAGCTGCACGTACTACAGAAGCAGGATAACCTGTAATCAGGACAAATAAACAAATAATACCCAAAGTCACCCAAAAAGCTTTTTTTCTTCCTACACCTAGCCAAGGCATAATAAAAAAAATAATCAAACCTAAGATAGTTATATTATATCCCGAAAGTGCAACCACATGTGTTGTACCAGTGAGATTAAATTTTTCTAATACTGGAGCAAACATAGATTTTTTTGCGCCCCAAAGCAACCCATTTAAAAATGAAGCTTCTGGTTCAGCGAGCATACTACTGACCTGACGAATAAATTTATTTTTAAAAACTAACAGAGTTTTATATGCACTCTGCTCTGATTTTATAAATTTCATATCTGGAAAATAGCTGACCGCATATATTCCATGTCTCGCAAGATAGCGCTGATAATTGAAATCAGAAAAAATTGCTGGTTCGCTTAAAGTTCCTTGAAGAAAAATAATATCTCCATACTGATATTTTGGATATAATGAAGTGGTTACTAACACAAGACCTTGTTGCCATTTATTTTCTGCTGATATTTTTACTTTTACTGTCAGAAGTTGTTTATCAGTTCGCTGATCAGGTTCGGCATCCACTTGTACAATAAATGTTTGTTGTTTATCAACCAAAGCACGTACATTATTTTGTTGTGAAAATTCAATAAAAAAATACCAGCGTACTAATGCCAAAAATATTCCCACCAAAAAAAATATCAATAACAGATATTTGCGATGAGTTAAAATATATAACCCCCCAATACCCAACAAAAAAGCATACCCATAAAATGGCGTGACAATAAAAAAATTACCACCCACAATTCCTAATAAAAAACCCAATCCTACTGCATACACATTGTAGTGTGGCTTCATGACAGCTAAAGTATGAAGGCCAAACATATATACTTATTTTAAAACTCTTTTTTTTGCCCACTGCGCATGCCTCACAACCATTTCATCTTCCGATTGCAAATGCTGAGTGATATATGGTAATGACTCTTTGTCTCCCCAATTTCCTGTTGCGACAAGTACATTACGCATGAAGCGCGGCCATTTAATGCGTTTAATGGGAGAATTGTGAAATTTTTCAGCAAATTTTTCTGGAGTCATAGCTAACAATTCTACCAAACGAGGCGCTATTAATTCTTTTTTTAGTTGTAATTTGGTACTAATAAAATTAGCAGCTTTTTTATTCCATGGACACACTTCCTGACACACATCACACCCATAAATCCAATTTTTCAAAAGCGGTCGCAATTCTTCTGGAATATCTGTCTTATGCTCAATAGTAAGATATGAAATACAACGTCGCGCATCAAGTTGATAAGGACCTACAAAAGCTTTCGTTGGACAATTATCTTGGCACCGCTGACATAAACCGCAGGTACCCTGAGTATTTGTCATTAACTGATTTACATCTGCTTGCAGGGGTAAATTGCATATAATTTCCGCCAAGAAAAAATAAGAACCGATTGTGGTATTAATAAGTGTGGTATTTTTTCCTACAAACCCCAGTCCTGCTTTTGAACCAACTTCCCTTTCCAATACCGGTCCGGTATCTACATACACTTGAAATTTCCAATCCTTATTTATTTCTTTGGTTATTTTTTCAGCCATTTGCTCAAGCATTTCTGCCACCAAATTATGATAGTCATCATATAATGCATAGCGCGCAATCAATCCCCTTGATGGATCATTTTTTACATCAGCAGGGATTTCCGCAGGCCGATATAACACCCCTACAGTAATTGCTGATAAAGCCTTGTTATATAAATGTTTTGTTGGATCAAGTCGCCGTTCAATATTTTTTGGATACCAATGCATATCACCATGCATACCTTTATTCACCCATGACTGCACCTCGCGCGTATATTGACTAGGTTGCAACTGACTAATGCCAACCAAGTCAAAACCAATCTGACAGGCAATTTCTTTTATTTTTTGTTCTTTGGTCATAAAAAAACAAAGGGCAAAAATACTTGCCCTATAGACTTATATAAAAAATCAATAAATGCATACTGTTATTTTTTTACTTGCCAATGCAAATAACTGTCAACAAATCCGAGTAAATTACCATCCAACACACTTTCAGGATCTGATTCTTCATATTCAGTACGCATATCTTTTACCATCTTATACGGATGCAACACATACGAACGAATTTGATTTCCCCAAGCTGCTTCCTTGTGTTCACCTTTTAAATCCTTTATCTCAGCGGCTTGCTGTTCATCTTTCAATAATTGTAATTTTGCTTTCAAAATCTTCATAGCCGTTGCCTTGTTCTGCAATTGTGATCGTTCGTTTTGACACGAAACAGCAATCCCTGTTGGCAGATGCACTACACGCACTGCGCTATAGGTAGTATTGACTGATTGCCCACCTTTGCCAGATGACATAAAGGTATCTATCCGTAAATCTTTTTCATCAATTTGTACTTCTTCTACTTCATCAAGGTCTGGTAATACTTCAACCAAAGCAAATGAAGTATGGCGTGCTTTGTCAGCATCATAAGGTGATAATCTAACCAAACGATGCACACCTTTTTCAGATTTTAAAAATCCATACACATATGCTCCAGTTACCATAATAGTCATGGATTTAATCCCTGTTTCTGTACCCCGTGAAGCATCTAAAATAGTTGCTTGCCAATCTTGCTTTTCGGCATAACGCAGATACATACGCGATAGCATTTCTGCCCAGTCTTGTGCATCATCACCGCCTGCGCCTGCATAAATAGAAAGAATAGCTGAACGGCTGTCATACTGACCTGACAACAACAATTCTCTTTCCAAATCATAATATTTTTTTTCCAAACTTTGTGTTTGCAAATCAATTTCCTTACGTAAATTCACATCCAAATCTTCTGCATCTTCTTTTGCCAGTTCTAAGGTATCATTTACCATTTTTGTAATCTCTTGCCACTGAGCAATCTGCTGTGAAAGATAGGCTACTTCTTGGGACACAGTTTTTGCTTTTTGCTGGTCTTGCCAAAACTCTGGTGCTTGCATCAGCACTTCTAAAGCGTGCAACTTTTGCGCTTTGCCAGCAAGGTCAACTGCTTGCAAGGCAGTGGTTATTTTTTGCTCAAGTTGTTTGAGTTTTTCAATAGTTTCTTTCATATCCGCATCTTATCATATTTTATAAATAATGGGCAAAATCTTGACTTTTCTGCCCATTACGCCACACTATGCTAATTAGTTTTTTTACAATTTTATTCAACAATCACATCAGAAAGGATCTGTTATGAAAAAAATTACATGGAAAATATTTTTCCTTATTTCAATTGCTGTTTTACTCCTCGGTTACACTGTATATGATTACCAAAATATTCCTACTACACAAAACATAGAGATTTCCTCTATACAACTTTTTACATTTCAGCATAGTTACAATTTTTCCGAACAAATACTGTGTGTTTTTAATCTACTCAGCGTCATAATAATCATCTTATATTTAAAATATATCTTACTGGACGAATATATAAAAGAAGAGTGGACTACAGTTTTTCTAGGTGCATTGGTAGGTATAAGCGCTGCACTGCCAGGAGCTGGACTCATGCTATTTGGAGCTTTACTCATCTATATGATAATCTTTCTTACTTTTGTACTAGGGTTGGCTGAAACACTGGAAACTATCACTTATGCCTGCGCTTTTTATATGATGACCCTTACGGTTATCGTTAGCTGGCAATTTGGACTGGCATTAGCACTGGGAACAGGGATTATTTTATTTATATTTTCTTATTTATTGGTTAAAATAATCAGTTTTCTGATTGTCTTTCTATTTTATTTTATTCCTTGGTTATTTGAATTTATCATCTACAGACTTACTGGTAAGGAATTAAATAAATTTTTTGCTTCAAATTAAAAACAATCCCGACTCAATGATCCGGGATTTTTATTTATCTAATAATTTTATTTAATAATACCTGATTTCTTTAACTGGTTGAGAATTTCTGGCGATACATTTTGCAATACATCTTGATTGAGCTGATAGGTTCCAGTTGGCGCGCCAGTAGTTTCAGTGTCAGCACTACCACCTAACAAAGAGCCATACATACTCATTACCTGTTTTAGCTGTGGGGCAAGCATCATATACCCATAGACCAAAGGAATAATGATTAGAGCTATTTTAATCACACTCATTATCTGGTCCCATACCATATGATGGTGAATTTTTTTTACCAGTCGATATACCTCGCCAATCATCGCGTGGTTTTCGCGCAATGTCTCTCTGACTTCTTCCTCTAGCGAACGGCCGTTTTCATTTACCATATATTTTGAATTACGTAATTAGGTACGTAATTAATTATATAAAAAATTTTTCATATTCGCTAGTTGGACTTTTTGCATAATCTATTTTTTCAATCCATAATGTGCCAACGAAAAACACCCCTGACAATACCACTGTGTATAAAAAATCTCCAACGAGTGCATAGCGTAAAAAGGGCAAACCCATTTCATACGCCAGTAATAATCCAGACAAAGTCTTCGGATACCACGCCGCGCTCAGCCAGACTGCAAAATTAGTAACTAAGAAAAAAAATACTGAGGCACCCATGCTATAGGTAACTAGTGGCACGCGCCAATACTTCATCAGCACACTTGCGCCAAACCCAATCAGCATAAAAGAGCCATACACTGAAAGCATCACTGGTAAATGGTAAAAACCAATAAACATATCACTTGCTAGCATACCAAGCACAGGCAAAAATATTGCATAGCGTCTACCTAAATACTTAGCTGCCACGAGTCCTACCGCTGCCACTGGCGCGACATTTGGTAAATGCGGAATTAAACGAGCGAGAATTATAAACCCTACCAATAGTAACCCTATAATAATTTTGTATTTTGTGTGCATAAAATTAAAAATCAGATTTCTTAAACTCCCATTTTATTTTATCTCCTTCTTTAATTATATATTGATCAGCTCCAACCATAGGTACTTCGCCATTCACAGTATACTGCCAATATTTCTCGTCTGTGCCATTGCGCCACGCGCCAATCTGCACCACTAAACTGCCGAGTCCTTCATAATCTTGTGTTTGTATGTTGAGATTTGGATTTGTTTCATTCATCTGTCTCATAATCCCAAGTAAGGTCTGTCCAATAACACCAGCTACCTGCTGCTCGCCGGTATTGAGCCCTTCAATTTCTAAACTAGCGCTGACTGTCTGCACATCCGCTGGAACAACAATATTTTGATTTTCAGTACTCGGCGCGACAACTAAATTTTGTTGCCACACATATCCACCCACGAGTATTACTATTGCAAATATACTGCCATAGATAAGCCGTGCTTTCAATAATTCTTTTTCCATATAATAAAATTAATAGTAAATAAAAAACTCTCCTAACAAAGAGAGTGATGAATAGCTCGGCTATCCATTACCCTTTTTGGCGCGAAAAAGATAATGCGTGATGTAAGTAATGAATTACGTAATTAATTACTTACCTAAACTTATATTTCATCAGTTTTCTGACTCCTCTCATAAATGAGAGTTTACAGTAGCGCGACTGTAGAGGAATTTCTGCCTTAACTTAATTTAATTAAAGCGGGTCACCTCACTTATCTGATAAATATATTTAAAATTGTTAATTATTATACAAACTATATAATTGTCATTCCGTGCTTGACACGCCTACCTACCGTAAGCAGAGAATCCAGAAAATTCTTTTATTTCTAGATTCCTGCTTTCGCCTGCTTACCACAGGCAGGCAGGAATGACAATTATTACTCCTTAATACTTACTACTTTACACTGTTAAATTCTGTACTAACAAAAATTATTTAACAGGGTGAATACTTGATACCATTACTATTTCCACTTAATTTCCTCGACTTCGCTGTCATACCCAATACTTCGCGCCAGAACGAATAAATAATCTGCTAAACGATTTAGATATTTCAGAATAATCGGCTCAACTGGTTCTTTCTCATCCAACATTGACGTAACTCGTTCAGCGCGGCGCGCGACGCTACGCGCGACATGGCACGCGCCAACTGCCTTATTCCCCCCGGGGATAATAAACGCCGTCAACTCAGGCAAAAACTTTTCCATTTCATCAATTTCTTTTTCCAAAAACACTACATCTGATTCAGTTATCTCTGGCAAGTTTTTTATTTCACTCGCTGGGTCATGGGAAAGACGCGCGCCAATATTAAAAAGATTTTTTTGAATCTTAAGTAAGGCGTCCTTGTACCAATCCTTAATATCAAAGCTCCGCACCAGTCCCAAATGACTATTGAGTTCATCAATCGTGCCATACGCCATAATACGCGAATGACTCTTTCTCACTCTTTTCCCACCCAAGAGCGAAGTTTCTCCACTATCACCTTTTTTCGTATAAATATTCATACTCTATCCAATGAGTAAAATTCTTTATTTATTATTCATAATTCTTAAATCTTAATTCGTAATTCTTTTTACGAACACCCACTGGTCGCGCCACAATTCAGACATTTGTAGCAAGAAGCATTGCGAATCATTATTTCGCCACACGTAGAGCACGTTGGCGCGTCTGACTGGTTATCAAACGTAAATTGTTCGCTTTCAGAAATAAATATATCAACTTCTTTGACAGTGGTAAAAAGATTTTCTTTTGGTTTTACTTCGGTCTCTGACACTTTATGTTCTAGTTCATCTTTAATTTCCAAAAAACCTTGACTTAAATTATGATTATCCGCAAACTTAGCAGCCGCAGCTTCTGCTTCACCATTTGGTTTCACACCTACGGCTTCCGCTTCTTCTGGCGATAAAAATTTCAAAGCCATCCAGCGAAAAATATAATCAACAAATGACTTCGCAATTTTAATTTGTGGGTTATTCGTATAGCCCGAGGGTTCAAATCGACGATGTGCAAACTGATTGACCAACACTTTCAATGGCACCCCATATTGCAATCCAATAGACACAGTGGTGGCAAACGAATCCATAAGTCCAGAAATAACCGAGCCGTCTTTCGCAATCGTGACAAAAATTTCACCTGGTTTACCATCTGGATATAAACCAACTGTAATATATCCTGAGTGTCCACCAATCACAAATTTGTGAGTGATGGAATTGCGTTCATCAGGCAAGCGATGACGACGTGGCTTATAATCAACTGGTGATGGCGCGATTGCAGTGACTTCTTCCTTTTTCGTGCCTTCTTTTTGTGAACCATCTTCTTTATTGGTATTTAAAGGTTGAGTCCGTTTTGATCCATCACGATAAATAGCGAGCGCTTTCAAACCCATTTTCCAACCTTGTATATATACATCCATAATTTCTTCCACTGTGGTATTTTCTGGTACATTCACCGTCTTTGATATAGCGCCTGAAATAAATGGTTGCGCAGCAGCCATCATTTTTACATGACCGAATGGAGCAATAGAACGTTCGCCTTTTGCGGGTTTAAATGCACAATCAAACACTGGCAAGTCTTTGAGTTTTAGGTCTGGTGCACCTTCAATTGTATCATTTGCATCAATATACTCATTAATACGATGAATCTCTTCTGTGGTGTAACCTAGCGACTCTAGGGCGTGTTCTACTGTGCTATTTACTATTTTCATATAACCCCCACCTACCAATTTTTTATATTTGACCAAGGCAATGTCTGGTTCCACGCCAGTAGTGTCACAATCCATCATAAACGCAATCGTACCAGTCGGCGCGAGTACAGTAGCTTGCGCATTACGTAATCCGTCTACTTCAGCATCTCTCACTACTTTTTGCCAAATACCTCTCGAATAATCAACCAAACTGCGATTACGTTCATCAACTACCACATTGTCTACGGCAGCCAAGTGTTTTTTCATTACCCGTATAGTTGACTCTCTGTTTTCAGCAAAACCAGGAAACGGACCAACAACTTTAGTAATTTGTCCTGATTGCTCATATGCAGATCCTGTCATAATCGCTGTAATCGCAGCTGCAAATCCCCGACCTTCATCACTATCATATGCTAAACCATTATTCATAAGGAGCGCGCCTAAATTTGCAAACCCGAGTCCTAGGGTACGATATAAATGAGAATTACGCGCCATGGGTTCGGTCGGATATGACGCATTGTCTACCAAGATTTCCATAGCCGTAATAAACACACGGACTGCTTTATCAAATAATTTTGCATTAAAAGAACCATCATCATTTCTAAATTTCATTAAATTGAGCGATGCTAAATTGCAAGCTGTGTCATTGAGAAACATATACTCACTGCACGGATTGGAAGCATAAATACGATCAGTCACAGCGCAGGTGTGCCAATCATTGATTACCGTGTCATACTGTACACCTGGATCACCACAAACATGAGTACCTTCCGCAATTTTACGTAGTACTTCGCGCGCTGACATTTTATCCATTTGTGAATTATCCTTAATAGCGCGGGTATAATAATCTTCTCCCGCTACAGCTGCTAACATAAATTCGTCATTTACACGTACGGAATGGTTCGCGTTTTGAAAAAATATGGAAGTATAAGCATCACCATCAATTGCGCCATTATAACCAGCATCTATCAAGGCCCACGCTTTTTTCTCTTCTTTTACTTTGGCTTCAATAAAATCAAGTATATCTGGATGATTTACATCTAAAATTACCATCTTAGCCGCGCGCCTAGTTTTGCCACCAGATTTTATAACTCCCGCAAACGCATCATAGCCTTTCATAAAACTTACTGGTCCTGAAGCTTGCCCGCCACCAGATAATCTTTCTTTAGAAGAGCGAATTGGAGATAAATTGACTCCGCTTCCAGAACCAAATTTAAAAATCATACCCTCAGTCTTTGCTAAATCTAAAATAGAATCCATCGTATCTTTGATAGACAAAATAAAACACGCACTGCATTGAGGGTGCGTATAATCATCTTCTGCAATTTTTACTGTTTGTTCTTCTTTATTCCAATAATGTCTGCCCACGCCAGAACCTTTGTCATAACGGTGCACACCACAATTGAACCAGACTGGACTATTGAACGTGCCATATTGATTTAAGATGAGCCAGGTGAGTTCACTATAAAAAGTCTCAGCGGCTGCTGATGTATTGAAATATCCATCGGCCATACCCCAATCAGCAATTGTCCTCGTGACACGATCAATAAGTTGGCGAACTGAATATTCGCGTTCACCTTTTTTTTGATCGCCATAAAAATATTTACTGGCCACAATATTGGTAGCATTCTGTGACCAAAATTTTGGCACTTCTATATTATTTTGTTCAAATATCACTTCCCCCTTCACGCTGGCAATTTTTGCTGTGCGTGTCTCCCATTCAACTTGCTCAAACGGATGAAGATTTGGATCTGAAAAAATATACTCAAACTGCAATCCAGCGCGTTCTGCGTAAGTCGCATAACTCTGCGGAGAATTTTGTTTTTTCTTCTGTTCAAAATATTCTTGATACACGTCAGCCGCTGGTCCTAATCCTCTTTCTCGCAAAGCTACTTCTACTGACTCGCGGATAGCCAGTGTAGATGGAAGGCCACCATTTTGCATATCTTCCCGTATCTTCTGAATTACTTCCTCAGCCACCTTTCCAGAAATCGGATTATCTTTAACGCCAACTTCGGTAAGCGCTCGGGAAACTGACCGTTTCAATTTTTCCAAATTGAAAAGCTCTGACGAACCGTCGCGCTTCAAAATATACGTAAGCGTAATTGGACCTTTGGTCTGTTGAACAGATTGGTTTGGCATGGGGTATATTTAATAATTGTAAAATATAAATTTATTTATTCAGTCTTTGCAATTCCTTGGAAAAACTATCAACATCATTGAAGGCTCTATATACGGAAGCAAAACGAATATATGCTACTTGATCAAAATTCTTTAAATTATCCATTACCAATTGACCTATCTGCTCGGTCGTCACCTCATCTTTTTTCAATTTTTGTATATCACGCTCGATTTGTTGTACTAAACTATGAAAAAATTCCCTACTATGATCACGTTTTTCTAAAGCTCTTTCCAAACCACGCATCAACTTATCTTTATCATAACTTTCACGCCGACCATCGCGCTTTAACACCATAAGATCTAAAATTTCTGTTTCCTCTAATGTAGAAAATCTATGCCCACATTCCACACATTCACGACGTCGCCTGATGGATAAACCATCTTGCGATGCCCGAGAATCATTCACTTTAGTATTATCATGATTACACAATGGGCAGTTCATAAATATTGCATAAGTGGTTAGCGCGAAAAAAGTTTCGGACGCAATATATAGTGTCCGTACTTTTTATTATAACGCAACATCTTGTGGTGTCAAATATTAGCAAATATTAAAAATTTTTGTGTATTTTTTGCCTAAAAAATGAATATTTTACACAAAAATATGTTTTAAAAAACAATATTTTTCAAAATGCGACGCTTCAACCTGGTACTACTTGTGGATAAACTTTTTATTCCCTACAAATGACCTCCTCCCCGGGTTCCGCTTTGCTCCACCCGGGGTTTCCAACTTGGCCTGAAAACCAAAAGCTGACAAAGTGATAAATAGCCTTAGAATAACTTGGTTGTCTGGGGCTTTTCTTTT
>Ga0172368_10003744_pt1 | contig 18149 bp, 20 predicted proteins | sample Lak11m_FD_114540 | JGI IMG/M metagenome (GOLD analysis project Ga0172368, IMG submission 114540) | Freshwater microbial communities from Kabuno Bay, South-Kivu, Congo - kab_022012_11m | ecosystem: Environmental > Aquatic > Freshwater > Lake | place: Democratic Republic of the Congo: South-Kivu...
CACTCCAGAGGGATTGAAGCGGTTTGAAGCAGATTTTATCAATATGAGACAGTTAAAGAAAAAAAAAGGCATTGTAGCAGTGGATGACAGGTTATTAGAGTTAATTCCAAAAGAAAAACGGATTGACCAAGTAGTAAAGGCTGGTGAGTATTTTGCAGGTAATAAAGAACAAACTCTACAACAGATAAATATAAACGTTAGCCGTGGTGAATGAAAGATGTATCTGTCAATGTCTTTGCCCCAACTAAACCTCATCTAAAACAGAAGGAAGTATTAGCCTCATTAGATAGTGGGGATAGATTTGTTCTGTTAAGAGCTGGTCGTAAGTTCAGAAAAACCTCACTCATTGTATCCTGGTTATTCGAGATGGCTTTTAAGACAAAACTTGTATGTCCTTATGTTGCTCCAAACAGAACTCAGGCAAAGAACATAGCGTGGGATGATCACGTTGCTAGAATACTTTTAGAACTTAAAACTAAGGGAGTGACCTACAAAAAGAATGAGGTTGAGCTTTCAATTAAACTACCAGGCGACGGGAAGATTCAATTACTAGGAGTAGAAAACAAAGAAGCCTTGCGAGGTATATCTAACTGGGGTGCAATAGGACTCGATGAGTACGACGATTGGGAAGAGGATATTTACCCAACAATTATCAGACCAAATCTTATTGTTCATAAAGCACCGGTAATAGTTGCCGGAACTCCAAAAGGGTTTAGAGGGATGTATAAGTTAGAGAACTCTGGGCTTTTCAAGTCGTTTCACTACTCTTCTCACGACAACCCAGAGTTAGACAGAGAGGAATTGATAGCACTAGAGAACGAGTACAGGCAAATGGGTGAGGACTACTACCAACAGGAAATAATGGCTGAGTATGTTAAGCCAGTTGGTATTGTATATCGTGAGTGGGATATGATTGGGAACTTTACTAATGTAGAATACGACCCTTATTTACCTCTTCACTTAACAATAGACTTTGGAGTTAATGATCCAACTTCACTTATTTGGATACAACCATATAAGGGTGAGTTTAGAATAATAGATGCTTATGAGGCAAGCGACGGAGACGTTAATCATTTCATACAAGTAATAAGAGCTAAACCATATAAAACACCAGAGCTAATAACCGGAGATGCAGCGGGGAAGGCAAGATCAATAACAACCAATACCAGCCCGATAGACGAGTATGCAAAGCACGGAATACACATACGCACACTAGACGGACTGAGAATACCTGATCAAATAAGAATAACGCACAAGTATATGAGGTCTTTATTTGTAGACAAAACAAGGGCCGAACACGTTAGGGACTGTATCCTTAATTATCGTTATCCAACTAAGAAAGAAACTGTAGTTAATCAAAGCAACGAAATACCAATACACGACAAATGGAGTCATGCAATGAGAGCACTAGAATATTATTTCGCTAACATAGACTCAGGATTTCTCTCTCAAGAAGCGCCGTTAATAGTTCAAAGCAACAAAGCCAAGATAAAAAAATGGTCTATAGGGTAACTCAAGTCACTATTACTAAGAAAATGTACGGCTGGAGCAAACACGGTGGTCGTAACTTCGGGTTAGTAATGGAGGAGCTGAATGAGTGGTATTGTCAGGTGTGCCAAGAAAAACAAACCAAAGACCTTCCAGCATATTATATTCCAGTAGATGAGGATGAGAGAGAGTTTGTACGGGTGTGCTCCAAATGCAAGAACATAGCCGAGCAAAATAACATTTGCTATTTGCCGGACCTATTGAAACTAAGACATAAACCAGACGGGGTTAAATTGATATATTATGTTGAAAACCTACCTACCTGTTCTTATATGATGTAAACATGGAGAAATCTAAAATCCTTAAGGAGCTATCCCAACATTATGAAATGTGGACCCAAGACAACGAGAAGAGAACGACTAGGGTTAATGGGTGGAATGATATTACCGATGCCTACTACGGCAAGCTACCCGACGACTGGCCTTATGAAACTAAGATTACCGATCCGAGAATTAGAACAACTCTAATTGAAAAGAACGCTAGACTTATCAACTCTAAACTCAGAGGTAGCCTATCTCCAAGAGAGGGTGGCGATATGGTTGGAGCTGCTATCAACAATGCTATTCTTGAATTTCAATGGGACAACGCTAACGAAAGCGGCTCAATGCTCACTAAGATTGGTATTTGTGATATGGATGCTAGACTTTACCAATCTAAATTTGTGTTAGTCAAGTGGCGATACGAGGCTGATGGTGATGAGGTATTGTTTGATGGTAATGATATTGTGCCGTTAGACATTAGAGATTGTGGATTAGACCCGACCTGCACACATATTAAGGATGCTAAGTGGTTTCAACACAGAACGTGGGAACACATGGAGGACTTAGAAGCACAGGTTGATACTAATGGTAAGCCCATATTTAAGAACTTGGATAAGTTAAAAAATGGAATCTCTGAAAAGTTAGGACAAAAACACTCAGCCAGTAGAAGTAAAGAGTATACGTCAAGAGTTAAACAATTAAGAGGATTAGAGGATAGAACTGGTGAGGATATGGCTTTCCCAGTTGTGATGATCGTTACAGAATACCGCACTGACAGGTGGGTTACTTATGCACCTGACTATGGCTTAATACTCAGAGATATTGCTAACCCATATAAACACGGACAAATCCCAGTAGCACAGCTTAGATATTATCCTTTACAAGACGACCCATTAGGAGAGAGTGAGGTAGAGTGTGTTATCCCATTATGGAAAGCGATACAGGCTGTCGTATGTTCTTATATGGATGAGGTTATTCACAAGATGCGCCCCCCATTAAAGATTATAGAAAACGCTGCTAGAATTGAAACTATACTATATGGTCCGGAAGCTCAATGGTTAGTTGATAGACCAGATGCTGTTACTGAAATGACTAGCGGGAGCGGCTCACTACAATACTTTCAGACAACCTATCAGGCCCTAGTGGCTGCGTTTAATATAGCAATGGGAGATCTTAGTCAAGGAACGTCATCTGTTGATCCGTTCTCAACCGACAACAAAACAGCTACTGAGATTAGAGCTTCGGTTAGACAACAAAATATGCGGGATCAGAAGAACCAAAATGACTTAGGTGAGTTCTTAAAAGATATTATGATGATGTGGTTATCTAATAATCAACAATTCTTATTTGCCGATCCTGAGAAGACAGAACACATAATTAAAATTGTAGGCAAGGATAAGTACGACCAGTACAAACAAATGGGGCTTGATGAGTCCGAGGTTCCACCTGAAGCTATGGAAATGATTACTGACATTGTAGACCGCAATCCTGATATCTCAGACGTGGAGCTGTCAACCTTATATGAAACAGCAAGTATTCCTAAGTATCCTGTGGTTCTTAACCCTAACGAGAAAGACCCAACTAAACTGAAGATTAAAAAGAAACTTATTATCTCAGATGTCGGAAATATGGCTGATCTGGCTGCAACTCCTGGTGACCTGGTGGGCACCTATGATTACATCCCAGATGTGCGCTCTATGGCTACAGGTGCAAGTGAGGAGTTAATTAAGGCAAGACAACAAGCTATGATGTTCTTGACAAGTAATGCCAACGTGCTACAATTATTAGCAGGTCAAGGTTGGGTTCCTAATACAAAACAGTTATTAGTAGACAGCTTTGAGGATACGGGCTTAAAGGGAGCTGAGAGATATTTCACAAAAATAAATGGACAACCGCTTAATCAAACTCAAGGAAACCCTCAACAGATGGGAGGGCCTCTCCAGGCTGGCCAAGCAGGAGGATTACCTCAACCACCTCAAGCCAATCTTAATGGCGGCATTCAACAACAAATGGCCGGACCCGTCACAGGCTAAAACAGTAGAGGAATTTCACAAACAATACTCAGAGCAATACGGTAGAGCAATGGCTTATCAGGAAATCTTTAATATGCTTGAACAAGCTGATAAGATGGCTAGGAACATTGCAGAGCAGATAAACAATCCTAAAAAAGATTATGGACTCGGAACAAACAAAAAAACTGCCACCACTTAACTTACAGGAAGATAACGAAAAGTATAAAGCCTTTTCTGAATCTAAGAAAATTGAGTTCGTTAAATGCAATCATAAGAATATCAAGTTTGTAAATGGAGAGTTAAGATGTTCGTGTGGTGTTGTTTATACCGGACAAAGACTAGGCGAATTATATAAGTTACTAACTGCTTGACAAAAAGAAGCAGTTTGATATATTTAATTATATGACTGATGAAATAGTTGAATCAAAACCTCAAGAAGAGCTAGTAGAAGAGGCGCCGAAAGAGGAAGTTAAAGATCGTACTAGCGAACAATTTGAAAAACTAACTCAATCTAATAAAGAACTCAAACAAAAAAACGACCAATTACAGAACGTATTGGAAAGTTTAACCCCAAATGAAGTTCCTCCATCTGTAGAACAACGATATGAGGCTCCGATAAACAAAGCCCCCTCAGCAAATCAGTATGCAAACCTAGAGCAGCAGGATATTGACGCTGCTTTTAAGTCTATGATGGACAAAGATGGTTATTTAGATGGAAACAAGCTCTTAGCTATGCTCAAAAATATGGACCAAAGAGCTACTGGTGCAGAACAAAGAGCGAAAAGGGCTGAGGAACACGCAATTAGGGTACAATCAGCTCAAGAGGGAGCTAGAAAAACCGAGATTATGCGCAAGGTACACGCTAAGTTTCCCGCACTTGACCCAGAAAGCGAAGAGTTTAATCAGGACTTCTATGATGTTGTTAGAAATGAGTTAATCGACCAGATGATGAAGGGTAAAGAGAACCCAATGGAAGCTGCGGAAAAATGGCATCAAAAGTTATATGTTAATAATGATATGAAAAAATCAGAAAAAGCTCAAAAGCAGGAGACTGATAATCAAAAAGCACAGATCAACGCTACCAGACCAAAGTCCTCAGCAATGGTTGGTTACTACAAAGAAGCCAAAGACAAAGAGCTTCAAGACAAAATAAGACGTGGTGTTAGAGGTGCTCTGGCTGAAAAGCTACGACGTATCGGACAATAACACTTGCAAACCTCCTAATTACTTATCACAAAATACCCATAGTATAGTAGTGTGATGCTCCCACTATAAACTGAGCACAAGGTTTTAATCTATACGACACAGCTTGGTGTATTAGCAAGCAAACATTTTAAGTTATAGAAAGGAGGTGAATAACAATGACTTTTGGAAAAGACACATATCAGTCACAAGGTGGAACTACTCCAGGACTTGAACTTCGAGAGTCCGTTTTGGATGTTTTGAAGGACATTTCGCCTGTTGAGGACGTTTACTTTGTGTCGAATTTAGGTGTTGCCCCTCCTGCAATGAATACATTGCATGAGTGGAATCTATTTCACGAGGAACGGCCAACATCTATCGATGCTGAAATCGAAGGTGCTAGTACTTCTTACCCCGACTTACAAGTTGAGGAACGTAGTAATAACCGGACCGTTATTCTTGATGCCCCAGTGCGTCTTTCTCGTACTCGTGCTTCTATTGCTGGTGTTACCGGTGAGGATGCAATGGGAACTGAAAAAGAACGTGCATTACGACGGCTCAAGGGTGAGATGGAATATGCGACTGTCAACGGCTCTTTAGCTGCTGGTGCTACCGATACTGCCCGTGGAATGGCTGGTATTGAGAGATGTATCTCAACCAATGTTACAGCCCGTGCTTCTGGAACTTCATTTTCCGAAACCGAGTTGAATGACATTGTCCAGGAATCCTGGGATCAGGTTGGTGGTGCTTATGTTATGGATGTACTTGTTGCTCCAGTTGTCGTAAAGCGCCGAGTGGCTCAATTTGGAACCAATCTTACTCGTAATCAAAATGCAGAAGACAAACGTCTAACTGCTGAGGTTCGTGTATACGATTCTGAAGTAGGCCAAACCGTCAAAATCATTGCTCACAAAGATATGAGAAAAACTGCTGGTTCTCTTTGCGTGTTGGGCGTTAGAGAGGACTTGTTTGAACACTCATTCTTAGTAAAAACCGGTGAACCTCACTGGGAAGAAAGAGCGAAGGATGGCGACCGAGAAAATGGTGTTTATATTACTGAATTTACGCTGGTTTCGTACAACCAGAAAGCGTCAGTTAAGCGTACCGGATACGCTAATACTTTGTAATACTCAGTATATACAAACGACTATGGGGAGGCAGACGTGCCTCCCCTTTTTCGTGGTTGCAAATTATTTAGTAACTGATATATTTAGGTAATGGTCAATCTTAGATTGAGCGACTATGAGGTATTACCACAACTTGCTGTTATCGCTTCTAAAGTAATCTCCGATATGTTTATTCGTTTAGGTCAACCAACTGATCCATTCTCAAAAGCCGGTGAAAAGATGATGAATATATTGATTGCAGTTTGGGAGGACTTGTACCCTAAACAAGCAAAACAATGGTATGATGACAGGGCAGAGTACAAGAAAGCAGAGTTATCAATAAAAAGCCAAGTACAGCAAAAGACTGGCAGGAGTTTGGCTTCGTTTCCTTTACCGATTTATCACATGATGAGAAAAGTCTTTCCCAATTACAAACTGAATAACAGAGATGATTATATTAAGTTAGTTAAGAAGTATCCACTTTTCAAAATGGCTAATAAGATATGATTATCTCTTGTTGTATTATAGTTAAGGGGGATGAGGAGTTATCTAAGCTAAAAGAAGCGGTTAAGTCTGTTATTGACTATGTAGATGAGGTAATTATCACAACAAATCATAAGGAATATTCTAAAACTAAGTCTTACTGTAGCTCTAGTCCTAAACTAAAGCACTTCCACCTACCCTGGAATGATGATTTTGCTGCCCAAAGAAACTTTTGCGCCTCACAGGTAAGAGAGGATGCCGACTTCTATATATGGTTAGACTCTGATGATGTGGTTATCAACGCTGAGTTATTACCTAAAATCGCTAGGGCGGCTAAACAAAAGAACTTTGACACAGTATTTTTTGAATATTGGTATGGAGCAAAGTTTGATGGTAAGCCATCATTAAAAACATTCGTAGAGCAGGAGATTACTCACTATAGAGAAAGGTTGATTAAGCCGGGATCTATTGTATGGAAGAAGAGAATACACGAAACACCGGTTCCAGTAGACACAAACTATAAATATTCGGAAGTTTCATATTCAAAAGAATATCCGATAGCTTGGTTGCACTTGGGCGCTGATAGAGATATTTCAGAGGAAAAAATGGCAGAGAGAACAGCAAGAAATACTAGGCTATTAGAAAAAGAGCTAGAGGATGAGCGCAAAGAGGGTGAAGCTGATCCAAGAACCATATTATACTTAATGAAAATATATGCCGAGCAAGAGAACGATGGTGTAATACTGAAAAAGTGTATTGAGATGGGGAAGGAGTACCTTAGTAAGTCTGGATGGGATCAGGAAAGAGCATTATGTTATCAACTAATGAGCAGGTGCTTGGGATACCTTAAAATGCACAAGCAAGCAGCCGATCTTCTCCACTTGGCTCTTAAAGAATACCCCTATAACCCGTTACTTTATTTACATCTAGCACGAGCTTACTTTAACTTAAAAGAGTATAGACAAATGGAGCATTGGATGAAGATTGGAATGAATATGGACCCTAAAGAAAAGGGAACGGGAATGAATAATATTTTAGAGCTTAAAGTATTATCATCTGAACTACTATTAGAGTTTTACCTATACGCTAAACGTAATGTTCGCAAAGCATACGACTCAGCAAGGCTACTTAATAAAGTTAATCCCACAAAAGCTAACCAACAGAACGAGGACTATTTGTTTGACCTAAAAGAAATGGATTTAGCTACCGAACATACTCATAGATTGATTGATTATTTAATTAGCATTCAAAAGGAGAATATAATCCCAGACTTAATTCGTACACTACCGCAAGAGATGATTAAGCTCCCATTCTTTAATAAGTATTACAATAAGTATAAGCAACCGAGATTATGGAAGAAAGATGAGATTTGCTACTTTGCTAACTTTGGTGGCAATCATTTTGAGAAATGGGATGGAGAGAGTGTTAATTATGGTATTGGCGGATCTGAAACAGCAGTTATTAACTTAGCTGAACAATGGGTTAAAAATGGGTACAAGGTTATAGTTTATGGTGATCCGGAAAAAGAAGTTATGATAAACGGGGTACTATACCTTCCGTGGCATACCTTTAACCATAGGGATAAGTTTAACATCTTCATTCAATGGCGCAACAACTCAATGGCTAATAAGATAAGCTGCAAGAAGTTCTTAGTAGACCTGCACGACGTTTGGCACTACAGTAGTTACTTAGATAAGCTGCCAGCTATTGACAGAATAATGGTTAAGTCAAAGTATCATAGATCCTTTGGTGAGAAAATAGACGATGATAAGTTTAATATAATCTCAAATGGAATTACGGAGGCATAATTTACTTTGGACTAGCTCGTACGATAGAGGCTTAGAAATCCTACTGTTTATGTGGCCAGACATTATTGCTAAGTACCCAAATGCTGAACTACATATTTGTTATGGCTGGGATTTGTTTGACATAGCTTGTAGAAACAATCCAGAAAGGATGCAATGGAAGAAAAGTGTTGACGCTTTAATGAACCAAAAAGGGATAAGACACTATGGGCGAATAGGTAAGAAAAGACTAGCGGGGATAAGGAAAGATTGCGGTATTTGGGCATATCCAACAACCTTTGAAGAAATAAATTGTATCTCAGCACTAGAGGCGCAGAATGATGGTTTGGTTCCCGTTACAATGAACTCTTTTGCACTTAAAGAAACAGTTGGATCAGGAATTAAGATTGACGGGGATATTAAGAAGATTGAGGTACAAAAAAAGTATGTGGACGAGCTGTTAAGTTTAATGGGGGATCACAAGCGTTGGAAAAAAGAGTCTTATAGGGCCAAGAAGTTTGCCCGTAAGTATTACTGGGAAATAATTGCTAAGAAATGGATTGAAGAGTTTAAGAAGCCTATTAACAAACCTCTTGTTAGTGTGATAACAGTTACTAAGCGTGAGGGGTGGTGGAATGTAATGGCGGCTAACCTTGCTAAGCAAACATATAAGAATTTTGATTGGGTAATTATAGATGACTACGGAAAGGACAGAAGTTTAGTGGCTAATAGATTTGCCCAGAAGTATGGACTAAAAATAAGGTACTTTCTGGGTGATAAAGCGTTAAATACTTATGAGCGTAAGCACGGGTTAGTTAGAGCTAATAACAAGGGTTGGAGAATGGCACAGGGTGAGCTCTTAGTGTATCTACAAGACTTTATCCGGATACCGCTTAATGGGATAGAAAACCTAGTAGACCTATACAGGCACAACCCTAACGCTCTACTAGCTCCAGTAGACGAATACTGGTTTCCAATAGAGCCAAATAAGATAAACACGATAGATTGGTGGGATGGTAACACTGATATTATCAATAAGTTCTCCTGGCGTAATATTCGGGTTAAGTTTCAAGGGATTAGAGAAACAGATAATCCTTATGACTTTGAGATGAATTATGCAGGTATACCAAAACATATTATTAAGAAGCTAAATGGTTGGTGGGAGTTCTTCGACGACGGAATGGGTTTTGATAACACAGAAATTGCCCAAAGAGCTCTACAAAGTGGCTACAAAATCTTAATTGACGATACCAATATAGCAGAATGTATTGATATTGGACATCACGGGCTAAAACTTAACGAGGAAGGGTGGGAGAAGTTTAATAAAGGGAAGTACCCATTAGTTAGAAAGGAGGAGCTAGATAAATGATAACTATAGTATCGCTTGCTTACAACAATTTAGAGATGACAAGGGAGTTTTTAAGGCGGTTAAAAGAAAATACCGACATTCCCTTTAACCTTGTGTTTACCGATAACGGATCAGATGAGCCTATTGGAAAGTTAGTTGAGGATATGTTTCCTGAGGCAGACTTAATAACTAAAGAAAAGAACGTTGGTTGTCCGGCAACAAGAAATGAGGCAATAAAGCACGTTAAGACCGATATTACTATCTTTCTGGATAACGATACAATGGTTGGCCCTAAGTGGTATCAACCAATGCTTACAGCTTTAGAGGATAAAACTGTTGGGATTACTGGACCTAAGGGGTGTATTGTCTTAAAGCCGTGGAATGCAGGCCACCCTTTTGATCCAATAGAGAGTGGTGATTGTGATTACTTTGTTGGATACGCTATGGCAATGAGAACTAAGGCATATAAACCTATTTATGATTATCATATACCAGTCAACCTAGATGATGTTGAGATATGTTTTGGGGTTAAAGAGAATGGGTACAGAGCACTTATCTCCGGACCTTGTTTCCTACAACACCTAACCTCTCAGACTGAGAGAGGGTGGGAGAAACAAAGCCCAATGCACGAGTTTTGGGAAAATTGGAAAGATAAGACACATTTATTTGAAAGGTGGAAATGAAAATCTCTGCTAATTATACTATCTTTTATGGGGCTGACTTCATTGAGTATTCAATGCGTTCTATTTATGACAGGGTAGATTATATTCTAATAGCCTTAGGTGAGAAGAGCTGGCCTAATGTTCACGGGCAAAGACTATTAAGCAGAATTGATAATGTCAAGGAGAAGATAGAGCATTTTATTAAACACGAGGACAAGGATAATAAAGTTAGATTATACGAGGGGGTGTGGCAATCGGATACTGAGCAGAGAAACTTTGTGTTTGATAAGTCAAGAGAGTTAGAATGTGATTTTGTGTTTGTTGTTGATAGTGATGAGGTTTGGGATACTCCTGAGCTTGACACATTATTTGAGTGTCTGAGCTTCAATGAGAAGTTTCAGACAGGGGTGGACCTTTATACTTGCAATATTAAACACTACTATCGGACACTGCACTCTTGTTTTTGGGATAAAACTGCTGTAGTCAACATACTAGCTAGAGTAACTCCTAAAGTTAAACACTATTGGATAAGACACTTTGGGGATAATATTAAGACTTTTAGCATTCCGGACTGTTTTTATCATCATTTCGGTTATGCTTACCCCTCCAAGCTAATTAAGGAGAAGGTTAAGTATTGGGGGCATAATGCTGAGGTTGTAGAAAATTGGTTTGATATCTTTATGAGGTGGAAGCCTGGTAAGCTAGCTATAGCACCAACGGGTCAGGATTGGTCAGACATTATGCCTAGTAAGTTACCAAAAGTAATGGAAAACCACCCCTTTAATAAGTATAAAATTATTCCATGATTACAGTAGTTGTTCCAACAATCAGACCTAATAAACTAAAAGACTTCAAACGTGCTTGGCAACCACTTTTTACTAAACACAATGTTCTAGTAATTGTGGTGGTAGACGGAAAGAAACCTTATATTGAGTTTGATACGCTAAAGATTGAGTTAAAGGAGGTAATGGACAAGAATAGCGATCTTATCTATAACTTCAATGACGGAGTTAGAAACTTAGGGTTTGCTGTTGCGGCTAAATATTCAGATTCGGATTACATTCTTTCACTTGACGACGACGTTGAACCATTGGGCGACACAATCCAAGACCATATAGATGCTCTTAATATGCGTGTACCTTTGAATTGGATGAGTACCGCCTCTGAATACACTAGGGGTTTTCCTTATGGAATTAGAAATGAAGCCCCAGTTATGCTCTCACATGGAGTATGGGAGGGAGTTCCTGATTGGGATGCACCCACTCAACTCACCAGAACAAGCACCAAACCACTACATTTCTATAAGGGAGCAATCCCTAAAGGTGTACTATTTCCACTGTGTGCAATGAACTTTGCCTTTAGACGTGAGGCACTCCCTTATGTTTACCAAGCACCAATGGGACCAAGAGTAGGATTAGACCGCTTCGCTGACATTTGGGGAGGAATAGAGATGAAACGAGATTTTGACCGCTTGGGTTGGGGTGTTGTTTCAGGATATTCAAGTGTTCATCACAAACGGGCTTCTAATGTTTACAACAATATAATTAAAGAAGCTAAAGGACTGAAGTTAAACGAGGAGCTCTCCCAAGGGGACCTATCTAATCCATATTGGGAACTTTTTAGAAGACGGAGAAAAGAGTGGAAGGAGATGGTGAAAAAATGGTAAAAGCGTTAGTTACAGGAATGACAGGTGAGGTTGGACAAATCGTAAAAGAGGCTTTCGAGTGTGATGGTTATTCAAAAAGTAATGGTGATGATATTTGGGATACTAAAAAGCTAATTGAGAGAATGAAAGGTAAGGATTTGGTAGTTCACTTAGCAGCTTATGCACACCCGTACATGAAACACGCAGACGGCACAGAAATTCCTGATGAGGAGTATTGGCACATGAATTATGAAGGAACTAAACAGGTCGTTGAGTGTATGGAGAAAGCTGGTGTAAAGAAGATTATCTTTATGTCATCAGGCGGTGTATACGGGTTCTCAACAGGTAAACCTTTTGTTAAGTATTTACCCATAGACGAGCAACACCCGATAAACAAGGAAAATCTAACCACATACGACAAAACTAAGTTAGCTTGTGAGGATTATCTTACTAACCTAGACGGGATCAAGGCATATATATTTAGGCTAGAAGCACCAGGACTGATAGATTTAGATAAAGCAGTTTTTCCAGGACACTTGTTTGCTCATGTTATGAAGGACAATCTTATAGAATTATTACGCTTAGCTTCTGAGTATGAAGGAAAGTCGGATGTGTTCAATGCTGGGGATGCTCATACAAACAAGTTTTGCCCAGATACAATAGCATTTGCTAGAGAAAATTATCCAGATGCTGAAATAAAACTTAAATCAGGTGATGAGCCGTTAATCTCGGTTAATAAAGCTAAGGAAGTTTTAGGATACAAAGGCAATGTTCATAGTATATAGAGCCTGTAGTATTGGAAATACAGCTAAAAAGAAAATATTAGCCGATAAGTATGATCTGGTTAATTTATGCTTTGGCTCTTTTTTAAGAGCTTTTAAGGATATTGATGCCTCTGTTGTTATTTTATTAGATAAACCAACAGCTAAGTTTAGAAAGATATTTTCCGGCTTTGAAGTAATGGAGACATTCTATGGTGGCTTTGACGAGGGCAATACTAAGTCATTCCATAATCAGATTGATTTAGTCTTGAGTAGGGGACAAGACTTTATGTTTATAGAGGATGACTACTTATTCAAAGAGAACGCCGGAGAGGTAATATACGAAACTCTAACTAAGCACTCATTACCGAAAGGGTTTTTTCTTACACCTTATGATCACCCAGGATACTATACAGAGGAGGCCCATAACTACAAAAGAGAGGTAAAACTTTGGGGCAATTATCATTGGCAATCGGTTATCTCAACAACACTAACCTTTGCTGGACAGTACAAAGCGTTAAGAAGCGAAGCTAATACTATGAAAGAGTATGGTTGGGCGGACCATCCAATGTGGGTTAATATAACAAGCAGAATACCATTGTTTGCGGCAATGCCTAGCTTAGCAACTCATACCGAAACCGAGTTTATAGCCCCAACAGTTGATTGGAGTTTGAAAACCTCTATATAAGTTTAGTTATATTTGAGTATGGCAGAAATTAAGATTGTTGATAGCAAAGGAGAGGAAGTAAAGCCTACAGTACAAAGCGATACTACCCCAGCAGTAGTTATTCCAGAGGGTGAGCTACTAGCTGAGAGAGTTGCCCAACTGTTTGATATTAAACCATCAGAGTTATCTAAGTATCAGGGTAAGATGGACATACTTATTAAGTACGCTAAACTAAAAACAGATGACCACACTCCAGATGGCTTAAAGTGGGCATTGAGGAGCTTAGAGAACAAGTTAGGTACACCGCCAATGGGTGAGAAACTTATAAATTATTTGCACATCTACGCTAAACTGTATTTACAGGGAAGAGCGATAGAAGAGCAAAAACAACACTTTCTAAGAGGAGAAAAAGATGAGTAGTATTTCAATTACAGAGCTACACAAACAGCTTTTTGGTCGTAAAGGTCCAACAGAGGGTAGTGTTATTGATATGGCAGAACACGGAAGAGCTGGGGGAATTAGCAGTGATCAGGGATTTAAGTACACAGATAAACCTGCACTTACCTCTAAAATAGACGTTGTCTCAGCAACCGTAACATATATAGGAAAGGCAAGACCAGGCTCTGACACAGTAGAGGGAACAGCAGACGATAGGTGGCAGATAAAGAAAATAGATACAACTGACGAGAACGATCAAAAAGTACCAGTATGGGCTGACGGAAACGATAACTACGACAATATTTGGGATAATCGTGCCTCTTTATCTTACAGTTGAAAACCTCCATTGTAACTTCTACATAATAGAGGTATGAAAACACTTGATAAAATCCTCCGTGATGCTAATAGTGTGCTTGATTTAGAGAATGCTAGTCCATCAGGCGATGAGTTACTAACACGAAGTAATTATGCAGACCAAGCTATTTGGGATGCCTCAGCACTAGCTCAACTTAAAGAATTTAAACGGGAGTTTCTAACTACTGCCTCAACGCTTGCCACAATCTCACTTCCAACTGATTTTAGAGAGATGCAAGAGAACCCTCAACTTTGGGAAAGCGGTGGTTGGACAGAGTATCCAGTAATTGAAGTTGAACAGAAATATCAATACTCAACAAGCGATAAGTACTGTTATGTTTTAGGCAATCCTAGAGACGGATATAAAGCTATATTTAACGGAATTACTCCTAGTAATAATCTATCAATAGTATACCAGCGCTACCCATCGGGAATGCTTACTCTAACAGATGTGTGTGAGTTATCAGATCCACAGTATGTTGTTAGAGCAATAGAATCTTATGTTCTTTACTCAAGATCTGATGACAGATTCCAAATTGCTAAGGAGAGAGAAGAGCAACAGTTGTCTAATATGCTAGGCAGAGGAATGAAGGGAAGCGTACCAGGTGGAAAGTCAACAAAAATGACTTTTACCAATCCATTAAAAAATCTTAGTTAAGGTATGTTATGGTCACAATTAACAGGCGTAAAGCAAAATACAAGCCAGCACAGACAGTAACAGAAAGCTGGTCATCTTTCCGCAAAGGTCTTAATTTAATTCTTAGAGCTACCGAGCTGGATAATGAAGAGATGGCGGTTGCTGATAATGTGTTGCTTACAGGTAAAGGAGTCCCTACTGGAAGGTGGGGAACACTTAAATATTTTACTGTAAACGCTACGGGCTCAATTAGGGGCTTTGGAACATATAAAAACAATGCCGGAACTACTAATGAGATCATCTCGCTATCTGACGAGGGATATTTAGTTAAGAAAAATGGACTTTCATCAACTGCTATTAGCGGTCAATCTTGGCCATCAGGATCTACAATTAGAACAGAACAATTAGGGGGAAAGACTTATATTGTTAGTGAGGACGCAGAGTTTACTACCTACGATGGTAGTTCTCTAGTAGTGTCAAGCCAAATAGCAGCCCCAACAGGAGTTGCAGCCACTAACTTTTCAGGGGCAACTGGTCCCAAAAGCATTTCTTACCAGGTAGTTGCCATTGGTGCTAACGGAGGGCAAACAACTGGGTCTACTAATTATGTACTCCCTAACTTACCATCAGACCTAACACAAACAACTGTTCACTTGTTCTGGACTGCCCCATCTGCTGCTACACTATCAGGATATGAGATTTACAGAGGTAGATCAGGAGACGAAACTTTACTTGCCTCAGTTGGTCCAGAATCTACTAAATATGTGGATGGGGGAAGCGATGCCTCAGAGATTGTTGAAGTACCACTAACTAACACAACGGGTGGAGTTAAGAGCAATTTTATTGCTAAGTATAAAGATCGGTTGATTGTTGTGCCACAAGACGATCCTAATAAACTAATGATTTCTGGGCGTTATCCAAACCATACAAAGTTCTCTTGGTTAGATGGTGGAGGGTATATTTATGTTGATCCAGATAGCGGAGACAATATAACAGGGATTGCTATTCAACCCATTGCCGACAGAATTGTTGTATATAAAAACTTCGCTTCTTATCTAGTTGAGTTGTCACTTGTTAGTATAGGAAACTTCTCAGTCTTAGATCCACAATACGTTCCAGTGTCAACTGCCGTAGGGTGTTCAGGACAAGATACTATCCAAACTGTTGAGAATGATACTTTCTACTTTGGTCGTGAGGGACTTTATGTAACAGGGTATGAGCCAAACTTCTTAAACATTATTCGGACCAATGAGATAAGTGCCAAAATGCGCCCTTATTTGGACTTACTTAATGATACAGACTATACAACCGCCTGTGCAATGTATGTTGATAAAAAATACATACTTTCATTCCCACAGCGTAAGGAAATGATAGTTTATGACCGAGAACGTGGAGCTTGGTTAGGTCCGTGGAAGCTACCATTTGGCATTTCTAGGATGTATAAGTATACTGATAGCACCGGTACAGAGAGGTGGGTATTGGGAAGCTACTCATCAAACCAAGTATATGAGTTTGACAGCTCTATTGACTCAGACGACGGAGCATCAATTACTAAGACTATTAGAACTAAGAAAACATACTTTAAGGACTGGACAGTTCTTAGCATAATACAGTTCTTTTATATTTTGTTTAGAAACATTAAAGGAACGACTACAGTTAACTTAATCGTTGAGGATAGGCAGGGAGAAACATCTGTTGTTAAGACCTTTACTATTACTGGCTCAGAGATTAGTGGTATGACCGGTTGGGGATTAACAGGAACGTGGGGAACTATTGGCTGGGGTAACTCTTCCGGATCAACAGCAGTAGTCTCGGGTGAGGAGATAACCAGATGGGCAACAATCTTTAAGCAATGCAGAATATTACAAATTGAGGTGACTACAAGTGCAGCTAACTCCAACTTTGAGTTGTTAGAGGCTAAGGTAACAGCCGCCAAGATGTCAAGAGGATCGTTAGCAAGTTCACAGAGAGTATAAAAACATTTGCAAACCTCCTTTTACATATTTGCATAATAGGTTAGATTAAAATACATTTATAAATTAACTTAAAAATAAATGGCTACAGTATGGGGTTCAAGTATGAATGATCCTAGATATGCTAATTATAAGGGTTCACAAACATATAATTTTGTCCCTGTAGCCAGTCGTGGTGGTGTTCCTGTAAATGCACAAGGGTTGCCTCAAATTGGTGGCTCTAGTAGTACAAGTGGGACTGGAGGTACTGGCGGTACAGGTGGTAGCAGTGGAGGCAGTAGCGGTGGTGGTAGTGGACCCGATCCGTTTATGGCAGCGATAGAAGAGGCATTTGGCGCAAGGATGGGCTATTTAAACCAAGCTGCCGATAGAATAAACAGTCAGCTACCAGAAGTATTATCAGATATGGATAAAGAAGCAGCGGCCACTAGAACATCAATGGAAACTGAGAAGGCCGCTAGTGAAAGAGATTTAACCAGACAATACGGCGAGGGTGAGGCTCGCAAAGAAGACGCTTGGAATGCTGCTAGACGACTATATAATGAGTTGGTAACAGGCGGACAACAGAGATTTGGTGGTGCGTCTTCCGCAGGTGAGGCTTATCAAGCATTATCAGGTCGGGAGTTACAACGTAACCGTGCCGATGTGCAAAAAGAATTTGAAATGTTTACCCAACAGATTGAGGGAGCTAGAACCAATCTTAATGAGAGGTGGCGGTCATCAGTGCAGGCTTTGGAAACTAAGGTCTTAACAGCTAAGAATGATGTGCGTAGAAACTTCCAAAATCAACTGTTAGAGATTGACAGACTCAAAGCTGGTGCTGTAGAGGATAAGGCTAATGCCAAACTACAAGCTCTACAAGATATGCGTAATCAGATTTTCCAGATTGATTTAGCAAAAGCTGAAGGTCAAAAGAGTATTGATGTTCTCAAACAACAGGCTGAGTCTGAGCTCAATACAGCAATGCAATCATTTGGACAGTCAGTCCAACAGGGAGCGACTGCACAAAGTAATTTACAAAGTGCAGTACCAACAAGCTACAATACCAATCTAACATTGGGTACTACTCCACAAGCTAATCAAAGCTCTATGATGACGGGAGTAAAAGATGACGAATATATGACAGGATACGCTAATCCCCAACAGAATTATGAGGATCTAATGAAGCGCTATTCCTCATTCGCCTAACTTGTTGAAAACCTCCATAGCAACTTGATTAAGATAGTCTTATGGACGATAACAAAAAGAAAATCCTACAATCTGTTCTTGCCAGACTAAGCAACGTAGCA
>Ga0172368_10003747_pt1 | contig 18138 bp, 16 predicted proteins | sample Lak11m_FD_114540 | JGI IMG/M metagenome (GOLD analysis project Ga0172368, IMG submission 114540) | Freshwater microbial communities from Kabuno Bay, South-Kivu, Congo - kab_022012_11m | ecosystem: Environmental > Aquatic > Freshwater > Lake | place: Democratic Republic of the Congo: South-Kivu...
CGGCAGGATGGGGCTTGGACATGCGCGCATGGGAACACCGGAAGCGGTTGATAGCAACGGTCCTGTATATAGAATATATATACTATTGAAATTACTACAGAATTATATGAGGGGATCTCTCAGGGTGGGATGGGCAGTCCGTCCCGCGCGGCACTGCAGTCGGGTCGAGCACCGCGATGGTCGCGCGGGACGGCTGCCCGTCCGCCGACAGCGATCGACCGAGCGATCTTCGGCCGGGCCTCCGCGCCGGACGGGCACGCCCATCCCGTCGAGGCCGCCCCCCGGAATCGTCAGGCACCCGCGGCGGTGCCGCAGAGGCCGGCAGCCATCCGTCGTGCCCGCGCGACGGCACGATTGACCTCGGCGCCGCTCCCGCGGTACAAGCGCCGCCCCTCGGTGCTGCCGCCGTCGGAGGCCCGCATGCCGCGCATTCCCGTCGTATTCGCCCTCGTGCTCGCCGCCTGTTCGGGCGCACCGCCCTCGGTGCGCATCGCCGCGCCGCTGGCCGGCTCCGTCGTGGGCGGAAACGTGTCCGTCCACGTCGCGTTCGGAGGCTCGGCGAGCCGCGTCGAACTGCTCGTGGGAGAGACCGTCGCGGGCGGCGCCGACGTGCCCGCGGGCGCGGCCGAGGTGGCGCTGACGTGGTCCGCCGCGGCACTGCCCGACGGCGATCGCGCCATCCGCGCGCGTGCGAAGTACGACGGCGGCACGGCCGATTCCGCCGCCGTGAACATGGTGGTCGACAACACCGCGCCAGTGGCGGTGCTGAAGGTGGAGCGTCTTTCACTTCTGTCGGGCACGGCGCGCATTCCCGTCGAGGTGACGGAGGCGCACCCGGGCACGGTGCAGCTCGTCGAGGGGGAGAACGTACACGCGGAGCATTGCGAGAGCGATGCTGCGGAGCTGTCGTGGACGACGACCGACTGTGCCGACGGCCTGCACCGCCCGAGGCTGCGGGTCATCGACGCGGCGGGCAACGAGACGACCACGGACGAGGTGCCGGTGGTCGTCGCAAACCGCGCGACCGAGGCGCGCATCACCTACTCGCCCGCGGCGACGGTGTCCGTGCCCGGGATCTGGGCGAGCGTGGAGACGGACGTGCGCGGCTGGGTGACGAACCCGGGCGGCGTGCGGCGCATCGTCTCGTGGCTCAAGTGGAATCCCGTCTCCGGCGTGCGGCTGGAGTACTCGGTCGGCGTCGGTCTGTGCCCGGATCGAGGCATCCGGTTCGTCGGCGAGGAGTCGGCCGACGGCGCGATCGTGCTCGACCTGCCCCGCGAGAACGTCCCGGCCGAGGCCGCGGCGCGGCTGCCCGCGGGCAACTCCGCCGTGTTCCCGTCCAACGCGGATCCGGAGACCCTGGGCACGATCTTCGGACACGTCGCCGTGATGGATCCCGCCGACCACGTCGGCCTGCAGCTTCCGATCGAGATGCACTTCCTGCTCCTGAAGTAGCCGGCAGCGATGCGTCGAACGCGTCGCGGCCTGGCGTGGGCGGGCTTGCTGTGGGCTTGCGCGGCGCCGGAAGCCGGCCCGATCGACGGCGGCGCGGGCGGCGACGGCGGGTCCGCCGACGACGGCGCGATGGCGTCCGGCTGCGGGGCATGTCACGGAAGCGGCGAGAATCCGGCACCTCCGCCGGATCTTTCGGGCTCGTACGATCGGGCGCGGCCCGGCGTCGGCGCCCACGCGGAGCATCTGCGTGCCTCCGATCGGCGCTCACCGGTGAAGTGCATGCACTGCCATGCGGTGCCCGCCGCGGGCGACGCGTCGCACGGCCGCGGGGGCGGTCCCGCTCGGGTCGCCTTCTCGGGGCTGGCGGCGGCGCGCGGTACCTCTTCCTACGAAGGCGGTACGTGCGCTGTCTACTGTCACGGACGCGACGGTTTCGGAGCGCCGCCGCGCAGTCCGGCGTGGACGTCGGTCGGGCCGCTGGAATGCGACGCGTGCCACGCCCTGCCGCCTCCCTCGCCGCACCCGCCGGCGAGCGACTGCGCGCGCTGCCACCCGGGGGTGATCGACGCGCAGGGACGCATCACGTCGCCCTCGCGGCACGTCGACGGCGTGTGCGCGGCGCCCAAGGGGGCGCACCTCGTCCACATCAGCGGCGCTGGCGGCCCGGACTTCGCCTGCACGCGGTGCCACGTGGACGGCGCCTACCTGCTGCGCGACCACGGCACGCTCGAGACGACCACCGTGTGCGACCCGTGCCATCGGGACGCGCAGCGCCGCAAGGAGGAATGGCCGTCGTGGAGGCCGCACTGAGAGCACGATTCGGCGCACGGCGCGGTGATCCCGGAAGAACATTCACCACGGAGAGCACGGAGAACACGCAGTCTTCCATGTGTCTTCACCTCCCCGATCCTCCGTGCGCTCCGTGGGCTCCGTGGTGAAAAGTCGGGCCTTCCCGGCGGTCGCCCCCCGGAAATGAACGACGGTTCACTAGCCCTTCCCGGGCCGCCCGCGCCCCGGCGGCCCCGCCCGCCAACCGGTGTCGCTTGCGCCTTGTCCGCCGGAGATCATCCCCTTATACTGCCGCGCTTTTCCGCTCCCGCGGGGCGGACGCCGGGCCGACCGGCCCCCGCGCCCCTGCGAAAGGTCCGTCGAGATGCCCGAGCTCCAGGTCCAGGTCGAAGAGGTCTCCCCTGTCGTGTGCCGGCTGCGCGTGAAGGTGCCGGCCGACCGCGTCGAGCAGGTCGCCGCCGACATCTGCAAGCGCCTGGCGCGCAGCGTCAAACTGCGCGGCTACCGCCCCGGCCACGTGCCCCGCCACGTGGTCGAGAAGCACTTCGCCGACGAGGTGCGCAGCGGCACCGCGCGCGAGGTCATGGAGTCCACCTTCGTCGAGGCACTGGGCCGCACGAAGGTCGTGCCCGTCGCCCCGCCGGTGCTCGACCCGGGAGAGCTCGTCCCGGGTTCGGACTTCGACTACGCCGCGCGCGTCGAGGTGCGCCCGAAGGTCGTCCTGCGCACGTGGAAGGGCCTCGCCGTGAAGGTGCCCGCGGCGAAGGTGTCCGACGAGCAGGTGCAGGGCCGGCTGGAGCAGATCCGCGAGGCGCTGGCGACGCTCGTGCCGGTGGAGGGCCGCGACGAGCTGCAGACGGGCGACGTCGCCAACGTCTCCTGGGACGTGTCGGTCGCCGGAAAGCCGCCGCAGCGCAACGAGAACGCGAACGTGCGCGTGGAGCCCGGGCTCTTCGTCGAGGGCCGCGGCGGCGCGCTGGCAGGCATGAAACCGGGCGAAAAGAGGGAAATCGTCGAGACCTTCGGCCCCGACACCGGCGACCTGGCGGGGCGCGAGGCGCGCATCCGCGTGGAACTGCTGGCAATCAAACGACGCGAGGTTCCCGTGCTCGACGACGAACTGGCGAAGACCACGGGCGTCGCGACCCTGGACGAACTGAGCGCCAAGGTGCGCGCCGACCTCGAGGAGTCGGTACACGAGGCCGTGCGGCGCGCGCGCGAGCAGGCCGTCGTGCTCAAGCTCATCGAGGAGAACCCGATGGAGGTGCCGCCGGCGCTGGTGGACAACGTGGCGCGCCAGCTTGCGGCGGCGCTGCTGCAGCAGATGATGCGCCTAGGGCTCGGCGACAAGCCGGACGAGGTCGCCGTCGACCGGCTGCGCGCCGACATGCTCCCGCGCGCGACCTTCGACGTGAAGCGCGCGTTTCTGCTGGCGGCGGTCGCCGACGCCGAGGCCGTCCAGGCGACCCCCGAGGACCTGGACGCGCACCTTGCGAAGCTGGCCGCGGACGAGCGCGTTCCGGTGGAGAAGCTGCGGGCCCGCTACGCCAAGGCGGAAGCGCGCGAGGGGCTGCAGACCACGGTGCGCGCCGGAAAGGCGCTTGCGCTCGTGGAGGCTTCCGCTCAGATCACCGTCGAAGGGCAGGCCTAGCCGCCCGCGAGGAGTCCGATGCCGTACATGCCCATTCCCTACGTCCTGGAGCAGACGCACCGGGGCGAGCGCTCGTACGACCTGTTCTCCCGGCTGCTCAAGGACCGCATCGTGTTCCTGGGCGTCCCCATCGACGACGACGTGGCCAACATCGTCATCGGGCAGCTCCTGTTCCTGGAGAGCGAGGATCCGGACAAGGACATCATGGTCTACATCAACAGCCCGGGCGGCAGCGTCACGGCGGGCCTGGCCATCTACGACACGATGCAGTACGTGCGTCCGCAGGTGAGCACGATCTGCACCGGGCAGGCGGCGAGCATGGGCGCGGTGCTGCTCGCGGCCGGGGCGAAAGGCAAGCGTTTCGCGCTGCCGCACTCGCGCATCATGATCCACCAGCCCAGCGGCGGCACGAGCGGACAGGCGACCGACATCGAGCTGCAGGCCAAGGAGATTCTGCGCCTGAAGGCGGCGCTCAACGGCATCCTGGCCAAGCACTCGGGCCAGCCCATGGAGCGCATCGAGAAGGACGCGGACCGCGACTACTTCATGGGCGCGCTGGAGGCCAAGGAATACGGTCTCGTGGACGAGGTTTTCGTGCGTCGTCCGGTGCCCGAGCCGAAGAAGACCTAGCTCCCGGAGCGGAAGAACCGGCGCCGTCGTTGGAAGGCCTTTTCCCCGCGACGTGTCCGCCGCGGCACTTCGGTGGACGCGGGCCGCGGCCGGGCCTACAAGTACGAATCGGGGGTCGCACCGCGGGGGGCGGGCGCTCCCCGGCCGGACCCGCGACGAGGGTCCCGGCGGCGCCTGGGACGGCCCGGACGCGGATGCGAGGAGGCCGGATGGCGGTCGACAAGCGCGACACCCACGCTCTGAGCTGTTCCTTCTGCGGCAAGAGCCAGAAGGAGGTCAAGAAGCTCATCGCCGGCCCGACCGTCTACATCTGCGACGAGTGCATCGGCCTGTGCAACGACATCATCGCCGAGGAGGTCGAGCACGAGGACAAGAAGGACAAGAAGTTCAAGATCCCCCGCCCCGGCGAGATCAAGAAAGTGCTCGACGAGTACGTCATCGGCCAGGAGCGCGCCAAGAAGATCCTCTCGGTCGCGGTACACAATCACTACAAGCGCGTCGAGAGCCGGGTGGCGCTGGACGACGTGGAGCTGCAGAAGAGCAACATCCTGCTGCTGGGCCCCACGGGCTCGGGCAAGACGCTGCTCGCCCAGACGCTCGCGCGCATGCTCAACGTGCCCTTCACCATCGCCGACGCCACCACGCTCACCGAGGCCGGCTACGTCGGCGAGGACGTGGAGAACATCATCGTCAACCTGCTGCAGGCCGCCGACCACGACATCGAGCGCGCCCAGCGGGGCATCGTCTACATCGACGAGATCGACAAGATCGCACGCAAGAGCGAGAACCCATCCATCACCCGCGACGTGTCCGGCGAGGGCGTGCAGCAGGCGCTGTTGAAGATCATCGAGGGCACGGTCGCCAACGTGCCTCCGAAGGGCGGCCGCAAGCACCCGCAGCAGGAGTTCATCCAGGTCGACACGACGAACATCTTGTTCATCTGCGGCGGCGCGTTCCACGGCATCGAGCAGTTCATCGAGCGGCGCCGCGGCGGGCGCAGCCTGGGGTTCGGCGCCGACGTGAAGAGCCGCGACAACAAGGACATCACCGCGCTGCTGCGCGAGGTCGAGCCCGACGATCTGCTCAAGTACGGGATGATCCCGGAGTTCATCGGCCGTCTGCCGGTGGTGGCGACCCTGGAGGAGCTGGACGAGAACGCGCTCATGCGCGTGCTGACCGAGCCGCGCAACGCGCTCGTGAAGCAGTACCGCAAGCTGCTGGAGATGGACGCCGTGGACCTGGTCTTCACGGACGGCGCCCTCAAGGCGGTCGCCCGCGAGGCCATCCGTCACAAGAGCGGCGCCCGCGGCCTTCGCGCCATCCTGGAGAGCGCCATGCTGGAGATCATGTACGAAATCCCCAGCAACAAGACCATCAAGGAAGTCGTGATCGGCGAGGAAGTGATCCTGAAGAAGGAGAAGCCCCTGCGCGTGTTCGAGAAACGCGCGGAGTCGGCGTAGCTCGAGCTGCGCCGAAAAGGCCGGTCGCCCGGGAAAGCCACTCGCTGCGCTCGGGGTTCCGTCCCGTCGCTGCGCTCGGGGCGCGACCCCTGTTTCGAGGCCCGCATACCCTTTCGGCGCGGGACCTACTCAGGAGCGCCTCGGGAGTCCCATCATCGCGCGCGCCTCGTCGGGCGTCGCCAGCTCGACGTGCTCGTCCGCGGCGATCCGCCTGGCTTCGGCGCACAGCTCCCACGAGCCCTGCGCGAGCACGCCCTTGCGCACGAAGATGTTGTCCTCCAGCCCCACGCGCGCGTTGCCGCCCAGCGAAAAGGCGAGCCGGCACATGGGCAGCTCGTGCCGGCCGACGCCCGCCAGCGCCCACGTGCCGCCTGCCGGCAGCTCGGATGCGAGCAGCTTCACGCGCGCCTCGCCCGGCTGCATCGCGCCGCGCACCCCCAGCACGAACTGCACGTGGAAGGGACGCGCCAGAAGTCCCTCCCTTTCGAGCACGAACGCGTTGTCCAGATGGCCGAACTCGTACAGCTCCAGCTCGGGCACGATGCCGTGCTGCCGGATGAGCTTCGCCATGTCGCGCATGACGGAGAACGGGTTCTGGAACACGTCCTCGCCGAAGTTGATGGTGCCGCAGTTGAGCGAGGCCATCTCGGGCTTCAGACCCAGCGCCTGCGCGCGCTCGGCGGCGCTCATGCCCACGGCGCCGCCGGTCGAGAACTGCACGACGATGTCGGTGCGCCTGCGGATCTCGGCGAGGGCGGCGGCGAACAGCTCGCGCCGCTGCGAGGGGCGTCCATCGTTCTCGCGCACGTGGACGTGGACGACGGCGGCACCGTTGTCGCGGCAGCGCGCGGCCTCGACGCCGATCTCCTCGGCGGTGAGGGGCAGGCCGGGGTTCTGCTCGCGGGTCGTTTCGGCGCCGACGATGGCGGCGGTGAGGACGGCCTTTCGCACGGGGACCTCCCGGTTCTATGCGGTGCCGCCGCGCTGGCGGTCTTTCGGCACGACGCACGTGCCGGCGGCGCGGCAGACGACGACGGGCTGGGCGAGCACCTCGGCCGCGCTGTCGTTGAGATCGGGGCGCGGGCGGATGACCTTGCGCGCCTCGAACTTCATTTCGCGCGACGTGTTGCCGATTCGCACGATCTCGCCTTCGGCCTCGACGAAATCGCCCGCGTAGACGGGGGCGAGGAACTCCACCTGCGAATACGCGCGGAACAGGCCTTCGTCGCCGTCCAGGCGCACGAGCAGCTCGGTGGCGACGTCGCCGAAGAGAGCGAACATGTGGGCGCCGTCGACCAGGCCGCCGCCGTAGTGGGCGTCGGCGCTGCTCATCCGGACGCGGAGCACGACCCTGGGGTGGGGGGGCGTCATGGCGCGCCGTTATGCTCCCGCCCGGCGGCGGCGGCAAGTGCGCCAGGTCGGAGCGGCGGCCCGGGGCCGCACGTCGGATCGGCGGCCTCTGGCCGCACGTCGGATCGGCGGCCAGCGGCCGCACGCGGGCGGGGGCCTACGGGCCCTTGTATCCGCGGTAACCCTTCTTCTGAAGGCTGGGCGACATGGCCTGGGCGATGTCCGCGGGGGGACGCTCCAGGTGGAAGATCCACCACTCGTTGCCGTAGGCCTTCATTTTCAGGCGTTTCTCGTTCTGCAGCGCGAGCCGGTTGGCCTTGAGCTTCTCGTCGGACGGGCTCGCGTCCACCGCGCGCGCGAGCGCTTTCAGCGCCTTGTCGCGCTCGCCCGCGTTGTCGAGACACCACGCGTACACGCCCCACAGGAAGCCGTCCTTCTTGTTGAGCGAGACGGCCGCCTCGAAGGTCTTCTCCATGGCGGCCCAGTCCTTCTTCATGTAGTGCAGTGCGCCGAGCATGGCGCGCGCCTGGCCGATGCGGCCGTAGGACTTCTCCAGGTGCGGCCGCGCGTCGTCGAAGCGCTTCATCATGTAGAGGATCATGCCGAGCTGGGCGTGGACCTGGCCGGCGACGAGGAACTGCCAGCGCGAAAGCTTGAAGCCCTCGCCGAGCTTCTCGACGCATGCCTCGGTGCGGCGCGCGACGAGGTCCTTCTGCGAGGCGAGCAGGATGGCCTCGAGCTGCTTGAGCGTGCGCCGCGCGAGCACGTAGTAGGCGCCGAGGAGTGCGACGGTCGCCGGCAGCAGGGCGCTCCACCAGGTGAACAGCGGAATGGCGAGGAACGCCAGAAAGGCGGCGATACCCGCGGCGATGGCGATGAGGAGGTTGTACATGCCGGCTCCGACGCGCGCCGCCCGGGGACGGTCCCGCCCGGGCGGACGGGGCGCGCGGTTATAGCGATCGCCCGCGGGACGGGCAATTTCCGTCCGCCCGGATCACCGCCAAGACGCCAGGGTCGCCGGGATTCGCCCGGGTTGTCGGGTCGGGCACGCGTTTTCCACGTTTTCCGGTCCTTGGCGTCCTTGGCGCTCCTGGCGTCCTGGCGGTTGACTGTGACGCCGGAACAGGCGAAACCGGTCCGTCCTACCGCCACGTCCGGTGGAAGTCCGCGATCGCCTCGACCACGCGCGCGATCTTCTCCGTCGGCGGCAGAATCGTCGTCCGGAAGTGCGCGGTGCCGGGCTGCTGGCCGAAACCACTTCCGGCCACGACGCAGATTCCCTTGGCCTCCAGCAGCGCCATGCAGTACTCCTCGTCGGTGCGTCCGGGCGGCAGCTCGATCGAGGGGAACGCGTACATGGCGCCCGCGACCTCGTTGCACCGGATGCCCGGCACGCGGTTGAGACCTTCCGCGACGAGCTGCGCGCGCTCGCGCAGCGCCGTGAGGATGCCGTCGCGCTCGCGCACGTAGCGCGCGTGCGACGGCTCGCCCTCGCGCGGCGGGCGCACCAGCAGGTACGTCACGACCTGCCCCGGCGTGTTCGCGCACAGGTTCACCGACTGCAGCTTCGTGAGCTGCGCCACCACGTCCGGCGGCACGTTGCGATGCTCGAAGTACCCGCCGCGGTGGCCGCACTCGCCCAGGTATCCCTTGGAAACCGAGTGGAAGCTGAAGAGCGACACGTCGCGCATGCCGCGCTCGTGCAGCACCTTCGCGAACGAGGTGAAACGCCGGCCCGCGGCGTAGACGTTGTCCTGGTAGACCTCGTCGGCCAGCACGACGAGGTCGTGCTCGCGCGCGAAGTCCAGCACCATCGCGACGTTGCCGGGGTCCAGCACGCTGCCCGTGGGATTGCCCGGGTTGATGACGCAGATGGCCCTCGTGCGCACGCCCTGCGCGCGCGCCTGCGCCAGCGACCGCTCCAGCAGCGGCCTCCCGAGCTGCCAGTCGTGCGCCTCGTCCAGGTGGTAGCCGACCTGGCGCGCGCCGTACAGCGTGAGCGTCGCGGAGTAAAGCGGATACTGCGGAATCGGGATCATCACGCCGTCGTCGGGTCCCGCGACGACGAGGCGCAGCACGGTCTGCACGCCCTTGCTGGCGCCGTCGGTGAGGTACACCGCGTCGGCGCTCGCCTCGACGCCGTCGCGCGCGCGGATGAAGTCGGCCACGGCCTCGCACACGAAGCGCATCCCGCGGCTTTCGCTGTAGGCCCCCAGGCCGTGCTGCGAGCCCTCCAGCACGCGGCGCGCCGTGGCGATCGCGTCCTGCGGAAAGAGCCTCGCCGCACCGGGCGCACCCATCAGCTCGGGGCACTCGCACAGCGCGAGCACCTGTCGCACGTACGACAGCGGCTGCTGCCCGAGCGACTGCGGATTGCCGATGTTGCAGTAGGTGATCTCGCGGCCGGCGGCCTCCAGCGTCCTGGCCCGCGCGACGATGGGCCCGCGCACGGCGTACTCGGTCTCGACGACGGCTTTCGACAGATCCTGCAGCCTGAGCATGCCGTGCTCCGTGCGCGTCCGCGGCAGGTCGAGCGGCCCCGGGACGGCGCCGGCAGCATAACCCGCCCCGCGGAACACTTGCGCCTGCGCCGTTTCCGGGCCACCTTGGGCCGCCATGCGCGCGCACCCGGCCGCCGTCGTCCTGCTCCTCCCGATGCTCGCCGTCGCGCAGACAGCGCCCGCACCGCCGACGCCCTCGGCCGAGCCCGTGCTGACGCTGCTCGCGGCGGGCGACGTCACGCTGGGCGCGCGCTTCGAGGACTACCTGGCGGAGCGCGAGGCGAAGGACGGCTGGACGCACGTGCGGGCGATCTCGTACGCGTTCGAGCGCATCCGCGACGCGACGACCGCGGCGGATCTTTTCGTCGTGAACCTGGAGGGACCGTTCACCTGGCGCGGCCGGAAGCTGGAGAAGAATTTCGCGTTCCGTGCGAAACCGGAGCTTTCCGCGGTGCTCGCCGACGGCGGAGTGGACGCGGCGAGCCTCGCGAACAACCACCTTTTCGACTACGGCGCCGACGGGCTCGCGGACACCATCACGACCCTGCGCGCCAGGGGGATTGCGTTCTTCGGCGCGGGCATGGACGAGGCCTCGGCGCGCGCGCCGGCGGTGCTCGTCCGCAACGGCATCCGCGTCGCGATGCTGGGCTACCTGTTCCTGGGCGACGGCAACATCGAGCCCAAAGTGCTCTACGCGGCGGGGGACAAGCCTGGCATCGCGGGCGCGTACTCGGGCGTCGAGCGCGTCGGGGCCATGGTGGAGGCCGACGTGCGCGCCGCGGCGAAGACCGCCGACGTGGTGATCCCGTTCTTCCACTGGGGCCGCGAGGCGCAGGACGAGGTGCTGCCGTGGCAGAAGACGCTCGCGCGCCGCGCGGTGGACGCGGGCGCGAAGCTCGTGCTGGGCTCGCACCCGCACGTCGTCCACGGCGTCGAGGTCGTGCGCGGCGTCCCGGTCGTGTACTCGATGGGGAACTTCGTCTTCGGCGGCAACTGGGGGCCGCGCGTCGAGACAGCCGTCGCGGTGCGGGCGAGCATCGGCCGCGCGGGTGTCCGGTCATTGGAAGTTCTGCCGGTGAAGTACACGAACCCGCCGGATTTCCGCTTCCAGCCGCGATGGCTCGAGGGCGCCGAGGCGAAGGCCGTGCTGGACCATGTGGCCGACCTCTCCGCGAAGTTCGACGAGACGCTGCCCGCGCTGAAGCGGACCGCGGCTGCGACGGCGCCGTGACGACGGGTCGATGCGTCGGGTGGGTGCCGATGCTCGCGGGGTGAGCACGTGCGTCTTGCGGTTCTTTCCGACATCCACGCCGACGTGTACGCCCTCGCGGACGCGCTGGCACGGCTCGAGCGACTGCACTGCGACGCCGTCGTCTGCGCGGGCGACCTCGTCGATTACGGGCTGTTTCCGGCCGAGACGATTGCGCTGCTGCGGGAACGGCGGATTGCCTGCATCCGGGGCAACCACGACCGCTGGGCCGTGGGAAGCGGGCGCGCCGACGCGCCCGACGCGGCTCCGGGCGGCGAGCCGCACGACACCACGGGCTGGGATCTGTCTTCGGATGCCGTCGCCTTCCTCGCTGCTCTTCCGCCTGCGTGGGACGCGACGATCGAGGGCGTCCGCGTCGCGGTGCGTCATGGAACGCCCCGCTCGGACATGGACGGGATCTATCCCGACCGGGCCGACGAGTCGGAGGTCGGTCGACGGCTCCGGGAAGCCGCTGCCGACGTGCTGCTCGTCGGCCACACGCACCTGCCGTTCGTGCTGCAGTCGCTGGCGGGCGGCGTCATCGCCAATCCCGGCGCCCTCGGCCGCACGGTGCCCGAAGACCGTGTTTCCGCGATGATCCTCGACCCCGTCGCGGGCACGTTCGCATCGGCGCCCCCGCCGGGCGGCGGAACGTTCGGCGTCCTGGAGCTGCCGGCGAAGCGCTTCACCGTGCACCGTGCCTCCGACGGTGCCCAGGTCGAGGTGCCGCGCGCGACGACGGGATTCCGCGATCGGCGTCGGCGCTGAGCGCGACGGCAAGGGTCGGGGCCCGGGCACCGTGCCGTCCGACCGGAATCCGGGGGGCACCAGTCGGGGTCCGGGGGCGAAACGGGGGGCGAGGACGGCGGAAGTTCGGAGGCGCAGCAGCGACTCCGTCGACCCGCCGAAATGCTCCGCGACGCTTTCCGGGTCGGGTCGGCCCCTTCGCCGGGCCGGACTGCGCCTTCCCTCGTCCCCGGGATCGACGATGTCCACGCAGGAGGAGCCTTCGCACGCCGCCAGGTCCTGCGACAGGCTCGTCGCGAGGGGGCGGCAACCGCCGGGCCGTCGGACGCACAGCCCGGCTCGTCGACCGCCGAGGGCGCGTGCACCGGTCCGGGGCGTGCAGGGACCTTGCAGACGTGGCCGAGGAGCGCGAGCCGGGGACCGAGCGGCCCTCCGAACGACGCCTGGAACGCGCGCGCCGGGAAGGCCGCGTTCCCGTGGCGCGCGACCTTGTCGCCTGGGCCTCGTTCGCCGGGGGCGCGCTCGCGCTGGCCGCCGTCGGCGCGGAGTTGGCGCGGTCGCTGGCGGGGATGGTCGGCGAGTTCATCCGGTGCGCGGGTCGCCAGGTCGTGCCCGCGCCGGGTCTGCTCGAACGCCCGCTCGTGCTCGCGGCCCGCGTGGTCGCGGCGGCCGCCGGCGCCGCCCTGGCTGCGACGCTCGCGCAGACCCGCGGCGGCGTGTGGCCGGCGCTCGCCGCCCCCGATGCCCGGCGCCTCGCGTCGGGCCGGATTCTGGGCTTGTTCCGCGGCGAATCCGCGCAGGCCACGGCGCTGTCGGTCGTCAAGGTTCTGGCGCTCGGCGGGGCGATCTGTGCCGCTCTGGACGACGACTTCCTGACGCTGGGCGAGCTGGCTCTGCTGCCGCCCTCCGAGGCGCTCGCGCGGCTGGGCACCCGGCTCGCGCACGCGCTTCTGCCCGTGCTGGCGGTGGCCGCGGCCGTCGGGGGCCTGGACCTTGCACTGACGCGGCGCCGCCACTTCGCGGACATGCGAATGACGAAGGACGAGCTGCGGCGCGAAATGCGCGAGGAGGAAGGCGACCCGCTCGCGCGCTCGCGGCGCAGGGTCCGCCATCGCGAGCTGCTGCGGGGGCGGCCCCGCTCGGAGGTCCCGAAGGCCGACCTCGTGGTTGTGAACCCCACGCACCTCGCGGTGGCGCTGCGCTACCGGCGCGACGAAGGCCGCGCCCCGCGCGTGCTGGCCAAGGGCCGGGGGCGGCTGGCCGAGCTCATCCGCCAGGTGGCGTGCGAGAGCGGCGTGCCGGTGACGCAGGACGTCCCGCTCGCGCGCCTGCTCTACCGGAAGGTGCGCGTGGGAGGAGAGATTCCTGCCGAGACCTGGCGCACCGTGGCCCGGCTCCTGGCCTTCGTGTACCGCCGCACCGGACGCGCCGCGGCCGCGGGGGCGTCGTGAGCGAAGGCACCTCCTCCGCGCGGGCCGAAGGGCTGCTGAGCCTGCTGGTGCTCGGCGTGCTGCTGCTCATGGTCGTGCCGGTCCCGCCGTTCGCGATGGACCTGCTGCTCGCCGCGAACCTCGCGCTGTCGGTGCTGATGCTGCTGGTGGGACTGGCGCTGGAGCGCCCCGTCGAGTTCTCCGTCTTCCCTTCGCTGCTGCTCGTCTCCACGCTCTTCCGCCTCTCGCTCAACATCGCCTCGACGCGCCTCATCCTGCTCGGGGGCGGCGGCGGCACGGCGGCCGCCGGCCGGGTCATCGAGGCCTTCGGACGCATCGTGCTGGGCGGCAGTCTCGTCGTGGGCGCCGTCGTGTTCGTCATCCTGGTGGTCGTGAACTTCCTCGTCATCACCAAGGGCGCCAGCCGGGTGAGCGAGGTCGCAGCCCGATTCACGCTGGACGCGCTGCCGGGCAAGCAGATGTCGATCGACGCCGACCTCGCCGCCGGGGTCGTCGACGACCGCGAGGCGCGTGCGCGCCGGCAGCGTCTGGAGCAGGAGACCGAGTTCTTCGGCGCCATGGACGGCGCCGGGAAGTTCGTGCGCGGCGACGCCGTCGCCGGGCTCGTCATCGTGGCCGTGAACGTCGTGGGCGGCTTCGTCGCGGGCGTGGTGCGCGACGGCCTGTCGCCGGCGCAGGCGGCCGAGACCTACACGCTGCTGAGCGTCGGCGACGGGCTCGTCTCGCAGCTTCCGGCGCTGCTCGTGTCGACGGCGGCCGGCATCGTGGTGACGCGGGGAGCGGGCGCCGGGCTCGCGACGCAGGTGCGGGGCCAGCTCCTGGGGCGGCCCGGCGTGCTGCACGCGACCGCGGGCGTGCTCGCGCTGATGGCACTGGTGCCGGGCGTGCCCGCGCTGCCGTTCGCCGTGCTCGCCACGGGCCTCTGGGGGCTGGGGCGCGGCGCGCAGGGCCGCCGGCCGCCGCCGCCGGCGCCCGAGCCGCCCCGGCCCGAGCGGCTCCAGGACCTGCTGGCGCTCGACGCGCTGGAAGTCGAGGTCGGTCACGCGCTGGTGCCGCTGCTGGACGCGGACCGGGGCGGCGAACTGCCCTCGCGCGTCACGGCGCTGCGCCGGCAGGTCGTGGGCGACCTGGGCGTCGTGCTGCCCGCGGTCCACCTGCGCGACAGCCTGCGCCTCGACCCGAACGAGTATGCCGTGCGCGTGCGCGGCAACGAAGTGGCGCGCGCCACGGCCTACGCCGACCGGCTCATGGTGCTCGAGCCGCGCGGCAGCGCCCCCGAGGTGGCGGGCATCGCGGCGCGCGAGCCCGCCTTCGGGCTGCCCTGCGTCTGGATTGCGCCCGCGGGTCGGGTCGCCGCCGAGGCCGCCGGGCTCACGGTCGTGGAGCCGGCGGCGGTCGTCACGACGCACCTGTCCGAGCTGGTGCGGCGCCATGCCTGGGAGCTCGTCGGCCGCCAGGAGGTGCAGGAGCTGGTGGCCGCCTGCGCGCGGGAACACCCGAAACTGGTCGAGGACACGATTCCCGCGCTCGTCTCGCTGGGCGACGTGGTGCGCGTCGTGCGCGGTCTGCTGCGCGAGCGCGTGCCGGTGCGCGACCTGCGCACGGTGCTGGAGGCCGTGGCCGACGCGGCGGTGCGCAGCAAGGACCCCGTCTGGCTCACGGAACAGGCGCGTCTGCGTCTCTCGCGGACCATCACCTCCCGCAGCGCCGGCCCTTCCGGCGCCGTGCGCGCCCTGTCGCTGGACCGCGGCACGGAGGACGCGCTGCGGGCCTCGCTGGGCACCAGCGACGGCGAGCCCTCGCTCGCGCCCGACGTGTCGACGGCGCGCGAGCTGGTGTCGCAGCTCCAGGCGCGCGCGTCGGCGCTGGCCGTGGAAGGCCTGCCTGCGGTGCTGCTGGCGCCGCCCGACCTGCGCCGGCCGCTCTTCGACCTGCTGGGCCGATTCGTGCCCGACCTGTCGGTCGTGAGCGCGCGCGAGCTGGTGTCCGGCACGGCGGTGGAGCCCGCCGGAACTTTGACGGCGGAGCCGGCCCGCCGCGTGCAGGCGGAGGTCCCCGGGGTGCGGCCGGCGTTCCGGACCGCGCCTCCGGGAGGTGCGGCATGACCGGCGGCATCCGCTGCTTCCGCGCGGACGACGCGCACGACGCGCTGGCGCAGGTGCGCAGCGCGCTGGGCGCGGACGCCGTCATCGTGTCGACGCGCGAGGTGGGAGGACCTTCCGGCAGGCGCCGGGTCGAGGTCGCCGCGGCGCGTCCGGAGCAGCTTGCCGCCGTGCGCGCGCCGACCGGCCCGGGGACGCGCCCGGCCGCGGCGGGGTCGGCGGCGCCGTCGCGGCCCGTCGCAGCGGCGGGCGGCGCCCCGCCCCCGGACGACCGTGCGCCGCTGCCGCGCGACGCGGTGCTGCTCTACCGGTGCCTGATTGCCCGCGGCATGGAGGGCGTCATCGCCGAGGAACTCATCCGGCGCGCCTTCCGCGTGCCGGGAGACGACCCGGTGGCGCGCCTGCGCGAGGCCGTGGCCCGGTTCGTGCCGACCGCGCCCGCGCCGTGGCTGGCGCGCCGGGGCCGCCGCGTCCTCGCGCTCGTCGGGCCGACCGGCTCGGGCAAGACGACCAGTCTCGCCAAGATCGCGGCGCGCGCCGTGCTGGACTCCGGGCTTCGCGTCGCGCTCGCCACCGTGGACACGTACCGCGTGGGCGCCGGCGACCAGCTCGCCCGCTACGGGTCGATGCTGCGCGTGCCGGTCGCGATCGCGCGCGATCGCGGCGAGCTGGTGCGTGCGCTGGAGGCGAACGCGCGCGCCGACCTGGTGCTCGTCGACACGGCGGGGCGCTCGTCGGCGGAGGCCACGGCGCGCCAGGCCGAGCTGCTGACGGGCGTGCCAGGCGCGGAACTGCTCCTGGTCGCCAGCGCCGCGACCGGCTGGCGCGACCTCGCGGCCGTCGCCGCCCGCTACGCGGCACTGGGCGTCGCGCAGATTCTCTTCGCCAAGACCGACGAGGCCGCCGCGCCCGCCGGCGTGCTGGGCGTGTGCGTGCGCGCCGCCCGGCCGGTGTGCGCCATTGCCGACGGACAGCGCGTGCCCGAGGATCTCCGCGCGGCGACCCCCGACTGGCTCGTGGACTTCGTGCTGGGCGCGCGCCGTGCGGCGCCGCCCCGGAGGACGTGATGGACCAGGCACAGCGCCTGCGCGAGCTCGTCGACGCGGGCACCCCCAGGCTGCGCGTCGTCGCCGTCACCAGCGGCAAGGGCGGCGTGGGCAAGTCGAACCTCACCGCGAACCTCGCCGTGCTCGCGGCGCGCACGGGGCTGCGCGTCCTGGTGCTGGACGCCGACCTCGGGCTCGCCAACGTCGAGATCCTCTACGGCCTGTCTCCGCGCCTGCACCTGGGACACCTGCTGGACGGCACGGCGACGCTGGACCAGGTGCTCGTGCACGGGCCGCACGGGGTGCGGGTGCTCCCCGCCGGCAGCGGCGTGCAGGCGCTGTGCGCGCTGGACGACGTGCAGAAGCTCCAGCTCGTGGCGGCGCTGGACCCGCTGGAGGACGCCTTCGACCTGGTGCTCGTCGACTCGGGGGCGGGCATCGGCGACACCGTGCGCTTCTTCGTGGGCGCGGCCCAGCAGGCGCTGCTCGTCGTGTCTCCCGAGCCCACGAGCATGACGGACGCCTACGCGGCGGTGAAGGTGCTGAGCCGCCAGGGCGGAGTGCGCATTTTCGACGTGGTCGTGAACCAGACGCAGACGGAGGCGGCGGCGCGCGAGATATTCCAGCGGCTCTCGGGCGTGACCGACCGGTTCCTGGACGCACGCGTGCGCTTCCTGGGGCACGTGCCGCGCGACGAGAACCTGCACCGGGCGGTGATGGCGCAGAAGCCGCTGGTGGAGCTGTTCCCGCAGTCGCCGGCGGCGCGGGCCATGGGGGCCATCGCGGCGCGTCTGCTGGGCGAGCCGGCGCCGGCGGCGTGCGACGGCGGGTTGCGCTTCCTGTGGCAGCGGCTGTTCCGCGAGGCCTCGCCGGCGTCGCCCTGAGGCGGGAAGGGGAGCCGGATGCACCGGGCGCACGCCCTGTACGCGCCGCCGCGCACCGCGGACGAGGACCTGGTGCGCCGTCACGCGCCGATGGTCGACCGGCTGGCGCGCCAGATCGCGGCGCGCGCGGGCGCGCGCGAGTGCGCCGGAGACCTGTGGAGCGCGGGGGCGATGGGGCTGCTGGAGGCGGCGCGGCGCTACGACGGCTCGCGCGCGGTGGACTTCGAGGCGTTCGCGCTGCGGCGCGTGCGCGGGGCGATGCTGGACGAGCTGCGCCGCATGGACCGGCTGCCGCGCCGCCTGCGGGCGCGCGCGGCGGCCGCGGCGCACGCCCGGCGCGTGCTGGCGGGCACGCTCGGTCGGGACAGCACGCTGGAGGAGGCCGCCGCGCAGGCGGGGATGGAGCCGGGCGAGCTGGCGGAGCTCGAGGCGGTGGCGCAGGCGCCGCTGCCCCTGGAGGCCCAGCAGCTCTGCGCGCTGGACGAGGATCCCGACGAACGGCTCGACCGGGCGCGCCTGCGCCGGGCGCTGGCGGACGCGGTGGCGGCGCTGCCCGAGCGCCTGCGCACGCTCGTGGGCCTGTACCACGCGGAGGGGCTCACCTATCGCGAGATCGCGAAGGTGCTGGGCCTGAGCGAGCCGCGGGTCTGCCAGCTCCACGCCGACGCCATGGGGCGACTGCGCGCGGCGCTGGCGGCGTTCGTGCCGGCGTAGCGGGCTCCGAGGAAAGCGCCATGCAGGCCGGGCATCCCCGGCGCCCGCGGGGCCCGGGGGACACCGGCGAGGTCTCCCCGGGGGGGCTCCGGCGCCCGGTGCGTCACCC
>Ga0172368_10003749_pt1 | contig 18138 bp, 18 predicted proteins | sample Lak11m_FD_114540 | JGI IMG/M metagenome (GOLD analysis project Ga0172368, IMG submission 114540) | Freshwater microbial communities from Kabuno Bay, South-Kivu, Congo - kab_022012_11m | ecosystem: Environmental > Aquatic > Freshwater > Lake | place: Democratic Republic of the Congo: South-Kivu...
ATTTCTTCACATTGTCCCAAGAGCTTTGCACCACTGCATTACTGCGGCAGCACATCCCGGTAAGATTACCCCAAATGGAAGGGGTAGCTGATTGGCAATTCATAGCATAGCTTCTTGTCGCACGGAATTGTAACGGTCACGTACCAACGACATATTTAATATATAAGAAGCTATCATGGGAGAAGGAGAATAACAATGAAGGAACAAGTTGAAGTACGGACATTAAAGGAAGGGAAATATGTCCTCATAGACGAAGAACCCTGTGTCATCAAAAGCATATCTCATGCAAAGACCGGAAAACACGGCTCTGCAAAAGCACGCGTAGATGCAATTGGCATATTTGACGGCACCAAACGCTCGATCGTGCAACCGGTTACGGATAAAATCTATGTCCCCATTGTTGACAGGAAGAACGGGCAGGTTCTTGCCGTAAAAGGCGATGTATGCCAGATAATGGATATGGCCGATTATTCGACACTTGAACTTAAAATACCCGAAGAATTGAAAGATAAGATTGAAGCTGGAAAAGAAATTTCATATCTGCTGTCAATGGGAAAAATGAAAATAGATATGCGTATTTAGATGCATAAGAGACTTTTCGCTGATGCAAATTCCGATTATGAAAAAGCTCGATATGTGATATGCGGGGCGCCATTTGACGCCACCTCAAGTTTCAGGCTGGGAAGCAAATTTGCGCCGGACGAAATAAGAGCAGCTTCATATAATTTTGAAACATACAGCAGCTTTTTTGATTTCGATCTTGAAGAAACAGGTATTCATGACGCAGGCAACCTCGAGGTAGCGGATAATATCGACGAAAGTCTTTCTCTGCTTTCCATTCCTGCCAATAAATATGTGAAGGATGGAAAGATCCCGATAATGCTTGGAGGGGAACATTCCCTTTCATATCCTTTCATAGAAGCATGCAACAAGAAATATCCCGGACTTGGATTCGTTGTGCTTGATGCGCATATGGATTTGAGGGAGGAATTCCATGGCGAAAAGAACAGCCATGCATGTATTTCAAGGCATATCATAAACAATATTACAAAAAAATATGTTTCTATCGGGATCAGGAGCGGGACACGAGAGGAATATGATTATGTCCGGGAAAATAAAATTCGAATGTTCTCGTCAGAAGATGTATTTTCAACAGGTATCGAAAAGGTGATCTCCGAATTCAGTGATTATATCAAAGGACCTGTTTATTTATCAATTGATATGGACGCGATCGACCCCGCTTTTGCCCCCGCGCTGGGAACGCCTGAGCCATATGGATTAACACCGCGTGATGTAAGGGCTGTGATCTCATGCCTCGCGCCTTATATTGTGGGTTTTGACCTTGTTGAGATAGCTCCGGCATACGATTCCGGCGGGACGGCGATACTTGGTGCAAAGCTTGTGCGTGATTTCATAGCTGCTAACGCGAAGGCGAACAAATAAATTACTAAAATTTTACGTTAACCTTTTATAGACATCAAAAGAATTTTAATTAATATCGGAGTTCTCAAGTCTGGCATCATCGAAACTGTAAAACATGTATCAAAAGATCTTGGAATAAATGAAGAGGTAATCATACTGGAAGGTATTGCAGAGTTTATAAAAAGCAGGATCAAAGCATGTATGAGAGACAGGTTGGAAATCCTCTCAAGATATAAGATATCTTCTATCGAAGATTTTGAAAATAAAGTTACTGATGGAAGTATTCCGGAACATCCTGGATGGGAAGATATGATCATAGTTGAAAACCTTGAAAATACCATTTCAAAACTGAAAAAGGAACTCTATGATGTCAGAAATAGACCTGATATTTGAATAGATTATAGGACTTTTGCAACACATATACAGACAATGGACTTATACCTGATTTTTGAATCAATTGCGAGAGAATACAAAGAAGTAGTTCTGGAAACAAAAATATTAACACTCCCATCAGGTGAGCCGGCTAAATTAAGAATCGAGTTGATAGATGGCAGTTTTGCAGATATCTGGATTTCAATTTCAGGAAAATATTCTTATCATTGGGACAGACTTGAAATTGATGGAACCATCTATCGTTATGATAATGTCCCGCATAAAGTATGGAACTACACATCAACATTCCCACACCATTTTCATAATAAAGAAGAAAAGATGGTAATGGATAGCGATATGCCTTTAAAGCCCGATATGCAGATGAAGCATTTTATGGAGTTCAGACGGAAAATTATAATGCAGCGATTGCTTTAGAAGTTCTCTCTTAAAATTTTCTTATTTTTAATTCCGTTGCAACCAATAATTTATTAAATACCATTGCTGTATTGGAATACTTCAACTTAACGGAAAAAAACTATGCCCCATTACCTCGGTGAACTCTTATTATACTGGTGTCCTTCCTGCAACCTCCCTGTGCTTGGAAAAACATGCGGATGCGGAGCTGCTACCAAAAAGATCGAAATTACACCGCCTGGTGATATCAGGCCTGCATTCAAGTACGATATCGATCTTATAAACAGGACTACTGAGAAACAATTCGGCGTAAAATTGATCCCTGAAAGAAGGCTTGTTGTTCTTAACAAAGCGCCTTATGAAGACAGGATGGATGAAGTAATATTTGACGGTGCAATAATGGGCTCCATTCGCTTTGAGATCGAGAAAATGGATTGGTTTTTTATTCCGCGACTTGAGGGGGCACAACTCCTTATTGGAGGCAATAAATGCATAATAATAGATAAAGGCGCTATCAGTTTTATCGAAAAAGGCGCTTCTGTCCTTGCCCCTGGAGTTAATGATGTAGATGCAAGCATAAAAGAGGAAGATGAAGTCATTATCCTGACGCCGGAAAAAGAAGTGATCGCTACAGGAAGAGCACGGATGAATGCAGCAAGGATGCTCACACGTGAAAAAGGAATGGCTGTAAAAACACGCTGGAATGGCAAGCCACAGATGCGTGAGCAAGTATCTTCACAGGTGAGAAACTGGGATGATGCCGTCCAGGCAAACATAAAAATCCTCGGGAACAAGGAGGAAAAAGCACATAGTTTCATAAAAAACGTGGTTGAGACCTCCAAAAGACCCGTAACCGTCTCATATTCCGGGGGAAAGGACAGCCTTGCAACGCTTCTTCTTGTGCATGATGTTGTGCCTGATTTTGATATACTGTTCGCAGATACCGGTCTTGAATTCGCTGAAACCATCGAAAATGTAAAGAAAACAGCAGAAAGACTTTCACTTCCATTAAAGATCCATTCTTCAGGGGATTCGTTCTGGCAATCCATTGATAATTTCGGTCCTCCAACTGTGGAAGCAAGATGGTGCTGCAAAGTATGCAAGCTGGGAGCAATAACGCAGGTCATAGAAAAAAATTATGATAACGGCTGCCTTACATTCATAGGGCAGCGAAAATATGAAAGCCAGGTAAGGGCCGACAGCGAACATATCTGGAAGAACCCATGGGTAGGGAACCAGATTGGAGCTACGCCTATCCAGAACTGGACTGCGCTTCATATATGGCTTTACCTGTTCTGGAAGAAAGCAGAATATAATCCACTGTATGAAGAAGGATTTGACAGGATAGGTTGCTGGTTGTGCCCTTCTGCAAGTATGGCGGATTTCTCGCGGCTTAGCCAGATCCATCCCGAACTTGGTGAAAAGCTTGAGAAATACCTGTTAACTTATGCATCAAGAAACGGATTGCCCGGGGAATGGGTAAAATTGGGATTCTGGCGCTGGCAGGCGCTTCCAAAATCCATTAGTATGATCGCAGAAAAATTGGGTATTAATGTCGTCCCAAAGAACGAGAAAAAACCGGTGCAATTCACACTCACTGCGGGCTACCGCCCATGCAAAGCAGGAGGCATGACATCAGAAGGCAGTTTTGGGACGCCGATAAACCTTGCACATATCGAAGAAACAGGTTTCCTCAATATCATCGGGGACACAAGATCGATCGAAGGGCTTATCCTTGTCGAATGCGGCCAGAACAATGTTCATGTCTATGCAAGTGGAACCCTGGTCGCGCGGGGCGCAAATGAAGATGAAGCACGGCAATTGATAGGGCTTGCTGAAAAGACCATCAGGCGCGCGATTTCATGCACAGGATGCGGAGTATGCATTGGCCAGTGCGCGGCGCGGGCAATAAGTATAAATGGCACGGCTAGAGTGAATGTGAAATGTACCAGATGCTCGAAATGCACATGGGCATGTCCTGTGGTAAAGTTCGGGAATTAAAATTAAATCTTAAGACTTAGAGTAGCTACGTAATCCAGGCGTCTTAACAACCAACAAGTTAATACGTGAAAAGCTATAAGTTAGGCAGCCACTTGAAGCCCGGTAGTGTAGCGGTCAATCATGCGGGACTCTGGATCCTGCGACCAAGGTTCGAATCCTTGCCGGGCTATCATACATCACTATATAGCCCGCGGGGTTGTAAATAAGAAATTGGAGTTATCTTATGAACAACGACCCAGATGATATCCATGGATTTGATAGGGCACTAGAAATGGCTCTCAATAGACTTGACGACCCTATTGTATCCCTTCATAATAAAGATCTGATACACAGATTTATACGCGCCTCCAAAAAGAAAGGGGATCGAAAAAGTACTCTGGCCAGAGACTGCAATCTTATGCGCTGGATACTGAAAAGATATAAAGGGGATCTCGATAAGATGACCGAGCTTGATTTTGATGATCTGATCGATTCACTTGAACGTGATAAAAAAGATGACTATAATTACAGAAAGCTCGTAAAGAAGTTTTTCCGATGGTACACGCAGGATGAAGTGCCGAAGTGGGTACGAAATATTAAGATGCCAAGGAATAAGACTCCAGTCCAACCGAGTGACTTACTTACGAAGGATGAAATTGACAGACTCCTGGTTGCTTGCGAGCACCCGCGTGATAAGGCAATGATCGCCGTCGCTTTAGATAGTTCTTTGCGGGTGGGTGCACTGGGCACAATGAGAGTAAAGAATGTGACATTTAACAATTATGGGGCAGTACTATATATCAGTCCAACAAGTCGTAATGTCAAAACTACTAAACCGCAACCAGTTCCACTAACCTGGAGCACAGGATATATTAACAAATGGCTTGATGTCCATCCATCGAAGGATGAACCAAATGCACCACTCTGGGTGAACCTGCGCGGCCCAGCCAAAGGACTCGCCATGCAATATAAAACCATCAGATTAACTCTTGCAGAAATCTCCGGACGAGCGGGTGTAAAAAAGAAGGTTTTCTATCACTTATTCAGGCATCAAAAAATAACTGAAATGATATTACAGGGATATAGCGAGCAACAGATCAAGTTTCAGGCCGGCTGGACGCCTAACAGTGAACAGATGCTCAGAACTTATGGCAACTTCACGGACAAAGATATGGTTGCATCTATTTTCGAACGATCCGGTCTAAAAATTCCTGACGAAGATAAAAGGATAGAATTGAAACAATGCCCGCGCTGCAATGCAGCACTTATGTCAGGCGCCAAGGCATGCCACCAATGTGCCCTTATACTCGATGCAAGTCTGGATAAACAGAGGCAGGCTATAGAGGACGAGGTTGCACAGAAGGCGTTTTTAAAGATGATGGAGAATCCAAAAGTAATGGCGATGTTCAAGGAGATGGTAACCAAATGATTTGCAAGGGTATTTTCTTCACTTCATTTTCTGTATTGGCTTACGTTGAGTAGTTCAGCGTCATTTTCAAAAGTCTATATTCTTGATGTATGCAGCCTTTCCCCTGCAAATGTCAGGTTGCCAAAATGTTTATGAAACTGAACTATCATGGCGGTTATCCGCAACAAGTCTCCGCGATATCAACACCGCTTTGCGCACCATAGGGGACAGCAATGGAAGCATAGTGTCCTCAACTTTAGAGAGTGTTATAATATCGGGATCTCTTGCAAGTTCTTGCTCTGTCATCATACAATGATATTACTATTGTAATATCAAATATTTAAGTATTACGAATGTAAATAAAAAAATAGAAAAAAGAGTCTTTATTTCAAGCCAGCATGGCTGCCGGGTTACGCCTCACCATGAACTCATGGCAAGCCAGTTCAATAAAATCGTCACGCGATTTAAACTGTCCCGTCCCGTCGACCAGATGGTCAATTTCTTCGATTAGTTCTGCCTCAAGCTCAGCTATTATGTTTCCTTTGTTTTTTTTCTTACCCAAGGTAATCATTTTCTCCTTTTACCCTTCAGTTTTTAAAATGACCGGGGACTCAATAGACGCCTTATATGATAATACCTTTCTGAGCGGGGTGAAAGTAATAATATCTCAATGGCTAAGCAGAAAAAAAATGGATACAAAAAATCTTCTGGTAGTTGCCAGCGCTTAGCGAGTATCCATCGAAAACAGGATAACTCTGGTTTTATTCTTCTTCTTTCGTTCTTTTCACGCCGATGCTTTTCCCATCTTCGGAGAAGTACCTGATCATGAACTCATGACATGCCAGGCTGACAATGTCGCTCACGGATGAGAACTCCTTGCCGTCAACCATGGCTTCCAGCCTGGTCTTGAGCCACGGACTCACTGTAGCGCATATTGTAGCCTTATTGCGTTGTTCTTTTGTTTTCTTCATGATTTTGCCCGAATATTACAATATGCTTACGGTTACATAAATGTTGTGATATGCATCCATCTTATATAACATTGATATTACAATGGTAATATTTATTAATTCAAAGAACATTATTCAGTTATTACAATGGTAATATAGGAGATACATGACAAAAAGCAAGGGTAAGAGAACCAAACCGCCAGGCGGCAGTGTACCGACATATATACGCTTTACAAAAGACCAGCTGAAGGTGATGGATGAGGCGGTCAAGAAAGGCCGCTTTCTTAACAGGAGCGAGGCTGCGAGGGCTGCTGTGGGACAGATGTTCGGCATTTCGCTGCCGTGTGGAATGCAGAACGCTGTGGTGTAATCCCGGATACTATGCCAGGTGATGAAGTGCAGGTTAGCGCCAGGGTCTCACCCGCAGAGCGGGATGCTATAAGGGCACACGGCGGACTTGTACATTTAATTCGCAAATTCTTGTCTGGCAATGCAGCTGACGAAGAAGAAAAGCTCATCGGCGGGAGAAAGGCTCTGGAGGCGCAGAGAAAAGAACTTGATGCTCTGAGAAAAGCTCTGGAAGAACAGGCGATAAAGCTCGATATCGGAATAGTCGGGTTTACCAATCGCATTGAAGCGCTGGCATCAAGAGAGCGCAAGAAGTCTGAAGCAGGCGGCCAGAAGAAAAAGGAGAAGGAACTGCGCCTGCTAAAGAAGAGGCGCGGCGCACACAAGATCAAATCTCCAAAGGATTGGGAAAGGGAGAATAAGCTATCTTACCTGATGCAGTATGCGGCAGCAGGGAAACTGAAGCAGGCTGATGAAGAGCGCATTATCCAGAAGATGAAGCTGAAGCCCGATATGGTGACCGGATGGTTGTTCAGCCCAACACCTGAGCGCATGTCACCTGATCTCCTGGAGAAAGCGAGGTGCCACAACTGGGGGAGCCTGCCGAATCTTCAGACTTTGAAAGAGCAGGACAGGATCAATGAACCTTTTTATGCCCTGCTTATGAAGTGGCTGAACCTTCCAGCCAAAGAGGATGTGAATATCTGGATCGAAAATGGTTTTGAAAAGGCAGCTGAACCAGAGGGCACAGCGGATGCAGGGGATGATTATTGTGATGTCAGGTAAAAATGTCTGGGATGAGTTCCTTAAAAGGTATTACTGGGAGCAGATACTTGAACTGGCGCATGATTATCCCGAGTGCAAGAGCCTGTGGGTGGAGTTCAGTAACCTTGAGAAGTATAACCTGGACGTGGCACGGGAGCTGTTAGAGTCCCCGGATACAGTCCTCGGTCATGCTACCGAGTCGCTAAAGTCGATGGACCTTCCCGCTGACGTGGATTTCACAGAATCCCATGTGCGCGTCCGGCATTTACCGGAATTAACTCCTATTAAAGATATCCGCAGCGTGCATATTAACACCCTGATCGCGGTAACTGGCCTTGTTCGGAAAGCAACTGAGGTCAGGCCAAGGATTGTGAATGCTGCCTTCAGGTGCGCAAGATGCGAGGATATCACATACCTGCCGCAAGAAGAGCATTTCGTTGAGCCGTTTGAATGCGATAACGAGGTCTGCGGAAGGAAAGGGCCTTTTAAGCTTGTAAGAGAGGAGTCGGAATTCATAGATTTCCAGAAGATACGGATACAGGATTCACCGGACGAAGTTCGCCCAGGCGGGCAGCCGCAAACACTGGATGCCATTGTAACTGAAGACCTTACGGGCAGGGTCTCTCCGGGCGACCGTGTGGTGCTTGTCGGGGTTCTGCGGTCATACCAGCGGGCGACCCAGCAGGGGAAAAGCACGGCGTTCGATTTACTCCTGGATACGGTTTCGGTTGAGATCGAGGAGAAAGGATTTGAAGAAATCGAAGTGACAAAAGAAGACGAACGCAATATTCAGGAACTGGGGAAAGACCCGGTTATATACAGAAAAATACTGGGCTCCATTGCCCCTTCGATCTATGGTTATGAAGAAGTCAAGGAAGCCATGGCATTACAGCTATTTGCCGGGCTGCCCAAGGAACTTCCGGATGGCCTCCGGATCCGCGGGGATATTCATGTATTACTTGTGGGTGATCCCGGGGTGGCAAAATCGCAGTGCCTTCGGTACTCACGAAAACTTGCGCCGCGGGGTGTATTCACGAGCGGCAGGGGTTCGACTTCAGCCGGGCTGACAGCAACAGCGGTGAAGGATAATGAATTCAGCAATGGCAGGTGGACACTCGAAGCCGGGGCACTTGTACTTGCAGATATGGGGCTTGCCTGCGTGGATGAACTGGACAAGATGGAGGCGGATGACAGGAGTTCGATGCACGAGGCTATGGAACAGCAAACAGTCACGATAAACAAAGCCGGGATAAACACAATGTTAAGGGCAAGGTGTGCGGTGCTGGGTGCTGCGAATCCTAAGTTTGGAAGGTTCGACCGGTACGAGCCGATGGGAAAACAGATCAATTTGCCGCCGACATTGCTATCGAGGTTCGACCTCATATTTGTTATTCGCGACGAGCCTACAAAGTTCCGGGATACTGCGGTTTCGAATCATATATTCAATACGCACATTGCAGGAGAGCTATCACTTCGGCGAAAGAACGTGAAGAACTCAGGCATAACTGAAGAACAGGTAGCCCAGGCAATGAGCGGTATCCAGCCGGTACTTGAGGCACAGCTCCTGAGAAAGTACATCGCATATGCGAAGCGAAATGTTTTTCCGGTAGTTCAGCAGGATGCCAGGCAAAAACTAACTGATTTCTACCTGAGCCTCCGGAGGCTTGGCGAAGACCCCAATACTCCGCTTCCTGTAACCGCACGCCAGCTTGAGGCGCTCATCCGCCTGGCAGAAGCCAGCGCCAGGACAAGGCTGAGCGGCGAAGCCACGATAGGAGATGCGGAGCGTGTTATCAGGATAGTCTCAGCCAGCCTGAACCAGGTGATCAAGGACCCGGATACAGGGAAACTGGACTCGGACATCATCAATGCCGGAATGGGGAAAAGCCAGCGCGACCGCATAAAACTGATCCGGGAGGCAATCAGGACCCTGCAGGGTTCCAATGGAAACGATGTCCCGATGGATCTGATCCTTCAAACCCTGGAAAAGGAAGGACTCAAAAAAGAGTACGTTGAAGACGCGGTTTCACGGCTGAAGACCGCGGGTGAATTATTAGAAACAAGTAGCAGACGCTACAGGACGGTATAACAAATGATAGTATCGCAACACTTTGAAGAGCATGACATGGAAACAGGGTTGCTGAAAGCTAAGTATTGCACTGAACGAGATACAGGGGAGACTCAAAATGGCACATGATTATCCACTGGAACCGGGTGAAGGGGAGGCAACCGAGCTTCCAGACAAGAACGAAGATGTATCAGTGCACATGAAGGAACTGCAGGAATATTCGAAACCTGCAGAGAAACCATGGGAACCTTCGGATGGCATGTCGTCTCATCCATTGTTCTGGTTCATCTGGGAGGATGTCCCGGGCACAGATAACAGCGCGTTCCTGTCGCGCCTCAGCGAACTTCTGGGCATGGACTGGATACTTGACGCAAGCATTGAGAAGTCATCGGAAAAAAAGTCGATGATCGTAACAAGCAGTGATGAACTGGTTTACTTTGAGATATACCCTGAGCTCAGCGGTGTAGTAATCTCGGACAGGGAGGGTGAGCCTATTCTTGAATTGACTGCAAGGGAATCGAGGGGGAAGAGGTATTGTTTTTCCACGCTGATCTGCAACCGGAAGCTGAACAAATTCGGGGATATGTGCTTCAACGAGGCGATGCCAAGCAGCACGAAATGCCTCAAACATTCAAATCCCAATATAGGCAGAAAGCCTGGAACAAAGACACTTACTGTAACAAGCGTAACCACAGGCATACAGTGCCTTCCTGCCGATGCGTATTATTTCTGGAAACAGAAAAAACCTGAGATAGCGCATTTCATCGATGATCTTGCAGAATCGTTCAGGCTGAAGCTGAACTGGGACAAATCGCATACGCTGATGAACGAACTGCGCTACATTGCAGTACAGATGGTAACAAGGAACCTGATGCACAACAAAGCGATAGAGGCGGACTTCAAGAGCGCGATACACGATCCGGAGACAGGGCATATCGTGGCATTCAGAGCCCATTACCTGCTGGACAAGATCACCACTTTTGATGCAAGGATCCAGCAGAAACTCAAAGATTTCGGATTATTGATACCGCCCTCAAGGACTGAAGACCCACACAGGATCCCGATTGAACTGGAACTTCTCTGGACACCAGTAAAGAAAGTGAATGCAATTGACGTTACGACAAGAGTTGTCGATCCTGGCAAAGAGCAGGATCAAAATGAAGGGGAAAAATATGACGATCGACCCGCATAACCTGACAAATGAGCAGATCCAGGAGTATGCTCGCATACAGAACGATTCCGCTTATTTCGCAGAGAAGTTCTTTACAGTAAATAACGAATCATATTCATTGGAGAAGTTCCCGTATGCAAAGGCGATCTACGAAGATGAATCGGAGTTCATTGTGCTTTTCCTGGCACGGTCCCTGACAAAATCAACAATAGCCACAAATAAGATCACTCATAAATTGGCAACCCGGGCAGGAAAGAGTGCTATAGCAACTGCACCGACAGATGCCCAGGCATGGCGGTTAACGAAGGAGATATTCAGACCGAACCTGACAGACAGCCAGCATCATGCCCTCAGTAAGCTGCTTGAAGCCTCAGAAGGTTCAGACCAGGTCGGGGAGATTGACCTTGCAAACGGCAGCAAGTGGACTGCCAAAGGCGCATGGGCAACAGGTAAAGCGATACGCGGCCCGCACAGGTATTATGGCATCGCCGATGAGATGCAGGATATGACGAGAACTGCCTGGTATGTGCTGCTTGAAGTGGTCAACCTGCCGGAAAGACAGATCATAGCATTGGGGACGGGCGGGCCTCAGGGCACCATATGGCATGAGCTCTGGGAGAAGTCGGACAAAAAGGAATGGGACGGCAAGAAGTGGACGCCGACGAACAAGAACCCGACGCCAGGATATAGCGGCTATCACTTATCGCAGGAATGGAGTCCATTCGAGACGCCAGCTTCGTTGGCAGACAAGAAGAAGACTTATCCAAAGACACTGTACCTTACGGAAGTAGAATGCTCCTTTTTCAATGCCGCCGGCTTAAAGCCTGCGCCATACGAAGCCACAAAGGTGCTCGTGGTCACGGACATGAACGAAATAAGGCGGCTGCTTAATAGCATCATTACGAAGTCCATAGGCATCGACTGGGGAAATGTGTCACGATGGACGGTCTGCGGAATGACAGCCGCGCGTGAGCCTGTACTTATCAGAACCGGAAGCTGGGAGGATCCGAACGAAGTGACTGAATTTGACCGGAAGGGTAAGTCAAAAACGACATCGGCAATAGAACGTGAGCTGGAAGAAAACGAAAAGCGTATCAGGAAACACCTGAGCGATGCGATAAATTTGATCAACTTCGAGAAACCGGATTATGTGATGTGTGACGCAGGTTACTCAAAGAAAATGCCGCAGGAGCTAATGGCTATGTTCCCGAAGAAAGTCTGGGCTGTTACAACGGGCGATCGAAAAGAGTCGTTTCCATCCTGGACCGTGAAGAACAAAGATACGGATTCCAGGCAACTGCTGCCGAAAGAACAGTGGGAGTACTTCTGTGATACTGATCATGCAGCGATGTGCGAGATCCTTGAAACCCATGTGACGAATAAAACATTTCATATCATAGATATCGACCAGAGCCAGTCGATAGACGAGTACCTTCTGGAACTCAATATGGCAGATATCGTGGAGGTAGAATCCAGGGAGACTGTAAAGAGGAGGTACTCGATCACGAAAGCTCATAGTTATGCAGCGACGTGTTATGCGCTTTTGCCATTTACCAGACAAAGAAAGAAACAAACCATGTTCCCGGCGGGGCGTTAAATGATAAAAATAGATATAGAAACTCTGTTAAAGAACGAATCAACCAATGAAACACTGAAAAAAACCTATCTGGTCAATCACGAAGAGGTGTATATTTCCTTCAAGAAGGAAATGGTGCAGTCAGATGAATATTACTTTGTGGAAAGAGTCGGAAAGAATATCAGGCTCATACCAACCCGGCCATATTTGACCAGGAGCCATCCTGAAGACCCGCGCCATCGGAAAGTCAGAACCTATACTGGCAGATCTCCATGCATTTCATTACCGCAAGACTTTGCAAAGCCAGACCAGTTATTCAGGGTGATCAAATCCACATCAACAGGCATCATCTGGTTACTCAGGATAGACTCCTTCTCATATGCTGATGAGACTTCAATTCCACCTGATGTTTTAAAAGTAGCATAATGTACAGCTGCGGCCAGATTTCGCACCAGAGGTGCTGAAATCCGGCGGGTTCAGGCAAATAAGACAGGTTCATTAACTCTGGCAGGAGCCAGAATGGAGAAAGCAACCAGATGTTTATTGATTCAGTCGAGGCAAAAAGAGGCGTACAGGTGCCTGTGGGAAATATAGTTCATACTGCCGAGTTCGCATTCAGAGTAGCAGGAGTCGATGGGGACTGGGATGAGGCTCAAAAGCGCGCAACCGGTCTGGCAGAACAGGCAGTAGAGGACTTCCTTGATACAATCGACACTGATGAAAGCAGCAAATTGCCAGGGAATGCCAACTCCAATGGTCAACAGATACCTCAGAGCAAGAAAAAGGAATTGCATATGGTTGATTTGATATTTGATGCCACAAATAGCAGACAGCGAAGTGACAGGATCATGCGGGCAACCACTGAAGAGATGTCCTTCGAGCCAGGTCCTGATGGCGATGGCTGGATATGTACTTCTCATAATGGCAGGCGTTTTCACGTTAATGCTGATAAGGAAAACGGATCTGGCAGGTGCGACTGTGAAGATTTCGTGAACCGCGGGGGTAAATCAAAGATGCCGTGCAAACACATTTATGCTCTGGTGATGAGCGCCGAGAGATTCTGGGATAGCACGAAGAGCAGTAATCAGGATTTGTAGTCTTTTTCTGGGAGTCCTTATGGCAATACAAACTACCCTGGATACCTTCACGACTGCCAAACAATATCACAATAGTAATGCAGAAACAATAATCGTATCGACGAATGTCCCGGAACTGGATGTTCAGGCGGCTCCATCTTTTGAAGCGATGAAATCGGTTGAGGAATTAACACCGGCAGGCTATACACTTCCTGATGTATCGCGTTTCGAAGACTATTCCCGCCTGCAGTCTTCCACGATTTATGGCATGGATCAGACAGAACAATGCAAACTGCCAGATATCACATTCACTATCGAAGGCAATCCCAATGAGCTTCTATGGAAATCTGTTACAGGTTCTCATCCTGAGGCTTTTGATAGAGCATACATACTGGATACCTACATGACCCTTGGCCAGACAGTAAAAATAGAAGGAGACCGGGGACTTGCGGACATGGCAAGGCGCAGGGAGGCAAATTATGCTCAGTTCTTCACGCCGAAGGAGATAGTCCATTTCATAACGGCTGCGCTTGGACTTGATAAGACAGACAAGAAGGCAATAATCGTGGACAATAGCTGCGGTATCGGCGGGATGTTTCGATACCTTTCGCCATCATGCCTGAAAACTGGCATAGAGCTGGAAGAACAGGCATATCACATGGCTGCAAGAATCTGGTCTGATGCTTATATAATTCAGGATTCGCTGATCAACCATCCGGTCATACAGGGGGATTACTTCTTAATCAACCCGCCATTCTCGATACAATTAGAACAAAAGAATATACCGCTGGAAAATGCCAGCTGGAGCGATCTTGGACCTAACTCAAGCATCCAGTCGCACATCGCAGCGCTGGAAATCGCCATCAAGAACGCTTCAAAGTATGTGGCTGCCGTACTGCCGATGGGTTACTTCACAAATGAAAATACCTACACCTTCGAGAAATGGGTAAATGAACATGCAGAGCTGGTGCTGCGAGTGGATATGCCGGCAGAAGTCTGGAAAGATGCGGGCACAGCATGGCCTTGCAGCATCGTGATATACCGCACAAAATTTTACCATTACAATCGTAAGAGTGCCTTTGTTCGTATTATTGCGAAACTTGGCGATCTGGATGCTGTCCTGGAAGAGTGGAAACGGATGCAGCCCTATAATGAGGCACTCGAAGAACTGAGCCTTATAGAAAATGCTTTCCAGCGGCATCCAAGACCGCAGACATGGAAAGCCCGGCAGATAACAATTACAGAACCCGATCTGCCACTGCCCGATCCCGGGCATACAGGAGTTAAGATGGCACTCGCTCCAGACTCATCAAATCTGGTCATCAAATCTTCGAATCTGCTTGAAGCGCTCAAAGTCAGGCAGTATCTTGATGGAATGGGGCAGCAGTGGAATGATGGACTCAAAGAATATACAAAGGAATCGGATGTCAGGTTCAGGAGAAAGCACATTCTTAACAATTCAGACTTTATTCCGAACATGATAAGGGACCTGCGTGCTGCGAATATGGATGTATCGCTGGATCCTCAGGTAGCAAAATGGGTAGTAAGAAAAAAGCGCTGGCTGAAAAGGCAGCTCACGCCGTTTGAGCAGTTTATCAGGAAGGATGGCGAATGGATCTGCCTGAATGAGCATAACGGCATCAGGTCGATGTATCCCGATCTCTACAAAGCGAGGGAGGGACAACTAAAGAGGCTGGGTATCGACTGGCTATGGGATTTCCAGAAGGACGATGTGATCAGGATGAGCCTTAAAAATACCAATCTTCTCTGCTGGTCCATGGGATTGGGAAAAACGAGAGGCATCATCGCGCTGGCTTTACTTTATGGAACAAAGCACAACCTGATAATCGTCGAGCCAAAGCTTAAAGATGAGTTCATAAAAGAGTTCAGGGAACTGAACATAAAGGACTATCAAGTTATTGAATCAGAGAAGGACCTGAAACAACTGAAGAAGTTCAACCTGATCGCCTATAACAAACTCTGGAAACCATTGAACGAGCATCCAAAGAGAACCTTCGCAAAGGCAATGCGCCGCAGGTTCCAGTTCATTGCTGTGGATGAAGCGCACAAGATAAAAGCGAAAGACAGCGAGCAGGCAAAAGCCGTCAGGATGCTGAAAGCCAGATACAAACTTCTCAGCACTGGTACGCCGATAGCCAATTATCCGCGCAATATCTTCAGCTTATTGGTCTTCGGCTGGGGTGATGGCACGGAGCTTAATCCTTACGGCTACCACAATCCAATCGAGCAGACATCAGACCGTGGTTATTCAAGCGGCTACACCACAGGAACTCGCCAGTTCAAAGAAGACTTCATCACCATCGAATGGGTAACACCGCAGTTTGAACAGACACTGGATAAAGGCATGAAAGCAAGGGAGATGCCGAAAATAAAGGATACGGCAAAGTGGTGGACAATGATGTCGCCGAAGATCATCAGGCGGCATAGGGAAGAGCCTGAAGTGGCTCCATTCATCAAAATCCCGAAGCCTGAGATATCCACAGAGCTGATCAAAATGTCACCCGAGCAGGTGAAGCATTACAAGCACTGGCTCGACGACTTTGCAGCATGGTTCAAGGAGCAGCTGCGCCTTGAGCGGGAGGACCCTGAGGGTCACAAGATCGACCAGATGGTGGTCCTGGCGCACCTGACGCAGCTCCAGTTCGCAAGCACCATTCCGCAGTCAAAGAAAACGAACAACGAGCACTGCACCTGGCCTGGAGGCATCACGACAAAGCAGCGAAGGACGCTTGACCTGATAGAGGAGGCGCTTTCGAACCAGGAAAAAGTTATCGTGTTCTCTGAGCGCCCTGACTTTCAGAGATATATGCAGCAGGAACTCAGGTCGCGCAATATCAAATCTAACGTGTTCATTGGTTCCCAGGGTATCAAAAGCAGGAATATTGTACTCAATGATTTCAAGAACAACGGCACTCATGTACTATTAGCGACAACGACCTGCGGCGAAACCGGGCTCAATATCCCGCAGGCGAACGTGGTGATAATAGCGGATACCTCCTGGACGCCGAGCAAGCAGATCCAGGCATATAGCAGGATACTGAGACCGCAACAGACTAAGAAGCCCAGGATTTACCTGCTCAGGGCGAAGGGAACGATAGACGAGTACATGCAGCAGCTGATGGATGCGAAGTCAGAGGCGATCGACGAAGGTATCGACTACCAGGATTCGTCGGAGTTTGATCCTGCAAAGTGGCTGAGCTACCGCGATTTCACGATAAAGATGTTGAAGGAGGAGGGGTATGAGATGGATTGAATGGGAAAGCAGTTTATGAAATAAAAATGATAGCGTTCCTACAATCTCAAAGAATGGTGCGGAGACTCTGGGTGTCAAGTTGTTCTCATGGAAGCGTGGAAATTGAGTTAGAAGTTGTAATTAAGCATATTGAAACTCAGGATTTACACCATGCAAAAAACGATATTTATAGGCATCTTCCTTAAGTACGGATTAGAGGAAATTGAGGTTACGTTAATACCTTTTATTGACGAGCTTCATTTATGGGGATTAAGGTGATTTGTGAGGAATCATCAGTGTGAATGCTCATGGATTTTCATTTCAGTCTTGTCTATTATCTGCTTTTTCATTCAGGCGCAGGGTTTATATCAAGGAAGAAATAACATGAAGTCTATAACATACAGTAGCTTTATATTTGCTCTTTTTTTTGATACTTTTGACGCCAAACACATATATTTGCTACTTGAGCCATCCTGAAAGCCTTCAACTTATCTCTCATTTCTGATTTAATATTCTCGAATTCGTTTTCCTCGAGAACTTTTGTCCATCTTGCTAGCATACTACCGAGTGAATTAACTGCGCCTTTCATGAGTAACTCTGTATCAGGTGGGGAATCGATAGACCTTATGCAGATCGTTTCAAGCGGCCAGCCTCCTGGTCGAGTAAAAGTTTTAGCTGTTGCAATATCAGCCTTTATATTAATATTCTCAAATATTTGTTTGATGTCTTCACTATTCCACATTACGAAGTTTGCTTCACCAATTGGCAGTACAGAAACTTCATGTATTACAACAACCCCACGTTCATGAATAAGATGCAGAGAACGCGAAAGTAACTCAATACGAGTAGGGAGATCAAGCTCATGTAAAATATTTATAAAGAAAATGATGTCTGCTTGATTTAGATTAGATATATCTCTTATAGGATAGATTGATTCCAAGTGAACGATTTCTGCAGCATTCTGCTTTATTGTATCCCAATAATTCATATTTGGCTCAATAGGGACGTATCTCAATCTATCAGTACAGCCACTTGCCTTAATTGAATATAGAAGGTCTCCATGTCCAGCTCCAATATCAGCAACGGTTATACGTTCGTTTAGATGTGGTTGGATATATCCTAATAACCATGTCGCAAGCTGTTGAATTTGCGGATCGCCATGTTGACGGGAGATAGCTTCTGGTTTCAAATAACATTGGATTAAATAGGTTAATATAGACATGTTATATAAGTTTTTCTTTAGCAAATTTTAAAAAAAATCAACAGCTACAGCTAATCAGGATTGCCCCCCGCCCTAAAGGGAGCACGCAAAAGCGAATGTGCGCCTACCCGCAG
>Ga0172368_10003751_pt1 | contig 18126 bp, 15 predicted proteins | sample Lak11m_FD_114540 | JGI IMG/M metagenome (GOLD analysis project Ga0172368, IMG submission 114540) | Freshwater microbial communities from Kabuno Bay, South-Kivu, Congo - kab_022012_11m | ecosystem: Environmental > Aquatic > Freshwater > Lake | place: Democratic Republic of the Congo: South-Kivu...
AGTAGCTTCCAACCCTATTCTCAGTTTTGCATCATGTTTCTCAGATATTATTTTTATTTGTTCTAAGAACTTATCCAAACTTGTTTTTGTATTCGTGAGCTTCATGAATTTCCCAATCTGCTCGCCATTTTCGTTCAAGATACACGCATCATGTTTATTTTTTGAGACATCTATTCCTATATTCAGATACATTTTCAGCCCTCAAAGTTTTTAATAGGCTGAGTTCCAAACATCCTTCACCATCAACGAAATGTAATCTCGTCGGCAATGGCCAGACATCTTTGAATAAAGAGCTGTCACATGTTAAATTACCAGAGAATCGTAGATGTGAAGGTGGTAGTCTAGGTTAGCCGGAATGACCGTAAGAATTTTAGCCTACCCTTCCCAGCCTACGTTCAACAATTCTGTTGAAGCACCTTTTATGTATCGGGTGCAGTTATCCTATATACGAGATATACTAAAAAGTGGAAAAAATCGAACAGGACAATAACAATACTACTGTAATAATTGCAGTAGCTGGTTTATTGAATCAGCGAAATCACCGCTGTTTCAATAAACATCTTTTGAAATTAAGACGATAAATTGGAAATATTATCATGTCATCGATTCTTTCATTCATAGCAGTAAATGCGGCTCATCTGCTATTCGAAAAGCACTAATGTTATCTTGACCTTGAATTTCTGAATCATCTGTGGGATCAAGAATTTGGTGAGAGTAAGCCCTATTATTTTTAGTGAAGGGACAAAATACGTGAAATTATCGCCCCGGTTACAGGGCGCGCGCCTGTCGAGATGGAACGCCGCCTTGATAAATCGTTTTGCTGCGGCGACGGGCGAATGTGGATGGAGGAAAGTGAAGGAATATAAAGGCTCTCAAAAAATGAAATCAGGTAAACTTATCATATTTCCCGCCAAATATAGAGAGAAAATTATGTTCACAATAATCACAGGCGCACAGTTCGGGGACGAAGGAAAAGGAAAAATAGTGGATATGATGGCATGCGAATACGATGTTATCGCGAGGTTCCAGGGCGGTGACAATGCAGGCCACACAGTTGTGGCAGAAGGCAAAACCTACAAACTGCATCTTATCCCATCCGGAGTGCTTTTCGGTGCGCGCCTCCTGATAGGTCCGGGTACTGTGATGAATCCCAGGATATTGATGGATGAGATTGCCATGCTCTCGGAAAATGGTGTCGAAGTGCCACCCTCAAGACTTGGCATCGATGCCAAGACAAGCATAATAATGCCCTACCATGTAGCGCTTGATGGTCTTCGTGAATCAAAACGTGCTGTGAAAATAGGAACCACGAACAGAGGTATCGGGTTTGCCTATGTCGATAAAGTCGGGCGAGAAGAGATTCAGATGGCGGATATTGCGGACAGGATTCGTTTCCTGCAGAAGCTTGATGAAATAGCCCCTATTAAAGAGAACGCCATAAAAGAAATGGGGGGAGACCCTAAAATTGCCCGCTCAGACGTCCAGGAGTATCTTAAGATCGGGAAGAAATTGAAACCCTATATCACCGATGTTTCAAAAGAGATAAACCAGGCACTGAAAGAGGGTAAAAAAGTCCTTGCAGAAGGGGCGCAGGGAACGCATCTTGATATTATCCACGGGACTCAAAAATTCGTCACTTCTTCAAGCACAGTAGCAGGTTCGGCGTGCGCTGCGCTGGGTGTCGGGCCAACTAAAGTGAATGAGGTTATTGGAGTCGTAAAAGCTTACATCACAAGGGTCGGGGAAGGACCGCTTCCCACAGAGCAGAAAAATGAAACGGGTGAGCACCTGCGCAAGATCGGCGGAGAATTCGGGACAACGACAGGACGTCCCCGGAGATGCGGGTGGTTCGACATGCCAATGGCGCAAAAGGCCATCGATCTCAATGGATATACGTCCATGGCTCTCACCAAGCTTGATGTGCTTTCAGGTCTTGATCCTGTGAAACTCTGCACAGGGTATGAACTGGATGGAAAGAAACTTGACTATATGCCTGAGCTTTCGCAGGATGTCGCAAGGTGCAAGCCAATCTATGTTGATATCCCAGGATGGCATGAAGATATCTCGAATACCGGGGATTTTACAGATCTTCCTGAAAATGCAAGGGATTACGTGCAAAACCTTGAAGATTTAATGGAAGTTAAAATAAAATATATATCTGTGGGTCCGGGGCGGAAGCAGACTTTTATGAAATAGGAATTTAGGTAGGAAGCAATAAAAGAGTTTGGGACAAACGGTGGCGGTTTTTTCAATGCCAACACAGAGTATCCTTTTGAAAATGAGCAGACAAAAGAAAAAATAAGTCATCTCGACTGCCCCGGATTACACTTATATCCTGACTTTCAGGATTTCATGGGCTACGATGAAAGCACAGAGCACACAGAGGACACAGAGAAACATTCACTCTGTGATCTCTGAGTCCTCTGTGGTTGATTATCTTTCCCTGATTTAATTTCTATTGATTTCCTCAAGTATTCCAAAAATAATTTTGTGGCACATATATATGCTACAAATAAAAACCATGAATCGAGCGGCATTGGCTTTTTTCTGAAAAAATAGCCCACATAACTCGGAATCTCAGGTTATATTTGACATGACAAAAGGGCTTCCTCTCGTTCTTTCTCTGAAAGTTTTGATAGAACAGCATTTGTCTCCCCAATATCCACAATTTTACCAAGACGCATCAATGCTGTCCTGTCGCATACATGAGCAACAAAATCCATATCGTGCGATACAATGACAAATGTCTCCCCCAATGTTTTCCTGGCGTGGATTATAGACTTTGCAACTTCTATCTTTGTTACAGGGTCCATCGTTCCTGTAGGCTCATCAAAAACAAGTATCCTCGGTTCTTTGATAAGTACTTGTGCCATCGCAACCCTGTGCCTTTCTCCCTCGCTCAGTTCATCAGGCATTTTAGCAAGGATTTCCTTTGCTTTTTTCTGTGTGAAACCTGCGGTCCTCAATGTATGGATTGCTTTTCTTTCACCCAGCTCAAAAGGCAAATCAAGACCGATAGATTCTGTCAGGTTGTCAATAATATTCCTGTGAGGATAAAGACTGTATTCCTGATGCAATACCCCGATATATTTTGTGGCTCTACCTTTCTTTTCAGCACCTAATTGTGTCAAATCTATCCATTCATCCCCGATCCTGACATCAATTGAACCTGATGTTGGCTTCAATAATCCCGAGATAATCCTGGATGTTGTGGTTTTGCCTGCGCCGCTTACTCCGATTAACCCCAGTATCTCACCTTCATTTACTTCAAAACTTACATTATCGACCGCCCTCACTATACCTCTGTCAAGAGAAAAGTATGTCATGTTCAGGTCATGAGTGCGAACAACGGGTTTACCAATATCAGCTTTTTCAAAGTCGCCAATATTTCCCACTTCTTCCATGAACGCCGAACAAACATCCTTCGGATCACCGATTTTTACAATCTTCCCTTCATCAAGCCACAGCGCTCTATGTGAAAGCTCCTCAATAACCCTGGGCCAGTGGGAGGTGATAACAAGCGACATATTGAAATCCCTGGTCGCTCTCAGGATTGTTTCATGAACAATATCTGCCGTCCTGGGGTCAAGTGTCCCTGTGGGTTCATCTGCCAGTAATATTAGGGGTTTTTTCACAAGCTGCCTCGCTAATACGACGCGCTGTTTCTCACCTCCGGATAATTCTCGTGCTATATGCATCATCCTGTTGGAAAGATTGACATGCTCCAGAAGGTCAGCGGCTTTGTTTATTGCATCAGGTCCAAGCTCACCTATTTCCTGAAGTGCATTCATCACGTTCACGATAACCCTTTCATCACCATACAAAGCAAAAGTTCTCTGGAGCATAATAGCGATTCTTTTGGTTATCTCTCTTCTTGAACGGTCATGGAGAGACAATTTTACGAAATCTGCATCGAACTGCTTAAATGTTGTATGACATATTGGGCAGCTAGTCCCGGCTTTGCTTGGAAGCTCAATACATCCATTACTACATCGAGAAAGATGGTAGATAACACTACCTGAAACATTATCAAAAGCGTCCACACCTCTGAGTATATGCATGAGAATGGATTTTCCTGCGCTGCTTTTTCCCAATATACCGATAATTTCTCCTTCTTTGATTTCAAGGTTAACATTTTTAAGAACATCAACTCCATCAAAACTGACACAAAGGTTTTTTATTTCGATAAATGGCGTCATGTATTAGCCTCCTCTGTGTCCCGTGCAGGTCATGCCGAAATGCCGGGCAACCACATCATTCAAACCATCTTGCCTTGTTATTGGTGTGCATACTTTCATTTGTTTGTCCTCCTATCATCCTTGTTCCACATTGTTGAGGTCTGATTCCGTTTTTCATGAAGGATAATTTACATTGATTAGAATTAGATTTTTTCCCGCATATGTAAGGGTTAAAAATGCACTAACTGATTTCTCAGAGCATGCTTTGGAAGTGTTATCCTTGTAAAAAATCTAATGTCCAGAGTCAAAAAAGAAGCGCGAGAATACGTGAAAGGTCGGTTTTAAAGAATTATTGCTGGAGGATACGGCTTTTGATGTGGTAAAGAATACAAAGTGACTTTGTCTTAAGAGCCAGTTATTTGTGGCGCAAACTTAGGTAGATTCATATATATCAAAATAAATAAAAGTATATATGGGGCAACCTCTGTATGATGTATTTTTCATAATCGGCGCTATAATAATTCTTGGATTTATCACTTCCCAGATATTCGAGCGCACCAAATTTTCAAATGTAATTCTTCTGATGTCAGCGGGGATGCTTCTTGGACCAGTTCTGAAAATTGTCAGAACCGAAGGACCAATTTCTGTACTGGCACCCTATATTGGCACGCTTGCTCTTATCATCATACTCTTTGAAGGAGGGCTGAACCTCAACCTCTTCAAAGTTCTTACCTCTTTAGCAAAGGCATCAGGTTTTGCAGTGCTGGTTATCAGCTTGAGTATGGTGTTTCTGGGAATTTTGATGCATCTTATTTTCGGCTGGACTTATCTTGAGGGACTTTTGCTAGGCGCAGTCTTAGGTGGAACGAGCGAAGCGATTGTTATTCCCTTCATCTCCAAACTGACGATGAACGAAGATTCAAAAGTTATACTCACCCTTGAATCCACGCTGACAAATCCACTTTGTGTAATTGTTGCCCTGGCTTTAATCGAGATTATCAGCACGGGGACTGTGAACCTGAGAAATACCGCAAGCTCACTTGCGAGCGCTTTTTCAATAGGAATGGTCGTAGCTGCTATTTTTGCGATATTCTGGATTGGAATAATAAATAAGCTCTACATGAAACAGGTGGGGTATTCCATGACAATAGCGATGGTTTTTATTTTATATTCCTTCGTGGAAGCTATCGGAGGCAACGGTGCCACTGCAATTCTTGTTTTTGCATTGCTTCTTGGCAATTTTAACGAGCTCGCTAAAAGACTTAATCTGAAAGGAGAGTTCGCGCTGGACACAACGCTCAGAGCTTTCCATGGAGAAGTATCATTTTTCGTGCGCACGTTTTTTTTCATTTTCGTAGGACTAATGTTTAATATAGAAGCGCTAAATTCCAAAGCATTGATTATGGCACTGGCAGTTTTTATAGTTTTAATAATAGCCCGGATACTTGGAATCAAAGCGCTCATAATGACAGATAAGACTATCGTTCCATTTAAAAAGTCAATATTGTCCATGATGCCTCGCGGACTTTCCGCTGCTGTACTTTCATTGATGACGCTATCGGCTGGAATACAGATTCCCTATTTTGCAGAAATCGTTTTCAGCATAATAATCTTAACCAATCTGACAACCACGTTTAGTGTATTCATAATCGAAAGGAAAAAATTGCACGGAGTACTTTAGAAACGAATTCACAATTGGTAAATATTCTTCCTAATTATCCTGACATTGTCACATTATCTATTCAACCATGTTTTAAAAGCAAACTATCGACTCCTCCCGGATTGATCATGTCGAGGTAGTGCTGTATCAAAGTATTCAGAAAAAATCCTTCGCTGCCCCGCCCTGAGGATTTCGGACATCGTAGATGGGGATACATCAAAAATCCAGGATAGATCTCTCAGGCTAACCCTCCTTGGATATTCATAATATCCGTTACTGTAAGCGAACTGGAGGATTTCCTCCTGCCTCAGTGTAAGCCCTGAGGAACCTGAGGAACCTGATATCTTTGTTAACTGGACTTCGCATTTGTTTTCTCCAAGAAGATAAACCAGATCATGTATGGAGCTATTGCTTTCAGCCGCAACTGCCCATTCAAGCCATCCCTCACCACTGGACTTTGATGAGAACATAAAACAATCGGATTGCTTCAAGGCATTACAGGCTGCGCATTTGTCAATAATGACCTCTCCCATGACCGCCTGATCAGATTCACGGGAGAAACTGGCTCTTGCCACGTCTTTATGGCTCCTTATCTCGTTGAGTATATCGTTCATGTTTTCATTTGAACTGAGTCTGACAAGACCTCTTCCACCTCTGGATTTATAGGGTTTACAGCCGAATACTCTGATGTCCACATTATGATTTTGAAGTAATTGAATCATCCAGTTATCCGAAATCTTAAGTCGCAATACTGCCCATCTCATACGAAAACCTCCCTTACTCGTGTGTATAGCACTGCTATTAATAGAATTACTATCAAATAATCATAGATTACAGTATATAAATAAGTTTTGTAATTTTTATTACAAAATTTGATGATTTACAAGCGATTTGGAATTGGAAAATATTTTTCCATTGATCGTTTTATTTCGCGTTTATAACTTCGTGTATTGTTTTTAGCAATCTCTTAGCAGCATAAGGTTTTGGCAAAAAAGCCTTTACGTGGGTAGATGAAAACTCCTCAAGTTTCTCTTTCTCAGCTAATCCACTGACTGCTATTATTTTGATTTCGGGATTAACCTTATACAGCGCCCTAATGCATGCCTTCCCATCCATAACCGGCATCATCATATCCATAAGAACAACCTTTATTTTTTCTCTGTTTTGGGTGTAAACTTTGGTCGCCTTAGCCCCTATCGAATTATAATAATTGAGCAGGCTGTTCAGATCTGTGCATCTGCGTCTGTAATGATCCTGATTTATTGCAGCTTTCAAGATTGCCATTGATGTGTGCGAAATTCCGTTAAGTTTTTCTTCCAGTAAAAACTATCTATAATTGTGTGACTTTTCAATAGAATTCATGAAATGAAACTTGTATTATAGGGGCAACATGGAACAATCAATCAGGTTGAAAGTAGCCGAAGCAGACCAGCGGGACGTAGGAAAAGGCATTGTCAGGATAGATGAGAAATTCCGAAATGACATAGGGCTCAATATATTTGATGTTGTTGAATTAAAAAGTGAAGAACGATCAACATCCGCGATCGTGGGAAGGGCGTATCCGCAGGATGAAGGGCTTGATGTCATAAGAATGGACGGCCTGATCCGCACAAATGCCAGGACAAGCCTGGGGGAATATGTGGAAGTTGTGAAAGCCAACTGGAAAGAAGCAAAAAAGGTCACGCTTGCCCCGGTTACGCAAAATATCCATATTTATGCACCCAGTGAAAGCCTTCGGGCGATATTCCACAACCGGACGGTCTCAAAAGGAGATATTATTTCAACCACAAGCGTGCGGCGACCGAGAGAATCTTTTGGCGATGATGTTATGTTCGAACAGGTATTCCCGGAATTCTTCGGGGGTTCATTTGGTCTTGGTGAAATAAAACTCCATGTTGTTGGGACAGCACCTGCGGGAATAGTCAAGATCACTGACATAACCGAAGTGGAACTTTTGCCTGAGGCAGTTGCGCTTCCCCAGGAAATACCTGAAGTAATGTATGAAGACCTCGGAGGCATAAAGCCCGCGCTCAGTAAGATAAGGGAAATAATCGAACTACCTCTTAAACATCCGGAACTTTTCAGCCGGCTCGGGATCGATGCGCCAAAAGGAGTGCTTCTGCATGGTCCTCCGGGGACAGGGAAAACCATGCTTGCAAAAGCGGTTGCCAATGAAAGCGAAGCTTATTTTATCACAATAAATGGTCCTGAGATAATGTCAAAATATTACGGGGAAAGCGAGCACAAACTTCGTGAAGCTTTTGATGTAGCAGAGAAAAATGCCCCGGCTATAATATTTATCGATGAAATAGATAGCATCGCCCCGAAGAGAGCCGAAGTGACCGGCGAAGTTGAACGGCGCGTGGTGGCTCAGCTTCTGTCTCTAATGGATGGCCTGAAATCAAGGAAGAATGTAATTGTGATAGGCGCGACCAACCGGCCTGAAGCGCTTGATATGGCGCTTCGCCGTCCGGGCAGGTTTGACCGTGAGATAGAACTACACGCTCCCGATCGGGAAGGCAGGTTTGAGATATTCCAGATACATACGCGGGGGATGCCGCTTGCTGAGGATGTGAAACTTGATGATCTTGCCGATAGGACTTATGGTTTTGTTGGCGCCGATATCGCAGCTTTATGCCGTGAAGCGGCAATGACTTCACTTCGCAGGATCCTTCCCGAAATAGACCTCGAGCAGAAAGTAATTCCTAAAGAGACACTTGATAAGCTGGTCATTAATGCCTCGGATTTTGAAGATGTGATGAAAGAAGTCCAGCCTTCAGCGCTTCGTGAAATACTTTTTGAAGTACCCAATGTTTCCTGGAATGACATAGGTGGGCTTGAAAATGTGAAAGCCCTGCTTTCCGAGGCTGTGGAATGGCCTCTGCGGTACGGAGAATCATTCAGGCGGATAGGCGTTGAAGCTCCAAAAGGGGTCCTTCTCTATGGGCCGCCAGGCACTGGAAAGACACTTCTTGCAAAAGCCATAGCCAACGAAAGTGAGGCAAATTTCATAACCGTGAAAGGAAGTGATATTTTATCAAAATGGTATGGCGAATCGGAAAAGCATATAGCTGAGATCTTCAAGAAAGCGCGGCAGGTTGCACCTGTTATCATATTCCTGGATGAGCTTGATGCTCTTGCTCCTGTGAGGGGGTCGGTTGATGGCGAGCCGCATGCCACCGAGAGGATCGTCAATCAATTACTTTCAGAACTGGACGGGCTTGAGGAACTAAGGGGTGTTGTGGTAATAGGCGCGACGAACAGGCCTGATATAATCGATCCTGCTCTTCTTCGGCCGGGAAGGTTCGATGAAATGATCCTTGTGCCCGTTCCCGACCATAAAACCAGGTCAGAGATATTTAAAGTCCACACGAAGAAGATGGCGCTTGCTGATGATGTAAATACAGGAGAACTTGTCAGGACAACTGAAAATTTCACGGGCGCGGATATCGCGGCAGTTTGCAAGAAGGCGGGACGCTTTGCTATGCGTGAGAACATCAATGCCGAAAAGGTGAGCCAGAAGCACTTCCTTGCCGCGGTTGATGATACTGGCCCTTCGGTCACGCCTGATATTATGAGCTATTATGAAAAGTTAAAGGATGAACTGAGGAAAAAGCGTTCAAAACAGATAGAGACAAGTCCGGGAATATATGTATAATTTGTAATAAAATATTAAGGGATTTATGATAAAGGAAGGAGTTTTATTCGAGAAGATGCCTGACAATAAGGTAAAATGCCAGGTTTGTTCCCACAGATGCACTATTGCAGATGGAAAACTCGGGATTTGCAGGACAAGGCAGAATAAGAACGGAAAAATTTACACGCTGATATATAATGCCGTTTCAAGTGAAGCGGTTGACCCGATCGAGAAAAAGCCACTATATCATTTCATGCCTGGAACCCTTTCATATTCTCTTGGCTCGATAGGATGTAATTTCAGGTGCCAGCACTGCCAGAACTGGAACATATCGCAGGCGATCCTGGATGAATCACATACGATGGAAATAACCCCGGAAAATGCTATCAAACGGGCGCTGGCATCAGGTTCAAAATCAATTTCCTGGACTTACAATGAACCCGCCATCTGGCACGAATATACATATGACAGCGCCGTACTTGCGAAAAAGGCGGGATTAAAAACGATATACGTGACAAACGGCTTCATCACTCCCGAAGCGCTGCAGCGTATTGCTCCTCATCTTGATGCATATCGTGTTGATATCAAATCCTTCTCTGAAGATTTCTACAGGAAAATATGCGGGGCAAGACTTGCGCCAGTTCTTGAATCCACAAAGCTTGCAAAAGAGTTGGGAATGCATGTTGAAACTATAACGCTTGTTATTCCCACGATGAATGATTCACCCGAAGAGATCACACAGATCGTACGCTGGGTACACGATAATCTGGGAACAGACACTCCCATGCATTTTACGAGGTTCCATCCCATGTATAAGATGGATGACCTTGAGCCAACGCCGGTGAGTACTCTTGAGATGGCCTATGATATTGCAAAAAAAGTTGGGATGAGGTTCGTATATCTGGGAAATGTGGCGGGACACCGGTATGAGAACACTTATTGCCCGAAGTGCAATGCTTTGCTCATTGACCGAATGGGGTTCAGGGTGAGTGAAGTCAGGATAAAGGATGAGAAATGCCCGGAATGTGGTGAGAGCATAGCGATCGTGGAATCGTAGGATAACATATGGATTTGTGAAATCTTCAAATTACTGGAGAAGGGCACCCAGCCATACCCAGGACAATTGTTTTAGCCATACCATTTCCAGATTGTGTCACAATATTTATATAGTCAACATGTGTATATTGACTTATGTTCCTGCCTTTAGATGAAAAACAGCTTAAGTCAAGGAAGTTAAAATGCTGTATTCTTTCTGGAATTGAATATTTGCCCGGGAAACTTGACATTCTCAAAGGATGAAAAAAGATGAAAAATAGGGAAGTATTCTTTTTAATAAGCATCGTAGTAATATTGACAGGATTCTATATGGTATTAATAAAAACTATAGGAGTGAAATTTGGGGATAGCCTTTTTCAGATATCAGTCGTATCCGATGGGATTATGTTGATTATAATGGGTATCGCAATGGTAATTGTTTCGTCAAGAGAATGGGATTCAGAAAAATAAAAAATGCCATAATAGTTAAATAGTCAACACGAGTATATTGACTTATGTTCCTGCCTTTGAATGATAAACAGTTTGAGTTCTGGAAGCTGAAGCGCAGCGGTATCTTAAGCATAGACATAGCGCGCTTATTCAATATATCCAAACAGGCAGTATCCAAAGCGCTCATTACTATGGATGAAAGGATAGAAAAGACGCTTCTTGAGATGGCAAGAGCAAACCAGATCGAAGTGGAAAGGGTGAACTCCGGGCGTGGCATCTTATTCGGGAACTCAGTCCCTTTTAAAACAAGCGCTATTATTTTCGTATCTGCAAAGCATGGGTTGCAGGTATGGTACAAACATGAAGGGATTTGCAGTGCATGCAATCGATATACACAGTGCATTGAATTGTTATGGGACTTTGCAGATGATATGAAAATCAAGCTTGAGAAAACTGACGATCCTACGAAGCTGGCTGAGGAATTATTCGAGAAGTTAAGGTTTTTAGCATGACAATAAATGTAACGGGTGTAATAAGAAAAATGATGGGCTGGTGCCCTAATGCTGCATTTGAAACTAATAAGGAGGAAATATATTTGGTATCGTATGAAGGAAAATATATAAACAAAATAAAAGGTATGGGATTCAGGGGTTTCCTTGGAATCCTCCATCTGGTATTTGCAGTCTGGCTGATATCCACAGCACTCCGGGTATTGTCAAAGCGTGAGATTTTCCCATGGTGGGGAATGGATATAAATATAATTTCGTCAGGAATACTTCTTGCAATAGGGATCTCATCGTTGATTATTTTCTTTAACTTTGTAAAATCTGCCAATATACACAGGATACTGGCATTGATAAATATTATCCTGTTAGCCGGACTTTCCTTTTATTTGAGCCAATTTCGCGTCTCATCGGGGTTCACCGATCTATCCATGTTTTTTAACAGGCTCTATAATAACTACAGTTTCGATTTGAATACCCTTCTGCTTTTCATATTTATAGTAGCTATTCCAAACGTACTTACCTTTCTTGACAAACCATCAGGGGAGAAGAAAAAAGGATTTCTAACTGCAACGGTATTGGTTTTTATTCTCCTGTTTGCGTCTGTTGGCGTTTACTATCTCTATTTGAGCAACCAAAAAGATTCAATGCTCGCTGAGGAATTTGGAGATTCCAGATACAAGCTTTATAAAATAGAGCCGGGCGCTTCTTTGGATGCTTCATTTGGGAATATGTATCCATATTTCCTCGACGCGCCTGGAGATACTACAGGGCATTTTATTTCAAAAGATACCTATGAAGCGATGCAGTTCTTACGGAATAAAGAATCCGGTAAGGTTCTTGCCTGGTGGGACTTTGAACTGGAAATCAAGGCGGCAGGTAAAGAGCCCGTAATAAGCTATGCATCGGAGGATATAAAGAATACGATAGCAAGACCCGCATCCTTATACGATAGATTCGAGCCTGATGAAAAAGTAGCAGATGTCTCCAGGTTTTTCACTACGGATTCAGAGGATATTGCAAAGGGCATTGCCCGGAAATATGGAGCGGATATAGTATATATCTCAAGACCGAGAATAAACGACTTGATCGGGGTAATGATATTTGCCGTTAATCCTGATTTTTATTCAAATAACCAGGATGTTAAAACACCTGAGGCTTATTTAAAAAAAAATATCAAGCCTACTATGGCTTATAAGTTCAATAGCGGTGCCGAAATGAAATATTTCGATAAGATATTCGAAAATAAAGATGTCATAATTTATCAGGTAAAATAAATGATGCCACAAGCTGGCTGATGAAATATTCGAGAAGTTAAGGTGTTTGACATGACAATAAATGTAAGAGGTGTAATAAGAACAATGATGGGCTGGTGTCCCAATGCAAATACCCTTGCATCGAAGCGAGTTTTATTTGCCCTTCCATATGAAGAATTTCAATCCGGCAAACAAGATAATAACCCTCAAAAGTATGGTGAAATCAGTTGGGCGAACATATATCGGAACTATATTCTTTTACTGACCTCAGTAGGAATAGTTGGTTTTGCAGCAACATCGCTTATGATCAAATACATGTTTGAGGGATTTCATTTTGATGTCATTATAAAAGCGATACTTCTTGGTATCGTCTTTGGTGTTTTCGGAGCGGTACAAACCTGGAAAGGATTAAATCAAATAAACCAGACAAAAATCCAGTCAAATAAAAAGATTTTTCTTAAAAGTTTAATTTATAATGCATTATTAATGGCGACTGTGCTTTATTCAAGCTTTACTATCGGAAAAGAGAGTCCTGTTGAATTCATGATGTTCACGTTTTTCCCAAATATCTGGATTGGCTACCCTCTGGTGGTTTACTGGGAGCGAAAGAACAGAAAGACCATCTACCTCGTGGAAGAGAAATTCATGAGATGGCGACCTGTTGCTTTGCCGCTCAATGATTGAGGTATTGCTAATGAACAGGACAGGATAAACAGGAATTGAAAAATATTATTATCCTTAAAAGCCAGATTCCCAAGGTAAATAATATATATAGTTAGAACCAACTTGGCGAAGAAATATTAGGAGGAATTATGGCAATTGGAAGTTTGTTGTTGTATTCGGCCCCGCTTGCGGGCATTATAGGTTTAATATTTGCCCTGTATCTTGTTTTATATATTTTAAAACTTGATCCGGGAACAGAAAAAATGAAAGCCATCGCATCAGCCATCCAGGAAGGCGCTATGGCTTACCTGAACAGGCAGTATAAGACCGTAGCGGTCATTGCTGTCATACTTACCGTTCTTATTGCCCTGGCAATAAATACAGGAACAGCTATGGCATTTGTCCTGGGTGCTATCATGTCGGCAGCGGCAGGGTACCTGGGCATGAACATTTCAGTTCGGGCCAATGTGCGCTGTGCCAATGCAGCAAAAGAAGGAATGGCAAAAGCGCTTGATGTTGCCTTTAAGGGCGGCGCAGTAACGGGAATATCCGTAGCAAGCTTTGCGCTCCTGGGCGTGAGCGGGTTGTTCATAGTTTTCGGAGCAAGTGCAGACGCCGTTGATAAGATCGTTGGATTCGGTTTTGGCGCCTCACTTATCAGCCTTTTTGCCAGGATCGGAGGCGGAATTTTTACAAAAGCGGCAGATGTAGGCACAGACCTTGTAGGAAAAGTAGAAGCGGGGATACCTGAAGATGACCCGCGAAATCCGGGTGTCATTGCAGACAATGTAGGCGATAACGTTGGTGACTGCGCAGGTATGGCGGCAGACCTTTTTGAGACTTATGCAGTTACTGCGCTTGGAGCAATGCTTATCGGAGTTACTGTTATGGAAACCTATCCGAATGCACTTTTATACCCTTTAGTTCTTGGTGCAGCAGCGATCATCGCATCCATAATCGGTGTATTTTTCGTGAAACTTGGTAAATCAGGCAATATTATGGGTGCCATGTACAAGGGTGCGATCATTGCAGGAATCATATCGTTGATACTATTCTACGTGATCACCCAGCAATTAATGGGCGGAGATATCCGTTTATTCATAAGCGCCCTTGTGGGTCTTGGCGTAACAGCGGCTATGATCCTTATTACTGAATATTATACAGCAACTGAGTATAGTCCGGTAAGACAGATCGCCAATGCCTCGGTAACAGGCCCTGGAACAAATGTTATCACAGGGCTCGCAGTAGGTCTCCAGAGCACAGCTTTACCGGTATTGGTGATCTGCGCGGGCATACTTATTTCATATACGGTCATGGGCGGCGGAATACTTGGATTATATGGTATTGCAATTGCAGCAGCAGCAATGTTGTCCGTCACGGGCATAATTATTGCAATTGACTCATACGGCCCGATCACGGATAATGCGGGCGGCATCGCTGAAATGGCCGAGCTTTCAAAAGAAGTAAGGGACATCACAGATCCCCTCGATGCGGTTGGAAACACAACAAAGGCAGTTACGAAGGGTTACGCCATTGGCTCAGCCGCGCTTGGCGCTCTTGCGCTATATGCAGCATACAGCAGTGAGATAACCAAATTAAGTGGAGGGATCCCATTAGAACTCAAACTTTCAGATCCGATGGTTCTTGTCGGATTGCTGATTGGCGGCATGATACCATTCCTGTTCGCAAGCTTCCTTATGGGAGCCGTGGGAAGAGCTGCAACCACAATAGTTACAGAAATCAGGCGACAGTTCAGGGAAATTAAAGGCATCATGGAAGGAAAGGCAAAACCGGATTACGGGCGCTGCGTTGATATTGTAACCGTAGCTGCCCAGAAAGAAATGATAATACCCGGTCTTCTTGCAGTGCTTTCTCCCCTTGTAGTAGGTTTCGTTCTTGGTCCGGTGGCATTGGGCGGCCTTCTTATTGGAGTCATAATATCAGGCCTGCTTCTTGCTCTCATGATGACAACAGGAGGCGCAGCCTGGGATAATGCCAAGAAATACATCGAGGCAGGAAATCTCGGAGGCAAGAGACTTCCTGATGGAAGCAAGAACCCGACGCATGCAGCGGCAGTCGTGGGCGATACAGTCGGCGACCCGACAAAAGACACAGCAGGCCCGGCTATAAACCCGTTGATAAAAGTAATGAATATCGTGGCAATATTGTTTGCAGCGCTTATTCTGAAATACAACCTTCTTGGATGAAGGTTGTAACTATTTTTTTAAAGTAAGATTTGAAACAGTAACCTGCGTCCATTTAAATGAATGGATACATAAAGGCGCACTGACAATAATATAAAAGCATACACCAATAAGAGTATGAGATTTATGATTGAATACCAAAGAATTGAAACTATCTTTGCGCCCTTCGCGATGAAAAAAATCATGCACTGAAAAGAACGCAAAGTTTTAGCACATAAGTAAAATAAATTATGTTCTTGACTATAATAAGAAAAGGTGATATAAATGTATTTCGAAAAAGCAGGGAAGGAGAACACGCAGAAAACTTTGCAAATTGCTAAAGAAGAAGCAATAAAGCGCGGAATCAGTCATATTGTTGTTGCATCGACATTTGGGGAAACAGCACTTGCTGCCGCCAATATCCTGAAAGGTACAGGAATAAATCTGGTGGTAGTAACGCATAATACAGGCATTAGAGAGCCGGAACTCCAAACGTTTGACCCAGAAATAAAAAAGAAAATTGAGAATATGGGCGGGAAGGTTCAAACTGGAACTCTGGTTTTAAGAGGTCTTGGAACCGCACTTAAGGAGAGAGGCTCTCTGTCTTATGAACAAACAGTAGCTGATACCCTGAGAATCTTTGGACAGGGCACCAAAGTGGTTCTTGAGATAGTAGCAATGAGTGCGGATGCCGGACTTATTCCATTCTCAGATGTTATTGCAGTGGCTGGAACAGGCAGGGGAGCAGATACTGCTGCCATTGTTAAAGCGAATTCTTCAAATAGATTTTTTGACATTAAACTGAGGGAATATCTGATTAAGCCACGAGATTTCTAATAGTTGGAGAGGAGTATTTTAATCTTAAAATCTGTTGACTCAAAATCCATTAGAGTAAGGTATTAGCTGAAGGAAGCCTTCGAGGATAACAGTTCTATATTTTTAAGCTATTTTCTTGAAGATCTTGCAGCCTTACCTTCAGAAACCATTATTATTCCACCCGCTTTTAAGGTGGTGAGGAAATTCATTGAACGTAACTGCATTCCCTGTTGAAAATATCCCGCTTATTAAACCCGGCGATGACATTGCGCATCTTCTTTGCGAACGGACGCAACTAAAAGAGCATGATATCGTTGTTATTTCATCCACCATCGTATCAAAATCCGAAGGAGGGATCGTTTCGCTTAATAATATAAAACCAACCGAAAAGGCAAAGATCATAGCCAGACGAAACAACTCTGAACCGGGATTTGTCCAGGCTGTCCTTGACCAGAGCACTGAAGTTTTGCTTGAATCTCCTTTTCTCCTTGTCAGGATACGCAACGGCAGCATCTGCGTAAATGCAGGTATTGATCATTCCAATGTTGAAGGCTCAAATAACATAGTCCTTCTTCCTCAAGACCCGGATAAAAGCGCCCTGGAATTAAAGAAAAAAATACTTGAATATAATGCCAAAACAGTCAGCGTTATCATCACAGACACAAATGGCAGGGCTTTTCGTATCGGGCAAACAGGCGCAGCCCTTGGATGCGCGGGAATAAAACCACTGAGGGACTGGCGGGGTACAAAAGACTTATTCGGTCGAATCCTTGAAGTCAAGAACGAAGCTGTCATTGATGAAATAGCAGGATTTGCAAATATACTCATGGGAGAAGGGGATGGCGGCACTCCGATCGTAATTTTCCGCGGCCTGGGGTTGTATGATGAATCTTACGGGATACAGGAATTATTCAGGCCAGAAAAAGAAGACGTCATACGCAGTGCTTTACTTAAATCTCGGTCAATTTGAATTGTCTTGTATCTTTTTTCACTTCAAAAAATTCCCTTGCGACTATCCCGACTTTTTCCCTGAATCCTGCGGGTGTGAAAACTCCCAATCTCCAGTTGTCAAGCTGTGCTTTTTCAAGCGATGCTACCAGATTTGATGCTTTCTCAAGAGATACCATCCTGCCATTTACCATGACCTGGGCTTTCATCTCCGTAATATCGGGTTTCTCAGGAATGTCCACAAGCACGAATCCAGGGTCGATCCCCACCGTTTCTGCGATTTCATTTTCAACTCTCTTTTTATTTTTTCTAAGTTTTATGACATCAGTGTTCACCGAGTCAAAACCGGTATAAAGCGCCCGCTTGAAAAGCCGCCTGTTCTCAAGCCTTTCAGCTATTTCGGACGCATAACCCCCCGTTTTTTTCATTTCCATCATAAAAGTGCTATCATCCATCCGGCGGAATAATTTGGGGTCGAGCCCGCCATCGATCATATATTGTGCTGCATTTTCGCACATGGATTCCGCGATCCTGCTGACATGATGGAAATATACGGTGGGGTGCATAAGAAACCTTGAAACAAGTAATGACTCAGCGGCTTGCAACCCCCCGATATTTAGGACAAGTCTATTTTCATTGAACTTCAGTTCATGGATCAACCTTACATGGTCGATAAGACCAAAAGCCACTCCAGTATAATGGGCGTCCCGCACAAGGTAATCCATCCTGTCCACATCTATCTCACTGTGGATGATCTGCCCGGGATCAGTCTCACCTCCGATATGTGCGGCAATAGA
>Ga0172368_10003752_pt1 | contig 18124 bp, 24 predicted proteins | sample Lak11m_FD_114540 | JGI IMG/M metagenome (GOLD analysis project Ga0172368, IMG submission 114540) | Freshwater microbial communities from Kabuno Bay, South-Kivu, Congo - kab_022012_11m | ecosystem: Environmental > Aquatic > Freshwater > Lake | place: Democratic Republic of the Congo: South-Kivu...
AGGTAACTCGGTCAGGGCATGGACGCTGCTGACATATAGGAAACGCCGCGCCCCGGCTTCGACTGACAAATCCAGCAGATTCTTGGTGCCGACGACATTCGTCTTATAAAGTTTCTTGAACACACCTAGCATCGTCGAAACGATCGAGGCCATATGGATGACGACGATTTCTTCGTTCGGTTTATGGCTGAAAGCGGCTTTTAATGATTCACGTGACTTTAGATCGCCGCGGACCAATTCGATCGGAAACTGGTAACGTTCATCGCTCAGATCGCGTGGGTGGATCAAAGCCCTGACGCGGGCGCCTTTGTCAAGCAGTTGCCGCACCAAAACATTACCCAGATGGCCATAAGCTCCGGTGAGCAAAAATATGGTGTTACGGTCAAAAGCGATTTGTTTCATAGTTTGAGTATAAACTAAATCGTAAGATAAAGCGTAAACGCTACAAGTTATATGAATCGTAAATCGGCGACAGCGGCAGCCCTTTTTCGATGTGATCGACGACTTGGGCCAGCATCGGGGCAATCGAAATCACTTCGATTCCCGGGATGTCGGGGTGCTCGATCGTGTCGGTGATCGTCAGCTGTTCGATGGGTGAAGCGGCGATTTGGTCGAGCGCGTCACGAGAGAAAACGCCATGCGTGGCATAACCAAGAATCTGCCGGGCACCTTCCTGCTTCAATAATTGGCTCGCGGCCACCATCGTGCCGCCGGTGTCGACTATGTCGTCGACGATGATGGCAACTTTGTTTTTGACGGAACCGATGAGGGCGCTGACTTCGGCTTGGTTGGGCGCGGGACGCCGTTTATCGACCAAGGCTAACATCGCATGGGGCAATAATGAAGCTAAATCGCGGGCTCGCAAAGCGGAACCGTGATCGGGTGAAACCACGACGACTTCATTCATATCGATTCCCATATCTTCGATTTTCTGACGGATATGGTGTCCGAACATCGGCAGCACCGACATGATTTCCACCGGAACCGAAAAGAATCCTTGAATTTGAAGTGTATGGACGTCGATGGTGATAATCCGCTTGATGCCGGCAGCAGTCAGCAAATCGGCGATGAGTTTTGCCGTGATCGGTTCGCGCGGACGCGCCATTCGGTCTTGCCTCGCATAGCCGAAATAGGGGATGATGACGTTTATTTCATGGGCGGAGGAACGTTTGAGGGCGTCGGTGAAAATCAGGACTTCCATGAGGTTTTCGGTCACCGGCGGGCATGTGCTTTGAATGATGTAGACGTTGGCGTCGCGGACCGATTCCAGACTGCGCACCATGATCTCGCCGTCGGCGAAATGGGTGACTTCGACCGCGCTGAGGGACAAGCCCAGTTTGAAAGCGATCTGCTTGGAGAGATTTTTCGACGATGTCAGCGAGAATAGCATGACCTTCCGATTCATAGAGGCTCCTAACTTATGCGGCTTGATGTTTGTTATCAATCAATAGCACGGCCAACCACCGTTTGTCACGCCGATGGGGCGAATATATTACAATCATATCATCAATCGCCGGGCTTTTAGAAAACTTGAATTTCCGACGGACAAACAGAACGCCATTTTTATAAATTTTGCAACCTCGCCTGTTTAAACCACAAATATGGTTATTCCTTTAGCGTAGCCGTTACTGATTATTAGGACGAAACCATAGTTCATGTGATATATTTAATAAGTAAAAAATGGTAAGTCATACATGAATTCCTTTTGGTTACAGTCACCCGAAAAACGTTCATTGATCATCAGTCTAATTGTGTATGCGATTGGCATTGTCGTTTTCATTCCATTCGCTTTCTTCGACGGGTGGTTTTATCTTTTGACTGGTTGGGTACTCGGCATGGTCATCAATCTGGTCAACTATCTACTGATCGTCCGCCAAGGGCAGCTGCTCAAAAGGGCCGCCACGACCGGTAAAAGCGCCGGCTTTGCCCCGGCGTTATATTTTCTTCGCTTCGCCCTTTATGCCGCCGGGCTCGTCCTAGTGGGCGTTTTGCATGATCGGGGTCTCAATTACTTCAATATCTTCACCGTCGCCGGCGCCTATCTAGTCATCGCCGCCGTCATTTTCATGTCTAGTTTCTTCACAAAGAAAGGCGTTGGAGCCGATAAATGATGTTTTTGACCCAGTCTACTTTGGAAGGCTTCCCAGGCGAAATATACAGCTCGCTGATTGTTTTGCTCATAATATTCGTCATCTGCCTCATCGTTTTCATTAAGGTACGCAAGACAGACCCATTGGCCAAACCCAAAGGTATCGTCCATCTGGCCGAGCTGTTGGTTACCACGATCGACGGCATGGTCAATGACTTCATGTCGCCGAGCTTGCGCTTCCTTGGCGGATATTTCACCGCCGTCGCCATGTACGTGTTCATTTCGTTCATTTTCGGCCTGGTCGGATTGCCTTCGCCGGTTACCTACCTGATCGTGCCCTTGCTGTTCGGATTATTGACATTCCTGTTGATCCACGGGGTTTCCATTTACCATCAGCGCTGGAAATATTTCAAACGGTTCACGGCGCCGGTGTTCATCTTTCTGCCGATCAATCTGGTGACCATGTGGGCACCTTTACTGTCGCTCAGTTTCCGTATGTTCGGTAACGCCTTGGCCGGTTGGGTGTTGATGACGATCGTTTACGACGCGCTGCAAAAGGCCTCGGCGATGCTATTCGCCTTTTTGCCGGCCGGTGTGAACACGATTTTCATCGCCCCGTTCATCGCCAGTTGGCTCCATATTTATTTCGATCTGATTTCGGCTTTCATCCAAACGATGGTTTTCATCACGCTATCGATGATTTTCATCGGCCAGGAAGTTCCGGAAGAGGCAATCAAACCATTAACTATCGCGGCACAGCGCGAGGTATAAAAGGAGAGACATTATGCTATTACAAATTCTGCATTTCTTAACGACGACCATCGACATGAACCGCGGCCTTGTCGCCGTCGGCGCCGGTTTGGCCATCGGTATCGCCGGGGCCGGATCAGGTATCGGTGAAGGACAAATCTGCGCCAAAGCCATCGAAGGCATGGCCCGCAATCCGGAAGCCGCCGGGCAACTGCGCTCGGCGATGATCCTTGGCTGCGCCCTTGACGAAACGACAGGCATTTACGGCCTTCTTGTCGCTATTTTATTAATCTTCTTCCTGGGTTAATCGGATCGATCGCTGTATGCGCTTATTCCATTTGCTCACCGGAAGTCCCTTTTCGCCTGATGACATCATCAACAAGCTGATACCAAATGGCATCTGGCCGATCATCACGCAACTTTTGACGACGGTCGTTTTAATCATCATCGTCCGGAGACTGTTGTATAAACCAGTTAAGGAAATGCTCGCCAAAAGGGCCGAACACGTCAAACGCCACATCGATGAGGCGGAGCGCGATCAGCAATTGGCGGCGAACGTCCTATCCGAGGCCGACACGCGGCTGAAGACCGCCAAAACGCAATCGCTGATGATGCTGAAAGAGGCTCAAGAAGCTAGCGAAGTCACGAAAACCGAAGCGCTTGAAGAAGCGCGGTCGCAAGCACGGCAACTGAAACTGCAAGCCGACGAGGAAATCCGGAAAGCCCGCCTACAGGCGGACGAAGACATTCGCCGGGAAATCGTCGATGTCGCCATCGAGGCCAGTAAACGCGTCCTCGAACGCGAACTTGTCAAACAGGACAACGACAAAGTCGTCGATGATTTCGTTAAGGAGCGGCTCAACTAATGGATGGTTTGGCGACCCGCTACGCGATGGGATTGTTGAAAATCGCCAATGAGGAAGCGGGCGTTTCCGATTACAAGAAATGGCTTGTTGCCATCGATGGCATCGCCGCCGCCAATCCCGATTTGATCGACTTTCTGCAATCGTCGTTCATCGCTAACGAGGTCAAGGATGCCATGATCGACAAACTGGGTGCCGGAATGCCCCAATATGGTACCAACTTCATCAAACTGCTCGTCGCCAAAAAACGCATCATCCATCTGCACGCCATCCGTAAAGAGTTCGTTCGCCTGGCCAACGACGTGTTGGGAATCAGGCAAGGTGTCGTGTTTAGCAAGGACGCCATGAGTGAGGAACAAATCGAAGCCATCGCCAAAACGCTTGCAGACAAAATGCATATACAAGTCGAACTTATCAATGAAATCGACACCCGGATTCTCGGTGGGTTCAGGATAAACATCCAAGGGCAAAGTTACGATTATTCGGTTAACGAAAAGCTGCGCCTGTTAGGAAAACAAATGTTAGAAAGAGGCGAAACGCATGCGGATTAACGCCAACGAAATCTCTTCGCTCATCAAAGAGCAAATCAAGCAATTCAAACACCAATACAAAGCTGAGGACATCGGCAAAGTCATCAGCGTCGGTGATGGAATCGCCCTTATATATGGGCTTGAAAACGCCATGCTTAACGAATTATTGCTATTCCCCGGCGATGTTTACGGTCTCGTCTTGAATCTTGAAGAAGAGCATGTCGGTGCCGTTTTACTGGGAACCGACCACGCTATCAAGGAAGGCGACATCGTCAAACGGACGCGCGAAGTCGTCGAAGTGCCCGTCGGGGACGGGTTATTAGGACGCGTCGTTAACGCATTGGGGCAACCGATCGATAACCTCGGCCCGATCGCCTATACGAAAAAACGTCCCGTCGAGCGGATCGCTCCCGGGGTCATGACGCGGGAACCGGTCAACGTTCCTTTGCAGACCGGCATCATCGCCATCGACGCCATGATTCCGATTGGCCGCGGCCAACGGGAACTGCTGATCGGCGACCGGCAGACCGGCAAGACGGCCATCGCCATCGACACCATCATCAATCAAAAACATGAAAAAGTCTTATGCGTGTATGTAGCCATCGGTCAAAAGAATTCAACTTTGGCCAATATCGCCCAAAAACTGCGTGAAACGGGAGCGATGTCATATACGACCATCATCAGCGCCAGCGCCAGCGAATTGGCTTCGTTGCAATGGTTAGCCCCCTATAGCGGTTGTGCCATGGCCGAAGAATGGATGGAACAAGGAAAAGACGTTCTCATCGTCTATGACGACCTAAGCAAACACGCCGTCGCTTATCGAACCCTGTCACTGCTTTTGCGGCGTTCACCGGGACGCGAAGCTTTCCCGGGCGACATTTTCTATTTGCATTCACGGCTACTTGAACGGGCGTGCAAACTGGCGCCAAAATACGGCGGCGGCTCGATCACGGCGTTGCCGATCATTGAAACGCAGGCCGGCGACAATTCCGCCTATATTCCCACGAACGTCATCTCGATTACTGACGGGCAGATATTCCTTTTGACCGACTTATTCAACGCCGGACAGCGTCCAAGCATCGATAGCGGCCAATCGGTCTCCCGCGTCGGCGGCGCCGCCCAAATCGGGGCGATGAAACAAGTCGCACGCGCTTTAAAAATCGAATTGGCCAATTACCGGGAACTGCAGTCATTTGCCCAGTTCGGGTCCGATCTCGACGTCAATACCCGCAAAGTTCTCAGTCACGGCGCCATCTTGATGGAGCTTTTAAGGCAAAACCAATACGAACCGAAAAGCGTCGACAATCAGATCATCGAGCTGTTTGCGGTTCAAAATAAATTCCTTGAAGAGATTCCAATCCCCGAGATTAAAGGATTGCTGCGGGCGTTTTACGACCATGTCCGCGTCAAGCACGCCTTTATAATCGAAGAAATCCATAACGTCAAAAAACTAAGCGAAAAGAGTCTGGCGGCTTTGAAAGATATCGCCCGGGCGTTTTTCGCCTCCGAAGGAAAATAACGATGGCCAAAGGGCTACCGGTACTCGAACGGCGCATCTCGTCGATCAAGGCGACTAAAAAGGTCACCAAAGCGATGGAACTTATTGCCACGACGCGCCTCAAGACGTGGAAGGACATTATGGCCCAGACACGCCTTTACACCGACGCCCTTCTTAACGTGGTCCATCACCATTTGGTGAACACGGAATCCGACGAACTGTCATTATTCGCGGAAAACGAAGGCGTGCCGGCTCTCCATATCGTCATCACTTCGAGCCTTGGTTTGTGCGGCAGTTATAACTACAGCGTCTACAAATACGTTGAAGACCATATACCCCTTGATGATGAAATCATCATCGTTGGGGAAAAGGGCATGCGTTTCTATCGGCAAAGCCGCCGCAAGATCCGCACCGGCCATGTGCAACTATTGAAGATGGACGATGCCGATATCCGCCATTTGGCCCGCTTCCTATATGACAATTTCAAAGCCAAAGCTTATGCGAAAGTCACCATCGTCTACACAAGATTCATCAATAGTCTTCAAACAACTCCGGAGATGCTGACGCTATTGCCATTAAACGTCACCGGCGCCGCTGCCGAAGTCGGATACGGTCCGCTGATCGAACCTTCCATCGAAGAAGTGCTGGCGAGTCTGGTCCCGTTTTATCTTAACAACGTCATCTTTGCCAAACTGACCGAGTCAATCGTGTCCGAGCAATCGGCGCGCCGCACGGCGATGGAAAAAGCCAGCGACAACGCCGACGAGCTGATTGACGAACTGCAATTGGAATTCAATAAGATGCGCCAAGCGGCCATCACCCAGGAAATCGCCGAGATTATCGGCGGATCGGGCCAATAGGAGATAAGCATGAAAGAAAACCTGAATATAGGAACGATCGTTCAAATCATCGGTCCGATCGTCGACGTCCGTTTCTCGGAGAAGAAACTGCCGCCGCTATTGACGGCGTTAGAAATCAAACGCAGCTCGGGTCACTCGCTCGTGGCCGAAGTGGCCCAGCATATCGGCGACGATATCGTCAGAGCGGTCGCCATGGGACCGACTGAAGGTTTGATACGCGGGATGGAAGTCATCAACACCAACGCCCCGATCACCGTTCCCGTCGGAGATAAAACGTTAGGAAGGATGTTCGACGTCTTAGGGCGCACTATCGACGGCTTGCCGGACGATTTTACTGATGCGCCGCGCCGGCCGATTCATCGGGAGCCGCCGCTATTCGCCGACCAAGACACAAGTAAGGCGATTTTGGAAACCGGCATCAAGATCATCGATCTGCTATGCCCCTACATCAAAGGCGGCAAAGTCGGATTATTCGGGGGCGCCGGCGTCGGCAAAACCGTTTTGATCCAGGAATTGATTCACAACATCGCCTTCGAGCAAAAAGGCATCTCCGTCTTCGCCGGTGTCGGCGAACGGTCCCGCGAAGGCAATGACTTATATCGTGAAATGGTCGCTTCCGACGTCTTGAAGCAAACCGCGCTCGTGTTCGGGCAAATGAACGAACCGCCGGGAGCCCGTATGCGCGTCGGGTTGACGGCATTGACGATCGCCGAATATTTCCGCGACGAGAAGAAGCAAGACGTCTTGCTTTTCATTGATAACATCTTCCGTTTCTCCCAAGCCGGCAGCGAAGTGTCCGCCTTACTTGGACGCATGCCTTCGGCCGTCGGTTACCAGCCGACATTGGCAACCGAAATGGGCCAATTGCAGGAACGCATCACCTCGACCAAAGATGGTTCGATCACCTCGGTGCAGGCGATTTACGTTCCGGCTAACGACTTGACCGACCCGGCTCCGGCGGCCACCTTCGCCCACCTCGACGCCAAAACGGTCTTGGATAACCAAATCGCCGCGCTGGGCATCTATCCGGCCGTCGACGCCCTCAATTCCAATTCGCAAGCCCTCGATCCCAACATCGTCGGGAAAGAACATTACGAAGTGGCCCGCGCCGCCATCAAGATTCTGCAACGATATAAGGACCTCCAAGACATCATCGCCATTCTCGGCATCGACGAATTGAGCGAAGAGGACAAACTAATTGTCGCCCGCGCCCGACGCATCCGTAACTTCTTCTCGCAGCCGCTATTCGTGGCCGAGACGTTCAACGGCTTCCCCGGCAAGTTCGTCAAGATCGCCGACACCGTCCGCAGCGTCAAGAAAATCATCGAAGGAGTCGCCGACCATCTGCCCGAACAGGCCTTCCTGTACATCGGGACAATCGAAGACGCTTTCGTCAAAGCCGGCAACCAATAACGATGAGTATCCGTTTGGTCATTTTAACGCCGCGCAAGAAGTTTTTCGAAGGCGAGGTCGCCATGGTGACAATCAAGACCTTGGCCGGCGAAATCGGCATCCTGCCGGAGCATTATCCGCTTATTTCGGTCGTCAAGACCGGTTCGCTCCATATCAAGATTAAAGACAAGGTGCACTACTTTGCGACCTCTGGCGGGGTCATTTCCGTCGAAAGCGGCAAACTGGTGCTGCTGCTGGAGTCAATCGAACGGCCCGAAGACATCGACATCCAGCGGGCAGAAGACGCGCGCGAGCGGGCGGAAGCCTTGCTGAAAGAGCAAAGCGGGGAAATCGACATTCTCCGCGCCCAGGCCGCTCTTTCTCGAGCCCTCAACCGAATCGAAGTCTATAACAAGTACAAAGACTCTTAAAGTTCCATCGTGTTCGGTTTGGTCTTCCCGCATCCGAGGCAGACCGACCGGTAATAAGTGTTATAACGGCCGCATGCGCATTGCCAACTGCCAGGTTCGCCCTGATGTCCCTGGCGCGTCGCGGCTGTTTTCATTAATCTCTTACGCATGCTGATGACGTAGCGGTATAAAGTAATATCCAATACCATCAAGATGGCAAAAAGCGCTAGGGAAAGATAGAAGTGGACCGTGAAGCCATGCTGAAACAGCATCGCCAAAGTCAATCCGATCGCGGTGATCGTCAATAAAGCGCATGTTTTGAGAATGATCTTTGTAAGTCTTAGTTTTCTAACTGGGCTCATGCGAGGCGGTTTTTAACTAGTTCATAATGGAAACAAATGTGATGACAGGCAAATATGAACACTCCGATATGCCACGGGACGTTGATGATGAACGACAAGACGCTATTGGGCGCGAAACCGCCGGCAATCACCTTCAATCCGGTGAACAGCAGTGCCGTCATCAATAAGAAATGGGATAAAGACACGATCGGGCTGGCGCGGTTGCCAATCAAGAATATGAGATTGGTTATCATCATCGATACTAGCAGCATCATCAAGCTCATCGCGAAGTTGAACGTGCCCACCATGATGACGAGTCCCATCAGCTGTCCAATCAATATCGCAAATGCCAGCGCAAGCAGATAGATCCAGATGGCTTTACGCTCCGGCTGCCTGTTGAGGAAAACCGATATGAAAACCTGTCCCAAGATCGAAACGCCATAACCGAGATAGATGTTTTGCGCCTGCGGCAATAATAATAGCGCCACGCCGATGGCGGCCACCACAAGGCCGATGGCGAATAATAACCGACCCCTAAGTTTCCGATAGGATATAATCCAAAAAACAAGGCTGATCAAGGTCACGGCCAAACAGGTGAGTATATGCGGAATTGTCCCAAAAAAGACACCGAACACGATGACGATCAGTAGTTGGAGCACGCTGATGGTGATAAAGGTAATCATGTTAAAGCAAGGCGACGTTTTTGGCCTTCAGCATTTCGTTGACGGTTTCAGTATCATATATTTTGTTTCTAAGGCAAAACAAGACGATCAGATCAAGATATTCGTAAGGCCGTAACGTCATTTCAGCCTCGCTGACGAGGTTATAGGCATCCATCTCCGTCAGCTGCATCGCCAAAAGGATCCGCATCAAGATGTAGGCGGGCGGTTTGAAGCCGGCATCGCTTTTTAGCTTGTCGATGATGGTTTGTGGCGCTTTGCTTTTGGACCAGATGACGTCAAAAGGAATCTTCTTTTTGTTATATAAACGCATCAAGAAGAAAAACGTGCCCTGGTCGGCGCCGAATTCGGTGATTGCCATCGTGCGCTTGAGGCGCAGCCGGGCTCGGATCTTCAACCGCCGCATCGTTTCGTCGACGGCGATTTGTTCATAATAAGCCGGTGAGTCGATCGGGATGTAGTTCAATGACAAATATTGTTCGAGTCTATCCGCTATTTGTTGTTCCATTGCTTATATTTTATTACTAATTTGCGCCATTGCCGCAGTATTTTGACATCCAGGCCAGTTAAGTCATGTTTTTAAGGTGAAATCGCATGATTTGGAACAGCGAGGCCATGAAACTGCTCTTGGTGATCTTGAGGTTCTTTCCCAAGGTATTGCTCGAAGCTTCGATCGTGTATGGGAAGCCGTTTTCCTGCGTCAGTTTGCTCGATAGGCTGGCAAACATGCCCAAATGGCTCACTTTGTGCGGCGTCGGGCCAAGAATGATGCCAAGGTATCGGTCGCGGCTTTCTTTCAAGTAATCGAAATTAGTTCCTCTTAGTTTGTCGAAATCGATATTATGGCAATCGATCGTTCCGTGTGGTAGGCCGAGTTCATACGCCAATGAATCCATTTCCTGAGCGGAGACGAAACTGGGTCCGATGACGACGATGCGTTTGCCTTCGAAATAGTGGCGGAACCCATCGTAGGCATCACTCGGAAGGACTTTGTGATCTTGGAAAACCGCACCTGCGGTTGACGGACGCTCTTCGGCATGAACTGGTATCCGCACCAATTCTTTGAGCCGTTCAAGATAGATGCTTGCGATCCGTTCCTGCATCAAGGCCCGCGCGTCGTCGGAAGGAAGCCAGTAGGTAATTTTCTCATGGAAGATTTCGAGCGGTTTTAAATGCCCGTCGAGCAGCATATGCCGATCGAAATCGCCGTTATGAAACATTAAAAGCCAGACGATTTCTCCTTGCTCGTTCAAAGCGATGCTTTCAAGTTGCCAAGAAGAGGCGATATATTCGAGCTTGGTTTGATGGTACTCGTCCGGGTATTTCAATTTGAATGCCGTGAGGACGTTATTGCTGATGGCATCGATATTTTCACGATGGCGCAGCGCCAACCGCTCGGCGTAGGCGAACAAGCTTTTCGGACCCAGCGGCTTGAAAAATACATTTCGCTGCTGGATGCGATAGGTCACTTCGTTAAGTTCATCAGTCTGCCTGACAAAGTCGATGACGGATGATGGATGGAACGCCTTGTTGTCATAACGCAGTTTGCGGGCGTATTTCCGCTCCAGCGTCGCGTATTCGTATTTATTGACGTCGACCTTCCGGAACAGCCCGCCGCGGTTATATGATCCGACTTGAAATAGGTGGTTAGGCTTATTAATGCTGATGGCGATCCGGTAATGGCATTTTTGAACCGAGCTTTTACGGTCAAGAATCACTCCGGCCACTTCGTAGTTTTCTTCATCCAGTAGTGCCCCGACGAGGTCCCAATCGTCGATGTAGAAATCTTCTATCTTTTTCAGGACTTCGTAGCAGAAAGCCTGATGCGTAATCATCCGTTTGACATCCTCGTCGATGACAAAACCATCGATGAATGGCAAAACGAAACGTTCGACATAAGCAAAAAGGGGCCTGGGGCTTTCAAATCGCTCAAATGTCAATAATGATTGTGTGTTCATACTCTCTTAATAGATAAAGTATAGAATAACCGCGCCATCGAAAAAGACTTTTCTTCTTTTCAATCCCGTTTTGCCTTAATATTAACGGCATGGGAACATTGATAAACGCCGGCGCGATCGTCATAGCCACCCTACTGGGGATTTCTTTTAAGCGCTTGCTTAACGATAAGCGGCAGCAGGTAACGATGTACGTATTGGGCTTTTTGCTGCTCATTCTCAGTGTCGGCTGGTGGCTTCTTGAAGTGATCGACCTACGTAAAAACGTAGAAATGCTCGAACCTTTGCTTGTTATCGTCATTTCAATTCCCGTCGGATGGTGGCTTGGATCCCTCATCGATATTGACGGTAAGACGAATTCGTTACTGAAACGCATCGAGACCAAATTCCATTGGCCGCCGATTACGCAAGGCTTCATCACGGCATCGATCATCTTCTGCACCGGTGCGATGGCGATACTCGGTTCGATCGAGGACGGCATCAGCGGGGATATCGGCATCCTCCTAGTAAAAAGCGGTCTTGACTTTGTCACGGCGATGATGTTGGCCAGCGCACTGGGCATCGGCGTGATGTTTTCCGCTATCAGCATCCTGATCTATCAAGGTTCGCTTACCTTGATGGCGGCCGCACTCGCCCCATTATTGACGAATTCGTTTTTTTAAACGTCATCGGTTTCATCGGCAACCTGATTATCATTGCCATCGCCGTTAGTTTCCTTGGTTACAAAAAAATGAAGATCGCCAACATGCTTCCTTCATTGATTCTTCCTTTAATATACTTTATCGTCCGCGGACTAATATTCCACTAACGTTATGTTCCAGTTTTCAATGTTCGTCGTGAAATAGAACAGACGTTCGAGTTTGTTATTGGCAACGAATAGGTTCACGTCGCCCGACAATAGGAAACTAGGGTCTTCCGATATCAGCACGATGTAATCGCAGGTTACCGTTTCGCCACGGTCGACTTGGGGCGCCGAGCAGGTCATGTCGACAAAGCCATTAAGATACGGACTATTCTCTTTCGTTCCGACGCGGGTGAAATAGTAGTGGTGGTTTGGCAGTTCCTGCCAGTAATAACCCATGTTGAAATAGGTGGCTTTGTATTCAAGATAGCGGCCCCAGCCGATCGGTTCTTCTTTGTCTTGGAACTGATAGTCTTCCATCGCCGTGAAGCGCATACCGTCGATTTCGATGGTGACGGCGCCGTAGCCGTAATCGAACCTGAATCCCGTGCTGCCGCACGACGATAATATTAGCGCGCTTAGCGTTAAGGCCGTTTTGACCGTCGTCTTAAGTGTCATAGCAATACGATACCACCACCTATACCTAAAAGGTATCTTTTTGTTTTACCGAAGCTGACCGGGAATGACCGCTTTCTCCTTGTGCGGAAACCGCGCGTCATAGAGGTCGACTTCCTCTTGGTTTGTTTCATAGACGTCGGGTTCGATGTGCAAACCTTGATACGAATATAGATCGATATCGGCCAATGCTTTAACCATGAAGAAAGGCGCGCTGTCTTCAATGGGAACGTTACGCATGTGAATGCCGTATTTCGACGCCGTCTCGAAGCCGAACCGATGATAATAGTCGGGATGGCCGGTAATGCAGACGAGATGATGCCCGAGTCGGGCGGCACTGGTGAGCGTCGTCTGAATCAGCTTCGAACCGATGCCGCGTCCCTGAAATTCCGGGAGCACCGCGACAGGACCAAATATAATCGTGGCCACATGAAGGCCGGTAGGTGTTTCGATGAACGACCTGGCATAGGCGATATGGCCGACGATTTGTCCTTGATAGATGGCCACGTATGCCAATTCTTTGATGAATGCCGGTGAGCGGCGGAGCCGTTCGACGATGTAATGCTCGACGCAACCTGGTTGATAAACGTTCCAAAACGCCTCGCGTATTACATAAGCGATCGTTTCATAATCGTCCAGACGTTCTTTTCTAAGAGTTACATTCTGCAAAATCATTTTATTTCCAAAGAAAGAAGGAACTTTCTAAGTTCGCGCACGTTCTTAAAATAATACTTCGTGCCCGGACATTGATTGAATCTTTCAAATAGCTTTATTCTCCTAGCTTTGGTTCGACCTTTAATTAGGAGCCACTGGCGGAACTCGGAGTCGAACTTTTCGATGCAAGGGCACGATAAACGTGATTGGCCGCGGTTTTTATGATAACGGGCAAGACACATGCGGTAACAATAAAACCGGTTATATCCAAGGAATATGGTGATGTCCGACAATGAAAAACGTTCGGGGGCGATATCGAGGTAATTGCCGTCGATGACCCAATCTTCATGCTCGTCAAGAAATCTTTTCACGATGTTTTGCTGCTCTTGCTTGTCGCGTTCTTGCCAGTCGCCGTAAAATTGGACATTGTCGAGATGCAGGCACTTCAGCCCGAAATGATTGGCCAGTTTGATGGCCAAAGTCGACTTTCCGGAACCGCTATAACCCATGATTTGAATGCGCATTTAGTTAATTATAGTCGTTAATTAGTAGTTTTTCATCTTTTCAAGAGGAAACGACGGCAATGAATATATAAGGTTATTGATTATTATAAGTAAAACGTCATCTGATCCTAGAATATATAACGCATTGCATTGATATGGTTCACCCGCTACAATGAAGTCATTAGCGCGGTAGGAAAAAATGAAATGTTCATCATGCAAAGCCGAAATTTCGGATAACGCGTCGTTTTGCCCCAATTGCGGCGCACGCCCATGACTACTTGCGAGCCGTGATGGACCATCGTCTGGATGTTGATGCCGATCATGGTAATAAACACCGGTTCGGCGTAAATCATGACGGCAAGACCGCCGAATAGACCGAACGTACCAAGAAAATTAATGATGGCTTGACGGACTTTGCCGGGTTTCAATATCGCGGCCAAAGGGGCCAAATACATTGGAATCGAGCAGAAATGGAACGGGAAGGCATACCACTGGTACGACCAGGAAGAAGTCATGGCGACCGGATCGTAATGGAATGAAAACACCAGTTGCTTGTATGTCTCGAACACGAGACAGGTGCAGCCGAGCACGGCCAATATGATCCGCATCGTCTTGTCATCGGCGTACTTGAATCTTATGGCAACGAAAATCGTCACGATGGCGACAAGAGAAAGGGCCAAAAGATGATACCAGCCGAACATCAACGGCAGCGGCATCTGACCTTGGAGCCAGTAGAGGAGTTTTTCGATAAACGACATGTTTTTTCCGTTAAGAATGAGTATTTCACTAAGAAAATCACGGGTATACAAACGTCCGGCATATTACATAATAAGAGGCAACGTCTAGCTAAATTTCCATCCTAAGTGTTTGTTCGCCGTCGTTAAATCCCGTGTCCTGGAATCCATAAGTACACCATAAACTTTAACTATTATGTCATCTATATCAAGATCAGCCACCGCCGACGAAGTGCGTAAACACGACTACATCGCCATCTTTGAGAATTTCCTTATCATAGTCGATGTGGTTAATTTTCATTTGGTTCACGAAAATCGCCGCCTGGTCGAAATCTTCTTTCTTCATCTTGGAAACAAGCACCAACACTTGATTTATGACCTCGCTCAAAGTTCCAGCCAGCACCTGCAGTTGTTCGACTTTGTATGTGCTTCTCAACAAATTGAGAAAACGAACGGTGACCATTACAAGCGTTCCTTCCTTTCGTTTGGTTCGTCGAACGTCAATATTTGATAATCATGATTAAGCAAATCGATCATCATGATCTTGTCTATTAATGCGTGTTCGTCGTTTTGCATGCACTTAACGAATTCGCCGACCATGATTCCCGCGATGACCGAAGGCGTGAAGGTCGGGCTCCCAAGTATTGCTTCTGGTCCTTGTTCTTTACCTTGATACAATCGGGCGAGGATGCGGGAGCCGGGCATGATGATTCCGACTTGACCATACCATCCGCCAATCGCGCCATGAATGAGCGGGACATTGTGCCTATATGCCATATCTTCAAGATAAATTCGCGTTTTCACGTTATCCAGCGCATCCATCACGATGTCAATGTCATTCCAAATATGACTATCGAGATTTTCGATTCGGCAAGCATGGACGACGACCTTCACATCTTGACGGATGCCTTGAACGGCTTTCCCAACGATATCGGCCTTCGATGATCCAAGCGATGCTACGGATGAAAATAGTTGCCGATTGATGTTGCTGGGCTGAAAAACGTCATGATCGCAAAGATGCAACGTCTTCACGCCAAGACGCGCCAAATGATTGGCTAAATGGCCGCCGATGCCGCCTAAACCCACAATCAAAACACGGGTATCCTTTACTTTATTCAAGCCTGTGATACTTATTAATTCGGTATTCTTAATATCATAATCATGCACGTCATGACCCGCCTTAGTAACTCGTTTATATTTCTATTATCAAGTAGATGTTGCAACAATGGCAATGATGTTTGTGATAACTAGATGATTCGTTGTGGTTATGACATAGCGTTGTTCGACTGTCTACTTGCTGATAATATCAATATATGAAACATCAATTTTGCCGCATTTATATTTTAACATTAGCATCGGTATTGTTTTCAAGCTGCGCCAGTTCAATCGTATCGAACCCGCTCGTTACATATGTTAATGAAGACGCGACCATCGAGATCGGTATATTAGATTTGTCTATTGCCGTGCGAACTCCTCTCAGTCCTTATGCTTATGGAAGCGTATTCGTTATTGATTTTTATGAAAAGAACCTTTCTCAAGAAACAACATTTTTCGATATTTTCTATGTATCGGGATTCAGACATGCCGACGGAATCGTGACCGAGTACGATGACTTATTCATTGTCGATCCGTCTTCCGACTATTTTCCTTATCTCACGCAACCATTGTTTTGCGATTCTTCCTTGAACGTCAATCCCATCCGAGCCAAGAAAAACATTACTTGCTCTTATGAAATAACCATTTCAATCGAACAATCATTCAATAAAGAAGGAAATTACACAATCGGATTTTACACTCAGGCTGGACCGCGGTCATCGTTCTTCAATTACTTCAACGAAGATACCGTCAATCACTTCCTTCTTGACAACCGAATTTTGTCGATTGATGTCTATTTCAATGAAAATTCAATGGTGATTTTGTGATGCCAAAAGTTGCCATACTTAAAAATAAGTAAAAAGAAAGAGAGACCATAAAAGTCTCTCTAAATCATATAATGATATGTACCCAATTTTCTGGACACTTTTTGAATCAAGTAGTAATCGCGTAATTCATCATTCGATATTTAACGGGAGCAAGCCACGCGGTTTTCTGCTTGATTCTATGATTATTGTAATAGTCAATGTACTGATTCACAACGTTTTGGAACTCGCCAAATGATTTATATTCCGTTTCATGACCATAATATATCTCGTTTTTCATCACTCCGAAGAATGACTCCATAATCGCATTATCGAAGCAATTCCCTTTACGAGACATCGATTGCTTGATGCCATGTTGCTTTAATGTTTCAACATATCTTGGATTCTGGTACTGCCAGCCTTGATCCGAATGAATAATCAGGTCTCTAATCGATTTGTCGTTCAGCTTTGCCCGCTCAAGCATGCGTTCGATTTGATTATAGTTGGCCACTAACGCTAGATCATAACTGACTATTTCGTCGTTATACATATCGAGAATTGGGCTAAAATAGCATTTTCCCCACGAAAACGAGAACTGTGATACATCGGTTGTCCATTTTTTGTTTGGTGCAATTACTTTGAAATCTCGTTTTAAGTGATTGTCCGCAACCGCGCCGACATGCCCTTGATAGGAGTGATATTTCTGAGGATGCTTTTTCGCATTCAATCCAAGCTTCTTCATGATTCTCTGAACCATTTTATGGTTTACTTTAACACCTCGGTTAACTAACTCGTGATAGACACGCCGCACCCCATAGTTTTGCTTATGACGCTTGAATATTTCCGTTATTGAAGCGATAAGGGCTTTGTTTTTATCGTCGGCATCGGTTTTATTAATCTCGTAATAATATGTCGACCGGCTTAACCCCGCTACTTGAAGTATAGTTGTCAAATACCGCTTCCGATCTTGAAGCATCGAGAAGATTACTTTCGCTTTTTCGCCTTGGCTTCCTCTTGCTCCCGTTTGGATACCAAGGCGTCGAGTTTTTTTAAGTATTCATTCTCGATTTCAAGGACCTCGTTACGCTTTCGCAACGCAATCAGTTCTTCCTTCTCGGATTTCGTTAATCGCTTTTTCATAGGGCTAGATGTCACCACGCTTGTTGAGGGCTTGATTCCTTTTCTATATTGTAAACCCGCAATGCCATCTGCCATATAATCCATGTGCCATCTTCGTATGGTAGAATGGGTTCTCATCCCAAGTAATCGCGATACTGCTGAGTAGGATTCGCCTTCATTTACTCGTTTGACAGCTTTGATCTTGTCCTTCAGTGAATAAGTTCGATAAATGATTTCGTTGGTTAATCCACGTTCACCCTGTTCCTTCAGTAAAAGCCGCCACTGAGTGACAAACTTAAGCATACTGATAGGAAGCACACCTGGAACAGTTGGTAATGCTTTTCCTTCTTCATAAGCTTTGATACATTTTTTCTTGAATTCAACGTCATATTTCGGCATAAAAAACCCCTTTCTTTAAGACATTTCTGTCCAGAGAAAGGGGTACATCTTGTAATGGTGGCCCAAGCCGGGCTTGAACCGGCGACACACGGATTTTCAGTCCGTTGCTCTACCAACTGAGCTATCGGGCCACCTAATGGCGGATCAGACGG
>Ga0172368_10003753_pt1 | contig 18104 bp, 12 predicted proteins | sample Lak11m_FD_114540 | JGI IMG/M metagenome (GOLD analysis project Ga0172368, IMG submission 114540) | Freshwater microbial communities from Kabuno Bay, South-Kivu, Congo - kab_022012_11m | ecosystem: Environmental > Aquatic > Freshwater > Lake | place: Democratic Republic of the Congo: South-Kivu...
GGGGAGACAGTATTTTTCCGTCACACAGTTGTCGGTCTGGTAGGTGGTTGTTGGAGTGAGTGAAGTACCGTAGCGCAGGTTCTCCATCATCCAGCACCTTCCGGCAGTGAATGCAGTGCGGTAAGTCGAAGGAGGAATGTCGCGGTAATCGGTCATGGTGGTTCCGCACGGGGGATTGACACCGCGCACGGTAAGGGCTACCGATGTGGGAGATGTCGCAGGACATCCGAACTGGGAAGAGGTATATTTGTAAGAGATGTTGAAGGTGATGGTCTGTGTTCCGGCTACCAGTGTGGGATCAAAGTAATAGGTGCCAGCATCAAACACGAGGGCAACGGTTGGAGGTGATATCAGGTACTCTCCCTGCATCGGGGTTGAGGTAAGAAGCGGTCTTCCGCCTTTGAGCAGGAAACGTTTGGCCGAACGGTTAGTCACAAGGTCAAAGCATGGGGTGATGGATACCTCGGGTCTCGGATCAATCGTGATAGGTTCGGAAGAGAATGAAGTGCAGCCGAAGGGTGTTATGGCATCCAGTCTGAGTGTCGCCTGTCCTGCGGTGTTCCATGTAACCGAAGCCGGCGAGGCGTTTGGATTTGCAATTGTGCCGTACGAAGGCGGAGTTATTGACCATGTATATGAGGCAACAGGACCGCTGTTTGGAGTATAAAGATATGGATCGGGATGAAGCTGGCAAACGATGGTTGAACCGGTAAAAGTTGAGACCGGCAGGGGATCTACGGTAACATCGAAAATGGCAGGAGAAGGAGCATCACAACCGTCGGAATTGGTATAATTTACCGACACCTGCTGCGGCGAAGGGATATTCCAGAAGACCGTAACCGATGAACTGGTTGGTGTGCCTCCTGAAATCACTGTTCCTCCCGGAGTGACATTCCAGATATAATTGGTCATACCCGGCTGGGTTGTATAAGTGTCAGTGCTGAACAGGCAAATCTCGGAACTTCCGCTGCCACTCGTGATAACCGGTGCAGGAGAAGGATTCAGGATAAAGGTATAAGTCCTCTGAGTACCGGTACAGCCATTGGCATAAGGGGTTACAAGGTATGTGACGGTCGCCGGATTTGTGGTAACATTGACCAGAAAATCATTAATGACCGATCCGGATATAACGCCGGCAGGAAGCCCTGTTACGGAATTGGCCGGAAAACATGAAGCGCTCCATTCATAATATGGATTAACAGGATTGACAACATCCATAGTAAGATCCATGTGGAAAGTACTGCGGGAACATAAAGCCGGCGGATCTGTGTTGGTAACGTGTGCAGTGGGATTGACAATAACATTAAGCGTTGTAGTTGTTCCGGAACAGCCGTTTGCATGAGGGGTTATTGAGTAGGTAACCGTAGAGGGACTGTTTGTGATATTTGTCAGAAGGTCGTTTATTGCCACGACTCCCGGAAGTGAGTTCTGGGAAAATCCTGTTACTGCCCCGGAAGGTGTGCAGACCGCAGTCCAGGTAAAGTCGGTTATACCGATTGTACCGCTGACAGTTGAGCTTAGCGCGACTGAAGTATTCGTTCCTGAACATATTGTAAACGGAGAAGCGGGTTCTGTTACAACATTCGGCAGAGGCCTGACGATAATAAATTTCACAGTAGAAGTATCCGCAATACATCCGCCGGCGTCGGTATACGATACGCTGATCCACCTGTCGCCTGGAACAGCATTTGGAGTATTCCATGTTACTGTTGCAGTATTATCAACGGATGTTCCTCCTGCTGTGATCGTCCCTCCTGAGGAAATATTCCAGATATAGGATGTCATCCCGTTTTCAGTATTATAAATATTATTTGCAGATCCGGAACAAACCACCTCGTTCCCGGTAATTGTAGGTATGGGGGGTGGATTAAATGTTAAATTCACGGTATCGTTTGCTGTGCAGCCGTTATTATCTGTAACAATGACCGAATATGTTCCGGTTGACGAGACTATGATCGACTGTGTTGTGTCACCGGTATTCCAGAGATAATGGGTACGGCCGGGACCTGCGTCGAGTGTGTCGGATTGTCCGAGGCATTTGTTCTGGTCGGGTCCCAGGTTCACAGGGATAACCGGATAATATCCTATATTGATTGTATCATACAGGGTACAGAAATCCCCATTGGTCATACAGGCATACATGCCGCTGTCGGCAAGTGTGTAAAAGCGTGATGTTCCCACAGTTACCCACGTTCCTGTCCAGGTATTTTTCTTCCACTCATAAGAAAGCATTCCTGCGCCTCCGTCGAGAGTTGTTATGGTATTCGGACATGTATTATGATTGGCTCCGAGATATAAACTGCTGAAGTCAGAAAAATATCCATACTCCGAACTGCCGCCCAGCATGTTAAGAATTCCAAGATGAAATTTTCCCAATGAGTTCGTTATAATATTTTGCCCTACCGGGATTTGGCCGGTCGTCATCGACTTTCTGGCATAGACCCATGCACTGTCGGATCCGTTAACATAGGAAAAATCTGAAGCGGTGATGATGGTGGTTGAACCATTTACGGTGAAGGCGCCTTCATTTCCGGCACGGGTAAGGATAAGCAATGCGAAGCTCAGGGTGTTGGTTCTGTTAAATCCTATCTGACGCGACCCTGTACATGAATCCTGCGGCAGGATCGATCCCCCTGATTCCCCCGGATGACCCGAAATATGAAGTACGTAAACAGGTTTGGTTGCATTCACAAGGGCAGTGTTATTCGAAGGAGGGATTGTATAATCATAAAATTCACCGGGTTGAAGTGACGGCCCCACAGGTGTACCGCTGCCGTCGATATAGATATCAGTATTTGGCTGGGTGGCAAGGATAAAAACCCTTTCATCATTATTGCCGGGAGAATTATCTGCAAATCCTTTAATAGCGATGTATTCCCTTCCAAGAAGATTAACGGGAATGGTTTGATCACACACAACATCCCACCCTCCTGTCTGGATTGAATCGTCAGACCATGTCACGGCAATAGGCTTATTCGAAACTATACGTGATCCTGCCAGGGTGTTCCCGGCCTGCTGATGTATTGAACGTGCGCTGTAAGTCTCTCCCCGGTTCAATGTGATCTGAAAAGTTGAATTCGCCGGATGGCCAATAATATCATCGGTGGGAGTAATGGTGACAATGGTGTTATCCTCTGTAGCTACAATTTCAAATGTCTCAAAATCATCCGAATAAGGATAATTGACAAATACGTTTTGCGAGACAATATAAAAATCCGACCCTAACGAGTTTTTTCCTTTGAGGGAAAAAATTCCCGGATTAAGGTTGCCGCCGAGAACCTCGTAATAGGCCGTGATCAGTTTATCGGACGTTAGATGAAGACCCCGGTTCAGGACAGTATTTGCCGGACTATTCTCGATCATATCAATATCTGAAGTCAGCCAGAAAGTGCCCACGGAATTCGATGGTATAAATTGAGACGTTGTCGTGAACGATGGATTGGCAGGCATCTCAAGCGTTATGTTTGCTGCATCCGTCATGGTAGCAACCCGGATACAAATAGGTCGGTCGCCATGTGTCTGTGAAAGATCAGGAGCGACGAACCAGAATTCATTGTCGATCTGAGTGAAGGCCAGGTAAGGGGAGAAGAGAAACAGAAGTATTCGGTAAAAATGCTTCACACTGAACCTTTGGTTTGAAAAATTTTGCGTAAAATTACCAAAATATTAAAGGCGGTCACCCTAACAAAATAAATTTCGGGTAAATTGGTTTAATCTTTAATGACCCCACCCCTTCACCCCTCCCCATGAAGGGGTGGGGCAGGGGGAGGGATCAGGAAAAATAAAAATCAAATAAGCATGGGTAAAGGACGTGATATGAAGCCACATATCGGCATTTTCGGCCGGCGGAACTCCGGAAAAAGCTCGCTGATCAACTCACTTATCGGACAGGAGATCGCTATCGTATCTGAGGTCGCCGGAACAACAACCGACCCTGTCAGGAAATCAATCGAGATTGCAGGAATCGGACCTGCAGTTTTGATTGATACTGCAGGGATAGACGACTCAGGGGAATTAGGTGAAAAACGTATTGCCAGAACCAGAGAGATGTTGAAAATTATTGATCTTGGCATCCTGATCATAATTAATAATGAATTCGGCTCCTTTGAAAAGGATCTTATCCATGAGTTCGGAGTTAACGACATCCCGTATCTGATAATTCATAACAAGATTGATGAAACGCCGGCTGATCCTGATCTGTTACGGGTAATACATGAGAAATATGACGTTGAGGTAATCGGTTTCAGCGCTAAATATCCTGTAAACCAGGATGAGATCATCAACGCGATCCGTGACCATATCCCTGAGACTGCTTACCGTCAGAAGTCGTTGATTGGCGATTTGATCAGACCAGGAGATGTGGTTTTGCTCATCACACCTATCGATCTGGAGGCGCCGGAAGGACGAATGATACTCCCTCAGGTACAGGTGATCCGCGATGTCCTGGACCATGACGGCGTTGTTGTCGTGTGCAAGGAAAATGAAGCAGGGGGATTCATCAGTAAGATGACTCCAAAGCCCGTACTGGCAATAACGGATAGCCAGGTATTTCCAAAAGCCGATGCGGCAGTCCCCCGGGATATCCTTCTGACCAGCTTCAGCATTGTACTTGCTCATCAGAAAGGTGATTTTGAAAACTATCTGAAAGGCACCCCTAAGATCAGTGATCTTAAAGAGGGCGACAGGGTGCTTATACTTGAATCATGCAGTCACCATGTAACCTGTGATGACATCGGGAGGATAAAACTACCCGGGTGGTTGCGTAATTTCACAGGGAAAAATATGGAATTTGATGTTGTCGCCGGCCTCAATAAGATTCAGCGGCCCATAACCGATTATGCCATCATCATTCAATGCGGTGGTTGCATGATTACTCCGAAGCAAATCATTCACCGCCTTAAGCCTGCGATCGATGCGGGAATACCTGTTACAAATTACGGGATGACCATCGCTTTTGTACATGGAATCTTCGACCGTGCAATAGCACCGTTTAAAAAACTGGAAAACCGTGAGCTGTAAAAAAATGACAATCCCCCTTGATGGCTTCTTAGGTCGAGGTTGAAACTGACACCGGAACAACCTTCCCGTTAAAATATTTTTGTCCGGTTATAGCAAAATCAGCAATAAATTGTGCGATCCGTGTCGGATTCTGAATGGCTTTTGCTCCCGGGAAAGCCTTTTCAAACATCTCCGTTTGAACGGCTCCCAAAGCAAGGCAATTCACAGAAATCTCCTGCTCCGTCAGTTCTTCGGCTAACGCTTCGGTGAAAATTGCAACCGCTCCTTTACTGGCGCTGTAAGCCGCCAGTCCGGGAAACTTTTTACTTCCCCCGATACCGCCGATACTGCTGATTGTGATAATATGCCCACCCCTGTTCATCAACGGCAATATTGCCTGAGTGAAAAAGAAGGGACTCTTGATATTGATATTAAAGGTTTCATCAAAATCAGATTGCTCGAACTTCTGAAATGGTTTGTTTATAAGCCTTCCGGCATTGTGGATAAGAATATCACACTTGTGGATAATGGTTTCCAGCCTTTGAGCGATGAAAGGATAAAAGTCAAACTGGTTAAGATCGAACTCATAAGGTGTTACCTTCGAATCATGATTGATCTTCTTACACTCCTCTGCAAGCTCCTTAAGAGCTTTACCGTTTCTGGAAACGGCAACAATCTGATTGTGCTTATGACGTGAAAGTACCTTTACCAGCTCAGATCCGATACCTTTACTGGCTCCGGTTATTATGATGTTCATACTTATCTCTTTTGATGAAATAAAATTACTTAAATTAGGGTTATGGAATGTAACCGTCTAAAACTTTTATTAACTTTGCAGCATTCTGAAAACCAAAAACCATGAAAAAACCTTTATCTGTCTTTATTTCCATCCTGTTCCTTGCCGCCTATGCATTCGCACAGGAAGAAGTTTCAAAACCAATTGTCATCAAGGCCACTTACTTTGATGTTTCACCACCCTTACGGGATATGGTTAAAATGTTGCCGACACCCGCAGATCTTTCGTGGAAAAACCAGGTCGTAAAGAACTTTTACGATCCCAACAGAAATAAACCTGAAGATCCCGATAATTTAAAAAGCTATGATCCGCATTTACAGCAATGGAATGGAACGGAGAACGCAGATTCCGTAGTTCAGAGTTTCGACGGACTTCCCAATCCGCAGGGTTACTGTCCACCCGACACATACGGAGAAGTGGGTCCTGATCATTTTTTGCAGATAGTTAACTGTTCTTTTGCTGTTTATAATAAAACCGGAACAAAACTTATTGGTCCTTTATTGAACAGTTCTATCTTCTCGGGTCTTCCAAATAACAGTAATGACGGTGACGGCGTAGTGCTTTATGATGAAATGGCCGACCGGTGGCTTTTCTCGCAGTTTTCATTACCCAATTTCCCGAATGGTCCCTTCTTTGAGATGGTTGCCATTTCACAGACTGCCGATCCGACCGGTTCGTGGTACCGTTATCAGTTCCAGTTCACCGATATGCCCGATTATCCGAAATTAGGAGTCTGGCCCGACGGATATTACCTCACTTGCAACCGCTTCTCTGCAGGATCTACAAATTATCAGGGTACCGGAGCCGCAGCTCTTAACCGTACAAAAATGCTGGCAGGTGATCCTTCTGCTGAGATGGTCTATTTTACCCTTCCCTCAAGCAATGACGCTTATGCGGTTTTACCCGCTGATTGCGACGGCACCTTCCCCGCGGCCGGAACACCAAACTATTTCTGTTATTTTAACAACAGTCCCGACCGGATGGATATCCGTGCTTTTCATGTAGATTGGACAACAACCTCAAACTCCACTTATAATATTGAAGCACAGCTTCCCGTCGATGCTTTTACTCCTTTTCCATGGACTGCAGGTGTACCCCAGAAGGGTACAACAGTTAAAGTTGCAGCTATGGGCGACCGCCTGATGTTCCGGTCACAGATCAGGACTTTTTCCGACCACCTTTCTATGGTAACTTGTCATTCCGTTAACGTCGGCTCCGGTATTGCAGGTATACGGTGGTATGAACTGAGAAAAGATGGTGCTAATCCCTGGACAGTTTACCAGCAGAGTACATATAATCCGGATAATGATTATCGCTGGATGGGAAGTATTGCAATGGATTCATCAGGAAATATGGCCCTCGGTTATTCCATTTCAAGCTCAACCAGATACCCCTCTGTATATTACACAGGAAGAATGGCAAGCGATCCCTTAGGACAGATGACGGTAACTGAAGGTGTTATTGTTGAAGGTACAGGTAGCCAGACAAATACCTGGAGCGGAAATCCAAGCCGCTGGGGTGATTACAGCGGAATGACCGTCGATCCTGTTCAACCCGCCACTTTCTGGTATACCCAGGAATATTATAAAACAGTATCCGATAACAGCTGGAAAACACGGATTGGTTCAATCAGTTTTGCCAATATATTATCACTTGTACTGACAGCCACACCCGATACGTTATGTCAGGTTGATCAGGATACCACACAACTGACTGCCACCCCCTCAGGAGGCAGTGGTACATATACCTATTCCTGGACATCCAGTCCGCCGGGATTTACTTCTACCGAACAAAATCCAACAGCCACACCGCAAGTTTCAACTTATTTCATCTGTATGGTTAGTGATGGTACACTTAGTAAGACGGATTCAGTTCTTGTAACTGTGCTTGCTCCCCCTTCCGTTTTTGCAGGGAACGATACTTCGTACTGCTGGTACATACCTGCATTTCCTCTAAATGGTGTTGTTGATTATTACAACAGTGTTAAGTGGACCACCCTCGGCGATGGATATTTCAATATCGACAATGTGCTCAACACACTCTACTATACCGGCGAAGGGGATAAGGATCTTGGCTATGTAACTCTTGTTCTGACTGCTTATGTAACCGAACTATGCCCTGATACGGTATCTGATGATATTTATATAGTTATTGATCCTTGTACTGGCATTCCCGAATCCTCTGCCGGAAATCTTGGCATAACAATACAACCCAATCCTGCAAAAAATATGGTTTTACTCACTATCGGCGGTATGAAAAACAGTGAAGCGTTGATCACAATCACCGATTTGCAGGGCAGGATCATACATTCGGAAATGGCAGAAGCCACCGGCAAAACAATTACACGTTCAATCGATGTGTCGCAGTTTATGAAAGGTGCTTACCTGGTTAAAGTGCAGACTGATAAGGAGATCAAAACTGAACGATTGATAGTACAATAATTGTTAAATTTTCAGTAATTTTGCACACAGATAAACAGATTTAATTGCGTTCATTAAAATAGATAAGTTCTTCAGGGCAGGGTGCAATCCCCGACCGGCGGTAAAGTCCGCGACCCCGTTGATATTGTTTTCGGAAAGTTTGGCTGAAAAGTTCATGTGAATATTTTGAACCAGTTTTTAGTTCTCTCTTCCTGATTAAAGCGATGGGAATGATCCGTTGAAACTACGGAACCGACAGTTAAAGTCTGGATGGAAGAAGAAAATATGTATCACGGAATTGATTTTTAAATTCTTGAACGTAGCCCTGGTGTATTTTTCCCGGGGCTTTTTTTTTTAAATGTTGAGAACTCAAAAAGAAAAATTTATGCGCAGGGCGATAAGCCTTGCAGAAAAAGGTGCAGGGTGGGTAAATCCAAATCCTATGGTGGGGGCATTGCTCATCAGCGACAATCAGATAATTGCCGAGGGCTTTCATCATTATTTCGGTGGACCTCATGCCGAGGTCGATCTTCTCTCAGGATCGGGAAGAATTCCGGAAGATGCATCAATGGTTATAAACCTGGAACCATGCAGCCACCTGGGAAAAACCCCGCCATGTGTCCCCCTTATCGTTGAAAAAGGTATAAAACATGTGATCATCGGTATGGCTGACCCTGATTCTCAGGTCAACGGCAACGGTATTGCCTATCTGCGACAGCATGGTGTTGTTGTTGAAACCGGGATACTTGAAAAGGAATGCCGGACGCTGAATGAACATTTCATCAAATTTAAAACTACAGGATTGCCATTTGTCCTGCTGAAGTGGGCAATGACTTTAGACGGAAAGATTGCAACAGTAGCAAACGCTTCCCGGTGGATAACCGGAGAACAGGCGAGAAAAGAAGTTCACCTTATGCGGCAACGGTACAGTGCTATCATGGTTGGAGTGAATACAGTTATCGCAGATGATCCTTTGTTAAATATCCGGCTGAGGACAATGAATGTAAAACATCCTCTTAAAATTGTCGCCGATACAACTTGCCGGATCCCGCTTGAATCCAGAGTACTGACCAATGATCCTCAGCTTACAATAGTTGCAACTTCTGAAAAGGCTGAGAATGGAAGAATTAAGGCAATTGAGCGTACAGGAGCACAGGTCATAATATGTCCGGTAAAGGACGGACGTGTCGATCTTTCTTTTCTGATGCAGTCGGTTGCCACTATGGGCATTGATTCAGTGATGATTGAAGGGGGCAGTACAATTTCATTCTCTGCATTGAATGAAGGGATCGTGGATAAGGTCATTGGCTTTGTAGCCCCGAAACTCTTGGGAGGAGAGGCTGCACCTGCACCGGTAGGCGGCAACGGGATATCCTCCATGGATGATGCAATCAATATACGTGACTGGAAAACACGGAAACTGGGGAATGACCTGATGATCGTAGGATACATCAAAATAACCTGACCTGACACATATGTTCACGGGTATAGTAGAAGAAACAGGCATTGTAAAATCAATCCGGCAAGGATCGAAATCATCCGTTTTGACCATATCGGCAAACCGGGTGGTAAAAGATCTGAAAATTGGTGATAGTATTAACACAAATGGGGTATGCCTGACGGTCACTACTTTTACCGGAGATTCGTTCACTGCCGATCTTATGCCTGAAACAATAAGAAGGACAAACCTTTTCAAACTGAAACCCGGTGATCCGGTCAACCTGGAACGGGCTTTATTGCTGAGTAAACCGCTGGGAGGCCATCTGGTAAATGGCCATGTCGATGGCGTCGGTACAATAAACAGGATTTGGGAGGAAGATAATTCAATCTGGATACGTATTCAGGCTCATTCAAATATGTTAAAGTACATAGTGGAAAAGGGCTGCGTGGCAATCGATGGAATCAGCCTTACAGTGGTGAAAGTGGATGACAGTACCTTTGAAGTTTCTCTAATCCCGCACACGCAGCAGATTACAACTCTTGTAGGAAGAAAACAAGGAGATTCAGTGAATATTGAATGTGATATTCTTGCAAAATATACGGAAAAACTGCTGAAATCTGAGTCCCCTGAATCAAAAATAACTCTTGATTTTCTTGCAAAAAACGACTTTTTGTAAACAATGATCCAACTCAATTTTTTATGAAACACTAACAAAATGAACAAATACCATTTCAACACTATCGAAGAAGCAATTGATGATTTTCGCAAAGGAAAGATGGTCGTCGTTGTTGACGATGAAGACCGTGAGAATGAAGGGGATCTTGTAATACCTGCTGAAAAGGTAACTCCGCAAGTCATAAATTTCATGGCAAAACACGGTGGAGGGCTGATTTGTCTGCCGGTTATCAGGGAAAGACTTGAGGAATTGAATATTGAAAGGATGGTGGCAAAAAACACCGATCCGAACCGGACGGCATTTACCGTATCGATCGATGCCAGCGAATGTACAACCGGAATCTCCGCCCAGGAAAGAGCAATGACTGTAAAAAAAGTACTTGATCCGAAAGCCGGGGCAAAGGATTTCACACGTCCCGGTCATATATTCCCTATCGAATATCGTGAAGGAGGTGTTCTTGTACGTGCCGGTCATACCGAGGCATCAATCGACCTTGCTAAAATGGCCGGGATGTATCCTGCAGGAGTGATCTGCGAGATCATGAATGAGGATGGTACCATGGCACGGATCCCCGAATTGATGGAGTATATAAAGAAACACCATCTTAAGATAATCACCATAGCTGCACTTATTGATTACCGGCGAAAGACTGAAAAACTGGTAGAACGATCGGCAGTCATTGACCTGCCTACGCGTTATGGCGATTTTACAGCCTATAGCTATGTCAGCAAGATCACCAACGAAAACCATCTCGCTCTGGTAAAAGGAAATGTCTCCGACGGTCAGCCTGTTCTTATACGGGTTCATTCCGAATGCCTCACCGGCGATGTGTTCGGTTCCCTGCGTTGTGATTGCGGTGATCAGCTTGATTTCGCAATGAAGCGTATTGCCAGGGAAGGCAGGGGAGTTTTGTTGTATATGCGCCAGGAAGGACGCGGGATTGGCTTCGAAAATAAAATGAAAGCCTATTCCCTTCAGGATATGGGTATGGATACCGTTGAAGCCAACCGGGCACTGGGTTTCGAAGCCGACCTGCGCGATTATGGCACGGGAGCAGAAATACTGGCCGACCTCGGTATCAGGAAATTGCGCTTACTGACAAATAATCCTAAGAAAGTATCTGGTATTGTTGGATTCGGACTTGAGATCATTGAGAGAATTCCAATACAGATCATGCATAACACCCGTAATCTGAGATATTTGAAAACCAAGAAAGAAAAAATGGGTCATATCCTTACATTCACGGATGATAAGCAACAGGCCAGATAATAAAATTTTGTAAAACTGTAATCCAAATAGTATGAAGACAATTGAAGGAAAACTCGACGCAAAGGGACTTAAGTTCGGGATCGTGGTCGCACGGTTCAATGAATTCATCAGCGGAAAACTGCTCACCGGATGTCTTGACGGACTAAAGCGTCATGGTACGGATGATAAAAACATTGACGTTGTCTGGTCACCGGGTTCATTCGAAATTCCATTACTTGCCAGGAAACTTGCCAAAACCGGGAAATATAATGCCGTGATATGTATCGGCGCCGTAATCCGGGGAGCGACTCCCCATTTTGATTATGTTGCCGCAGAAGTATCAAAAGGCATTGCCCTGGTCGGACTTGAATCGGAAATCCCGGTGATTTTCGGAGTGTTGACCACAGAAAATATTGAGCAGGCAATCGAACGGGCAGGAACAAAAAGCGGAAACAAAGGTTTCGACGCTGCACTCACTGCGATTGAAATGGTAAACCTGGTGAAGGAAATCGGATAGAAATCAGTATAATGGCGAAATAGTGCCATGTATTGTTAACACCGACTGACTACAACTGATTACCTGCTATTTGTTGGTTATAACAAAGACTGTCCGTCTGTTCTTTGCACGTCCCTCTTCCGTACTGTTCGTCGTAACCGGCATTGATTCTCCGAATCCCTGGTAGGTCAACCGGTTTGACCGGATCTGTTTTTCAATCAGATAATTGTACACCGACTTTGCCCGTTCACCTGATAATTTAAGATTGACTACGTCGTTCCCAATATTGTCGGTATGACCCTGTATCTGAATGCAGATCGACGGATTTTCATTAAGAAAATCAATAAGCTGGTCAAGCACAACCTTTGATTCCGCTGTAAGCTCATGCGAATTAAATCCGAAATAGATATCATTGATCCGGTATGATTTGTTTAGTTCGATCGGCTTGATCTCAACGTTGACTTCTGCAGGATTTTTGAATGTACTGTCGACCCGTGCAATATACTTCGATTCATAGACATATCCCTCTTTCTTTACCGTCATGATGTAGTCACTGTTGAAAGGAGTTACAGCAACATATTTTCCGGTCATCGTATCCATGGGGATCTGAGATGTCTTCTTTGTATCAATGTTTGTCAGTTCTATTCTTGCTTTTACCGGCTCGACATCGGATTCGGATTTTACGGTTCCTTTTATGAAAAGGACCTTTTCAGGACGCGCTTCGTCATAAAGCTCAAAGGAATAAAGATCCCATCCTCCTTTCTCGCTGAACTTATTGGAGGCGAAAAATCCACGCGATCCGTCGGTACTCACAAAAAAACCAACTTCATCGTCGGGCGAGTTGATCGGGTATCCAATGTTTTTAGGTTTTGACCATGTGCCGTCATCTTTCAGACGGGAATAAAAAATATCATATCCTCCCATTCCGAACCACCCGTCTGAGGAAAAATACAGAGTCTTCCCGTCAGGATGGATGAACGGGGACTTTTCGTTAGACTTTGAGTTGATCGTCGGACCCATGTTTATAGGCGTTCCCCATTCTCCTTCGTCATTTTTGATGGAACGGTAGATATCATAACCACCATATCCCCCTACACGGTCACTGACAAAATAAAGGATATTGCCGTCAGAAGAGATGCTGGGCTGGGATTCCCATGATCCCGGAAGGTTGATCTTTCGGCTGACGCTCCTGACAGGGCTCCACTCATAATTGGAGAACTCTGAAAAATATATATCGCAATTCAGATACCGCCTTACCTTATCAAATTTGCAAACGGTATAATAAAGAACGTTATTATCTGCTGTAAGGGTTGCACCACCCTCGTTATCATAAATATTGAATGGCTCAGGCATCTCCTCACCTATGCTGAAGTTGCCATCGGAATTGAGCATACTGAACATGAAACGCTCCTTTAACCTGGGTGTCTGCACAACGGAATTTTTATCTCCGGGGTACTTCCGCTCCCTTGTGAACAAGGCCATCTGGTTGTCAGGGGAGAGTATCGGAAGATATTCATTTTCCGGTGTGGAAACTCCTTCCACAACTTTCAGATGAAAAGGCACAGGGTGCCGGACCATTTCAACATAAAACTTTGAATACCGTAAAAGGTCATTCGCCCTGTTATAATCTGCATCCGATTTTATCTTATCCACATCCTTAAGGAATTCAGTCATATACTGGACGACCGTATCAAATCTCTCATTCACGTAATTGATTTCACCTAAATAATAAAAAACATACGGATCATAACCAGGACATCGCCTGATGGTTTCCATGAAATATTTTTCAGCCTCCCCGAAGTTTGAATTTGCCCTTTTAAAGTTGATCAACCCGAGAACATAATATGCATCCACACATCCGGGCTCTTCTTTCAACACATTTTTTAAAGCTATGCTTGCCTGGGAATAGTTCATTTTTTTAAACATGCTTATCCCGTCATCATATAGTTTGCCGGTTTTCTTGTCAAGGACAACCTTACATGAATCCTGTCCGGAAGTTGAGCCGGAAAACGAGATCAACAATGATATACACAGGATTGTAATTATATGAATTTTGATGTGACGCAAAGCATATTTTTTACAAAGTTATGGCGTTTAGTGTTAACTTTCGGAAGTTTTTCATTAACCGGTGATTTATGGATAAAAGGGTGGTAAAAGTTGGTCTTATCCAGATGAAATGTAGCACGGATAAGAAAAGGAATCTTGAAAAAAATATTGAAAAAATCCGTAAAGCAGCAAAACATGGGGCACAGATCGTCTGTTTACAGGAGCTGTTCTCTTCCATCTATTTTTGCCGGGAGGAGAATTATAATTACTTCAACCTGGCTGAACCAGTGCCCGGGCCATCGACAAAATTATTTCAGGATCTTGCAAGAGAGCTCGATATTGTTATTATTGCATCCCTTTTTGAAAAACGTGCCGAAGGAGTTTACCATAATACTGTGGCAGTAATCGATGCCGGAGGCAGATATCTCGGTAAATACCGTAAGCACCATATCCCCGATGATCCGGGTTACTATGAGAAATTCTACTTCACACCCGGTGAAGAAAATTATAAAATTTTTGAGACCAGATATGCCAGGATCGGAGCCCTAATCTGCTGGGATCAGTGGTACCCGGAAGCCGCAAGAATTACCAGTCTTTTGGGAGCAGAGATCCTATTTTATCCGACTGCGATCGGCTGGTCAACCTCACAACCGGATGATATCAACCGTAACCAATATCAGGCATGGCAAATAATTCAGCGTTCACACGCAATCGCCAACGGTGTTTTTGTGGTGTCGGTCAACAGAACAGGTCTGGAAGGGACGATGAATTTCTGGGGCGGATCATTCGTTTCCGGTCCCTTTGGTGAACTGTACTACCAGGCCCCGCACGACCGGGAGGTCGTCCATATCCAGGACATTGACCTTCAGAAGATAAATGAAATAAGAGTTCACTGGCCATTTCTCCGCGACCGACGGATCGACAGCTATGGACCAATCCTCAATCGCTACATTGATGAAACCATTGGTTAGTCCCGCTCCGCTTCATGACCTAATGATTTATTGACTTAATGACTCATCCATCCTCAAACCCTGTACCCAAAGCGCTGGGTTACCGTTTCCCTGCCGAATGGGAGCGACACCGGGCGACATGGCTCAGCTACCCGCACAACGATTCCTATTCCTGGCCGGGTACACTGGCAAGAATTTTTCAATATTATAATGCTTTTATCAAAGAAATCTCAAAAGGTGAACAGGTTTGTATCAATGTAAGAGATGAATACCTACGACAGAAAGTGACCCGGGATCTTAAAACGATCGGAGTTGAGACCTCTGCTGTTACTCTGCTTGTTCATCCGACTAACGATGCCTGGTGCCGCGATCATGGTCCCGCATTTCTTGTTAATCCTGCAGCCAAAGATCCGAAAGTAATCAACAGTTGGAAATTCAATGCCTGGGGTGAGAAATATTCCCATGATCTGGATGAATATATCCCGGGCCTTATCGGAAAGTATCTCAACATACCCGTATACTACCCCGGGATTGTGATGGAAGGAGGCGCCGTTGAATTCAATGGTCTGGGGACCCTCCTTACTACCACACAATGTCTTCTTCATGAAAACCGTAATCCCGGACTATTTCAGCATGAGATCGAGGATTATTTACGGAACTTCTATGCAGTGGATCAGATACTCTGGCTTGAGGAAGGGATTGAAGGGGACGATACCAATGGCCACATCGACGATATAGCCAGGTTCTTCAAGCCGGATGGGATTGTGGCTATGGTTGAATACAACCGGTCGGATCCCAATTCGGCAATCCTTGAAGCTAACCTTAAAAGATTAAAAACATTCCGTCTCCCTGATGGCAAACAGCCCGACATTGCCGAGATGCCGATGCCGAAACCGGTAACCTATGACGGCCAGCGACTACCAGCCTCTTATGCCAATTTTTATATTTCCAACCATTCAGTGATCGTTCCTAGTTTCCGTTGTAAGGAAGATGACCGTGCCATGCGCATCCTCGAAGAGTGCTTCCCCGGTCGCAGTGTCGTTGGCATCGATTCTGTTGAAATTATCTGGGGACTGGGCTCGTTCCACTGCTTGTCGCAACAGGAACCTGCATGACCGATAAGGTCTTGGCATCGTTCTCAGGCATACATTATTTTGAAGAACGCTATTTACTTATTGCTTTGAGTACCCAATCTTCACTTATCAACACATCTTTCATGAGCAATTGATAAGGAAACTGTTTATATCTTGTGCTTTTAAATCCATTAAGAATATTTACAAGTGTCTGAGCAGTAATCAGAGATAAGTTCATCTCAAATTCTTCACGACAATCTTTCTCAAAATCTTCGCTGAATTCTGGAGCCACCAGCAGACTTTTAACAACCCTATAGCCTTTTGAATTTGCAATATCGATATAAGATTTTATCTGCCTTGATACTGACGAGAATTTATTATAACCAGAATCCTTAATAGTCTTGCATTCTATAAGGATAAGCTCGTTATTACCTAGGTTAATGACAATGTCTATTTTGTTTTTTAAATTATTTAGGCTTTTGCGCAATTTATCATCAACAACAAGTCCCAGTTTTTCAAAAATGGATTTGGTAATATCCTCAAATTTAATTCCAATGTCCTGTTCTTTGATTATTAGCCCGTTTGATTTTAAACTGTTAATATCTCTAGAGGCGATTAAATTATAGTTTTCGATATATAAATTTTCAGTATCCTTATATTTTTCCAAAATATTTGATACAAGATTTCCTCTCGTTTTTATTGACATTTTTTCACAAAACTCTTTGAGTTTTAAGTCTGGTATTAGATCGAGAATATCCTTTGGCTTGATGTTAAAATCAAGGAGATATAAACTATTCATTATATCACCATCCTGTAGATCAAATTCAAGTCTAATAAATGAATTCGTTTCCGGAATCAGTGTGTCAAGGTCTATTAGTAACTTATCATAGCCGTCAACGGAAATACTAATCTTTTCATCTTTATCAATCTGGTCAAAATGGCCTATTAGGTTATTAATTTTTTCATCTAAAGTTGAACCTTTTATGTCGTCTAGACACAATCCTTTGTCTATGATTTCGTTGAGGATGATTTTTTTTTCTGACAATTTTGTGCCATCCTTAAAAATTCCATCCATAAGAACTGACCTAAAGCCAATTCCTTCATTAAGAATAGTTTTTATTTTCTCATCGACAGGCTTTCTCCAGTCTATATTGTGCCTTTTTGCAAGTAAATTCAGTTGGGATTCCTTAAGCTGCAAAAGAACACGTCTAAAATATTTGTTTGCTACATCTTTACCTCTTATTTTTCTTAGTACCCTAACGATCTCATCTGCAATATAAACTTTTAACGTTTTTTTAGAATAAAAAAGAATTCCAAGATTTTTTAGGTCGTTAATCACTGACTCAATATCTTGTTTCTGGATGTTGATTACTGAGTAATTTATCAATTTTATTTCTTCATGAGATAACTCCAGGGTTTCTGATAAAACAGAAAGGATAGTTTGTTCTTCCCAGGTTATCTTGAGATCTTGATTCCTTCGTTCATCATTTTTATATGCTGTTTTTACACAATTCTGATAAATGGTATAATCTCTTATCCTTGGTTGATCGATTAATGATTTTTCTGATTGAATATTGTTCTGAAACTCTTGGATCTTTATCTTCAGATTTTGGGTTTCTTCTTCGTAGAGTTTATTGAACCAATCTCTTGACATAATACAATTTCCATCTCTAATCAAGATGTCAATTAAAATATCAAGTTGAGAATCAACTTCGCTAAATTCAGATCTGATAAAATTTGAGAATTCTTCTTCAACAAGATTAAATACCTTCACTACATTAAGATTGTCGACATTCTTTAGATCCTTAACATTATCGGTCAACAATAGATCGATTTCATTCGATTTCTTTGGCGAGTTCTCGATTAAATTTGTAATCACTTTCAAGAATGGATTTTTTTCAAAGGAGTTTAGCTGGCCTAATATCTTTTCAAGTTTCATAATTAGTGAATTTAATTTAAA
>Ga0172368_10003754_pt1 | contig 18103 bp, 19 predicted proteins | sample Lak11m_FD_114540 | JGI IMG/M metagenome (GOLD analysis project Ga0172368, IMG submission 114540) | Freshwater microbial communities from Kabuno Bay, South-Kivu, Congo - kab_022012_11m | ecosystem: Environmental > Aquatic > Freshwater > Lake | place: Democratic Republic of the Congo: South-Kivu...
AATCAGGCCGCGTGAATGGGCGAAATCAGCCAAACTGCGAATGTATTCCGGTCCCTGGCATACGCCCCCACATGCATTGTGGGTGTTTTCGATTTCGATCAAGCGAGTGACTGGTTCATGATCATCTTCTGGGTTTCGAATATGGGCTTCGATATCATTCAAATCCAGAGATCCATCCGCCTGTTCCTTGATCTGACATGAGTGCACGCCACCAAGCGTGGAAATGCCGCCGCCTTCGTGTAAAAAAGTATGGGATTGCTGCCCCATGATCAATTCATCGCCGCGGCCGCAATGAGCTAATATACTCGCCAGGTTGCCCATTGTTCCGGAAGGAACGAATAATCCGGCTTCCTTACCCAACCTGGCCGAGGCCATTTCCTGTAATTTGTTTATGGTTGGATCATCGCCGTAAACATCGTCTCCCACAGCGGCTTTGGCCATCGCTTCGCGCATGGCGAGGGTTGGTTTGGTAACAGTGTCAGATCGTAAGTCAATTATTTCCATTATTCTCTCCTGAGGATTTGCCATCTCATCTTACTTAAATTTAGCCATTATTTGATCATTATAAACACGGACAAGGTATTGCATACCTAAATTTCATATGCGACATCTGTAATATGAAACTGGCGGGAGATCATCGGGCCAGCTTGATTTCTTCCATCACTTCGGGATTTACAAGCGAACTGATATCTCCCGGTTCCTGACCCAAATACGCGGCACGGATCATGCGCCTCATGACCTTTGCATTTCTTGTCTTTGGCAGATCGCTTACAAATAAAATTTTCTTTGGCGCCATTGGTTTTCCCATTTCGTTGATGATCAATTGTTTCAACTCTGTACGTAATCGTTCAAAACGATTCTCTTTTTCACTTACGGGATCCGGATTTTTCTTTAGTACACAAAATACAACTAGCGCCATGCCTTTGAGTTCATCCGGGACGCCGATCGCAGCAGCCTCAACTACACCGGCGTGATGAACCAGGATCGACTCTATTTCCGCTGGTCCAAGCCGCTTCCCTGCAATTTTTATAGTGTCATCCGATCTTCCTAATATGTACCATAACCCATCCGAGTCTATGGCGGCAAAATCGCCGTGCAGCCATGTATTATCCCATCGTGACCAGTATGTTTCCAGAAAACGTTGTGGGTCTTTCCAGAACCCGTGTGTCATTCCGATCCAGGGTGCCTTGATTACCAGTTCACCAACACTATTTCTAATAGGTTTGCCATCTTCATTATAGACATCGGCCGCCATGCCGGGACAGGCTGCTGAGAAAGCGCACGATTTGAGTGGTAGAAGCGGGTTACCCATGACGATGCCGCCTGAAATTTCTGTTCCCCCAGAGTAGTTGATTATGGGCCTGGTTCCACCGCCCACGTTCTCAAAAAGCCAGGACCACGGATCCGGGTTCCAGGGTTCGCCGGTTGAAGCGAAGCATTTGATCGATGTAAGCTCGTGCTTCCGGAACATCCCATCACCATGCGGGATCAGAGAGCGGATCAGAGTGGGCGAAACGCCCAATTGGCTGACCTTATGTTTTTCAACAAGTGCCCACAAACGGTCTGGAGTGGGAAAATCAGGCGCACCATCGTATAACACCATTGTTGCCCCTAGCAGCAATGTGCCAAATACCAACCACGGACCCATCATCCAGCCCATATCAGTCATCCAGTAAAAGACATCCCCGTTATGCACATCTGTGCCAAAAGCCATATCCTGCGCTGCCTTGATGGGAAATCCACAGTGAGTGTGCACTGCGCCTTTTGGTTTGCCGGTTGTGCCTGAGGTGTATAACAACATCAATATATCTTCAGCGGATGTTATTTCAGTTTGAGCGACAGGTAATTGCGAGTTCACAAGTTCATGCCACCAATAATCGCGTCCCGGTTGCATAGTTATTTCCTGTTCGGTGCGGCGGGAAACGATCATTTTTTGAATCGAAGGCGCCATGGCGGCAGCCTCATCCGCAATCGGTTTCATTTCAACGGCTTTGCCTCGTCTGAAAGCTCCATCTGCAGTGAAAAGCGCTTTTGCCCCAGCGTCATTCAGACGGCCGGCGATCGCCCCGGCGCCGTACCCGCTGAATAACGGCAGGATGATCGCCCCGATTTTGGCAATTGCCAGCAAGGCAATCACAATTTCAGGGGTCATCGGCATGAACAGCGCGATCACGTCTCCTTTGCCAAAGTCCAATATTCGCAGGGCGTTGGCAGCCTTATTGACCTGGTGGTAAAGATCCAGGTAAGTGAGAGTACGGGTGGTGGCTTCCTCTCCCTCCCAAATCAAGGCAGGCTTATCCCCCATGGCGTTTTGATGACCGGCATGCTTGCCACTGTAATCGACTGAAATCCCCTGCGCCGCAACGTGTTTATCCAGTAAATTGTGGACAATATTCATTTTTCCGCCGATGCACCATTTTGGGAATTGGATGCCGGCTGTCAGATCAACGACCTGTGAATATGGTTCACTGAACTGGATATCGAGGTATTTCAGCAGCGCATCCGTGAACCAGGCCACATCGACTGTGGACCGATCCATCAGTTCACGATAGTTCTGAATGCCATGCTGCCTCATAAAGGCTGTAAGATGTGCTTTTTCCACGATTTCAGGGGTGGGTTTCCACACAATAGGTCCCCCAAATTCGAATGAATCGCTCATGATACACTCCTCTGGAATTGTCTATTCCATTACAACCAGATGGGAACTTGCCAGGAATATCCAATAAAACAACCCGGATACCAACAGCGTAATCACCAGAATACCTGTGTTGAACCAACCTGGCGAGAAGATAAAAAAGGGCAAACCACCAGCGATGATGGCAGTTCCAAGGGCAAAGGAAGCAGCCAGGGCAGGAGATTTCGGAAGAGCTCGGCCAACCGCCGCAATGGATAAAGGGGTCATGGACTGCAGTAGAAATGCACCAATGATCATTCCGGGCAGCCGTTGACCGGTCAGGCCAAGTAAAACCACTGCTCCTGGCATCGATACCAGCAACCAGCGTTTCCATCCTAGATGATCGGCGGCAAAGCCCCCAACCAATTTACCCAGACCGGCAGCCAGTGCCACCCACAGCGCAGCACTGGAATACCGCCCAATAGTCATTTGCGCACCCACCCAAACCGTGGATCGCAGGGTAATGGCCAATACCAGCAATACGATCACGATTTCCGGGATGGGAAGTGATGATCTTGCCATGGCTGAAGATTTAGGTGAATATTGCGGGAATAACCCGATGATGACTGCCATGCCCGCCAGCAGCACAGCTAACAATCCAACCAAACCAGACGAAAAATTAAGTGAACCCATGCCTCCCAGAGATAATCCAATTACCCCAAAGGCCGCAAACACACCGGGGGCAGAGGCTTTTCCAGGTGTAGTGGTGATGGCGATAGAACCACCTCCGGCATGCAGACAGGCCGATCCTATTCCGATCAGGAGAATCGCAAGAATCAGGTTTGACTGAATGATCAGGACGCCAATCATTGTGAGCAGTAGACCGGAGCATGCACCCAGTTTTGGTTGGTGGAGACGATCGAACAACAAGCCTGCAACCAGCTGGAGCCCAAAGGCAAGCAGGTTATAAAGCAAGATCAATGAGTTCATCCCAGGCGATTGTTGTTGGATGATCCAACCCACCAGCAATCCGGCTGAAGCGTCCGAAACACCGTGAGCCAACCCGAGAATTAGCGGCAGCCCCAGTATCATTTCAACAAACCATAGAACAGGTAAAGCGGCAAAATCACCAGCAGGTAAGAGGCTGCGTTTGCAGTCAATGCGGCGATCAAATTTTCGCGCGAACTGCCGCGTTTGAACAGCATCAGCACCCCGCCTTCAACCAGCACCGAAAGTACAAGGTCAATTAACAGCCCCCAATATCCCAACTGGAGCGTAAACCAAACAACCCCAGCGCCCAGGATGGTTGTGGCCAGGTTCATCACGAAAGCACCCATTAAAGAACGTTTATAACCAGCCCACCTCAGTTGCCAGAGAACCAGGCTTTCCATAATGATGATCACCAGGCTGACAAGGCACAAGATCAACAGGCTGGCGCCAGCGGCTGCCAACAGGCCAGGCCCGGCAACATCGAATGGGATCAATCCAAACGGGACAACCGATAACATGCTTTGCCACCTATCCTGATTCCATGAAGAGCTTAATTAAACAGTGTTGCTCAGAGTCTGATTTTAGGTTCGTATTTGTTCCAGAAAACGGCTTATTTTTGTAAGCAAGCCAGCACTTGTTTGGTAGCATCCGCCAGTTCGGTTTTTGTGATAGCGAGTACCGGCACGCCGGGAAGGGTAAAAACATCCCGCATTGTCCCTGCTTTCCACCGCCGGGGCAGGAAACCGACCGCATTCTTGTTATTGTTCAATGTATCTGACATCTGCTGTGCATTGGTTGCCAGGTGAGCCATGGATGTAATACTGGTAGATTGCATCACTTCGTTTATGAAGATTTGTTGAATATCAGCTTCAGAGTCATAAATCCATATCTGCACGCCGGCCTGTTCCGGATCGGCAAATAATGCCCGGGCCTGTTCGAGAGTGAGGTTTTGCACCGGGCTTTCACGATTGGTGATGATCATCAGATCATCCGTGCCAATCTGGTAGGAGCTGGGCGGAGTGGATGCCGGTTCACCAACCCTTAGAGTGATATCAGCCACGTTTGGATCATTAACATCCGCAATCACAAATGGCTGTCCCTGGGCGCATGTGTAGACATCCGATAACCATGGTTTGGCTGCTGCCGTGGCGAAAATGGTCAGGATGCGTGGAGCAGGACTGGGTGTGACAACCTGTGCACAGGCTGTTAAAGAGAGCAAGAAAATGATAAAGCTGCGCATCATTTTAATTATTAGGTAAGGATCTGAAAGGCCAGACAGATCGCACCGATTACTGCGCAATAAGCGGCAAAAACGTACAGGGAATTCTTATTTAAATATTCGAGCAGCCACTTGATGGCAAACCAGCCAACTATGGAGGCAGTGATAAATCCGACTGCAAGCGTGGGCAGGAAACTGCCCAGGTCTGCTATTTTGCGCAGATCAAGAATTTCATACGCACCCGCCGCCAGCATGACTGGGACCGACATCAGGAAGGCGAATCTTGCTGCTGAACTGCGCTCAAAGCCGCGGAACATGCCACCGCTGATGGTAGTGCCACTACGTGATGCACCTGGGAACACCGCGATTACCTGCATGACTCCAATAAACAGGGCATCAATCCAGTTCATAGAATCCAGTTTGCGCGAGCGTTTTCCAAAATATTCGGCCAGACTCAATAAGATCGCTGCAGCGAATAGGCGGATGGCGGCTTCGGTCAATGGTAACCCAAATAACTGCTCAACCTGTTTCTTCAACAGCACGCCTGCCAGCAGGGCGGGTATGGTTGCAAGGATAATATACAAACCCAATTTTGCATTATCGGGTAGGGTTTTAAAATTCCCCAGTCCACCCAGATTTTTAAGCGTATCCATACCGATTTCAATTAAATCCTTCCAGAAGAAAACGATCAAGGCGAGCAGTGTGCCAAGCTGGACCAAAACATTGAAAGCAAAGACAGCTTTATTACTAGTGTCCAGACCAAACAAATTCTGGGCGATCAACAAATGAGCAGTGGATGATACCGGGACGAACTCTGTCAAACCCTGCAAAATGCCGAACAGGAAAGCATGGAAAATGTTCATGAATTTGATGCATCCTTTAGTGTGAACTTTTTCGTGATAATATCATCATTTCAGTGTAACGGCACGCGCTGCATTTCCCTGCCAGGTCGCTAACCAGCCAGGCACTTTGCCCTCAAATGTCCCGTCTATGATCGCCGCTCGAATATCCTTGACAAGCTGGATCAATGCGTGAAGATTGTGGATTGAGATCAGAGTTCCGGCGAGTAATTCTTTGGCTACGATCAAATGCCGGAGATATGCACGTGTGAATGTGCGGCAGGTATAGCACCCGCAATTTTCATCGATGGGCAGATGATCGCGTTTGAAGGTTGCGTTCATCAAGTTCAACCGACCGACCGATGAGAAAGCCGCGTTATGCCGTGCCAGCCTGGTGGGAAGCACGCAGTCGAAAATATCCACGCCACGCGCGATCCCGTTGATCAGATCCTCCGGTGTACCGACCCCCATCAAGTAGCGTGGTTTATGCTCTGGTAGCAATGGGGTGACTACATCCAAGATGGAATGCATTTCATCCTTTGTCTCACCTACAGATAGGCCGCCAATCGCAATTCCGGGAAATGGAAGCCTGGAGATGAATTCTGCCGAAGTCGCCCTCAAGTCTGGATTGACGCCACCCTGCACGATGCCGAACAAAGCCTGTTCCATTCGCGCATGGGCGTTCAGAGACCGTTCAGCCCATCGATGAGTGCGCTCCATCGCCAGTTTGCTGTAGGCGTGGTCATTTGGGTCCGAACATTCATCAAATGCCATGATGATATCCGCACCCAGGTTTTCCTGTATGGCGATGGATTTCTCCGGGGTGAAACGATGTGTTGATCCATCGATATGGCTCTTGAAGGTTACTCCATCATCATCAATCTTGCGTGTCTGGGCCAGTGAAAAGACTTGGAATCCGCCCGAATCAGTCAGCATGGGGTTTGGCCACTGCATAAAATGGTGCAGACCCCCCATTTCAGCCACAAGTTCGTCACCTGGTCGAAGGTAAAGATGGTAAGTATTCGACAGCACAAGAGATGCGCCCAATTCCTTTAATTGGTCAGGTGTAAGAGTTTTTACAGTAGCCTGAGTGCCGACCGGGGCAAATACGGGGGTTTGCAGGTCACCATGCGGTGTGTGGAATACGCCTGCGCGGGCGTGTCCATCCCTGGCGATGATATCGTATTCAAACATGGCGGGAATTATAAGGGAGAAAAGGGTTCAAAGGATAAAGAAGATGAAATCAACGCAGTTTTTATCCCAACAAAACTCTCCATAATTGGATTATTCCAAATCCGGTCAGGGCAAGAACGGAAATTCCAAGAAATGCCCGGCTGATTTTGTTACCCAGGTCGCGTGTGGTACTGAACAATACCATCATGCCCATCAACGCGGTGATAATGACAATATAGAAAGCGGCCAGGAATCCGAAACCGTAAATGGGGTTCTCGCGCCATCCTGCCAACAGGATGGGTCCCGTAACCAGGCTCCAGTAAATATATGGCATGGGGTTGATGGCGTTCATTAGGGCTGCCTTTAATAGGCTTTGACGGTCTACCGGCGTATCCTGGCTTTCGAGTGTTGTAAACCTTGCCCATTTTTTATACGCTTCATAAGCCAGGTACAGGATGAATATCCCACTCGTCAGGAATAGACATCGCTTTAACCAGTCTGGTATTTGAGCCAGCACCAGTATTGCCAGTGCTATGATGGGACCATCACTGATCAGTGGCGCAAAAGCTGCTTTCCATGTTTTGCGAAAGCCGTGGGCTAACGTTTGGGAGAGAAGATAGGCCAGGAATGGGCCGGGCTGAACAGCTGCGCTAAATCCCAAAGTAATACCCTGAAGAATGAAAAATCCCATTCTGCGATTTTATCAGAAGCAGAGCTTGTCTTTCGGGTAGAATATCCTTACACTAATTTAATCAATTTACTGCGAGTTGTTCATGACCAAAAAACTGATAGTTGTTGCCGGCAATATCGGTGTGGGAAAAACCTCACTTACCGAACGTATTGGTGGGAGAATGGGTTGGCTAACCGGGTTCGAATCCGTATCGGACAACCCATACCTGCCCGATTTTTATACGGATATGCGGAAATGGTCATTCCATCTCCAGGTTTATTTCCTTGGCCATCGCGCCAAACAATACCTGGATGTTGCCGACCAACCACGGACTGCCATCCTCGATCGATCCATCTACGAGGATGCTTATATCTTTGCTCGGGCATTGCACCATATGGATAACCTGTCGGAGCGCGATTATCTGGCTTACCGCCGCCTGTTCGAACTGGTGGTCAACAGTTTGCCAGCCCCACACCTGCTCATTTACCTGAAAGCCCCGGTCGAAGTGCTGATGGAGCGGATTCAGAGAAGGGCGCGTGGGATCGAGACTGGTATTACCATCGAGTACCTCACGCTGCTGGACAGTTTTTATGATGATTGGCTCAAATCATTTGATCTGTGCCCGGTGCTTACCATCCGTACTGATAACCTGGATTATGTAAACAAGCCAACTGCGCTTGAGACCGTCACCCAGCGAATCACTGACAAATTGGCCGGCAAGGAAGTAATGGAGTTTTAATAATTGCTCAGGATGGCGTCCATCAGCTTGATCTGCCGGCAGGAGGATGTGGAATGATCAAATTTGAACCGATGACAGACCAGGATTTTGCCGCTTTCCTACGCAAGACCATTCCCGAATATGCCTATGACCAGATGCGTGCTGGTAATTGGACAGCCAACGAAGCTGCCGGCCGGGCCAGGGCGGAATTTGAACAGATGCTGCCAAATGGTCCCCAGACACCGAATGCTTACTTGCGCAACATCCTCGACGAGCAAAGGCACCGGATTGGGATGATGTGGTATTTTGTCGATCCCAACCGTTCCCGCAAAACTGCTTTTTTGATCGACTTTTTTATTCTCCCCGAAGGCCGGCATAAGGGTTACGAAACGCAGGCATTTTCACTTTTTGAAAACGAAGCGCGTGAACTTGGTGTTGAGCGGGTGGAATTGCAAATATTCACTCATAAGAACGAGGACGTTCTTCTCTATCGCGAGAACGGTTTTATTGAAACCAGCATATTTTTTGCCAAGGATCTTATACATCAGGAAATGAAATGATCCAATTAATCCGTATGAACGAAATTGAATACCTGGCTTACCTGGAAAAAGCGGTCTCGGAATATGCTGCTGAAAAGATCCAGGCTGGCAATTGGACGGAAGCGGAAGCACTGGAGCGTTCGCGCAAAGATTTTGAGAGATTGTTACCACAAGGTCATCACACTCCATCTAATTTTGTAAATAAGCTGGTGAGCGATAATGGTGAAACCGTAGGTTATTTGTGGTATTGCATTCTTGACAATGCAGTCACGAAAGGTTTTATCTATGATTTTGAGATTTACCCCCAATACAGGCGCCGTGGCTATGCCAGCCAGGCCTTAGCTGCATTGGAAAATGAGGCAAAAGAAATCGGTGTGAAAAAACTCGAACTGCATGTTTTTGGGTTCAACATTGCTGCGCGTGAATTATATAAAAAGAGCGGTTTTATTGAAACAAATGTAAATATGGCAAAGGAAATTTAATATCGGTGCCAGTTCCTGTTTAAGAGGTTGAGCATGTCAACATCTACAATTTCCCCGGATACATCGCCTGTGATACATGAAGAGCAGATTGCGCTTTTACGCCAAGTGCCGCTTTTTGTCGAATTACCGCGCGGTGAATTGAAATACCTGGCTTATACACTTAATCGCTTATCGCTCGAGCCAAAAAAGGTCATATTTCGTGAGGATGAAGTAGGCGAGAGTTTTTATATCGTCATCAGTGGCAGCGTGGATGTCATTATGGGTATGGATACAGCCGACGAAAAATTACTTGCCACCCTCGGGCCAGGGGAATATACCGGCGAGATGAGCCTGGTAATACCCGGTGGCAAGCGTTCGGCCAGCATCCGCACCCAATCAAGTTCACAATTATGGGTCATGACCCGTGAAGACTTTGACGAACTGCTCCATCGACAGCCGCATGTTGCTTATGCAATGGTCAAGGTAATGAGCAGCCGCCTGCGCAATTCAGACAACAAGGCTTTCAACGATTTGCGTGAGAAAAACCACCAATTGCAAACAGCTTATGACGAGTTAAAGGCAGCCCAGGAACAGATCATCGAAAAAGAAAAGTTGGAGAAAGAGCTCCAACTTGCGGCAGAGATCCAGATGTCGCTTCTGCCGCGCACACTACCTGTGTTGAAGAATGTGGACTTCGGGGGTCATATGGATCCTGCCCGCAGCGTAGGTGGAGATCTATACGATGTTTTTAGGCTGGACGATGATCGCACAGGCGTGCTTATCGGGGATGTAGCCGATAAGGGTGTGCCTTCAGCCATATTTATGGCTCGCACTCATGCTTTGCTTACCGCGGAAAGCCTGCGGGGCGGCACCCCTGGTGATGTATTACGCAGCGTTAATGCTTACCTGACTCGCCTTGAAGAGGGGGATCTGTTCGTGACGGTTACATACGGAATTTATGATCAAACCAGCGGTATTTTTCATTATGCCCGCGCAGGTCATGAATTACCCGTTCTAGTTACAGTCCAGGGTGATGTGACGGACCTGCCGAAAAAAGATAGCCTTCCGATCGGAATGTTCCCGAAAATACCGGTGGATGAACAATCGGTCGTGATTCCGCCAGGGGGCACATTGCTTCTTTTTACAGATGGAATGTGCGATTGCAGAAACCCGCATGGTGAGGAGTTTGGCCGGCAGCGGATACTATCCGGTCTCTCTGCCATGCGCGGGCTTTCCGCCCAGGACACTTGCGACGGCCTCGTAAAGTCCCTGCTTGAATTCCGACAGGAAGCCCCACAGGATGATGATGTCACCCTGGTAACAGTTCACCGGGCGTGAATGTATAATTTCGATAAAAAACAATGATGCCGCTAGCGGCATCATTGTTTTTTATCGCTGAATCTAAAGTCTATTCACAGAAATATAACAAATAGCGCTGACCTTAGTATTTAAGATAACGGGTTTTACAGCAAGTCTTCCATGAGTTTCATTGGCACAACTGCAGCGCCGACAATTCCGGGTCCTGTGTGAACACCGAGCACAGGTGAAATTCGGCTAACTTCGATTTTCACTACATTCAAACGTTCTTCTGCCATTTCGGAAAGCATCTCCGCACCGTGTTGGAAACGCCCGTGCAGAATATTTACCCATACAGGTGTTTTGCTGTATATCTGCAGCAAGTTGTCGGTTAATGCTTCCAGGGCAGCCGGGATGGTACGCGCCTTGGAAACAGTGTTGTATTTTCCATCCTCATGAGAGACATTGATGATAGGTTTGAGTTTTAGAAGGGAGCCCATCAACGCCTGTACGCGACCGATGCGCCCACCGCGCGCCAGGTATTCAAGAGTCTCGAGTGTATAAATAACTTCGGTGTTGGCGCGGATTTCGGTCAGGCGCTCCTGGATTTTCTCCATCGTCCAGCCGGCTTTATCAGCCAATGCGGCAGCTATCACCTGGAAACGCTCACCGCCTGAAAGTGTCATCGTGTCCCAGAAACTTACTTCAGCCACTTCTTTTACCTGTTCGCCGCCCACCTTTGCTGAGTTTATCGTGCCGCTCAACCCGGAAGAAATGTGGATGGAGAATATGGTTTTACTGGTTTCGGCCAGTTGGCGATACAATCCCTCGAACATTCCGCTGGATGGTTGAGCGGTAGTGGGGATTGCAGGGCGCATGGCTTCCAAACGGTTATAGAAATCATCAGCGCTGATATCAAGCGCACTTACCTCTCCTTCAGGGAACTGGATGTAAAGGGGCGCCTGGGTGACGCCCAGTTCATCCAGTTCTTCAGCCTTCATATCTGCAGCACAATCGGTGACGATCTTCATACTTTCTCTCTTTCTGATGTGTTCGTCTTTATTCTCGAGCTCGGTTTGGCTTGCAATTATTTCGTTACAAAAAAAAACAGGGCACAACGGAAACATGGATGGGATGTCCGATCCGAAAACCTACCCAATCCTGTAGCCAGCGCATCCTGTTTGAATATCGCCAGGGTCTTAATTTATTCCCGGTGATGACAATCCATATTTATTATACCGAGTATTTCTTGAATGGAACCATCCATTACGGATTCTGATCGTATACAAAGCCCGTATTTGCTTCAATCAAGCGCCTGCATTTCTTGATTTGTTCATAATACTCATCCATCTCAATGAAGTTGAGGGTGACTGCCTCCCACATAAACACCCAACCTCCTATTAAAACTGCCTCACGCAGTAAATTCCAGAAAAACCCCGTTCCATACCAATTTTCTGAGAAAATAAAAGCTGCAAGGCAGGTCAGGGATACCAGAACATACTTTAATGCCAGGCTGCGTTTGCGTCTGATCTGATTCTGCGTGACGAATTTCTCGTGCTGGTAGTATGTTCGCAGGCTCTGCAAACATTCCTGTTCGCGCTCATGATCTGGTGTTTCTTTTTTTACTTGAAGTACTATTTCAATCCGGTATTTATTTAGGATTTCATCCGAGCACTGGTTCAAATAATCAACCAGTCCAGGTGATAGATCACGCGCGGGTGCGGGAGACGGATCCAACGGATTAAAAAAATCATCGAAGTGATCCACTCTCGCAGGAATTGTAAAGGTGTGTGTTTGCGGGTTAAAAGAATAAATTTCACGCAGAGAATCCAGATCATTCATCGCTCAACAACCTCCGGTATAATCTTTTCCCATGGAACCAATCATCCGTCCTTACCAACCTGCTGATTTTGATGCAATAAATATATTATGGCGTGTCTCGCGTGAAATTTCATTGCCCGATTTTCAATTTCGCAAGGGACATTTTTTCCACGAAGACCTGGCCTATTTTCGGGATCATGTGCTGCCTCAGAACCAGGTGTGGGTCATTACTGTGGAAGAAAACCGCCCGTCGGCATTCATGGCCATCAGGGATGATTTTATCGATCATTTATATGTTAATCCAGATCATTGGCACAAAGGATATGGTCAGTTACTACTTGCACATGCCAGAAAGATTTCACCACGTCGTTTGTGGTTGTACACTTTACAGATCAATCTTCGAGCACGCTCATTTTATGAAAAAAACGGCTTCACCCCGGTGGAATTTGGTATGAGTCCTGCGCCAGAAAATGAGCCGGATGTCAAGTATGAGTGGCTGGCACAATAATAGCCAGTTTGCAACCATAAAATGTCGATTTACTATTCCCGTCAAACGCTTTAGAATCAAAATATGTCAAACTCAATCCCTCTTCGCCCAACCCATGCTGTAATCAACTTAAGCCAACTCCGCCGTAATGTTGAATCCATTCGTGCCAGGGTTTTTCCGGCAAAAGTGCTTGTAATGTTAAAGGCCAACGCCTATGGTCATGGCATTGATGGCGTTGCTCCATTCATTGAGCAATACGTGGATGCAATCGGTGTAGCGGTTCTGGATGAAGGTATCCATCTACGCCAGATTGGCATAAAAAAGCCCATCCTGGTGGCAGGCGGCAGTCTGCCTGAACAGGTTCCATATTATATTGAACACGATCTGACCCTGACAGTTTCAAGTACGGAAGTGCTCGAGGCTGCAGAATCAACTTCGCAATCATCAGGCAAACGTTTAAAAGTCCACATAAAGATCGATACTGGCATGGAAAGGTCCGGTGTTCGTTGGTACGAAGCCGAACCTTTTTTGGAGCAGACCTTACGCTGTCGGCATATCGATATCGAGGGTATATATACTCATTTTGCCAACTCAGAAACGCTCGAGACCCCGGATATGGAGCGCAAGATCGGTTTTTCGTACGCCAGTATACAACTGAAGCGCTTTAATGACGTACTGGGTTTCTATGAGAAATATGGACAGCCTGCTCCGCGAATAAGACATGCTGCCAATTCCGCCGCCATCTTGAACCTGCCGGAAAGCTTCTTCGATATGGTTCGCCCAGGAGTAATGTTCTACGGCGTTTATCCTGACGAAGAAGTGTTGCGCACTGTTGAAATTACTCCGGCTTTGACCTGGAAGTCACAGGTCGTTTATAGCAAACTCACTTTGCCGGGTAATCCAGTCAGCTACGGCTCGCTTTGGGTTTCGGACCACCCGGTCCGAACGGTTACAATTCCAGTCGGTTACGCTGATGGTTATGCCAGACGGATGAGCAACCAGTCTGCAGTCATTGTGAATGGAAAAAAATATCGGCAGGTTGGTCGTATATGCATGGATCAGTGTATGGTCAACCTTGAGGCGGATCATGCCACCCTCGGCGATGAAGTAATATTGCTCGGAACTAGTACAGCCACGGGTGAGAGCGTGAGTGCTGAGGATCTTGCTTTCTGGGCTGGAACCAACAGTTACGAAGTGATGACCAATATAAGTGCGCGAGTTCCACGGATTTTTATACAGGATGGGGAATAACGGGTAGAAGCCGGATATTATTCATTCTTGATATGGACTTCATCGATGGTGCTGGTACAATACCCGCATCATGCGATTTTTGGAGGCAATTTGAAGCATATAAAGACCTGGGCGGGTTTGTTCCTGCTGGCGAGTATTGTCATTGGCATGGATCAGTGGACAAAAGCCGTTGTCCGGGCAAATTTAACTCCTGGATCCACCTGGTTGCCCAGTGGGTTGAATTGGCTGGCGCCATATGTGCGTATCCTGTACATTAATAACTCCGGGGCTGCATTTGGTTCCTTCCAGGATAAAGGCTGGTTGTTTGCCATCGTTGCGGTTCTAATTTCTGCCCTGATCGTTTACTATTATCCCCAGATCCCGCGCGAAGATTGGTTGATCCGGCTTGCGTTGAGCCTTGAGTTGGGTGGTGCGCTCGGCAATGCCATCGACCGTGTTTTGTTCGGCAAAGTGACAGATTTTATATCTGTCGGCAGTTTTTGGGTATTCAATGTTGCTGATATGAGTGTTAATCTGTGTGTGGTTGTGCTTTTGCTCGGTTTATGGTTGAAGACGCGGCGCCAAAAAGATCAGTCCATGCCGGAGCCGCAATTGCAGGAGGAAGGTTGAAATCTGTGCGTAAATATTTAATTTTATTCATCACATCCGGCTGCGTCATTGGCCTCGATCAATTAGCCAAGTCCTACGTGCGCACGCTGGCGATTGGGGATATCTGGATGCCGCCCGGACTGGGCTGGCTCACGCCATATGCCCGTATTATTCACTGGTATAACACTGGCGCAGCGTTCGGCTCATTTCAGGGTTTTGGATGGGTCTTCACCATCCTGGCATTTATCGTAGCTGGTTTAATCATCTATTATTATCCGAAGGTAGACGATCGTGATTGGTGGCTCAAGCTGGCAATGGGGTTGCAATTGGGCGGAGCGATGGGCAATGTCGTCGACCGGTTAACAAATAACGGCCAGGTCACGGATTTTATTTCTGTTGGTAATTTTGCGGTTTTTAACCTGGCCGATGCGAGCATATCAGTTGGGGTGGTGATCCTGCTGGTTGGGGCATGGTTCAAAGAAAAAAGTGAACGTGTAATGAAGGAACCTGAAGACGGACCGGATGAGCGATTACGGCCTGGTGATCGAGTGGATGTGGAAATTTTCCCCGGCAAGGAAGAAACCAAAAGTGAGTGACAGGGTTGAAGTTTTCCAATTTGAGGCTAGCGAAGAGCGATTGGATAAATTTCTCGTTACCTGCATGCCCGAATTTTCGCGGGCCCGTCTGCAGGGTCTGATCACGGATGGTTTTATCGACGTGAATGGTCGCACTGCAAAAAAAGGTGGCCAGATGCTGGGTGGCGGAGAAAGGGTAACCGTGCGTATCCCTCCCACCCACTCGATTGGTCTGCTGGCCGAGAATATCCCGCTGGATGTTGTTTTCGAGAATGACGAATTAATTGTGGTTAATAAACCAGCCGGCATGGTGGTTCACCCCGCTGCGGGACATGATAGTGGTACGCTGGTCAATGCGGTGCTCGGATATGAGCCGGAGATTGAAGGCATAGGTGGTGAAGAACGTCCAGGTATCGTTCACAGGTTGGATAAAGATACTTCAGGTTTGATTGTTATTGCCAAGAATGAACGGGCACACAGATGGTTGCAGGATCAGTTTCGATTTCGGAAAGTGGAGAAAACATACCTGGCACTGGTGGATGGAAAGCCTCCCACCCCCATTGGGCGTGTTGAGGCGCCCATCGGTCGCGATCCCAACCAGCGCAAGAAAATGGCAATTACCACTCTTGCCAAGGGCCGCGAGGCGGTCAGCGAGTATAAAACGCTTGAAAGCTTCGCCAGGCATACGTTGCTGGAGTTCCATCCCCATACAGGGAGGACCCATCAGATCAGATTGCACTGCGCATTTTTAGGCTGCCCGATTGTCGCGGATGGGATTTATGGTCACAAGAAAGCCAGTCTTGACTTGAAAAGGCACTTTTTGCATGCTTACCGGATGAAAATCATCCTGCCCGGTGAATCCTGGCCTAGGGAATTTGAAGCCCCCTTCCCGCATGATCTGGCGCGCGTACTTGAGAAGTTAAGAGATCAGGTAAGGGGTTGATATAAAAAAACGAGTGGAAAGTTCCGCTCGTTTTTTTGATCCTAAAGATCCGGTTTCTTCTTGTGCCAGTCTGTAGCCTGTTCATATGCCAGACCGGCTCGCAGGATTTTTGATTCATTCCATGAGCTGCTGATGATCTGCAGCCCAATCGGCATGCCAGTTGAAGCAAACCCATCCGGCAGGGTTAATGCCGGTAATCCAGTCAGATTGAAAGGCGCAGTAAAACGCGTCAGGCGACGAGCTTGTTCCAGCGCATCGCTGCCATTGATAAACGGCGCAATGATCGGAGTGGTAGGAGTCAGGAGCACATCATATTTCTGGAAGAACATATCCATCCGCCGTTTTACTTCGGTCTGGGTGCGGCGTGCAAGCGAATATTCTGTGGATGTGAACGCCGCACCGGTATGCAGGCGCTGGCGAACATCCTCACCAAACCCAAGGGGATGTTCGTTCAATCTTTCGCGGTGGAACGCCGCTCCATCCGCCTGGGTCATCAGGCTGTTCGCCAGGGCGGCCTCCCGCAGGAAGTTCAATTCAACAGGTGCAATGTGTGCGCCGAGTGCTTCAAACACCTGTGTTGCCGCCCGCAGCGCATCAAGTACTTCAGCGTCGGCATTCCAGGCATAATCGCCGATTAAAACTGCCACGCGCCAACCGCTGATACCGCCGGAGATGCCGGTAAGATAATCTTCCACGGGAATGTTCGATGAAGAAGGGTCAAGCTCATCGTACCCAGCCAACACTTGCAGGATAATGGCTGCGTCCCTGACGGTTTTTGTCAACGGACCGGCGTGATCCAAATTCCATGAAAGTGGGAAAATCCCACGCAGCGAGATGCGCCCATAGGTTGGTTTTAGTCCCACCACGCCGCACAGACTGGCAGGAATGCGGATACTGCCGCCTGTATCGGTGCCCATTGCTGCCAGGCACATCCCTGACGCCACCGCGGCGGCGCTTCCGCTGGATGAACCTCCGCAAATGCGTTTTAGATCCCATGGATTATAAACAGTTCCGTAGCGCTGGTTGACACCCGTCACACCCAGGGCGATCTCATGCGTGTTGGTTTTACCGGGTATCGTTGCGCCGGCAGTCTTGAGCTTTTCGACCACCACGGCATCTTTTTTTGGGATGTAATCATTGAAGAAGGACGTCCCTGCGGTTGTAAGTATTCCAGCCGTCTGGTAAAGATCCTTTACCGCGATTGGAATTCCAGCCAGGCTGCTGGCTTGTGCCTGATCCCCTGGCGAAGCAATTTCAGTACTTTCTGGGATGACGGTGATAAATGCATTGGTAAGCGGGTTGAGCCGTTTGATGGCTTGGTGACAGGCTGCATTCAATTCAGTTGCGCTTAAGGTTCCGTTTTGAAGCTGCTCAAGCGCAGCGGAAATTGTCAGTGATTGAAAGTCCATAAGGTCAATTTTACTGCTCATTGTAAAAATTTTTTATTGGAAAACCAACCAATATGAAAGCATCTTATGTGAAGATAACTATGTCTTTTCGATCGGGCAGACCGTAACTCGATACAGGCTGATCGTGCGAAGCAACCTTTACGGTGTAAATCGTACAATTCCGACTTCGATCAATACGCGAATATCATCAAGGGTCTTTTCCGGGGGATTATTTGCGAGTCTAATGGCCTGCCCCAAGGTTCTCCGACCGTCCAAAAAATTTAAGACCTCAAGAGTATCGGCCCCCACTTCGGTTGAAATTTCAGCCCCGGCAGACAGGCAAAGCATCCTCCCGCTCGGTAATTGCGTCACGCTGGCGTTTGACAACAATGAAACCAGCCTGGCGTTCTCTAGTCCGATTGTGTTTTCAATTGAATTCAGATCATCCTGGGCTTGAAAGAGATCGAAAATTTGCCCTCCTGCCGGGCTGGTTAGTGACTTCTTGACTGTGGCACTGCAAGCCCAGTTTTG
>Ga0172368_10003755_pt1 | contig 18101 bp, 6 predicted proteins | sample Lak11m_FD_114540 | JGI IMG/M metagenome (GOLD analysis project Ga0172368, IMG submission 114540) | Freshwater microbial communities from Kabuno Bay, South-Kivu, Congo - kab_022012_11m | ecosystem: Environmental > Aquatic > Freshwater > Lake | place: Democratic Republic of the Congo: South-Kivu...
CGGCGGTCAGGCCGGAGGGGCCGGCGGCGGCTCGGGCGGCGGGGGCGGCGGCGCGGCGGGCGGCGGCGGGGGCGGTGCGGGCGGGTCCGGCGGCGGCGCCGCGGCGAGCGGCGGCCCGGGCGGCCTGAGCCTGACGCAGATCAAGTCCACCTTCACGGTGCGCTTCTGGCAGGACCTGTCCAGCGAGCTGGAGTCGCTGGTGTTCGACGGCGCCGAGGCGGACGACCTGGTGCGCGCCGACCGCGGCGACGCGGGCATCAGCATCTACGAGAAGGCGAAGTCGAAAAAGGACGAGAAGAAGGAGGAGAACGGGCAGGGCGGGCCGGGTCCGGCCCCGGCCGTCACGGCGGCCCAGCTCGCGGCCCAGCAGCAGGCAGCCCAGGCGGCCGCGCGCCGGGCGCGCAAGCACGTCGGCCGCTCGCTCACCGTCAACTCGATGAGCGGCACCATCGTCGTGCGCGCCAAGCCGCGCGTGCTCGACGCCATCGGCCGCTACCTCTCCGCGGTGGAGGACACCGTCCAGCGCCAGGTCATCGTCGACATCCGCATCCTGGAAGTGGCCCTCTCGGACAAGCTGCGCGTGGGGGTCGAGGGCAAGAACATCCCCTTCCTGCCGTCGGACGTCCTGGGCGGCATGGGACTGACCGGGGGCGTGACGACGCAGCAGGGGGTTCCGGACGGGACCAAATCGGTGGGCGAGAACATCGCCGACCAGACGCTTCTGGCCACGCCCGGGGCCTCGAACCTGAAGGCCAACGGCATGGGCTCGCTGTGGCCCGCCGTGCCGTCCTTCACGCTGCACCTCGGGTCCGCGGAAAGCCCCGGCTGGAACACCGTGGTGCAGCTCCTGTCGACGCTGGGCGACGTGCGCACGGTGGCGGCCCCCCGCGTGAGCGCGCTGCACAACCAGAAAGCCGTCGTGAAAGTCGTGCGCGACCGCGTCTTCTACCTGCTGCAGGCGGGCACCACGAGCCAGGGCGTGGCGGGCCAGGCCACCACCGGCCCCCAGTACAACGCCGTGGTGGTACCCGAGGGCATCGTCGTGGACGTGACGCCGCTCATCGGTGACGACGGCACGGTGACGCTGGAGGTACACCCGAGCTACTCGGTCATCTTCAACGAGAAGGCGGCGCCCGGCGGGGCCGGCAGCCAGCCCGAAGTGGATCGGCGGGAGCTGCAGACCACGGTTCGCGTGAAGGGCGAGCAGACCGTGATGCTGGGCGGACTGGTCACCGAGCGCACGGATCGGCGCGAGACGGGCATCCCGCTCCTGAAGGACATCCCGTACCTGGGCGGGCTGTTCCGGCGCACCGAGGAGCAGACGGAAAAGGCCGAGTTGATCATCCTGCTGACGCCGCGCGTGCAGGGGCCCGTCGCGCTCAAGGAGTACATGGAGTCGCTGGTGCAGGCCGACGGCGGGAAGCATCCGGTCGTGCCCGAGCCCGCGCCGGCAGCCCCCGCGCCTGCTCCCGCTCCCGCGCCGGACGCGGCCCCGGCCGCGCCGGCGGAGCCTCCGCCCGCCGGCGGCGCGCCCTCGGGAGGCTAGCGATGAGCTCCCGGCTTCCGGCTTTCGACGTTCGGCTTCCGGAAGAGCCCGGATGCCGGCCGTCAGGCGTTTTTCCGAAAGCCGGAAGCCGAAAGCCGAAAGCCGGCGGTTTCACTCTCATCGAGGTGATGGTCGTCGTCACCATCATGGCGGTGATGGCCGGGGTGCTGCTGCCGCTGATGGTCGGGCCCTCGATCGCGTCGCGCCGCTCCGAGACGGGGCGCAAGATGGCCGCCATCGAGGAGGCGATTCTGGGCCGGCCCGAACTGGGCGATCCGGGGTTCCTCGCCACGATGGGGCGGCTGCCGGACAACCTCGGCGTGGACGGGATGACGGACCTCGTCGTGAAGTGCACCGGGTGCGACGGGAACCGCTTCGAGCAGGTCAACGGCCACCTCACGGCGGTGGTGCACGGGTGGAACGGGCCGTACCTGCGCCTGGGAAGCCGCAACCCGCTCCAGGACGTGTGGGGCTCGCCCCTGGTGGTGGACAAGGACGTCCTGGACGGGCAGCAGGTCTGGCGGCTGCACAGCTACGGGCCCGACAGGAATAGATTCGTCGGTTCGTACGGGCAGGACGACGACGACATCGTGTTCCCGTCCTCGACGACGTGGTGGAACTGGGCCGGCCAGATTGCGGTCGCGGTTCTGAATTCCACGGACTCGGCCTTCCGGCCGGTGCCGGGCACGGCCCTCCAGTCGGTGACGCTGTTCTACCAGTCCGGCGAGAAAGGCACCGCCGCGGAGGTGAAAGGGCTGCGGGCGATGGGAGTCGGGGCCCCCGAGTACCAGTGCGCCACCTGCGTGTGGGTGGAGGACCAGGGACAGGCCATCTTCAACACCGCCGGCCAGATTCCCTTCGGGACCCACGTGGTCGAGGTGAAGCTCGCCGACGGCACCCCGTTCTACCGGGAAGTGGTCCTGGCCCGGCCCAGCTCCAAGGCGACCGTGAGCGTGCCGCTGGGACCGTCGGTGCCGACCGTCTGGCTCAGCACGGACGGCACGCCGTCCACCGTTTCGGCCGTCGAGGCGGCGCTCGCCACCGTGGGGCCGTTGGAGCCCAACACGCGCTCCGTGCTCATCGCGACGGCCACGGGACAGGTCGTGGGCTCCGGTGCGAATCCGCAGTGCCGCGTGGTGATCCAGTTTTCGGACGAGTGGGGTGCCGCGGCGCCGAACCCGGCCGTCGTGGGGGCGTTCGGGATCCTGCCCGAGCCGGCGGCGAGCCCGGCCACCGTGGCGGCAGGTGCCGTTGCCCAGGGGTTCTCGACCACGCGCTCGTACTCGGTCGGGCCGTTCGTGAATCCGACCCGGGTGTACGTGAAGCTGTTCGTCTCGCTGTACTCGGGCGGCGGCGGGCCCAGTTGCACGGTGCCGGTCAGCGGCGCGGCGCTGTCGGTCGCGGTCCTGCCTCAATGAAGGTGCGCGGCTTCACCGTCTTCGAGGTCATGCTCGTCGTCGGGATCGTCGCGATCCTGGGCAGCACGGGTCTGATCTTCGCCGGGCGGGAGATCGGAAACGCCCGGGTGGACCGCGCCCGCGGCGACTCGCTCGCGCTGGAGCAGGGCATCTGGGGCATGGGCGGCAACGGGTACCTGGGCGACATGGGTGCTCTGCCGGACGCGCCCGGGCGCCTCATCTCTCCGGCCGTGGGTCCCGGCGGCGCCCCGCGCAGCCGCAACTTCCGCGGCGAGTCCTACGGCTGGAGCGGTCCCTACGTCGGCTACAACGCCGAGTCGGTGGCAAGGGACCCGTGGTATCGGCCCTGGGTCTACAACCCGGCCTCGGGACAGGTGCGCAGCTACGGCACCGACGGCGTGCTCAGGACCACCGTCTTCGACCCGCCCGACGACCTCGAGCCGCCCGAGGGCGTTCCCTCGTCGCCGACCGGCACGCTCGCGGTCAGCGTCGTCGACCCGTGGGGCATCCGGATGCAGCGCGACTGGGTGCGCGTCTGGGTGATGAAACGCGTGAACGGCGAGGCCCAGTGGGAGACGCCCCTCGCCGGAGCCGCGACGGACGAGCTCTTCCGCGTCGAGGGGCTCGTCCAGGGCCGCTATCCGGTCCGGGTCGCGGGGATGGAACAGGCGGATTCGCCCGTCGAGCCCCGCTGCACGGGCGTCGACCAGTGCCGCCGGGCGCGTCTCGCCGGATACGCCGTCGCCTGGGTGGGCGGCGGGGCGCTGAGCTCCGTCGAGGTGCGGCTGGCGTGGCCGGACTGGCCCGCGAACTGACGGGCGGCTCTATCGGCGAGCGTCAAGCGAGTCCAACGGCGGGAGGGTCGGGGAGGGGGCCGCTTTTCGGGACGGGAGTGCCGGGGCAGGTGGGGCGGGAGAAGCGGGCGCAAGTTCGATGCTTTGGCCAGTCGCTCACCCCGAGGGGAGCGGAGCGCGCAGCTCTATCGCGCGCGGAGCGGACACGAGGGGTGCCGGCGGGCCCTCGTGTCCGCGCGGGCCGAGCGGTCACCGGCCCGCGGGAAAGCAGATGAAACTTGCGCCCGGGGATCTCCAAGGCCGCTGCGTACCCGCCGCTGGCACCGCCGGCCCGCTCGTCGCCCGGCTACCCCGCCGGCTTCAGCTTCACGCGCGCCTCGACCGGCCCCCGGTAGTCGGCGGCGTCGCGCCGCAGGCCGGCTTCCGGGTCGTCCTCGTGCTCGACGTAGCGGCGCAGCACCGGCACGGGGCACGACAGCCGGCCCTGCTCGTCGCTCACGAGGATGTAGGCCAGCTCCAGCTTGTCCACGGCCGCCGCGAACACGTCGCTGGGCGGGTGCAGGCCCGCCGCGCCGATGCGGTCGCGCAGTTCGCCGCGCGTGGGCGCCGCGCCCGGCAGCGAGGCGCGCACCAGCGCCCGGCCCAGCGGCTCGCGCCGCCACGACTTCAGCTCGTCGCCCAGCACCGGATTGCGGTGCAGCGCCGTCTCCACGTGCGCCGGCGTCACGACGCGCTCGGAGGGGCCCATGCCGTCCACGATGCTGCGGCACACCGCGATGACCAGGTGCGCCCGGCACCCGGTCTCGTCCAGCACCAGGTCCGCCAGCGCCGCGTCCGCCCACGCGATGCCCAGCGAGGTCATCGGCCGCGTCGCCAGCTCGCGCGCCGCGTCCCGATCCAGCGGGCCCAGCCGCAGCATCTCGCCGAAGTTGCGCAGCGGGTTGTTCGGGTTGAGCACCGCCGCCGCGTGCAGGTGCCAGAAGCCCGCGAGCACGAAATAGGCGCGCCCCTCCTCGGAGAGCGTGCGCATCGCCAGCGAGAGCGGATAGTGCTCGCGGCTGTCGCGCAGGATGAACGTGTCGGCCTCGTCGATCATCCACACGCGCGGCTTGCGCCGTGCGCCCGAGGCCAGCTCGATGAACTCCTCCACGGTCGTCGGCCGCGGCTTCCCCAGCAGGCGCGCCATGCGCGTCGGCAGGTCGTCCTCGAGCAGCGTCAGCAGGGACACCTGCACGTCGGAGCGCGCCGACAGACGTCGCTCGGCCGCCTTGAGCAGCGACGACTTCCCCATCTGGCGCGGCGCCACGAGGATGACGTTGTGCAGCGTCCGGTCCGCGATGGCACGCAGCTCGCGCTCGCGGCCGAAGAAGAGGTTCTCGTCCTCGACGCCGCCCGACGAGCGGTACGGGGACAGCTCGGCCAGGGGACGCTGGCGCGCGACAATCTGCTGGAACGCGGCAGGCGCGTCGGACAGGAGCAGATCGCGCAGCTCGGCCGAGGAGAGCACGACGAACGAAGCTGCCGGCGTCGCGTGCAGCACCTCGGCGGCATTCTGCGCGGCGGTGAGATCCAGCGCCACGGCCGCGGTTCCCGGGGCGGCTCCTCCCGCAGACGCCGTGGCAAGGATCCTGGCCGCGTCGGCCTCCATGGCGGCGCCCGTCGCGACGGCGACCGCGGTGCGGGCCGGGAAGCGCAGCTCCAGCTCGGGCATCTCGAGCTTCCACAGGTCGCCGCCCGGCAGCGCGTCGCCCAGGCGGCCGCCCAGCGCCGACGCGAACGCCTCCGCCGCCGCCCGGGGAGACGCCGTCGCCGCCAGCGTGCGCGTCCAGTGCTCGCGCGTGATCCTGGCGGCCGTGAGCGCGGCCTCCAGCCGGCGCGCGCGGGAAAGAGCGCGGGACGCATCGGGGAGCCTCGACAGCTCGAAGCGGCGCAGCTCGGAGGCGTCGCGCTGCACCGCGACCACGACCGGATGGCGGTTGACGCGCAGCAACGCCAGGAGGGCCAGCAGCAGCAGCGCGATGCCCAGCCCGGCGATGTTGACCGCCCACGGCGTGCTGCGGTGCAGGCCGACCCTGATGTTCCAGCCGGGCAGCGGCCATCCCTCCGCGCGGATTTCGAGCTGGAGCGTCGCGCCGCCGGACACGGCTTCGGGGGTCGCAGGGATGGCGAGGACGGACCGCTCGCCCGCGGCGAGTCCCGGCAGGCGGAGCTGCGCGGCGACGGGAGTCGACGTGCCGTTGCGGAACATGGCGTCGACCCGCAGAGGGCCGGAAGCCTCGTCGCCTGCGTTGCGCACCTGGACCCGCACGACGGGCTCGTCGCGCGCGCCGTCGACCGTCGCGTCGTCCGCGACGATCGACGCGGCGGCCACGTGGAGGCGCACGGGGACTTCCGGTCCCTTGCCGCCCGTGTACACGGGCTGCAGCGAAAGGCGCGCGTCGCGGGGTCCCTGTGCAGCCGCGGGAACCGAGGAGACGACGAGCGCGAGCTCCGCGGTCGCACCCGGCGCGATGCGCTCGACCGGCACGGGGGAAACCGCGAGAAGGCCCTCGACCGATCGGGCGGGCGCGATGCCTACGTCCCGGGCCTCCCCGGCGTCGGCGGCGTTCTTCACGCTCAGCACGATGCGGCCCGGACGCGCGCCGTCGCCGGGAGCGGCGATGTCCTTGACCTCGGCGGAGAGCCGCGGCGCGGCAGCAGGCGGAGAGCGCGACGCGAGGGTCCGCGCCGGGAAACGCGCTCCGCTCGGCGCGTCCCATACCTGCACGGCGTCCCTGGACGCCGCCAGCACCAGCCGGCCGTCCGAGGAGACCCCGGTCGCCGCGCAGCACGCGTCGCCGGGCGGGGCGAGCCTTCGCAGAGGCTCCCCGGTGCGCGCGTTCCAGAGGCGGACCGGCTCGCCGTCCGCCGAGGTGGCCAGCACCGACGCGCCGGCGAATTGCACCGACGCAACCGCCCCGTTCTGAGCCTCGATTCGTGCTCGGACCGCGCCCTCGGTTCCGAGGATCTCGACCGAGCCGTCGGCGAACCCGGCCGCGAACGTCCTTCCGTCGGGGCTTGCGCCGACCGCAGTGGCGTCGTCGGGCAGGGCGTTGCGGCGCGCGGCGGAAGAGGCGGCGACGTTCCAGACGTGCAGGGATCTGCCGCCGGCGACGACGAGCGTCGCGCCATCCGCCCAGGCCAGCGGACCCGGCACCAACCCGTTGACCGGCAGAGGCTTTTCGTCGCCCGGATGCCACAGGAGAACGGAGGCGCCCTTCGCCCAGGCGGCGAGGGCCGGCGCCGACGGAGCGAACGCGACATGCCAGTCGCCGGGCGGCAGAGGCCAGGTGCCGACGCTGCGCCCGTCGCCGGTGGCGAAGACGTGCAGTGCGTCGGCTCCGATCACCGCGGCGTAGCGGCCGTCGGAGCTCACGTCCAGCGCCCGCACGGCGCCGGGGATCGCCGGCAGGCGCGACAGTTCCTTGCCGTCGGCGAGGTCGAGAATGCGCACGGACCCGTCGGTTGCGCCGACCGCCACGGAGCGTGCGTCGCCGCCCGCGAAGGCGACGGCGGCGGGGACGAGCGCCGGAGGCTGCGCCTGCGGCGGCTCGGTCGCGGGTTCGCCCGGCAGCGGAGAAGGCGGCACGTCGGCGGGAGCGGCGGCCGCAGCGGGCGGACCTGCCGTCGCGGGCAAGGCGAGGGCGGCGAGACACGCGGTGGCGAGTGCGCGGAATCCGGAAGCGGGGGTCGATCGGCGGGGTCGGCTCATGCACCGGTCGGCGGCCGCGGATGATCGACCTCGGATGCGCGGCCCGGTCCCGAGGTCGCCTCCCCCGAGCGGCCTTCCGGTCTATACGGGAACCGATGAGGGCTTGCAAGAAGGCTCCCCGCGCGGCCCCCGCCCCCGACCCCTGCCGGAACAGCCACTGGCTGTTCGCTCGCTGCGCTCGCCCACACGGGCCAGGGCGGCAATGCTCGTCTCACCGCACAGCGGCCCGGTGGAGAGGGGAGGGCTGCCGCGCCTGGATTCGCCGTCAAGCGTCGGTCCAGCGCGGAGTTCTCCCCCTCTCCACCGGGCCGCAACCACTTCGAAACGAACACGGACGTTCTGGCCCGTGTGGAGAGGGGGTCGGGGGGTGAGGGCGTCAGGCGGCGGCGGGGGCACGGTACACCTCGCCGCCCTGCGTAATGGCGTCGTGGTAGACGAGGAACGGATCCGACCCGTGCTTCTCCAGGTCCGACTCGGTCCCCACCGCGAAGTCGGTCGGGCAGCGGATGCCGCGCATCCGCACGTAGGGGTCCATGGCGGTGCGTCGCCTGTGGCGGCCCCTCGGGGACGACCACCAGCAGGTCGACGTCGCTGTCCGGCCCCATCTCGCCGCGCGCGGCCTACCCGAACAGGATGATTCGCAGCGGCCGGACCGCCTCGACGATCCGCTCCACGACCCTGGCCAGAAGCTCCGGCCCCGGCTGCATCGTCGTGCTGCGCCCTCCGCGCGGCGCGCCCCCCCTGCCGGGAGGTCGGCCTCCCCGCCCGCCGCGCGCCGGCGCCTTCGGCTACTTCGTCTTGGGCTTGCGGGCGATCACCTTGCCCTGCGTCGTCGGGCGGAACTCGCGCATCTCGACCGCCTTCGGTCCAAAGGTGGCCTCTGCCAGGCGGACGATCTTCCCCCGCTGGACCGTGGCCGCCAGGATCGCGGTGCCGAGCTGCTTGGTCGTCTTCGCGAGCTCCTTCTTCGCCTTCTCCTGGCTGTCGTCGAGCTCCTGGATTTCAAGGTGGAGCTTCTCGAGCTGGCCGCGCGCGGCGCCGGCCTCCTTCGGAAGCTCGGCGGCGTGCGACTTGGCGCCCGCGATCGCGAGCCGGTTGCGCGCGATCTCGGTCGCCGTGGACTTGCTGGCTGGCATCTCAACCTCCTTGGGCGCCCCGGCGGGAGACAGCGGACCGTCCGCAGTCGGCCGGGAGCGCTGGTCGCACCGTACCAGCGGTCGGGCATGGGCACAAGGACCCCATCCGAGCTGTGGAACCGACCATCAAAATGGCGGAACAGTCCGTCTCTGCCGCGGAACAAGCTGCTTCTACCGTGGAACAAGCTGTCTCAGCCGTGGAGCAAGCTGTCTCAGCCGCGGAGCAAGCTGTCTCAGCCGCGGAACAAGCTACTTCCATCGCGGAACAAGCTACTTCCATCGCGGAACAAGCTGTCTCAGCCGCGGAACAAGCTACTTCCATCGCGGAACAAGCTACATCTGTCGCGGAATAGGCTATTTCCGCCTCGGAACAAGCTATCTCCGCCTCGAAACAAGCTATCTCCATCGCAGAATTGCCGGATTCTGTAACGGAACAAGCATCCTGAGCCGCAAGACAAGGATGCGATGTCCCGGAGCACGCCCTCCGGCGCATCTGCCCGCACTGCGGCTCGCCTGTCCGAGGCGTCCTACGGGTAGTACACGATCCTCGACCGTCCCGACCCGCCTGCGCCGCCGCACCCGCACGAGCCGGCGTCGGTGCGCGTGCCGCCGGCGCCGCCGGTGACGACGATCTTCGAGGAGTCCAGGGGCGAGCCGGCCATGTCGGCCTTGACGTAGACGGCGCCGCCGGCGCCGCCGCCTGCCGCCTGGTGGTGCGTGCCGGCGCCGCCGGTGCCGCGGCTGGAGACCGTGTTCCACCCGCTGATCGTCTTCGCCAGCACGATGACGATGCCGCCGCCGGAGCCTGCGCTCGTCGCCTCCGGGGTCACGCACCCTCCGGCGCTGCCGAAGTGGATCTTCGCGAGGTTCGCGTCGCCGTAGGCGGCGCCGCCCACGCCGTAGCAACTGCTGCTGCTGTCTATGTAGCCGTTGGCGCCGGCGGTGCCGTAGCCGCCGCCGCCGGAGCTCGGCTCGGGGTTGGCCGGAGTGTCGAAGATGCCTCCTCCTCCGCCGTTGTTCGCGAGCCGGCACCCCCGCGGAGTCGCGCCGTAGCACTGCCCGTCGTTGGTGCTGCCGGCCGCGCACCCCGGGCCGTTCCAGCTCTCGCCCGAGGTGGAGGCGTTGCCCCGGTACCCCTTGCCGTCCATGGAGATGGAGCCGCCCGAGAAGTTCAGCGTCCCGCTCGCGGCGACGGCGAACACGCCCCCGCCCGAGCCGTCCCATCCGCCCGCCGTCACGGTGCCCGACAGCGTTGCGTTCGCGTACTGGGGCACCTTCTGCACCGACACGACGTCCGAGGCGACGTACGCGTTCGCGAGCGCCGCGACCAGGTTCACCGTGTTGCCGGAGCTCGACGCGACCTCGACGAGCTCCCAGGTGCCGGTGGCCGAGCTGCCCTGGAGGTCGACGACGAGCAGCAGGTCGCCGTTCGCGAGAGACAGCGCGGCGGCGCTGGTCACGCTCAGGGACGTGGCGCCGGCGCCCGCGTTGGAGGCCAGCCGCGTGCGCGCGAAGCTCACCGTGCCGCTCAGGGTGGGGCTTCCGTCCTTGCCCGTGCCGTAGACCGCCTGGAGGTAGGTGTAGGCGTTCGCCATCGCGCCGCTGAGCATGTCCGGATTGGTGACCCGCACCTCCTTCGCGCCCAGGTCCGGGCTGGCTCCGGTCGTCGCCGTGAGCGACGTGGTGCTCGTCACGGTCACGCCCGTGCAGGCGACGCCGCCGACGGTCACGGTCGCGCCCGCGACGAAGTTCGAGCCCGTCACCGCGATGAGCGTGCCGCCGGCCCTGGTGCCCGACGTCGGCGACACCGAGGCGACGGCCGGAGGCGGGTCGGAGACGGGGGCGGTCGGCGCCGCGACGTACACGATCTTCGACCGGCCCGACCCGCCCGCGCCGCCGCACCCGGGCGAGCCGGCGTCGGTGCGGCACCCGCCCGCTCCGCCGGCGACGACGATCTTCGAGGAGTCCAGGGGCGAGCCGGCCATGTCGGCCTTGACGTACACGGCCCCGCCCGCGCCGCCTCCGGCCGCCTGGTGGTGCGTGCCGGAGCCCGCGGTGCCGCGGCTGGACACGGTGTTGAAGCCGCTGATCGTCCTCGCCAGAAGGATGACGATGCCGCCGCCGGACCCGGCCATGGTCGCCTCGGGCGTCAGGCATCCGCCGGCGCTGCCGAAGAAGATCTTCGCGAGGTTCGCGTCGCCGTACGTGCCGCCGCCCTGGCCGTAGCAGCTGCTGCTGCTGTCGATGTTGCCGTTGCCGCCGGCGGTGCCGTAGCCGCCGCCGCCGGAGCTCGGCTCGGGGTTTGCGGGCGTGTCGAAGATGCCTCCGCCGCCGCCCTGGTTGGCGAGCCGGCACCCGACCGGGACGCCGCCCGTGCACCCGCCGTTGTTGGTGCCCGACTCCGCGCAGCCCGGGCCGTTCCAGCTCTCGCCCGAGGTCGTGGCGTTGCCGCGGTAGCCCTTGCCGTCCATGGAGATGGAACCGCCCGAGAAGCTCAGCGTCCCTCCCGCGGCGACGGCGAACACGCCTCCGCCCGAGCCGTCGAATCCCGCGCTCGTCACGGTGCCCGACAGCGCGACGTTCGCGTACTGGGGCACCTTCTGCACCATGACGAGGTCCGAGGCGAGGTACGCGTTCGCCAGCGGCCCGGCCAGGTTCACCGTGTTGCCGGAGCTCGACGCGACCTCGACCGTCTCCCACGTGCCGGTGCTCGAGCTTCCCCGCAGGTCGACGACGAGCAGCAGGTCGCCGGCCGCGACGGACAGGGCCGCGGCGCTGTTCACGCCCAGCGACGCGGCGCCTGCGACCGCGTTGGAGGCCAGCCGCGTGCGCGCGAAGCTCACCGTGCCGCTCAGCATGACGGAGCCGTCCTTGCCGCTGCCGTAGGGAGGCGGCAGGTAGGTGAAGCCGTTCGCCAGCGCGCCCGACTGCGTGTCCGGGTGCGTGACGCGCACCTCCTTCGCGCCGGTGTTGGTGCTGGCACCGGTCGTGGCCGTGATCGTGGTGTCGCTCGTCACGGTCACGGCCGTGGCGTCGACGCCGCCGACGGTCACGGTCGCTCCCGGAAGGAAGTTCGTGCCCGTCACGGTGACGAGGGTGCCGCCGCTGTTCGGGCCCGACGAGGGCGACACGGAGGCGACGGTCGGAGGCTGGTTGTAGGTGAACGCCGCCGGGAGCGTGCCGGTCTGGAAGTCGGGATTGGTCACCTTCACGTCCTTGGCTCCGGTGGTCGCGTTGGCGGGCGCGCTCGCCGTGATGGTGGTCGTGTTCACCACGTTCACGTCGGTGCAGGGGACGTCGCCGACGTGGACCGTGGCCAGGGACTGGAAGTTCGAGCCGTGGACGGTGATCGGCGTGGCGAGCGTGCCCGGGCCGGAGGCGGGCGTGACGGAGGTGACGACCGGCGGCGGCACGTTGTCGAGGTTGAGCCAGCGCGAACCGTCGAAGCCCTGGAAGTGGCCGCCCGCGAAGCGCACCATGCCGGCCTCTTCCGGCGCGGAGGCCGTGAGCTTCACGTAGCCGACGAGATTGCCCGTGACGTTGCCGGTCAGGTTGCCGGCGACGTTGCCGAACACGGGGCCCGTGTGCGTGCCGGCCGTGTCGCCGACGACGTTGCCCGCGAGGCTCCCGGTCACGTTGCCGGTGACGTTGCCGAGGACGCTGCCGGTGACGTCGCCGACGAGGTTGGCGACGAAGCCTGCGGCATGGACGCTGCCGCCGGCGAAGACGGCGCCGGAGACGTTCACGTCGCCGCCCTGCACGTCGAGGCGGCTGGAGGGCGTGCCGGTGCCGATGCCGAGCCGGCCGTTCGTGTTGTCCCAGCGCAAGGACGCGCTGTGCGAGTACGCGCCCGAGTCGCCGGCGAAGAGGATGCTGCCGGCGGGGAAGGCGTTGGAGGTGCCGGTGCCGCCGCGCGCGACGGCGAGCGTGCCCCCGGTGATGCGCGAGGCGTCCAGATCGGGGAGGTCGGCGGCGGCGAGCGATCGGAACTCCGGCGCGGCCGCGGAGGACCCCGTCGCGGGGCCGGCGAACACGGCGTTGGGCGACGCGGTCTTCGCTCCGGTGCCGCCGCTCGCGACGCCCAGCGGCGCCCCGAACACGGGCGCGTCGGTGAACGTCTTGGTTCCGCCGATGGTCTGGGCGCCGCTCAGATCCAGGTACCCGCCGGACAGGCCCCCGACGTCGTCGATGCCCAGCGAGGCGGGCGCCCATCGGCTGCCGTCGAAGCGCAGCACCTGCGCCAGGCCCGGCGCGGCGGAAGCGACTTCGACGCCGCGGATGGCGGCCACGACGGGAGCGGCGAGCGCTCCGTCGAGGTCTCCTCCGCACTGGGTGGCGGCACCGTACTTCGCCTCGAAGCGCGCCCAGTCGACGGACGTGAGATATCCGTCGGCACTCTGCCCTGCCGCGGCGAGAGAGATCTCGGGCACGGACGAGCCGTTGTACGCGGTGAGCGGCGCGCTCACGCGCACGTCGCGCACGGTGCCGCCGGAGTCCGAGTCCTTCGAGGGCTCCCACTCGGCCCCGGTCCACTTGAGCACGTCGCCGAAGGACGGCGCGTCGTCGGCGACCGGGCGCGTCTGGAGCCGGGCGACGACGGGCAGGCCCAGGGTGCCCGACAGATCGCCTCCGCACGCCGTGGCGGCGCCGTACTTCGCGTCGAAGGCGTTCCATTCGCTGGAAACGAGGTAGCCGTTGGAGGCGGCCCCGGCCCGGGCGAGGGAAATCAGCGGCCTGTCGGCGGGGCCTCCGACGGACAGGGGCGCGGCGGCGTCGAGGCCGGTGAGAGTCCCTGCGACGGCGCACTGCCACGAGGACGAGTCGCGCACGAGGGTCTGACCGGCGGCGCAGGCTCGCAGGGACACGAGCTGGGAGGCGTCGTCGACGGCGATGCCCGGGCCGGCGGAGTAGCGGGCCGGGCCGGCGAGCCGACCGGCGGCGTCGACGACGGTCTGGCCGCCGACGCGCAGCGAGAGGACGTTCGCGCTGCCGCCGCCGACGTTCCTGGCGGTTTCGGCGTAGGCGACGGCGGCGATCTGCTGGCGCGGGAGGAGCGTCTCGGAGCCGACGCGGACTTCCAGCCAGCGCGCGCCGCCGTCGAAGAGCCCGTCGGGCGCGGGGGTCACGAGGCCCAGGAAGGTTGCGTAGTACCCGTCGGAGAGGCCCAGCGTCTGGGTCTCGTTCCAGAGCGCGGTGCCGCCCGAGACGGCGTCGAACACGGCGAAGGTCACCGAGGCCGTGCCGGTGGCGGCGGTGCCGTCGGCGCGCAGCAGACGTCCCTGATAGCCGAGCAGTCCGGGTGCGGCCCCCGCGGGCGCCGCGGCGAGCACGCCTGCCAGGAGCAATCCCGCGTGAAGCGAGGTGCGAGTCGCCATGGTCGGTCCTCCGTCGGGAGTAGGGGCGCGTGGAAGCATCGGCAGTATACCTGAAAGCAGGCGGCTGGCGGACCGACGGCTCTCCCCCCCGCCCCCCTTCTCGTTTCAACGATCCGCAGGAAGGCCAGGCGCGCGGCCCAGCAGGGACACACGGAGTGCGGCCGTCCCGGCGGCACAATCGGTGGGCAGCCGTCCCGGCTGTCCCGGGTGAGGTCGTTCGTCGGCGCCGGCGCCCCCGCCGCCGGGACGGCCGCGGTCCGATAGTGCCGCCGGGACGGCCGCACTCCGATTGGCGCCTTAGCCTTCCTGCGGATCGTTGTCTCGTTTCGCCCGCTCGTTCCTCGCTCCGCGAAACGAGAGGGGGGCCGGGGGGGAGAGCCTTGCGGGGAGGAGAAAAGCCCCGCCCGGGGCGCCGGCGAAGGCGGCCCCGGGCGGGAATCGAACCGGACGGTCGGTGCGGGCGCTACTGCGGCTCGCAGCCTCCCGACGTGTTGCAGGTGTAGCCCGAGCGGCAGTTGGCCGTGCTGGTGCAGGACGTCTCGCACAGCGGCCCCAGGTACGGGTCGTCCACGCACGTGGACCCGGTCGGGCAGCTCGAGGCCAGCGTCGTCACGCACTGGGCGGTGCAGTAGCCGCCCGTGTACCCGTAGTCGTCGGTGAGGCACAGACCGGACTGGCAGCCGGCGTCGTCCGTGCAGGCCGCGCCGACGGCGGAGCCCGACGGGTTGACGACCACGTACGCGTACGACCAGCACGAGTGGTCGACGTCGCAGATGTAGCCCTCGTTCTGCCGGCTGCAGTCGCTGTCGTTCTGGCACTGGCCCTCGACGCAGTAGGAAGACGTGCTGCTGAACTGCAGGCAGAACGACCCGCTCGGGCAGGCGGTGCCGCCGGCGGTGCACGGGATGAGGCAGTAGCCGCCGGTGAGGTACTTGCTGCACTTCGCGCCGGTGCCGGCGCAGTCCGAGTCCTGGGTGCAGGCGCCGCCGGGCGCGGTGGTGCCTGCGCCGGCCGCGTGGCAGGCGTGGTCGGTGCCGCAGTTCTGGCCGGTCGGGCAGCCGCAGTCCTCGCAGCAGGTGGCCTGCGTCTCGGTGCCGTTGCAGGCGTTGTCGCCGCAGACGGGCGCCGTGCCGCTGCCGGGCTCGCACGCGCCGGCCGTGCAGCCGTAGCCGGTGCGGCACTCGGCGTTCGTCGTGCAGGTCTTCTCGCACACCCAGGCGCCGAACTCGGCCGACTGATCCACGCACTTGGATCCGGTCGGGCAGTTGCCGGCGACGCCGTTCTTGCACCCCACGAGGCAGTAGCCGCCCGCGTACCCGGTCGGCGAGCCCTGGTAGGTCTCGGGCACGCAGATGTCGGACTCGCACGCGGCGTCGTCGGCGCACGCCGCGCCGATGGCCGCGCCGCCCGTGTTGACGGCCGCGTACAGGTACGACCAGCACGTGCCGTCGGTGTCGCAGATGTAGCCCTCGTTGCGCCGGTTGCAGTCGGCGTCGGTGGTGCACTGCCCTTCGACGCAGGCGTTCACGGTGTTGCCCTGGGCGTCCTCGCTCCAGGGGATGCAGAACGAGCCGGCCGGGCAGTCCGAGCCGCCCGCGGCGCAGCCCGTCGTGTAGCAGTAGCCGCCGATCTCGTGGCGGTAGCAGGTCGCGCCGGTGCCGGCGCAGTCGGTGTCGGCGGTGCAGGCGCCTCCGGGAGGCGAGCCGCCGGGCGTGGTGCCGGCCGGAGTGCAGACCCCGCCGGTGCAGGCGTAGCCGGTGCGGCAGTCGGTGTTGGCGGCGCATGCCTTCTCGCAGATCCAGGCGCCGAGCTGCGCGCTCTCGTCGACGCAGACCGTGCCCGTCGGGCACGAGGCGGCGACGCCCGACCGGCACACCGCGGTGCAGTAGCCGCCCGGATAGCCCGTGGGCGAGCCTTCGTAGGTCTCGGGGATGCAGACATCGCTCTTGCAGCCGGTGCCCGCCGTGCACGCGGCGCCCGCGTCGGCGCCGTTCGGGTTCACGTCGGTGTAGGCGTAGGACCAGCACAGCCCGTAGTCGGTCAGGCACGTGTAGCCCGCCGCCTGGCGGCTGCAGTCGGAGTCGGCGGCGCAGCGCCCCTCGACGCAGTAGGAGACGCCGCCATCGAACGCCTGGCAGTACGAACCCGCCGCGCAGTCGTTGTCCGTGGCGCACGGCAGCAGGCAATAGCCGCCCGGCAGGTAGGTGTCGCAGACGGCGCCCGTGCCGGTGCACTGGCTGTCCTGCGTGCAGGCGCCGCCCGCGGGGACCGATCCGCCGCCCGCGTGGCAGGCATGGTCGGTGCCGCAGTTCTGGCCGGCCGGGCACCCGCAGTCCTCGCAGCAGGTGGCCTGCGTCTCGCTCGCGCTGCAGGTGCCGTCGCCGCACGAGGGCGCCGGGGGCAGGCACGCGCCGGCCGTACACACGTAGCCGGTGCGGCAGTCGCTGTTCTGGGTGCAGTTCTTCGCGCAGATGGACACGCCGAACACGGCGCTCTGGTCGACGCACGCGGACCCGGTCGGGCAGCTTCCGGCCGTCGTCGCCACGCAGCCGACGCTGCAGTAGCCGCCGGTGTAGCCGACGTTCCAGCTCTCGGCGATGCACACGCCGCTCTCGCACTGGGCGTTGTCGGTGCACGCGGCGCCCATGGCCGCGCCGCCGGTGTTGACGGGCACGTACTGGTACGACCAGAAGACGTGGTCGGTGTCGCAGACGTAGCCCTCGGACTGGCGGCACTCGGCGTCGGTGGCACACGGACCGGCCGCGCACACGTAGATCGTGTTGCCCTGGTCGTCCTGGCCGCCGCTCACGCAGGTCGAGCCGCTCGGGCAGTCCGAGGTGCCGTTCGCGCCGGGCGTGCAGCCGAGCATCAGGCAGTAGCCGCCCGGCCGCTTCACGCAGATGGAACCCTCGCCCTTGCACTCGGCGTCGGCCGCACACGCCTCGCCCGGGTTCTTGCCGGTCGGGTTCGTCGTGGTGCAGCTCTTGGCGCCGCCGCCGGCGGGCGCGGCGCACGTCTGGCCGGCGCCGCAGCCGCAGTCGTCGCAGCACGAGGCGGACGACTCGCCGCCGTTGCAGATGCCGTCGCCGCACGTCGGCGTCGGCACGCACGCGCCGTCCACGCACGAGTAGCCCGGGCGCGTGCACGTGCCGGAGCAGGCCTGCATGCACAGCGTCGTGCCGAACTGCGCGACGTTCGTGCACACGGCGTCGGGCGGGCAGCTTCCGGCGACCTCGGGCTTGCAGTACGAGGTGCAGTAGCCGCCCGCGTAGCCGGTGCTCGTGGTGCCGCTCGTGGCCGGGATGCAGATGCCGCTCTCGCACGCGTCGCCGTCGGCGCACGGCGAGCCCGCGGCGTCGGCGCCGCTGTTGACGGGCACGTAGTTGTAGGACCAGCAACTCTTGTCGCTGTCGCAGACGAAGCCCTCGCCGCGGCGGCTGCACTCGGCGTCGGTCTGGCACTGGCCCTCGACGCAGTAGGCGGCCGTGGCGTTGAAGCTCAGGCAGAAGGAGCCCGTCGGGCAGGCCGTGCCGCCCGCGGTGCAGGGCTGCAGGCAGTAGCCGCCCGAGACGTACGTGTCGCAGATGGCGCCCGTGCCGCCGCAGTCGCCGTCGGCGGTGCACGCTGCGCCCGGCCGTCCGGCGCCGGCACACTTGCCGGCGGTGCAGGGGCCGTCGGCGCCGCACTGGGTGTTGGACGTGCAGGCGACGCACGCGCCCGCGTTGCAGATGCCGTCGCAGCGCTGGCAGCCGGCCGCGGTCGCCGCGGTGCCGCAGCGGAAGCGATCCGAGTCCGAGCACGCGAGGCAGGAGCCGCCCGGCCCGCAGTACTTGCCGTTTGCGCAGCCCGCGTCGTTCGTGCACGCGGTCGGGGCCGCGGTGCATGCGCCCGCGGTGCAGACCGGCGTCGCGCCGGAGCAGGCCTGGCATCCGGCGGCGGAGGCCGCGGTGCCGCAGCGCGCGGGATTGCTCGTCGAGCAGGCGAGACACGAGCCGCCGGCGCCGCAGTACTTGCCCGCGCCGCACGCCGCGTCGTTGGCGCAAGTCGTCACCGCCGCGATGCAGGCGCCCGCCGAGCAGAC
>Ga0172368_10003756_pt1 | contig 18093 bp, 15 predicted proteins | sample Lak11m_FD_114540 | JGI IMG/M metagenome (GOLD analysis project Ga0172368, IMG submission 114540) | Freshwater microbial communities from Kabuno Bay, South-Kivu, Congo - kab_022012_11m | ecosystem: Environmental > Aquatic > Freshwater > Lake | place: Democratic Republic of the Congo: South-Kivu...
GTATTGAAGAAACCGTTGGAAAGTAAGAATGATTGTAAGGTATCAGAAGTCTCTTGAAGAGAACCGATGATTTTGGTTACTGAATTCATATCAGCGATAACTTTTTGACTCAAAGCTTTTTTAAGATCTCTCAAATGATTTTTGATCTTATCAATATTGAGGACTACTCTATCCACAAATTCTGATTCTACTTTGTTGGCAGTAGTGACACTGTATTGAGCTACAGATTCACCGCTAAGTTCGAAACAAAGCGCAAGATTCTTTTCAATATCCTTACATACACCTTCGATCTTTTGGATAAGCGTGTTTACATTACGAATTGATTCAGATGATAATTTTGTGTTGAAGTTTTCCATGGTAGTGAAGCAATAAAAGGGTAAATGGGTTGTTTGTACAATATAAGTATACCCCACGAAAGAAAATAAATCAAGAAAGAACAATAGAGAAAGATATTTTTATAAGCAAAAAAAATAAATATATGACTTCTTATTTACAAAAATGAATTTTAGTATATGTTTGCAAACTATGAGTTATCAAACAAGGAGATTTTTATATACAGAAGCTATTTTAAAAATTATATCAATGTTTAAAAATTTGACAGAAAAACATTTCTGGATATAATTGCCTATAGATTTTAACATCGCTTAATCGTTTATTCGTTTCATCGTTCAATATGCAAAAAGAGCTTCAAGTAGGCAAAACAAAATGGATTGCTATAGAAACCCCAGATCAAATAACCGTAGATGCACTGGCCAAAGAATATGGTTTTCACGAAATGATCGTAGAAGACATTTTAGGGGTTAATGCACAATCCAAAATAGATACCAGTAGTAATCATTTTTTTATGGCGCTTACCTTTACGAAATATATACCAGAAGAAACAAGATATACGTTTAACGAATTGGATGTAATCATAGGAAATGACCTCATCATAACGACTACAGGATTAGCATCGCACAGGTTGAATGAGATATTTGAAGAAATAGAAAAAGAAAAGAAAGCTATCGATGGATCATACAAATCATCACCATATTATATTCTCTACAGGATAATCGATGCATTTTATGATAAGACCATCAAATCATTGGCCATTTCTTCACAGAAGCTTTTGGATATCCAAATGAATATAGATAAAAATTGAGAAGAAGTAATTGATGAATTAATCAGTGAAGATCTTAATAAAATATTTGTAAAACATAACTTTCTTTCTCAGGAAGAAATCATTGATGAACTCATCGATCATGTAAGTACATTCCATGAAAAACATTTGACGACCTATTTCAACGATCTTAGATCAAAACTTGCAAAAATCGTCAGAACAATAAACGTTCTTACAGAAAAAAACGACTCACTTATGGCTGCATACAACACCTTTCTATGAATCAGAAGTAATAAGAGTGTAACGAGATTGACCTTTATCAACTCGATATTTATGCCACTAACGGTTATTGCAGGTATCGGAGGTATGTCAGAACGAAGTATGATGACAGGACCAGAACATTGGAGAACAACATATCCTCTCTTTATTATCTTATGTATCATTATAGCATACATCACTTTCTTGATTTTAAGAAAATACTTTCTAAAGAAATAAGTAAGACATATTGATATTATAAGTGAAATAGCTAGAGTGTATCCAAAACAAAAAATAATATGAAAAAAATAGTAGTATACATATTTGCGATAGTATCAGTATCGAGTTGTAATGTTGATCCCGTACTGACAGTCGGCAAAAAAGAAGTAATTTCATCACCTCTTGCATTCATTATATTTATGAGTGTATTGATGCTCCTCTTTTCAATAAAGACGAAGAAAACGAAAAAAAAACCAAAACAGTAAAAAAACCCGTAGATTCTTACGGGCTTTTTTGAAATTTATAATTAGTAATTCGTTAATTTGTAATTGAATGTGCGCAGATATAAGCACTCGTCCACGCTCGTTGCAGATTATATCATCAAGTCTTCCCAGTGATATCGAGAGATTCTCCGATAAAATATAGTCAGGGAATTTTTTTTGATTGGAAGTGTTGATCGAGATCTTGCAAAAGAATTCATCATACAGACACTTTCGCCTCCTCTATCGATTTCAAAGATTTGATGCAAAAATCACGAACAGTATCGCCAGGTACGAGTTTAAATTTTTGGATAACTTTTTTACTCGTTCACGAAAGATCAAAGTCAATCTGTAAAGAATATTTGGCAACATCATCTATATACAAAGTAGCATCAAATACAATCGGACCGCTAATCCCTTGATGAGTAAACAACAAAGGTCATTTGGCACTGTAGACGATCTTATGTTCACGATATAATGTAAGCGTAGCTTGAACGGTATTTCATGCCAAGAGAACAACATTTTCTTTGGTTTCTATACCACACAATGCAGGGTGCGGTTTGGAAAGAGTTATTCATAGCTGTTCTGCCATTTCATAAGCAAAAGGACTTGCACCTACTTGTGGATACGTCATTCATCAGGTAGCGACAATCACTCTTTTTGCGATATATACGCCAGTAGAAGTAGTGACGACAAAAGATTTGTTTTCCTTGTCACCCTGAACAGAGTAAAGGGTATTGTGTATACTAGATTCTTCGTCTCACTCAGAATGACTTTGTTGAATAGAATATACTTCATGATCAAGCAGATGTTCCGTATCGTTTTTTTTGGATGCATCGACAAGAAATTCTACAAGTTGTTTAGCTTTTCCACTTTTGAGCAATACTCTTCCATTATTTTCTAGTTTCGTTTCGATTCCATGTTCAGCCAGATAATTGATCATATCTTCTGGTCAAAATTGATGAAAAAATGAAGGTAAAGATTTGAGAATTTGACCAACATAATGAAGTCCAGGATCCAGATGAATATTTGTCAGATTACATCTTTCTCATCACGAAAGCAGGACCTTGGAACCAAGTGTATTGGTTTTTTCTATGATGCATTTTTTTCGCTCTTTCGGCAAAAACATCGAGCAAAAGAGCCCTGAAGCACCTCAACCGATGATGATAATATCATACATGAATGCAGAATGTAGAATGTAAAATGCAGAAAAAAAATTCTGCATTCTGAATTATGAATTCTGAATTGAATTACAGTTTATAAGGTTTTAAGACATCCAAATATCACTGCAGTACGAAAACATTGTCGAAGATGCATGCAACCGTAAGTGGTCAAACACCACCAGGAACAGGTGTATACGCAGCGACTTTATCTTTGAGCATATCGATATGTACATCACCGACAGGTTTGCCATCGATATGTCCATATCCTACATCTACAATAATTTGAGAACTGTCAGAACGAACGAAGGAATCATCGATCAGATGAACTTTTCCTGTAGAAGAAATAATATAATCTGAACTTTTTGCGATAGTTTTGATTGCTTCGACAGGAGTATCCGCATTACAAGTATAAACAGTTGCTCCTCTCTTGATACATTCGAGGACAAGCGGTTTACCAACGATATTACTCTGTCACAAAATAGCGACTGTTTTTCCTTTAAAATCATCTAATTGGTAATGTTCAAGAAGATATAATACCGCTTTGGGAGTCGCAGGAACGAAATCCACAAGACCCATTTCAGATAACCCAAGGATAACACCGCCAAGTCAGTCCAAGTCTTTTTGTGGAGTAATAGCAGCTAATAACTGTTCTTTATATTCTTCAAATTGTTGAGGCAATGGTAATTGGATAATAATTCCGACACATTCGTCATCATGATTGAGATATCTGATAAGTTCCATAACTTTTCACACACTATCATAATTCTGATTGATATAGATGCCAACATCATCGAATTTTCCAGCTTGATTCCTATCATATTCAGCCGTATGATTTTGTCCAAAAACAATAACAGGAAGTCCTATAGATTCACCATATGCTTTTTTATGTTTCACATAGGTAGCTGAGGAATAGTCATCACCTAGGAAAATGATGGCGACATACGCTTTTCTATCACTAAAAAATGTAGCTCTTTTGGAGATAAGATCTTGTTTAAATGAGATAGATAATTCTTTTCACGAAAGTATCATAGAATTTTATATACAAAAAATAAATCACCAAAAGTATAATAAATCAGGAGGTATTCGCAAGGAATTTTAGAGTAGCTGTTGGAAAACATCAATACTATCAAGCTGTTCCCGACTGAATTCATCTCTACCGAAATGTCAGTAAGCAGCAGTATTTTTAAATACAGGTTTTCTCAAATCCAATTTTTCAATGATTCACTTCGAACTCAAATCAAAAGTATTTTTGATCACATCGACGATTTTTTGTACATCAACTTTTTCTGTTCCGAAGCAATCTACATAAATACTCACGGGCTGAATCACTCAGATAGCATATCAGAGTTGGATTTCACATTTTTCACATATTCATGAAGCAACAATATTTTTGGCGAGATATCTCGCAATATATGCTCCGCTTCTATCTACTTTGGTAGGATCTTTTCCACTAAATGCTCATCATCCATGTTTTCCAATACCACCATAGGTATCGACGATAATTTTTCTTCCCGTCAACCCACTATCCCCTTTTGGTCATCAAATATTGAATATTCCTGTCGGGTTAATAAAGAATTTTGTATGTTCATCAATCAAATCACCAAGTATCGGAGTGATAACGTGTGCACGTATACCAGCAGCAATCTGTTCTTGAGCAACATCAAGCGAATGTTGAGAAGAAACAACAACCGTATCGATTCTGACAGGTTTTTGATCTTCATATTCAACGGTAACTTGAGTTTTTCCATCAGGATACAGATAATTCAATGTTCCATTTTTTCTGACTTCTGTAAGTTTTCTCGCCAAAGTATGAGCTAAGTAAATAGGTAACGGTAAATAACTTTTGGTTTCATTGCATGCATATCCATACATGATTCCTTGATCTCCTGCACCACCGGTATCGACTCATTGAGCGATATTGGGAGATTGTTTATGGAGTAAATTTACGACAGAACAATTGTTTCCATCAAAATACTTACGGTCACCATCATATCAGATAGCCAAAATGACATTTCTGACAATGGATTCATAATCAATGGTTGCTTTAGTGGTAATTTCACCAGCAACGATAACGATTCACGTAGTAGTAAGTGATTCACACGCGACTCTAGAATACGGATCTTGTGCTAAACATGCATCTAAAACAGCATCAGAAATCTGGTCACACATCTTGTCCGGATGTCATTCAGTAACGGATTCACAGGTAATGAAATGTTTCATGAGAAAGAGGGTTAAAAAATAAAAAAACTCTTAATCACGAAGAAAGAGTTCAAAAACAATAATAATGCTTTAAAATATCTTTCCCGTGAGGGTAGGAATTAGCACCTTTCCTTACTGATGGTTGCTGGAACGCTTAACGAGCCTAGTCTCTATCGTTCACTCTGGATATGTATTGTACCTTGAAAATATATATACGAACAAAAAATACAAGGATTTCTTTAGAGACATATTAGATAACATTTTTGTATTTTTGGTAAAAAAAGAGACATGTAAAGCGGAAAATAAAACAACAAAATTGCATTTTTGAGCATATTAGCTATAATAATAATGAGCCGATATATCGGTTTTAGCGAAACAAATAACCTATGTCTGATCTGCTTATTATCATCATCATAGCATGAGGAATACGATTGATTGGCTTATTAATAGTCAAGACAGTATTTTTATCAATTCACAAAAAACATAGGACACAACAAGCAAGTAAACTTAGATATCTCCAGATCAAAATTCCGAAAAGCGTAACGACGAAATGAGGTGATGATGGAGGTGATACTATCAAAGATATGAAGCAGAATATCCAAATCATGAATCAGATATATAAAAATTTTTATGCGATAGTGGAAGATAAACGAAAACACAAAAAGTTTGGACACAACTATATCAGTATGGAAATGTTTATCGAAAAGGAAGTTATTAAATTTATCATGGGAGTACCAGAAGAACATATAGATAATCTGGAAAAACTCATTTCATCATTTTATATCGGTGCAGTAGTAGATCCTATCGATCAACCCAAACTTCTTGAAGCAGGAAAATTTATGGCAGGAGGAGAGTTTGTTTTGGTAAAAGATAATGCCTATCCTATCAAAACCTATGAAACTTTTGAAGCTGATCCTATGGATTCGCTACTTTCTGCATATTCCAAAGTGATGACAGATGAAAAGATGTCCCTACAGATACTTATCTCTCCACTCGATGAAGATGCGCTCAAACAGCTAAGAAAAGAATCTAAGAAAATTAAAGACGGAAAAAATAAATGATTCATGGGAATGTTATTGAAAGATATCCGAAAAGGAATAATCAGTGCAAATAGTGATGGGAAAGATGGAGCAAAAGATGAGGAAAAAAAGAGTGATCTCTCACAACAGCAATCAGGAGATCTTGATAAAAAAACTGAAGATGAAATCTTCTCAGTAAAAATAAGAGCTTTGGTTACTTCACCAGAAGCCAATAGACCAGAGAGAATCATTGATGATCTTGCAAGATGATTCAGTCAATATAGTTATATAGGACTCAATGCATTCAAGTTTAAGAAATCAAAAAACATCCAAGAGTTTGCCAAAGAATTTATCAACAGATTATTTGCAAGCAACAATGGAATATTCACCAATCTGTTTAATCGGAATAAGAAAATCATTATCAGCATCAAAGAACTTTCGTCTATCATCCATATCCCTAATGCAAAATTTAATAGAAACCCAAGAATAAGCCGACAGAAATACAAGATCGTACCAGCACCAGACAATATTCCGACCGAAGGAATCATGCTCGGATATAATACGTATGCTGGCATCAAAAAAGAAATCAGAATCCTTACCGACAACGACGATAGAATGAGACACACTTACATCATCGGACAGACAGGTTCCGGTAAATCAACACTCATGTACACTACAGCGCTCGAAGATATTAGATTAGGAAATGGATTCTGTGTTATTGATCCGCATGGAGATTTTATAGAATTCATAATGAAGCATTATCCCAAGGAAAAAATAGATGATCTGATTTATTTTGATCTAGCAAATACTGAGTATCCGATTGCCTTCAATCCATTGGACGGACCGGAAAACGACGACGAAAGAGATGTTGTAACAAATGATTTGGTGGAAATGTTTGTCTCTATGTATGGAGAAGAGATCTTCGGACCACGTATCCAGGATTACTTCCGTAACGCATGTTTCTTATTGATGGAACAACCGGAAGGAGGAACACTTATCGATATTATGAGACTCTTTACCGACGACGCATTCGCAGAAAGCAAGATAAGAAACGTTAAAAATCCAATCATCGCTGCGCGATGGAATAAGACATATAAAAAAATGGGTGATAGAGAAAAAGCAGAAATCATACCATTTATCCAAGCAAAATTCTGACCATTCACGACAGGCACCTATATTAGAAACGTAATTGGACAACCGAAGTCATCATTCAACTTCTTTGACGCGATGAACCAGAAAAAAGTGATATTAGTGAATCTTTCCAAGGGTCTTACTGGTGAAGAAAACAGTAAGCTCGTAGGTAGGATGGTTGCTATGCAATTAAAACTTTCAGCACTCAAAAGAGCAAGACTCGATCCCAAAGAAAGAACGCCATTTTTTCTCTATATCGATGAATTCCAAAATTATGTCTCCAAGTCTATCGAAAGCATCTTGTCCGAAGCGAGGAAATATAAGTTATGACTCATCCTTGCTCACCAATATATAGATCAATTAAAACAAGAATGATTATGAGGTAATCTCGATCTTTCCAAAACGATTTTTGGTAATGTCGGTAATTTCTTTATTCATAAAGTCGGTGCACCTGATGCGGAATTTTTGGAAAAAGAATTTTGACCGGAATTTTCAGCCATAGATATGGTCAATGGAGACACCTTTAGAGCAGTATCAAAGATTGTCGTCAACAACCAGCCGACCAGACCATTCAGTTTCCAGACTAGAGTGCCATATAACGATCCTATAGTGAATATACCGGAAAAAGTGGAGATCATGAAACAGATCTCCGCACTTAAATGGTGAACGAAAAGAGAATTGGTCGATAAAGAAATTTATTTCAGAGTCTGAGTATAATTCAAAAATACTAGCTTCTTCGTATTTTCATGAAAGATATACTGACGTTTTTTGTATCGCAGAATGTTAGATGCATAAAAACGATTATCATTCAAACGGTTTCTTATTCTTTTTTCATATAAGGAATGAAACAATATCTTCATGTTTGGCGGACAATGTATATTCGATAGCATCAAGCATAGTAGCGATAGATTTTATTAATTTAGCCGAATTTCATTTATTCAAGGAAACGGCGAATGTAATAGCGCCGAGAAGTGCATCATTTTTTTCTTTTTCTAGTATTTTTTCCACGGTGGTCATAGACGATCAGATCTTTATGTTAGAAAGACTGCCCGACAATTCTATCATTGAACGATCGATATTTGTGAAAAAATTATGAAAAGTCGAAGATAAAGAAGAAAAAAGCTGGAGTATGGATTGATTTTTGAGTCTATCGTCTATGGAAAGATTATTGTACGCATATATATGTTCGAATATGGTTCTTTTCATACTCGGAAAATTTTTATACATATGTTTTTCCAATTCTGATTTCTGAATTTCATAATGTTTGATTTTCTGAAGATGCTGATTTTGCCTGATTGTTTCCTCTTTTTTTTCCAAAGCGATTTTGATGGGATTATCGATAAATAATAGGGTATCGATTATCTCGACGATTTTTGCAAGGAATCATTGTTGTATATCTCACAAAGAACCCGAAGAAGAAATATTCCTTATTTTTTCTTTGAGTTTTTTGAAATCTCTAGGATCTAGATGGGCTATAGAGGAAATAAGTCATTTAAGTGAATGTGGTCCAGATCATGAATGCAAAACGAAAAAATCATCAGTGAATTTTGGTAATGTCTGTTCAGAAAATAGTTTCAATTCAGAGAGAGGATATTGATCAAAATCAAGCATATCCAATATTTCGTTGAAATACATGATCGCTGATTTCTTCTTATAGGATTTTCTCTGTTTTAGACTATCTGTTTTCATGACAGCGTCTTCGGCAGATCATAGAATATCCGATGGATCATTTAAAGATTCTATGCATTCCAAAGAAGGTTCATCGTGATGTAAAGAAGTATACGATTCAGTTTCAGTCATAGGAGATAACTCGATATCCGTAGAATCCTGCAGAACAGAAGATATATCTGACATATAGCTTGATTGTAAAGTGGAAAGAATAAGCATAATTCTTTGTCAGCCATGATCATTAAATCTATGAGTCTCTTCTTCTGAGAAATTTTTGATAAGCTCATATATCGATGTATGTATTTTTAGAAAAGCAGCTGTAGAGAGAGAATCATCGAGATTGATGCAAGATTTCAAAGAAGCGACAATATCGGAAATAATCATTTTGATATCTTCAGAAAATCAAGACTCTTGTGAAGCAAGTGTTTTTTTGAGAAGCGATATTTTCCGTGAAATAGTATTGAGAGAAGATGAAACCATAGATATAATGCTTACTGGATAAAAATATATTTCCAGTGTTATAAAAATATATTATAAAAAGTCAAGTTTATATATAATTATATTTTATATAAGGTATGAAAATTGGTATCTACTTGCTGAGAAAGTATATTTGGAGCAATGTGCAAAACTTCAGCGACAAAATCATAGATATATTTTACATTTGCCGGATGATTATTTTCTCCACGAACGATTTGAGGAGTCAGATATGGCGCATCCGTTTCCAATAATATTTGCGACAACGAGACAATTTTCAAAGTTTCACGAAGTTCTTCAGCCTTCTTATAGGTAATATTTCCACAGAAACCGATGTATAAGTTTTTGCATTCTGAATTCAACATCCTAAACTCATTAGGTCAGTAGCCTCGACAATGAACATAGATAGTCAAATCAGTATAATTTTTGAGTATTTCAAACGTTTCTTTAAATGCGTCTCTCGAGTGGATGACTAATGGTAATTGTAATTCACGAGCTAGATCGCAATGCTGGATAAAAAGCTGTTTTTGAGTCTCCAATGTTTCGAATCAATTCGGATAATGAATATCAAGTCCGGTCTCGCCTATAGCTACCACATACGGTTTGTTTTCAGAATATAATCATCTGAGTCGTTGCATTTTTTCAGACATATTATCCATAGTCAATGTCCCATCCACGCATTCCAATGGATGTCGGCCAAGCGTCGCTTTCACTACCAGAAGCGGAGAATTTTGGCCTTGAGTTTTAATCTTTAAGTTTTCGGTTTGTTTTGCGATTTCGATTCCCTGGATATTGTACGATTCACTCGCTCCAGAATTGACAAGTGCGACTCCTCAGATATCGATAAATTTTTGGAGATATCATTGCCGATCAGAAAGCAAAGGCTCGGTATTCAGATGTGTATGCGCGTCAATCAATTTCATAAAAATAATTAACAGATTTAAAAAATAGTAAATAGTAAATTTGTCGGCTTTGAACTTTAAGCTTTAAATTTTTGGGTAAAATAGTGTTGCTTTGGTTATACAATTTCGTACATACTAGTCAACGAAAAAACGGTATAAGGAACATATAATTCGTAATTCGTAATTTTTAATTGGTAATTGAAGTAAATGTGATTGATTCTAGGAATTTTAATGTTTATGAGTCTTGTGCTCATTCATGAAATAGGCCATTTTATCAATGCAAAAAGAAGCGGTGTGAAAGTGCTGGAATTCGGTATCGGTATCCCGCCCAAAGTATGTAAGCTCCGAAAAGATAAATCAGGAACGCAATATACACTCAATCTATTGCCGTTAGGAGGATTTGTCAGATTGAAATGAGAAGATCCAAAGGATGAAGCTGACTTCAACGCAAAAGACAGTTTCATCAAAGCGAAGATGAGTAGAAAAATATTGATTCTGATCTCAGGAGTCGGTATGAATCTCATCCTCGCTCGAGTACTCTTCACCGCAATCTTTACCATGGGAACGCAACCTATATCTGTGCTTCCAGAAAATGCCTTGTCATCACATCAAAGTAGTTATCTCATGCCAACAGTAAATTTCTTACATCAAGAAGGATTTATCAGTGGCGATTTAGTATCTACTCCAGCAAAAATAGAAAGAGTATCATCCAGTCTTCTTGGACAAAAAATGGGATTATCATGATGAGATACTATCATCTCTATAAATAATGAAGCAGTGGATGTATGGAATATCGGAAGTGTTTTGAAAAAAAATATTGGAAAAGATATAACAACAGTCTTTGAAAGAAATAATAAGAAAGTTCTTACCAAAGAACATTGTCCAGCTGATAATTGTATCTTATGACTGACATTTTATGCAGGAGTACTTGATCTCAAACCTATTAAATTCCCATTCTTCAAAGCGATGTGGATAGGAGCAAAAGAAGTTAAAGCACAGACAGTACTTACTTTCTCAGCATTATGAACATTAGGGAAAGATCTCTTATCATTTAATGGAAACAGGATAAAGAATTCTCTCAATAGACTTACTTGACCAGCAGGAGCGATTAAATTCTGAGAAACATTACTCAATCAATGAGGATGGAAACTCTATCTAGGATTCGCTGGTATGATTTCATTGGCGTTAGCAATCTTCAATGTATTGCCTATCCCGGCATTGGATGGAGGAAGATTATTAGGAGTATTGATCCAAGGAATCGCTAGATTGAAACCAGAAAAATACTTCAATATAGAATGATATATCAATCTGGTTTTCTTCATCGCATTGATGGCTCTAGGAATCTACATCTTACTCAAAGACCTTGTACACTTCCGAGATATTAAAATACCATTTTTATGATAAAATAAAAAAGATGTAAAAAAACCCTGTGTAATAGCAGGATTTTTTTATAGAGAAAAATATTAGGCTTTGAGCTTTCAGCTTTCTGATAATGTTATTTAGCGCAATTGTCGATCATGTTTTTATATTCGTTTGCCTTACGCATATATCCAGGTAAGTTCTCATCTAATTTTTTAAGTCATTCCTTTTTTAAATTCAAATATGTCTCATTAAGTTCAGTAAGGATATTTGGATCAGTACATTTTTTTGTCTCTACCATATTGATAAGTTCATTATAGGTCTTTTCATATTCGAATTTGGTTTGATAAGCTTCAGAATTAGTATTGGTTATCTTATGGACATATACTATCACTCTCTGCCAAAGTACTTGGAAACCAGAAAAAATTGATGCTTTTTCTGCAGGATGATTTTGGATATATGATCGGGAAAACGCTAATAATACGAGTCCGATGATAAGTTTAATAAGATTATTCCTTATAAAGTTTCTTTCTTCTCTATTCATTACAATAACAAAAAAAACATAAAAACAATTGAGTAATATAGTTTTGGAGATATTTTTCAAGCAGTTATAGTAACAATATATTTTCCTTGCTTCGAAACGATAAAACGATAACATGAAAATGTATATTTGGGCTTCGCCCGTAATTCGCCCTAACGGACGTGATTCATAATAATTACCAATTACACGACCGACGAGAGCAAATTACGCCATATGTGCATTACACGAAGTATTTATCACGAAGTATTTGTGTTATGAAGATTGCTTTTGTACATTGCCGAATACAACCAGGATGAGCATTGAGTGTATTCCAAGATCTCATCGATGAACAAAAATGAATAGAACATGCAAAAGTGTTTACGCTTTTTTCCGATACGGAAAGATTACAGACAAACAATCACAATCTCCAAGTGGTGACTGCCCTGCCTAGACGAGTAAATAAGCTTTTTCTTCGATGCGGTAAACACAAAGTTCCATTACTTTCACGACTTTTTGATTATCGCAATCTCATGTTCTTCTATCCAAGTTTGATGGTATTACTTTCGCACAAAATAAAGAAATTTAAACCTGACTGCATATCTATTTCCTCCTTTGCCATAGCAAAAAACATCACCCCAATATCCGGCATAAAAACTACGCTCTATCTTCACTCACCTATGCAATATATTTGGACGCATTATGACGAATACAAAGAAAAATTGACCGGAATCAAAGGAAAATTATTTAATCGAATAGTGCCGAAACTGAGAAGACGAGATTTGAAATTCACTAAATTTGATAAAATATTTGCCAATAGTAAATATACAGCGCAAGAAGCAGAAAAATTGTACGATATGAAAAATATTCAAATCAAATATCCGCACATTCCAAATACATTTTTTGTGCCAGCAGTACAAGAGATACCGCAAGCATATTATCTTTATATCGGAAGATTAGTAACGTTTGTGAGAGAAGCAGACAAGATAATCGCGTTATGTAATGAACTGAAAGTTCCGCTTATCGTGATGGGAAGTGGTCCTGATGAAGTCTATCTCAAATCTATCGCAGGTCCATCAATTATTTTCATAGGATGGATAACCGATGTCGATGAAAAAATAAAGATCATCAGTCAAGCAAAATGACTCATCAATCTGACCAAAGAAAGTTATGGAATCGGAACAGTAGAAGCGATGCTCATGGGAGTTCCCGTCTTTGGATACGGTGAATGAGCAACCGCAGAATTGGTCGATGAAGACTGTGGAGTTTTAGTAGCGAACAAGAAGCATCACACCCTCGTAGAATGATTCAAAAAGTTTATGAGCACACAACGAGATAGAAAAATGATATCTAAGAGAATTAGAGAAAAGCGAAAAAACAAGTAAAATCATACCTACCCGCCTCTGGAGGGACATCGCACAAACCCCCACTTTGTCACCTTATACGCAACCCGGCGCCTGCCCCGCAGTAGTGCGGGGTCATCTTTTGTACCATTATCGCTTCTATGACGACACTCTATGTCGCACAGAAGCTAGTTGTCTGTCATATCCCTTATAGCTAAAAAGTCCTTTCAGAAAGAAATTTGGAGGGGATTTTTTATTTTAATTTAGATTTTTTTAGCCTGATTTTTTGCAAAAAAAAAGAAAAAAGATATAATCTTAGTAAAATTTATCCTTCATATACAATAAATGGATAATACTTTAAATAATATAGAAAATAAAAATACTAATTGAAATATTAGTGGTTTTGATATAAACAAAAAAAAGTCAGAGATAACACAAGAACTAAATATGCCAAATTACAATGATGGAATCGATTTAGTTTTTGAACAAAATCCCGAATTATTAATAACTATATTTAAAAACATCTTACCAAATAAAAGTATTTATGATAAACATATAAATCAAACACATCAAAACACAGAATTTATATCTTTATACAGAGCAGAATGAAATACTGTAGATAAAGAAAAACTTCCTATTGCTATTAGAGGTAATGCTGGATCATGGTTTAGTCCAAACATTCGAGAAGCTATAAGATATAAAAAAATAAATCCCGATCGTAAATTATACAAAATCGATATACCAAAAACCTTATATGAAAATTTATATAAAAATAAATTAGCATGAGAAATATCAAAATGAGAAATACAATTACCAGAAAGTATAAGTAAACTAAAAATCAATATAGAAGTCGTTGCTAAACAACTATATACTGAGTATTTAATGACAATTTTTCCTGAAAGTAAAATAAGAAATATTGTTTATCACGGAACATCTTCTAAATTTGAAGGCGAGGATTTTGATAAATCCAAATTATGAAGCTCAACAGACAACATCACTAACAAACTATGATTTTATTTTGTCCCAGATAAAATAGTTTCTGATATATTTATAAAATGAAAAACATATAAAAGAGAAAATGGGAAAATAAAAGTAATCTTACCAGAAAATGCTAAAACGCTTTGTGTTTTATTAAACGTAAAAAATCCAGAATATATTGAAGGTGATATTTTTCAAAAATATGCTGAAGCAAACAAAATGCCACCATTAAAATTGAATGGAGATTCTATTGTTATAACGCCTCAAACAGACAATATATTAAAGGAATTTTCTTGTGATAATTATGTAATTTTCAACTCAGAGCAAATTCATGTTTTAGGATCTGGAAAAGACATACAACAATTAAAAGAATGGCTAAATAATAGAAAATAGTATTTTTGATTGATTTATTTTAATTTTATCTTAATTTAATTTAGAAAAAAATCCCCTCCAAGTAAATAAGCAAGGGATACGAACAGACAACTCGCACTATCTGACATATAAAATACATCAGACGAGTGCGATACGTTAGATGATATATCCCCATTTGGATTACTAAAAGAAACAAATAATAGAGAAAATAGAAGGAGCCCTCTTTTTATTTTAATTTAGATTTTTTTAGAAAAATTAATTCACTGACTTTTCTCGTGCAGTTAGTTGTTTAGAAATAACTTCTATCGACTGACTAAGAAAAATGAATTTATCAAGAGGAAATATATGTAAATCTTTGGAAATTCTCAACAAAACCTTATTGCTTTCCAAATACGCTCTACATTCTTGTAAAAGCTCTTTTCTTCTCTCTTTCATCACATTTGCTTTATAAATACTCGATATCAACATCAATGAATCTTTTTTGATCTGTTCACCAAGCGTATATTTAAATTCTTTGGGAAATTTTTTGATAACATGAAATAATTGTAAAGTTAGATCATAACTTGCTTTGTAAACGGGTAGATGTTCGTAAATGACCATTATTTAATAGATCAGCAAATAAAATGTTCATCAAAAACAAAATTGGGTAATGTATCGAGAATCTTTTTTCTGACAGTAAAATTTCTTCCATGTCTTAACACACCAAGATAAGAATTTATCACATTAAGCTCGTCTTTTATGTCCAAACCACCAACAAGTCATTTCATTTTCTTTTTGAAATTTCATAAAGTCCTACGATGAATATATGTCCTTCGTGGTTTGAGATATGCACCGAGAAATCTCACTCACTTGGAATAATGCTGTAGATAAATCTTATTGGGATGTAAAGTGAGTTGTAATTTATCAGCAAGATACTGCTTTATCTGAGGAAGTAATAATTTCAGAAATTCTTTGTCTGGGTGAATGATGGAAAAATCGTCCACATATCTGCCACAATATTTTAGTCATAAAGCATATTTCATAAATTTATCGAAATCATCAAGATAGATATTTGCGAATAACTGACTCGTAAGATTTCAGATAGGAAGTCACTTCCCAGTTCACACATAAAATAAGCTCTTTTCTTTGGGCAGTCAATCATAATCAGAGATATGTCATCTGAATACATACTCCTGCGTAGAATCATGATCGATAATCTGATATATCAGATGAAGCAACCGTTCTTTATTCACAGAAAGATTCTGGAAATCAGTCAGTTTTTCTGTTATTTTTTGTTTGAGAATTTTTTTGTCTATATTCATAAAAAATCATTGGATATCCAGCTTGAGGACATAACAATCCTTCGTGTAATTTTGCGAACAAGAGCGAATAAAATGATCTAATCTTCTGATGCCGTAATGTGTTCATTTCTCAAGTCTGCAACTGTAACTATCATGAATGAAGTGGCGGTCAAAAAAATCGTAAATATAATTATACACGAGATGATGTACGACACGGTCACGGAAACTGCTCGCAAACACTTCTCTTTTGACCGGATCAGAGATAATGAAGCAAATACTAGATCAGATTTTATAGGTTCACGCGCTAAGTTCTTCGTGAAGCTGAAATAACTCGTGTTCAAAATCCATTTCAAATTCAAGTTGACTGATAGTATTTCTTTTATTACATCTTGCATCGTAATATGCTTGGAAAATATCCAATAACAATTGGTCCATATAGATATGTAGATTAAAAAGAAAACCGATCACAAGGACCGGTTCACAGCAGTGCTCGCATGCGACAAAAGGAGAAGGAAATTTCTGATTGTTTCGATTTATGTTTGCATTATCATTATTCCATTTTGCTTCGTATACATTATCATTTTCATTCACTCTCGAAAGTTTCGCGTAGCCGACAGAACCGACATTGTTCCATTTCTTATTATTTGGATTCCAATAACCAGCTCGTATGGTCGTACTGATATTCTTTGTCACATTATCCTAGCAAATGATGTGATCTTTAACTCCTACTCCATCGAAATAGAACAGGGTACGACTGGACTGCTAAATGCTCGCTTGATGGATCCGTATACGCGACTATCGTCGGTATAACTCAATCATCCAAAAAAACTTCATTTTACTCGTTTTTTTGGCGGTTGAGAATAGAACACACCAACTCTGGCAATAAAACTTTGTAAGGAAAAAGAAAAAAATCGCCTTGCGATTTTTTTCTACGTGTATTTTTCTCTCTTATGTCCTTTATTGTTTGTCATCTAAAAGGGACGAATCCGCTACGCGGCGCAGTCCTCGCAGGCGACAAAAGGAGAAGGAAATCTCTGATCGTCTCGACTTATGCGTGCATAACCATTACTCCATTCCGCTCCGTACACATTATCATCTTCATTCACTCTCGAAAGTATCGCGTAGCCGACAGAACCGACATAGTACGATATCTTATTATATGGATGCCAATAACCAGCCTTTTCTAAGCCAAACAGGTTGACAAAGTTAAATACTTTCTCTTTTTCATTTTCTCCTGGAAAATAACTGATAAATTGTTCAACTTCTGCTCTATCGTTAAGAAGTTTCTTATTCTGTTCTTTACAGGCTTTTTCTGCTGCTCTACCAGTAAGATAGGTCACTCACGCGATTCACTTCTTTCCATATTGATCTTCATGTTCTCCCTTGAAGATATCTTTGCCATTATGTTCTGCCGTGAGAATGGAGAATTTCTTCTTCATTTTAATCATCTCTATCTTGCCATCAGCACTGATGCGGATATTCTCTTTCATGTACTTCTGTTGTTCTGGTTTATCTTTAAGATTCTTCCAAAGCTTTGCATATCCTTCATGTTGCGGAAAAGGGCAAGCCTTTTCTACAGGCGTTTGAGTAAGTTCTTTTTTGTCGAGAAGACCTTGAATAAGTTCATCTTTCTTTTCTTGCGAAAAGGATTTCAAGTTCTTGATAGCGACAATATCTTCAGCTATCTCGTGTCTTTCAGATGCGTGTTCGGTCTTTTTTAAATCTTTCTTTGTCATGGGTATGAAGGTAATGAAGTAAAAAAGTTACATAGTAATTATAATCAGAAATGAAAATAATGCAAATTTTGGAGGGAGATTCTTTAGGAACAAATTTAGTCTTGATTTTATTTTACAAA
>Ga0172368_10003761_pt1 | contig 18074 bp, 9 predicted proteins | sample Lak11m_FD_114540 | JGI IMG/M metagenome (GOLD analysis project Ga0172368, IMG submission 114540) | Freshwater microbial communities from Kabuno Bay, South-Kivu, Congo - kab_022012_11m | ecosystem: Environmental > Aquatic > Freshwater > Lake | place: Democratic Republic of the Congo: South-Kivu...
AACAGCGCGGTATTCGCGTCGCCCGCGCTTGCGGCCGTCGACAGTCGCGCGCCCGCGATTCTCGCGGGAGCCTTCATCCTGCCGGTGGAGCCTGTTCGACGCGGCGTCGATATTGTTGCGCATTTCAGGGCGGGCGAGGCGCTGCCGTCGGATCCCGTCGTGACCGTGGGAGGCATCCCCATGGAGAAGCGGTACGACTCGGCGGCGACGGAATTCGAATACGCCTTCGTGCCGTCCCAATCCGACACCGAAGGAGTCAAGCAGGTCGTGGCGACCGTTTCCGACGCCGCAGGCAACTCGACGACCTCGATGCTGGGCCAGGTGACGTTCGACTTCACACCGCCAGATGCGGTTTCCGTTTTGGCGGCACCGCCGCTTGCAGGCATCGGCGCGAACCTGACCGTCACGGCGGCATTCTCGGAACCGGTACGAGGCGCCACTCTGGAAGCCTCCAACGGCCTTTCGTTCGGCAGCGCGATCGTGGCCGGGAAACAGGCGGTCTGGAGCCGGATCGTGCAGCGCGGCGACCCGGAAGGACCGTTCTCGGTCGGGTGCAGATTCGTCCGCGTCATGCTTAATTTGCAGCAGATTCTGCGCGTCGGCGTTCTTGGTGTCGCGGATTCGGCCTGATTCGCAGCGGATCCAAGCACGAGCATTCACGCGGCCTCCGCGAGATCGATCGAGGGCAGCGGAGCCGGCTCCCACTGCTGGAGACGTACGCGCCTGCCGGTTCGCGTGACGCGGTCGCGGGCCTTGTGATGCACCCGGTCCACGAACGCCTGCCAGTCGCCGTTCGCGTCGATGCAGCGCAACTGGAGGATCGCCTCGGCGCGCTCCTTGATCCAGCGCATGCCGCCGTGGTCCATGCGGCGGTACATCAGCGCCTTGATCGCCCCCTCGACCTGGCCCGAGCCGATCTCCAGATCCTCGCGCCGCAACTCGTCGTAGTTCATGCACTGCTTGCGTTTGTCGATGTAGTTGCGCACCTCGGTCAGCTTCGTGCGGCGGTACTTGTTGCCGGGACCCGTCAGGGGGATCCGCTCCAGATGCCGGTCGAGCTCCCGGACGATCCGGTGGGCCTTGCCGCAGTACAGCGCGGTCTTCTGCCTCTGGACCCAGGCGGTGTGCTCGGCCGAACCCTCCTTGTGCAGCGACGAGCCCGCGTCCCACAGCTTCTCGACCACGTGCGACACGTCGATGGTCGGCGTCACACCGGGGAAGTACTCGGCGGCGTAGTGGGCCAGGTGCTCGTCGCCGTCGGTCACGATCTGGATCCTGCGATCGGTGCCCGGCGGAAACCCGCGCCGGGTGGCCTCGCGTCGCGCGTACTCGAAAGCGTGGCGCTTGGGCGCGAACGAGGCGTAGTAGCGCTTGTTGATCGGCCCGTGCAGCAGGGCGCCCTCGCGGTGCAGCGTGTACATGACCACCATCGTGCCCATCTTCGCGTTCTTGCTCTTGTCGCCCTTCCTGCGCCGGGGCTTCTTCGTGCGGCGCGCGCGCGTCTGGCGGCCGCGGTGACGCGGGGTGGGCGCCTTGCGACGCCTGTCGCGCCTGCCGCGCCGGCGCCGCAGCTCCTCGTCGGTCGCCGTCGGGACTCCCTTCGAGTCGACCATGATGACGAGCACCTCTCCGTCGCCGGCGGGTACCGGCACGAGTTCGAACCACTCCTGCGTGTGGCGGCCGTAGCCCAGCACCGCCTTCTCGACGACCTCCGTCGAGGGCGCGCACGGCAGAAACCACCCGAGCTGCTCGCAGCCCTCCGCGAAGGCCATGCGCGTGCCCAGCCGCACGGCGACGGCGAGCACGTTGGGACTGAGCCGGTCCGAAAGCAGCCCGAGCGCGGCGTCCAGCGGGTGGAAACCGCGGGCCGCGCCGCCGTCTTTGACCACCTCGCGCAGGTACGTGCGCCGGTAGCGCACCACGCCGAACCAGGTCAGCAGGCCGCGGGACTGCGCCGCGCACCTGCGCAACGTGCGCCCCGCGAGCACCACCCGTGCCTCCAGCGCCTCGCACTCGCGCTGCTCGCCCGCCACGAGGAAGAGCACGACCAGTGCCCGTGCGAAGGCGAACACCTGCCCGATCAGCCCCTTCTCCAAGGCGACGAACGTCGCCTTGGAGCCGCTCTGCGCGAGCACGAACTCGACCAGCGCGGCCGACCGTCTCTCCACCTCGGCCCGTGCCGTCGGCACATCCCCCGGGATCTCCTCGTCGCCGTTCCGTCCCAGCTTGGCTTCGGATATCTTGGGCATGCGGATTCCTGGCGGACCCTGCCGCGCCTTCGACAGCCCGCAGGATCCCCGGGAATCCGCTTCTTTTCCAGGCCTTTCTGCTCACCCCCCGCTCACGCCCGGTGGACTTGGTGCGAGCTGCACCCTTCTCGGTCGACGGCACCGCGACAGACGCCGCCGGAAACCAGACGACGTTCTCCGGGAGCGCCGCCAGCATCGACAGCATGCCGCCCGCGATCCTCGGCGGCACCGTGTCGCCCGACATGCCGGCGAGGCGTGGCACCACTGTATCGGTGCATTTCACAACGGGCGAGGCGTTGAACCGCGAGCCGTCCGTTTCCATCGGCGGCAGGCCCATGACGAAGGACCCTGCCTCCGGGGCGACCGACTTCGACTACACCTACGAGCCCGGCACCGACGACGACGATCTCTCGAATCCGAAGCAGGTGGTCGTCGCCGTCGAGGACGACGCGCACAATCAGACCGTGTCGGTGCTGGGCCAGGTCACCTACGATTTCACGCCGCCGGCGGAGTCGCCGGCGGGCGCGGGCATCGCCGCGTGGCCGACGCTGGCGGGCATCGGCCAGAACCTGACCGTCACCGCGACCTTCGACGAGCCGGTCGGCATGGCGGCGCTGAGCGGGTGCAACGGTCTCTACTTCGAGGGTCCTGTCATCTCCGGCCGGCGCGCCATCTGGAGTCACGTCGTCGCGCCCGGCGACGCCGAAGGTCCCTGCGACGCCGGAGTGTCCGCGACGGACCTTGCGGGAAACCCGTACATCCGCATCGCACCCGGCGTCGCGGAGGTGGACAGCTCCGCTCCCGAACCGCCATCGGTCACGCTCTTCCCTCCGCTGCCGCTGGAGCGGGGCGCTATCGTCGCCGTGGCGTTCGGGACCGCGGAGGCGCTGCCGTCCTTCCCGGGGGTGTCGGTGGGCGGTGTCCAGATGGTCGCCGGCGGGGGCACACTCCCGGCGAGCGGCTTCGCCTACACGCATGCGGTGGCCGCGACGGACACGGAGGGCACGAAGCAGGTGGTCGCGGTCCTGAGCGACGCCGCGGGCAACACGACCACCAGCGTGTTCGGGCAGGTCGTGTACGACTTTTCCGCGCCGGCACCGGCGGTTTCAATCACGCCGGATCGGACCGGGCTCAACCGCACGCTCACGGTGCAGGTGAGCGCAGGCGAACCCCTTTCCACGACCGCGCTCCCGGGGCTGACCGTGACCTCGCCCGCCGGGCTGAGTGCGTCGTCTTTCGCGGGCCCGATGGTGGCCGGCGGCCTCGCGACCTGGACCCACACGGTGACCTCGGCGGATCCAGCCGGCTCGAACGTGCTCCGCGTGGGCGTCGTCGTGTACGACCAGGCGGGCAACTCGGCGGCGGTGTCGAGTGACGGCAGCGACTACGTCGACCCGACACCCCCGACCACGAGCGACTCGTTCGTTCAGACCGGCCCCCACATGCGCGGCGCGGCGGTGTCCGGCTTCTTCGCCGCCAGCGAGGCGCTCTCGGGCCGCCCGTCTACTCAATATCTCCATTTTCGGGCACCGCGGTCTGGAGCGGGACCAGGTGGGAATTCAGCCACGTGGTCGGCGCCTCGGACCAGGAAGGCGCCTGGCCGCTGCAGGTGACGCTGACGGATCTCGCGGGCAACACCAACGTCGCGACGCTCGCCGTCGTCACGTACGACTTCACGCCGCCCGAAGTCGAGTCGGCGACGGTGGCCTACGTGCCTGCCGCCGACAACCCCCTCGCGGTCGCGGCGCAGGCGAAGGCCGGCACGCAGATCGTCCTGGTCGTCAGCGCGAAGGAAACGCCCGGTTCCGTCCAGCCCCCGGTCTTGTCGCTGGTCTGCGGGGCGACGAGCCTCGCCAGCGGGCTCGCCGCAAGCTCCATCGCGACCAGGGCCGTGACATTCCAGGTGACCGTGCCCGCCAGCCTCTCCTTCGACGGGGCGTGCACGCCGAACGTGAGCTGGAGGGATGTGGCGGGCAACTTCACCAGCACGGCGACCTTCTCGGATCCGGCCATCCGCGTGAAGACATCGACACCGACGCTCGTGGTGGACCAGGTGTCCGTCGCGTTCGTGCGCTCCCCGTGGGGCAATTCGGCGGCAGAGACCATCGGGGCGGTGACCATCCCGTCCGGCCCCTATTTCGCGCTCGCGCCGCCGGAGGCCGTGTCGAGCCAAGAGAGTTTTGCGGCCGGCACGTTCACGATGGCGGGTGGCACGCTCGCGCGCGTGCGGGTATGGGGCGACGCGGTGAAGAGCGCGCTCCTCGGTTCCTTCGCTCCCAACACGAGCGGCAGCGGGCCGCCGGCGCGGCTGGCCGGCATGGACGTGCCCGCTGCCTACGTGACGGGCGTGGACGACGCGGGCAACGAGTCCGCGGCGGTCGCGATACAACAGACGGAGTGGGTGGCGACGCCGAATCCCTCGACTTTCGGGACCAATCCGCACGAGACCCTCGCGACGACATACGCAGTTGCGAGCCGCGCCCAGGACGGCGCCGCCTCCGCCTCCGTCTCCGTCGGCTCCGAGGCGTGGGGAGCCGACCGCACTTCGGCGTACGCCCCCAGCGGCGGCCTGTGGCGCCAGAGCCTTCTTGCATCCTCGTCGCCGCCGGCGCGCAGCAGCGCGAGTGCGGCCTGGGACACGAAACGCGGCCGCATGGTGGTCTTCGGGGGAGGCTCTCTGGACGACACCTGGGAATGGGACGGAAGCGGCTGGGCCAACCGCACGACGGCAGGGCAGAGACCCGTCTCCAGCCAGTGCGCGTGCGGCAACTGCATGGCGTGGGACAGCGTGCGGGAGCGCAGTGTCTTCTTCGTCGGATCGACGCCCACGTCCTCCGTGGCCGAGTGGGACGGCGCGTCGTGGACCGTTCGGTCGGCGGGCTCGAACGCCATCGGGTCGGGGACCGTGGCGTTCGACGCCGGGCGCGGCAAGCTCGTCCTGTACCTCGGCGGCGGCAGGACCTACGAGTGGAACGCGACGAGCGGCGCGTTGACGCAGGTGGCCTGGAGCGGCCCGACCCTCGTATATTCCAATCCGATGGTATACGACAGCCGGCGGGCCCGCATCGTCGCCATCGCCAACGGCGGCACGGAGACGTGGGAGTGGGACGGCGCGGCGGCGACCTGGACGCAGCGCACGACGTCGGGTCCGAGGAACAACTACACGAGCCTCGCATACGATCCCGTACGCGGGCGCACCGTGATGTTCGGGGGAAGGAACGCCACCACCCTCGCCTTCGTCGCCGAGACGTGGGAGTGGGACGGCTCGTCGTGGACGAACCTCACGGCGTCGCCGCTGCCCGGGTCGTGGCCGGCCCCGAGAAGCTGCGCGACCCTGGCCTGGGACGCCAACCGCCGCCGCACGGTGCTCTTCGCCGGCTCCGACAGCTCGAACGCGCCGCTGGGCGACACCTGGGAGTGGGACGGCACCCGCTGGACGCGCCGCGATCCCACATCGAGCGCTCCGGTTCCCCGCTCGGGACACGTCATGGCCCACGACCCCGCGCGGGAGCGCACCGTCCTCTTCGGAGGCGTCGTCGCCGGGTGGATCAAGAACGACACCTGGGAATGGGACGGCCGCGCCTGGACCAACCTGACGCCCTCGCCGCTGCCGTCGACCTGGCCGCCGGTCCTGGAGCGCCCGGGGTTCGCCTTCGACGCGGTGCGCGGCCGCGCCCTGCTCTTCGGCGGCAAAAGCACGTCGAACGCGGTGCAGCAGGCAGCGTGGGAGTGGACCGGTTCGGCGTGGGGCAACCTGACGCCCTCGCCGCTGCCCGCCGCGTGGCCGTCCAGGCGCACCGAGCCCGCCATGGCCTACGACGCCGGCCGCGCACGAATGGTTCTTTTTGGAGGATATGACGGCGCGGCCAACCTGGACGACATCTGGGAATGGGACGGCTCTGCGTGGACGAACCGGACGCCGTCGCCGCGTCCCTCGTCGTGGCCGCGCGCCAGGCGCGACGCGGGCATGGTCTGGGACGCAGTGCGCGGGCGCACCGTGCTGTTCGGCGGAAGCAGCACCTCGGGCAACCTGGCCGACGCGTGGGAATGGGACGGCAGCACGTGGGCCGACCGGACCCCGGCGACGGGAAACCCGGCCGCGCGCTACGGACCCGGCATGGTTTGGGACGACCTGCGCGGCCGCACCGTTCTCTTCGGCGCATGGCAGGGAGGAACGGCGCTCGGCGACACGCTGCAGTGGGACGGGGCCGCGTGGACGTCCATCGGCTCGTCGAACATCCCGGCGCGCGGCAGCCATGCCACCGCGTTCGACCGCGCCAGCGGCCGCCTCGTGACGAACGGTGGCTACGGAAGCTCCCTCCTGTCGGACCAGTGGGAACTGGACGCGCCCGCGACGCGCCAGCCCGCGGTGCAGTTCTCCGCCGACGCGTCCACGGGCGGCTTCGCGTCGTCGGCCGTCACGGGCCTGCGCGTGCGCGCGCACTGCGGCGGCGTCTCGCCAACCGCCAGCGGTGCCGTACTGCACGGCTGGCAGAAGGGCGGCAGCGGGAGGCCCGCAGGCGCCTGGTCCGTGCTCGCGTCGAACGCGGCGAGCCTCGCGTCGGCGCAGCCCTGGCTGCCTTCGCCGCCCGGCGCGCTCGTGGACTGGATCGCGCCGTCGGCGGCGGAAGCGCAGCGCTTCGTCGTCGATGCCGGCCGCACCCTCGCCTTCCAGTGCCGTCCCGCGGGCCTGTCGTGGAGCGGCACCGCGAAAGTGGCGCTCGACTTCGTCGAGGTGCGGGTACGGTACGGTGGCAGCCTGCTCGTCAATCCGGGGTTCGAGCACCGCTCCACGCAGGGCTGGGTCGGCGGCGCGCTCTCGACGTCGCCGCACGCGGGCGGCTACTCGCTCCGGGTCACGGGCCAGTCCGAGGCCTACCAGACCGTGCCCGGCCCGTTCCCGGCGGGCCAGAGCGTCTCCTACTCGGTCTGGACCCTGCCGCCGGCCGGCGGCACGTCGCGCGTGGACCTTGCGGGAGACTCGTGGCTCGACACCTACTCGACCCCGTCGGGGACCGGGACGGGGCAGTGGGTGCGCCTGTCGAGAGTGGTCTCGCTTCCCGCCGCGACGAAGACTCTGCGCATCCGCCTCGTCGAGGACGCGCCGGGCGCTGCGGCCGAGTTCGACGACGCCTACCTGAAGACGTCGCTCTCCGCCGGAGCGCAGACGTGGAACCCGCCCGCGAGCTGCAAGGCGGTCCTCGACGCCGGCGGCGCGACGGGCGACGGCGTCTACTGGATCGCCCCGGACGGCGTCGCCGCCAACGCGTTCCAGGTCTGGTGCGACATGACCACCGACGGCGGCGGCTGGACGCTCGTCATGAAGATCGACGGCACGAAGACGACGTTCGCCTACGACTCCGCCTACTGGACCAATGCGACGACGTACGGCGCGGGCGCTCTATTCTATGACCAGAATGAAGCGAAGCTCGCCAGCTTCTCGACGGTGTCTTTCGCCAGGGTGCTGCTGCAGATGAGGTACGGCGGCGCGACGCAGAGCCTCGTGGTGCCGCAGGCGGCGGCGTCGCTGTACGAGCTTCTGCGTTCGGGCGCGTACGTGCCGACGTCGCTGGGCCGCGCCGCGTGGAAGGGACTCGTCGGCGCCGCTTCTCTGCAGCCCAACTGCAATGCGGAGGGCTTCAACGTCGCCCGGGAGACCCCGGTGCGGGGCGGGTCCGCGTCGGCATCGTCGCGAACAACGAGGCGGACTGCGGCAGCGCCGACTCGCGCCTCGGCTTCGGAGGGGGTGGCGACTACTGCGGCCAGAACGCGAACGCCTCCTGCGGCAACGAGGCGACGTGCGGCGGCGACGCCGGCGACCGTCACGCGGCCGCATTCGGATAGGTCTTCGTGCGCTGAAGACCGCCTCCGGCTTGTCGCTACGCGGTCCGTCCGCGCGACCGCCGGCGGGAAAGAAGCCCGACGAACGCGGCCGCTCCCGCCCCGGCCGTCGCGCACCCGTCCGGGTGTGCAGGCGTCGCGGATACCGGGGCCGCGCGCAGCGCGGTCTCCCTGCCGAACCCGACGGTGGCGATGTCCACGTCCAGGCTCGCCTCGGGACAGGCGACGGCGCGTCCCGTCGGCGCCGTCAGCGTGAAGGTCTCGTCGGCGTCGCCGGCGGCGGAATCGCCTGCTTCGACGGGGAAACGCAGCACGGCAATCCCGCCCGGCGCGACGTCGGACTGCAGCACGGCGGCCGTGTCGAACGCGGGCCATCCGCGCCGCGGCGCCAGACGGCTGGGCTTTCCAGATGCCGGAGCATCCGCCCGAAGCGACACCGCTCCGGCTCTCCACGTCGCCGTGCCGTCGTTGCGGAACGCGACCCAGGCCTCCTGCGACGAACCCGGCGACATCCAGCGCGGGAACGAGGCGTCCGCGAGCGAGGCCGCGTAGGGCGGCGGCGGGCTGCCCATCGCGTGCGGAGAACCCTCGTCGGTCGCGCCGTCGCAGTCGTTGTCCAGGTCGTCGCACCGCTCGGGCGACGGCTCGCGGACCTGCACGCACGCGAGGCACCCGTGCACGCAGCGGCGCGTCCCGTCGCCGCACACGCCGGGCTTTCCCGTGGCGCACGCGGGCGAGCCCGCCGGATCCGGCCCTTCGCAGCCGCTCCAGCCGCCCCAATGGCACGCGCCGTCGCACCCGCGCCGTCGCCGCCCGCAGTCGCAGCACGCCTCGTCCTGAGACTGTCCGGGAGGGCACTCGCCCTGCCCCTCGCAGCCGCTCCACCCGCCCCACTGGCAGTTGCCGCCGCACGCGCGCGACCGGTGCCCGCACGCGCCGCAGCCCTCGGTCTGCGTCTGCCCGGGGCTGCACCCGCCGCCGCCTCCGCACCCGCTCCAGCCGCCCCAGCGCCCGTCCGCGCCGCAGCCGCGGTGGCGCACGCCGCACCCGCCGCAGCCCTCGGTCTGCGTGTCGCCCGGGTTGCACTGCACCTGCCCGCCGCGCGCGATGAACCCGCCGTCGAAATAGCACCGGCCGTAGTCGTGCTGGCGCATGCCGTACCAGCCCCAGCAGCCCTGCTCCGAGACGTGTACGCCGCCCCCGCCGTTGGGCCACATCGTCCACGCGACGTGGCCGTAGCTTCCGGAGACCCGGTTCGCGATGGTGCCCGCCACCGGCTCGCCGCAGCCGCGCACGTCGTAGCCGGACGAACGGGCGTGGCCGCGCCACTGGTTCGCGTTGCCCCACCCGGGCAGGCCGACGCCCCAGTTGCAGCACGCGGCCTCCCACGCCCACCACGTGCAGTTGCCGCCGTTGTCGCAGCAGGGATACGGATTCGCACGCCCGCACGGGCAGTCGTCGCGCTGCGGGCCGCACTGGTAGACGGCGCGCGCGCCGGCGGGCGCGAGCAGGGCGATTGCGGCGACGATGATCGGGAGTCTCATCGTTCGTCCCTCCCCGCGTCGAGCGTTTCCAGAACCCGTTCGAATCCCTTCACGGCGCGCGCGTCCTCCACGTCGTTGCAGCGCACCACGAGCACGCGCGATCCGATCGCGAACACCGCGGTGCGCTGTGCGAACGTTCCGGGCCGCCTGGGCGAGTCGACCAGGATCGCGGACCCGCGACGTACCCCGGCAGCGCTGCCGTACACCGACGACTCGGGACCGACCAGGAACTCCAGGTGCTCGGCGAAGTAGCGCTCCGGCGGGAGTTTCCGCGGATTCGCGAAGACGTCGATCGTCGTCTCGAGCCCCGCGGGCCCCGACACGAGCAGCGAGTCCTTCACGGTGCCGGGCGGCGTCTTAGGGTCGAAATGGCGCGATTCGACGCGGAATCCCTGCATCGGCACGTCGAACGAGAGGCCGGTCGCCGCGTCGTCGAAGCGGCGCCACGTCGTGCCGTCCCAGGGGGGCGAATCCGCTCCGGGAAAGCTCGCGTCGCCGCCGGCGAGCAGCGCGCCCGCGCAGGCCGCGAGCACCGGAACGGGCAGCAGGCGGGGTTTCGTCATGGAGTGCCCTCCGGCGGGTCGACGTGCAGCCGCACGCGCAGCGCGCCCGTCTGCGTCACGGTCGCGACGTCGGCGGCCCCGTCGCCGTCCACGTCGAGCGCGGCCGCGACGCGACCTCCGCGGCCGGTCTCGAGCCCAAGCAGCGGAGTCGCGTCGCGGAAGCCTTCCGGTCCCCCGAGATACAGCCGGTCGACTCCGTCCGGCGTCGCGACGACGAGATCCGGCCGTCCGTCGCGGTCGAAGTCGGCCGAGGCGGCGCCGGTTCCCGTCGCGCGGTCGAACGGGAGCATGCGCCAGGCGTCGTCGGCGAAGCGTCCGTGCGAGTCGTTCACGAAGAGCGCGTCCGCCCCGTCACCGGCCGCGAACACGTCCGCGTCGCCGTCGCCGTCCAGGTCCGCCGCGACGAGCGCCCTCGTGCGCGCGGCGCGCGCCGGCAGTGCACCCTCGTTCACGAACGCGGCGCTGCGGGCGTTCCAGATCTCGGTCCGGAGTTCGTCCCCGTCCCGGCCCGCGACGACGAGATCGTCGCCGCCGTCGCCGTCCGCGTCCGCGGCGAGCCAGTCGTCCAGGGCGGCGATCGCGGGCGACTCCGCGACCGCCGGGTCGGCGCCGGGATGCCACACGCACAGGCGCGGGCCCGCCTCGGTCGCGGCGCGCACGTACACCGCGGCGGCGCCGACCGCGAGCGCCCCGCAGGTGCCCGGCAGCGCTCCCGTAGAGCCTCTTCCGGCCAGCCTGTCCCCGTCGACCACGTACCAGCGCAGCGGCGTCTCGTCCTCGACGCACAGCGCCAGGCGGGCCCCGTCCGCGGACGCCGCGGCCGCGAGAAGGCGCGGCGCGGCGCCCTCCTCCGGAGGTTCGAGTCCCTTGAGCGGTGCGGCAGAGAGCTTCCCCTCCTTCCATGCGAGAACGGAAACGCCCCATTCCCCGCCCGCCACGAGGCCCGCCCGCGTCGCGAGGAGCCTCCAGACGGGTCCGGGCAGCGCGGGCATCAGGTAGTCGGGCACCTCGGCGAATCCGATCGGGATCGGCACGACTTGCAGGGCATGCGCGAGCGTCGCTTGCTCGTCCTCGTGCTCGACGCGGACGTCGGCCGGCCCCGCCGCGAGCGGCGGCAGCACCGCGTCCAGCACCTCGGGATCTTTCGCCTCGACGGGGACCTCCACGCCCTGCACGAACAGCCTCGTGCCCTCGGCGAACCCGCGCCCGCGCACGTGCAGCACCGTGCCGCCGCGCGCCGAAGCGGTCGACGGCTGAACCGAAGTCAGCGACAGCGGCGCGTCCGTGACCGCGCTCTGCGAGCACGCGCCCAGCGCGCACAGCAGCGGCAGCGCGCGCCTCACGGCTCCACCTCGCACGCGTCGCCGGTGCCGTTGCCGTCGGCGTCGGCCTGCTCGGGGTCGGGCACCAGCGGGCACGTGTCGCACGAGTCACCGAGCGCGTCGCCGGTGCGTGCGGGAGGTTCCTGGCACGCGAAAGCAAGCAGGGTGCCGCAGGGCGCATCGTTCCAGGTGGCGTCCGGGTAGGTCTGCGCGCAGTTCTCGTTTCCGCTCGAATTGTTGGGCTCGCCGGAGTGCCAGCTCGTGAACGGGGCTTCGCTGCCGGTCGAGTCCGTGAACTGCCCCTCGTGTCCCTCGTCGGACAGGTCGATCCACCCGGGCGCGCCCATGGCCGCGGCCACCGCCTGCGCCTCCTCCTCGGAAATCGGCAGTGCGAGGCGCGCGCCGCGCGAGCGACAGAACGAGCGCGCCACGGAGAAGGAGGCGGGTCCCTTGCACGCGAGATACGCGTGCGCCGCGGTCGCCGAGAGCTTGCAGCCCGTCTCGGAGGCGCACTCGGCGTCGGCGCACGAGAACGGGTGCGCGTCGCGGTCGGCCTGGTCCGGATTCGCGGTGCGCGGGCAGTTGTCCGAGTCGTCGGGGACGCCGTCGCCGTCCGTGTCGGCGAAGGCCCCGGGCGCCCAGTTCTCCAGCACGCGCGCACCGTCCGCGTCGCGCACGACGAGGTCCGCGTCGCCGTCGCCGTCCAGGTCGGCGGCGAGTAGCGGCAGCGCTGCTGCAAAGCGCGGAGCCGCCTTCGGCGTGTAGTCGAAGAAGCGACCGGTGCCGTCGTTGCGCAGCAGCGACAGTCCCGCGCCGCCCACGCGGTCCATTGCGGCATCGCCGTCCAGGTCCGACTCGAACGCGGCGCGCGCGCCGGTGCGCCCGAAAAAGGCTGCAGTCCGATCCGCGAAACGGCCGGCGACGCTGCGCCATGCGCGATCGCCGTCCGCCGCGGCGACGACGAGATCCGGCGCGCCGTCGGCGTCCAGGTCCGCGAACCGCACGCTTCCCGCGACGGTCCCGGGCAGCGTGCCCAGCGGAGCGTCGCGGAAGGCGCCGTTGGCGTCCCCCAGCAGCGCTCTCGGACCCTGCGATGCGCCGCCGAGCACCAGATCCGCCGTGCCGTCGCCGTCCAGGTCGCCGGCGGCGATCGAAACGACCGCGAACGAGCCCGCGTCGAAGACTCTCTCCACCGCATGCACCTCCGCCGTGCCCTTCACGCGGCCGACGACCGCGCCCGTCTCCGAAGGGACCACGACCCAGGCCCGATCCCCGTCCGCCCCGTGCAGCACCGTCATCGCGACGGGATTCGCGGCGCCTTCCACGACCGTGCGTGTGAGCGTCTTGTCCTTGAAAACGAGCAGATCCAGCGACTCGGCGCCCAGCGCGAGCACGACACGCCCCAGGCGCGGCAGGGTCGCGGCCGCGAGCGCCCGGGCCCCCGGTCCGCTCTCAGCGACCGACTCGACGCCGTCCGCCGACGCCGCGAGCACGTGTACCTTCTCCGCGGTGGAAACGATCCATTCGGGCCGGCCGTCGCCGTCCAGGTCTGCCGCCTCGACGACCGCCGGCACGACGGGCAGCGGCGGGCGCGCGACGAAGTGCATTTCCTCGGGTGCCATCGCGTGGAACACGAACGGATGGTCCCACAGGGCGGATCCGCTCGCTCCGGACACGCGAAGCGGCGCGCGCACCGGGCGTCCCGGTGAGGGGATTTCCACCGACAGCCGGTCGCCCGAGGCGGCGACGACGGCGGCCTTCGTGTCGCCGAAGCGCACTTCGAGCTCGCGCACGAGCCCGCTTCCCCGCAGCGTCACCTGCGCGGGTGCGCGGAAGCTCGCGGCCGCCGGTTCAACCGAGACGATGACGGGAGGCTCGCCCGCGCCCGCGGCCGTGTCCGAACAGGCGCCCGCCGCGGCCAGCAGGGGAACGAGCCAACGTACTGCCTCGATGTGGTCCACCGACCACGACATGACCGCGATGGTACCACCGGCATGGGCTTGGCGCGTCGGTCGATCGGCCGGTCGGGGCGCCGCGGAGACCCGCCGGGCGCTACGGCCCTGCGGCGGTGTTCGCGAACGCGACGCGATCGCGGCACGGCTGCGCCCGCACGGTGCAGGCGGGCAGAGTAGCGTCTGCGGTAACGCCATCCAGCACCGGAAGTGCAATGCTCGACGGGTGCGAGGCGTCGTGCCCCACTGCGATGCGCGTGCCGGCGGGCACGGACGCGAGCGCGAAGCGCCAGTCGGTGCGCGCACCGCCCGGGGTGTCCACCCACGCGCGAAGCCTCGATCCGGCGCGGAAAACGTGTCCGAACGGCGCGAGCATCACGCGCGCGCGGGTCCACTCGCCGGGCATCAGCGGCTGCACGTCGGCCTCCAGGTGGGTCGCCTCCGGAGACAGCTCCGTCGCGTCGCCGGACAGCTTGCGCTGGGACGCGCGCAGCCAGCCGCTCTGCACGTACATCTCCTTCCCGTCGGGGCGGATTTCGGACAGGTTCACCTGCAGATCCGCCTCGGCTGCGGTCGATCGCACGAACAGGTCGAAGCTGCCGGTGCCCGTCATCGCGAGGTCGCGGTCCAGGGGTGCGGACTCGAAGACGACCGCGCGGTCGGGCTGCGGCTGGCGCCAGTCCCAGGTCGGCGAGAGGTCTCCCGCGCCGCTCCCCGGGGCGAGCATGCCTCGCGCGCCGGCCTGCGGATCGCGCTCGAAATCGCTCGCGGCCGAGGCCGCCGCCGGCGCCGCGTCGCCCAGCGTGCCGTCCGGCTGCAGAAACCATCGGCGCGCCGTGTGCGGCGGGGGCCAGGCGGCGAACGTCTTCTCGAAAGCGGCAACAGGCGCTCCCGGAGTGCCGCCGACACCCGACTCGAACAGCACGTGAAGCCTCGGCTCGGCCTTCCACGCCGCCAGCGCCTCGGCATGCGTCGAGTACGCGCCGAAGCGCTCGGAAGGAAGCTCCATGCCGGCGCCGAACACCTCCTGGAACAGGTTCGAGGCCATGGCGCGCACCAGCGGCGGCACCTTCGGGACCTGCCCCGCGACGAAGAGATCCAGAAACGCCTTCCATTCATAGAATATCGCCGGAGCGTACTGGTCGGGGTGGAAGCCGTTGTGTACGTACATCCGCAGCGCCGGAGCACTTCGGAAGCGGTCCAGCAGAGAGGCGAAGAACGGCCCGGTCTGCTCGTCCTGCCAGGCGCCCGCGATGAAGACCGGCACGGTGATCCGGTCGACCCATTTCTCGGGGTTGAGCGGGTCGACGATCTCGGGCACGTAGAACGGCGTGTGCCGGGCCTGCTCCACGTTGTCGACGCGCTGCGAGTGCAGGAGCTGATTCTCCTCGCACACGGTGTCGCCGGCGTCCACGCGGGCGCGCTCCCAGCCCTGTCCGTAGGGTCTCGCGCGATCCAGCACGTGGGTCACCCAGGAAATCGCGAACCCGTCGTTGAGAATGCCGCCGGGCACGAGCGTGGTCGCGGTGTTGCCGATGACGGACAGCGGCGAGATGGCGGCGAGCCCCGGCGGCTGCGAGCGCGCCACGAAGAGCTGCGTGATGCCGGGGTACGACAGGCCGACCATGCCGACCTTGTGCCTTGCGACCCAGTCCTGCGCCGCGGCGAGCTGCACCACGTCGTAGCCGTCCAGGATCTGCAGCGGCTCGAAGTAGTCGTACGCGCCGCCGGAACACCCGGTGCCGCGGAGGTTCACGTTCACGGTGGCGTAGCCCTGCAGCGCCATGAAGAGCGAGGCGTCGGCGCGCGGCGCGTCGCACAGCGCGGGCACGTCGGGGCACAGCGACTCGTAGCTGCCCAGCGGACGGCCCGGCTCCGACGGGTTGTAGCCGGAGTAGTCCAGCACCGTGGGATACGGCCCGTCGCCGGCGGGGAACGTCACGTAGGCGGAGAGCTTCGTGCCGTCGCGCATCTCCAGGTACTGGAAGCCCTTCACGAGTTTCTGCGCGTAGAGCCCCGGCGGCGGCGCGCTGTCGGCCGCCGACACTATTTCGAGCGCCCGCGAGTGTTCCGTTCCCGCTCGCACGACGTAGCCCGTGCCGGGCAGGACCTTGCGGAAGACGAGGCTTCCCTGCTCGTCGGCGACGCCCGAGGCGACCACGACGCCGTTGCGCTCCAGGCGGATTTCGGCGCCCGGCACGGCCTTCCAGACGTGGACCTGCTCGACGCTCGCGCGGCAGCGGAACGTGGCGTTTCCGGGATCCGGCAGGTCGTCGGGGGTGCAGGCGGCGAGGAGGACGATCGCGCTGAGCGGGGCGAGGCGCATGGCGCGATGGTAGCGCGGCCCCGCTCGGAGCCGGTAGCGCGCTTGCCGCCCCCGGGGTGTTCTCCAATTCGTCCGGAAGCGGCCACAAGGAGCCCGACACGGAAGTGCCGGGGTCCGAGGCAACCAGCGACTCGTCAACGTGGTGCGGCGCGTCGATCCGGCACCGGCCCCGCACGCCGCCGGGCGATTCCAGCGGCGGCAGTGCCGTGCCCCGGCACCTGCTCATGGTGAGCCTGCCGAACCACCGTGCCGGGCTCCTTCCTGCGCCCGCGGCCGCGCAGCCCCAAGGTGAGAAAGGTGCAGCTCGCGCCAGATCCGGCTCGGCGTGCGGACCGGCCAGCCGCCCTCACCCCCGACCCCTCTCCACACGGGCCACAACCGCACTGCCCCTTTCGATCGCACGGCGGCCCGGTGGAGAGGGGAGGGCTGCCGCTCCTGGATCCGACGGTGCGAATATTCCCGTTCGCATGCCGTGCGGTCCCTCCTCGGGCGCACGATTCGAGGCGCTCTTCTCCCCCTCTCCACCGGGCCGCAACCAAGCACGATCGAGCGTTGCGCATCGCGGCCCGTGTGGAGAGGGGGTCGGGGGGTGAGGGCCGCGGGCGCCCTCGCGCAGTCGGATCTGGCAGGAGTTGCACCCAAGTGACAACGGCGACGCGAGGTGCGTTGTCCGACGCCGCTCACGCGCGCGCCAGCACCACCTGGAATCGTGCGCCGGATCCCTCGACGTTCACGGCGCGGATCGTCCCGCCCATCTGCGTCAGATATTCCCTACATAGAATCAAGCCGAGTCCGGTGCCCTTGCCGAGCGGCTTCGTGGTCAGGCCGGCGGTGAAGATCCCCTCCAGCACCGGGGCCGGAATGCCCGGGCCGTCGTCCTCGACGCTCAGGAGCACGGTGCCGTCGGCGGTCGACGCCTCCAGCCGCACGCGGCCGCGGCGGTGCGCCTCGTCCAGCGCCTCCACCGCGTTCACGAGCAGGTTCACCATCACCTGCACCATGCGGCCCTCGTCGGCGGCCACGTCGGGCAGATCCGGCGGAATGTCCACCTCGAAACGCACGCGGTCGCCCGCGCGCAGCCGCGCGATGCGCAGCGCGGGCTCCAGGAATGCCTCGACCTGCACCGGCCGCACGGAGGCGAGGCCCTCGCGCGCCACGCTGCGCAGGTCGCCCACGATGGCCTCGATGCGCTGCAGCGCCTCGACGCTGTCGGCGGCCGCCTCGCGCTGCTCGCTCGCCGCCGGGTCGTCCGGCCGCCCGGCCGCCGCCTCCCACAGAAACCCGACGTTCGCCTTGAGCACCGCCAGCGGGTTCTTGATCTCGTGCGCGACGGAGGCGGAAATCTGCCCGAGCATCGCGAAGCGCTCCGACGCCTTGCGGCGCTTCTCGCTCTCGTCCAGCAGGTTCGTCAGGCGCCCGTGTTCGACGGCGCGTCCGAACTGGCGCTGCAGCGAGGCGCGTTCGTGGCGCGCGAAAACGAAGACGAACCCTGCCAGGCAGGCGCTGATCCCCGTCCAGGTCACGAGCGACGCGAAGGTGCCGGCGCTCACATGGACCATCGCGCCGGCCAGCGCGTTGCCGATGCCGACCCCCAGGGCGACGCGCGGCTCGGCCGGCACCAGCAGTCCGTAGGCGAGCGGAATCGCGTAGAGAATCGACGCGTACGGACTGGCGATCCCGCCCGTGAGCAGCGACACGACCGCGAACGTCGCGCTGATGGCGCAGCCGCCGGCGACCAGCAGCGCGTGCAGCACCGCCGCGTCCACCCGGGGCGAGGAGACGTGTACGCCGATGAGCACCGCGGCGCCCAGCACGCGCACCAGGACGAGCTGCGGCACCAGCGCGCCCGTGGTGAGCCAGTCGATCGGGATGAACGCGACGATGCAGACCGCGCCGAACGACCACATCCAGCGCCGTTCGCGCAGGCGGCGCAGCCTCTCCTCGGCCTCGAAGACGGCCAGCGCGGAGGGTTCCGCGCTCCTGCGCACGACCTGCGGCGTCCCGGAGGCCAGCGGTGCGGAAGGGAGGACGGGGCTCGTCGCGGCTGCCATGCGCCCTTTCGGCGCGGAGCGCCGCGCCGCGCCCCCGCGGGCGATGATAGCGCCTCCCGGCCGCCGTCGAGAGGGCTTGCCCGCGCCTGTGTCTTGCGTGACAGAATCGCCCGCGCCGGGGCGGCCGCTGCCGCACCGGGGGAGACGCCATGGCAACCCTGCGCCGTTTCGCGATTGCGGCCGTGCTCGCGTGCGCCTGTGCCGGCGAGGACGCGCCCTTCCGCCC
>Ga0172368_10003762_pt1 | contig 18069 bp, 15 predicted proteins | sample Lak11m_FD_114540 | JGI IMG/M metagenome (GOLD analysis project Ga0172368, IMG submission 114540) | Freshwater microbial communities from Kabuno Bay, South-Kivu, Congo - kab_022012_11m | ecosystem: Environmental > Aquatic > Freshwater > Lake | place: Democratic Republic of the Congo: South-Kivu...
ACCCTGCTTAACTACCAGCAACTGTTCAGCCGGTTCCCTGCCTGGCGCTGGATGTTCAATAGCTGCCTGGTTGCCGGCGGGACCACGCTGCTCACGCTGCTTTTTGCCTCGATGTCGGGTTACGCCTTCGGCAAGAAGCAGTTCCTGGGCAAACGCGTCCTGTTCGTGATCTTGCTCTCCACGATGATGATGCCGCAGCAGGTCATCCTGATCCCGCTCTTCTTGCAGATGAAACGCCTGGGGCTGATGAACAGCTACCCGGGCATGATCTTGCCGCTCGTGGCGTGGCCTTTCGGCATGTTTCTCATCCGCCAGTTCATGCCGAGCATCCCGAACGAGCTGATCGACGCGGCCCGGATCGACGGCGCGACGGAGATTGGCATTTACAGCCGGATCATTCTGCCGCTCAGCAAGCCAGCGCTGGGCGCCCTGGGCATTTTCACCTTCATGCAGGCGTGGAACGACTACCTGTGGCAGTTGATCATCATCAACGATTCACGCATGCTGACGCTGCCGGTGGCGATCTCGACGGTCACTCGGGCAGAAAACTTTGCCAATCTTGGACTGATGATGACCGGGGCTACCTTCGCCTTTGTGCCCATGTTTGTCATTTTCATGATCTTTCAGGACTACTTCGTCAAGGGATTGACCGTCGGGGCAGTGAAAGGCTAGCGCATTGGACGATATGACCTTACGCGCTGCGGCCGCGCTGATCGACATCACACCGCCGGTAGGGGCGCCAACTGCGAACAAGAACGCCGTGCCCGCAACTACCGCGATCCTGGGTTCATTGCAAGCCGGCTTGTTGCTGTTCGATTCCGGCAATCGGCGGCTCTGCTTGATCTCAGCGGAAACCTTTGTGGCAGGCTCGTTCGGACAGGCGATCCGTCGGGCGGTGGCAGAGGTCCTTGGCATCCGTGCCGATGCCGTGCTGGTAGCTGAGACGCACAATCATTCCTGCCCTGCGCCTTGCGGGCAGTACGAATTCGATCCGCTTGGCAGCCTACATCTGCCCCAGGAATCCGCCTACCACCGCCGGCTGAAGGAGGATGTGGTCGCGGCCGCCGCCGCTTTGCCCGCGAAACTGGAGTCGGTGCGGCTGAGCCGCGGGCGGGCGCTGGAATACAGCCTCACCTACCAGCGCAAACGCCGGCGCGGCAACGGCACGACCTATCTGTTGCGCGATCACGACCCCGCCTGGGTCGGCTTGATCGATCCCGAGTTGATCGTTGTCCGCTGCGAGCGGCTGGACGGCTCACCTCTGGCCGTGATGGTGAATTTCTCAGGGCATCCTGCCACGACCTTGAACCTCAACCGGCCTGTGGTGGATCCCGACGTGGCGGGGCGAGCCATCCGCCACCTGACCGCGCATCTGGGCGGCCCCGAGTTGCCCTATCTGTACCTCACCGGCTTCAGCGGCGACATCAACTTCAGGCATTTCCTCGGCGGCCCCGAGCGCGCTGAAACACTGGCGCTCAGCCTGGCGCAACGCATGGTGGAGGCGTGCGCCGCGCTCGAGCCGGTGTCGGGCGCCACGATCGCGGCCAGGTCGAGCCACTCTGCCATACCCCTGGCTCCACTCCCCGCGCGCGCTGCCCTGGAGGCGGAGAAAGCCGAGCTACTCGAGTTCATCGACCGGGTCCACGCAGAGGAGACCCTCGGCCGCGAGATGGAGGTCGTCGGCTACAACTTCTCTCGCACCATGACTTCCTACCACAAGGCCAACATTGCGCGGATGATGCTGGGCTGGACCGAATGGGCCCTGGATCATCACACGCGGCAACAACCCTTTCCGAAGGAGCTAATCATTCCTCTTCAGGCCATGCGTATCGGCGACCTGGCGCTGATGACCTGGCCCGCCGAGCCCTTCGCAGCGCTAGGCGTGGCCGTGAAGCGCCGTTCGCCCTTCCCCGTAACCCTGACCGTGGGCACCGCCAACGGCACCTTCGGCTATGTTGGGGGCGTGGATGACGTCCGCGACCAGGATTACATGTCAGCATTCTATCGGCACACGCATTTCCTTCCCCCCTTCGCCCCGCCCGCGGGGGACGCGCTCGTGGAGCAGTCCATCGCCCTGCTTGACCGGCTCCGGGCGGAAAGCTGAAAGGATACGATGACCAGGATCCAGTTTGCTGACGTTGGGGAGGATCCGACCATTCTCGAGCCCGTGGTGCTGGGATTTCGCTACCGGGAGGGCTGCAAGCCGGCCAGGATTGGGGATCACTGCTTGCTGCGCCCCGGCACGACGATTTACGCTGACGTCACTATTGGGGACTACTTCAAGTCAGGTCATGACGTGCTGATCCGGGCACATACCGACATCGGGCATCGCGTGACAGTAGCCGGCCGGACGATCCTCGAAGGGCGCGTCAGCATCGGCCACGGGACGCGCATCATGAGCATGGTGTACATTCCCACCCGGACGGTCATCGGCGACAACGTGTTCATCGGACCGTGCTGTTGTTTCACTAACGAGAAATACCCCATGCGCGTGCCTGGCGGGCAACTCGCCGGAGTCACTGTAGAGAACCACGTGAGCATCGGTGGCCACGTCACAATCGTTGCTGGCGTCCGTATCGGCGAGGGAGCGTTTGTGGCCGCAGGGGCTATTGTGCACCGGGACGTGCCACCCTGGACACTGGCCGTCGGCGCGCCAATTCGCATCCTGCCGCTGCCGGACCACCTGCGCGTGCCCAACGTGCCAGAAGACATGGGCCGCCACACCGACGCGTGGTGTCCGTGGGACGGAGATCCTGCGCCTACCTGGACCCTTGCAGACCTGGAGCGATTCTCCAAACCATGAGGCCAAACAAACGCCACCATGAGGAGCGGTAATGCAGATCAAGGCCATCAAGACGGCAGTTGTGGTGGGCTACGGGGATTGGATTCTGCTGCGTATCGACACCGACGAAGGCATCAGCGGGCTCGGCGAGTGCTTTCCTGCTCTTGGCGGGAGTGCCGGTCCCACTGTAGCCGCCATCCAGGTAGCGGCCCGCGTCTTGCAAGGCGAAGACCCGCGCGATATCAACCGGTTATGGCTGAAGCTGTACGAATACTTCCTGGGCCGGCCTGGATCCATGGCAGGGTTGATCACGACCGTCCTGAGCGGGATCGAGATCGCGTTGTGGGATATCCTGGGCAAATCGCTGGGCGCGCCTATCTACCGGCTGCTGGGCGGGCGTTGTCGCGACCGCGTGCGCGTCTACGCCGATTGCGGCGAAGGAGAAGGGCTGGATCCGGCCAGCTACGCCGAGAAGGCCCGGGCGGCCGTAGCGCAGGGCTTCACGGCTCTTAAGTTCAACATCGACGCTGCTCCCCCCGTGTTCAGGCGCGAGGACTGGGGGGATGATTGGGACCAAAGCCAGGTGCGCGGTGTGTCGCATCACTGGCGCGACTCCCACGCCAGATCAATCAGCTATGGCGAACTGCAGGCGATGGTAGCCAGGGTGCGGGCGGTGCGCGAGGCCGTGGGCGACGGCATCGACCTGGCCTTCGATACGCCCGGCTACTGCCTGGAATCAGCAGTCCGGTTGGCGCGTGCTCTCGAACCGTACCACCTGATGTGGCTGGAGGACCCGCTGCCGCGGGAGAATACCGGGCCACTGGCGCGCCTCAAAGCGACCAGCACCACGCCGCTCCTGACCGGGGAATGCCTGTACACGCGCTTTGGCTTCAAAGACCTGATTGCCCAGGGCTGCATCGACATCATCGCCCCCGACATCCAGAAGACGGGCGGCATCCTGGAAAGCCGGCGCATCGCCGACTTCGCCGCCATGAACTATATCCCGATCGCGCCGCACTGTGTGGCCACGCCAATCGGCTCCGCCGCCAGCGCGCACCTGTGCGCGGTGGTGCCAAATTTCCTGGTGCTGGAGTATCACTTCATCCAGTTGGCGTACTGGCAGCAACTGATTTGCTCCCCGCGCCCGTTCCTGCACGATGGCTTCATCATCGTTCCCGATGGCCCGGGCCTCGGCGTGGAGCTCGACTACGCCGTCGCCGGACAGCACGCTCGGGAAGGAGAAGGATTTTTCGCGTGAGTGCCGAAAGCACGATCAGCATCCTCAGCACAGCCGGGCTGACGCCGTCACAGCTCGCGGCCATCCAGCACGTCTCGGCACGGGTGCACGTGGTGCAGGTTGCGCCTACGCCTCAGGCGATGCAGCCTTGCTTGAGCGAGGCCGAGGTGTTGCTAAGCCATTTTCGGCAGACTGGCTTCGATCCGGCACTGGCCCCCCGCCTGCGTTGGATACATCTCACCTCCGCCAGCGTCGATCAATTGCTTGGCCAGCCGATCATCGAAGCCCAGGTTGTTTTCACCAACTGCAGCGGCATCCACGCCGTCCCGATCGCCGAATATGTCCTGGCGTCCATGCTGGCGTTTGCCCGCCACTTCCCGGAACTTTTCGCTCAGCAGCAGCAGCGCCATTGGGCCGCGCCGGGCGAAGTCTATGCCGGCCTGGCGGGGAGGGAACTGCGCGGCGAGACGCTGGGGATAATCGGCTACGGCAGCATCGGCCGGGAGGTCGCGCGCCTGGCGCGTTGTTTTGGCATGCGCGTGCTGGCATACAAACGTGACCCGGCCGAGCGTTCGGACCCCGGCTGGTATCTTGCGGGGACCGGTGACCCGTCAGGAGCAATCCCCGCGGCCTGGTTCGGTCCCGGCGGGCTTCATGATCTGCTCACGCAGGCGGACTACGTCGTGCTATCGTGTCCGCTGACGCCGGAGACGGAGAATCTTATTGACGAAGAGGCGTTGCGAGCCATGCGCTCGCACGCATATCTGGTTAACGTCGGCAGGGGCAGGCTGGTCGACGAGGAAGCGCTGACGAGGGCGCTGCGTGAGGGCTGGATCGGCGGTGCCGGGCTCGACGTGGCTCGCGATGAGCCCTTACCTGTTGAGAGTGAGCTTTTTGACCTGCCCAATGTGATCCTTTCGCCCCATTGTTCCGGCACAACGGCCATGTATAACGAGCGGGTCGTGGATGTGTTTTGTGCCAACCTGGCGCACTATCTTGCCGGCGAGCGCCTATTAAACGTGATCGATCGCTCGAAAGGATACTGAATAATGAAGAACGTACGCGTTGGCGTGATCGGGGCCGGCTGGGTAGCGCGTAACCGGCATCTGCCGGCGCTGAAGGCACTGCCAGAGGTCGAGTTGCGCTTGATCTGGTCGCGAGACAGCGCCAGAGCTGAACAGGCTGCCGCCGAATCCGGCATCACCTCAGTGGCGGGCAGTTGGGAGGAGGTGGCATGCTCGCCACAGGTGGACGCGGTGGTGATCGCCACACCCCCTGTGCTTCATCGCCCCGCGACGTTGGCGGCGTTGGCTGCCGGCAAGCACGTGCTCTGCCAGGCACGCATGGCTCGCGACCTCCTGGAGGCAGAGGAAATGCTGGCGGCCGCGCGAGCTTCAGGCCTTGTCACCGCGCTGTACCCGCCGCGTCCCGGCCTGAAGGGCGATCGGGTGATGCAGCGCCTCTTACAACATGAACACTTCGTCGGAGAGATCCGCGAGGTGCGACTGGCCGCCCTGGCGGCATCCGCACCGGGTGAAGGCTATAAGTGGGCCAGTGATCCGGAGGTGGTGGGGGTGAACGCCATGACCCTGGGTATGTGGGCCGAAGTGCTGAACCGATGGGTTGGTCCGGCCCGCCGGCTGTCGGCTACTGCGCGCATCCATCACTCCCAACGCAAGGCGATCGATGGCGCCTGGACCGCGGCCACGGTGCCAGATTCAATCGCGGTCACGGCCGAGCTTGCGTGCGGAGCAACCGCCAGCTATCACTTCTCCGATTGCGCCTCTGGCGGGCCGGGGCATCTTGTCGAGATCTTCGGCTCGCGCGGCGCCCTCAGCTACCGGTTCTTTGCCGAGGAGATACGCGGCCAGCGTGAGGGAAGCTCGAACTGGGAGCCCATCCTTGTGCCGGCCGAGGAGGAGCGCCAGCAGACCACCGATGCCGAGTTTGTGCAGGCCATCCTTGCGGGCGGGACGGTCACCCCTGACTTCGCGGAGGGCGTGGCCTACATGCGGTTCTGCGAGGCAGCAGCGTTCTCCGCGCACAGCGGGCGCTCGGTCGACGTGATGAACCTGCACCCGCAGATGGCGGCGTGGGGGGTGCCCTTGCCGGACACCCAGGCACAGCCGGCGTCCTGAAGCCACCTCTGGAAGAATTCGTTGACCAATAAAAGGCAAAGGATACGGGGGAGAGAATCTAATGGCCATGACGTTACGCGGGCGCGCGCTGGCCGTTTACCGCGGCGAGACCCCTGATGTGGTGCCGTGGTTTGCGGACCTTTCCCACTGGCACAACGCCACCCGGGGCATCCAATGGGTGCCTTTCGGCAATGCCGCCCGCGACATCACGATGATCGACCTGCACCGGGAGGTCCACGCAGGGGTCTATCTCAACATGGGGCAGTTCTTCGATATCGTCTACGACGACAACGTCCGGGAGACGAGGGAGCTGCTGCCGGATGGCGTCACGACCAGTTGGAGACTGGAAACACCGCTGGGAGAGATCGAAGAACGACGTCATTTCGAGGAGGTGAGCTACTCGTACAACATCACCAAGCGTGCCGTTGTGACCATGCAGGACGTTCAGGTGTACCGCTACGCGATGACCCATCGCCGCTACATCCCGCGCTTTGAGCGCTACGCGGCGTGGTCAGATCTTTGCGGCGACCTGGGCCTCCCCTACGCGACCTTTGGTTACAGTGGCCTGGGCTTTCTGATCTCCCGCTTTATGGGCATTGAACGCACGGTTTACGCGCTGAGCGACCAGCCCACGGTCATGAAGGAGGTCATCGACGAGGTAAACGAGAACTGTCTACAGGGCCTGGACATGCTCTGCCAGGGACCCCAGGATGTAGTCCTTCTGGGCGACAACTTCTCCAGCGATGTGCAGCCACCCCGCTTCTTCGAGCAGTGGACCGGCGCCTTCTACCGCGAAGCCGTACGGCGGATCCATGCAGCAAGGAAGTACGTCGCCGTTCACGTTGACGGCAGGCTGCGCAAACTGCTCAGCAAGATGGCGGACGTCGGCGTGGATTGCATCGACGCCACTACCCCCGCGCCTGGCGGGGACCTCACACCCGAGGCATGTCGCGAGGAGGCTGGCACCGACCTGATCCTGTGGGGCGGCATCCCACCCTCCCTCTGGTCTCGGACCAACAAGAGTGACGAGGCTTTCGTCGCCGCGATCCATCGCTGGCTCGCGTTGCGCCACAAGAGCCCGCGGCTCGTGCTGGCCCCCGGCGACCAGGTGCCGCCCGATACCGATAAATACCGCATCGAGATGGTCGCCGAGATCTGCGAGAAACACGGGAGATACTAGCCGGCCCGGTATGGCAGCGACCAGTTGGCCGGCACGGAACGTAGCCTTACCAAGGCCGGTAGCAGAACCCGGTGCAAAGAAGGCCGCAACGTATCTTCTCAACAAAGCGGGGGCAGCTCCCACACTTGCATGCCCGGCTGCGCCGGGTACGCTGCGCTCCGGCGCAAGTGGAGGTGTGCCGCCGGCGTCGGGCGTGGGAGCCCAACCCGCAAGCCCCGGAATCTGGAACAACTGGATTGACCGGCACTAACCTGGCAACGCTAAGCCTTTCGTTGGACCATAACTTCTCAGCAAACAAGGAATCCAAGTAATGGGCCAAATTCGCCTCATCATATCTGAGTGGAAGAAGATCGGACGGGAGATCCGTCCAGCTCTACCTGGACTGTACCTGGTGATCGCCGTAGCGATCGTCGCGCGCTATCTGCACCAACTGATCCCCAATGCGTCGATGGCGCGCGCAGTCAGCGAGGTGTTCATCGCCGTGTTAATCGGCCTGCACATTCGCAATGCGATCCGTTTCTCCGCACGCTTCGAGACCGGCGTCAGGTTCGCGTTGCAGCATGTCCTCCGCCTGGGCATCATCCTGCTGGGCTTGCGGCTGAGCCTGCAAGATGTCGTTACCACCGGCGTGACTTCCCTTATGCTGATCCTGGCGTGCATGGCCCTGGCGCTGTCGCTGGCATACTTTGCGGCCAAGTTCCTCAAGATCCCGGCGCGGCTGGCTGCTCTGATCGGCGTTGGCACTGCGATCTGTGGCAACACGGCCATCATCGCGGTCGCGCCGGTGATCGAGGCGCAGGACGAAGACATCAGCTTCGCGGTGGCAACCATCACCTTTTTCGGCACCCTGGCAGTGATCGTCTACCCGATCATCGGCTACTTCATCGGCCTGACGGATCGCACGTTCGGACTGTGGGTCGGTACGGCGGTCAACGATACCTCGCAGGTGGTGGCTGCGGGCGCGGCGTTCAGCGAAAGGGCACGCGACGTGGCGACGGTGGTCAAGCTGACCCGTAACACGCTGATGGCGCCGCTGATTGTGGTCATCGGGCTGGTCTATGCCCGGGCGCAAAACCGGCGCGCAGCCAGCACCGCGGTTCGCTTCAGCCTCGGCAAGATCGTGCCCTGGTTCGTCATCGGCTTCCTGCTAATGGCACTGTTCCGCACGCTCGGCGTGGCGTTGGACTGGCTGCCCCGTGACGTCGCCCAACCCGGCGCGCTGACCGCCGCGGCCAAGGTGTTGTCGCTGATCGACGAGGTCGCCACGTTCGCAGTGCTCATGGCGCTATCGGCCATCGGTCTCAGCACCGATATCGAGGCGGTCCGGCGGACGGGTCTCAAACCATTCGCCCTGGGGCTGAGCCTGGCCAGCGTCCTGGCGCTCTTTAGCCTGGGGTTGATCACGTTGACCGGCCTGGGGCGATAAGGCCGATCGCACTGGTTGCACTCATGGGTACATGAGGATCCGCAACTCCCTCCTGGATCTGACAGGTGGCACCCGCCAGGAGGACTCATTGCTGCATCGCACGCATGGAGGGGCACAGGAAATCATCGAGACCCACCGGCCGGCCGTGCCGGAGCAAGTCGTCGAGGCGGTACGACAGTTTATCCGTGAGGAAGAGGCCAAGACAGGCATCTAAGGAGGATCAAAAGGTGAAGAGCTTGAGACTGGTATCAGAAGGAATCTTATACCGTAACCCCAAACCGGGTTACAAGGCCGAATGTGCTTATCTGCCGAATATTGTCCCACTTTCCCATCAAGAGCTGCTTTGCTTCTACCGCATCGGCCAGGCATTCTACTCGGCTGATGGTCGATTGGCACTGCTCCGCTCGACTGATGGCGGGGAAACATGGAGCCCCGATGGCCTGGTGTGGGATTCCAAAGAGGACACCGCACCCTATAGCTATACCGCTCCCCACGCCACCCGGCTGCGCGATGGCACACTGCTGCTGGTAGCCACCCGCAAGGACATCAGCGATCCCGAAAGGCCCGACTTCAACCCCGACACAGGTGAGCTATGGAATCGCCAGAGTGTCCTTTTCCGGTCGACCGATGATGGGCACACCTGGTCTGCGCCCCAAGTGTTGGATCTGCCCGGTGGCGAGCAGACCGACACCCCCTCGCAGATCATCGAGCTGAACGATGGGCGCTGGTTCCTGCCGTGCGAGCGCTGGCAGCGCGATCCCCAGGCTAATGCCCTCCACATCAAAGGCTTTGCCATCTTCTCCGACGACGGGGGAAAGACGTGGGGAAACCGGGTGGACTACCCCAGCGCGGCCGACCGGCAAAAAATGTATTCCCATAGCCGATATACCCGGTTGCTCGACGGCCGGATTGCAGCGTTGCAGTGGACCCAGGAGATCGGGACCAACAAGAACCTGGAACTCCATTTGGTAACTTCCGATGTCACCGGCGCCCAATGGAGCGTTCCCCATCCTACAGGCATCTTGGGGCAGACAAGCTGGCTGGCCGACCTGGGGGAAGGCGTCCTGGTGGCGGCTTACAGTCGGCGCGATTGCATGGATCCAGGCATCAAGGTTGTCCTGAGCGAAGATGGTGGCCGAACCTGGGACCTGGACAACCCCGTGGTAGTATGGGACGCGGTGGGCCAGGAGTATCTTGGTGTCGCGCACAAACCAAGCTACCCGGCCAGCCATGACAACATCGCGTTCGGCAAGCCAAACGCAGCGCGTCTTCCGGACGGCCAGGTTATCGTGAGTTGGTGGTGCACCCAGGCGTGTGTCACTCACACCCGTTTTGCCCGGCTAGAGGTGCGATAGAACATGGAGAGAAGAGACACCGTTGGTTGAGCCCATTCTGGATCACAGGGGTACCAAGAATATGAACGGCTTCCAACAGTCGCAAGCTGGTGACCGCGTATCGGTATTGGTGAGTTTCGACCTGGCTGGTGAACTCGTCAGAGAGATCGCGGCTATCTCACCGCGGCTTGCGGTCAGGCACGTCCCCTGCACTACACCGCATGAGGTCACTACGGCCCTTGACCACACGGTCGAAGTGCTTTATGCGCGCGCACTGCCTGATAAGTTGGCGTCAGCGTCGGCCTTGCGCTGGGTACAAACCCATTCCGCTGGCGTAGACCACCTCCGCAGCCACCCCCTCTTCTCCAGCAATGTGATGGTGACGACCACCAGCGGCGCCCATGCCGTGCCCGGCGCCGAATACGTCATCGGTGCAATGATCGCCATGGCCCGGGGATTTCCGGCCCTGGTGCGCGATCAGGAGCGCCGCGAGTGGAATCGGGCACACAGCCCGGAACATGAGCTGTGCGACAAGACAGTGCTGATCCTGGGTTATGGCAGCATCGGCAGGGAAATCGCCCGGCTGGCAAGCGCTTTCGGTATGCGTATCCTCGCGCTCAAGCGCAATTCGGGTGAAAGGCGAGATCCAGGTTTCAGGCTACCTGGCACGGGCGATCCCGAGGGCGCCATCCCGGAACAGATCGTCGAACCCCAAGCCATCCACGAAGTGTTGCCGGATGCCGATTTCGTGGTTTCGACCCTGCCGCTGACGCCCGACACCGAACGGTTCCTGTCGGTCCAGGAGTTCCGAGCCATGAAACCATCTGCCATCCTGATCAACATATCGCGGGGTGGCGTGTGTGATGAGCCAGCCTTGATACGTGCCTTGACCGAGAACTGGATAGGGGGAGCGGTCCTGGATGTCTTTGCCGAAGAGCCGTTACCGGCAAATAGCCCCTTTTACGATTTACCTAACATTTTTATTACTCCCCACATCTCAGCATCTCGCCAGAATCCACACTACGATCGCCGGACAAATGCCATCTTCATTGAGAACCTTCGGCGCTACCTGAAAGGTGAGCCTTTACTCAACCTGGTCCGTAAGGAGGCTGGCTACTGATGAGGATCACACAAGTCGAACCGATACTGCTCACCGCAGCCAATGACGTCGAAGATACAGTAACCTTGCGCTCCGTGAGTCTGGTCGAAATCACCACCGAAGAGGGCTTGACGGGACTAGGCGAAACCTATGCCGGCTTCTATGTGCCTGAACTGGTACCGCCTATCGTGGAGCACTACACTCCGCTACTGATCGGTCGGGACCCGCTAGAAATCCCCGCTCTCATGACCGAACTGAATCATAGGTCACGACGGTGGGGGCGCCATGGGATACCCCAGGTTGTGCTCAGCGGCATCGAATGCGCACTGTGGGATCTCAAGGGCAAAGCATTGGGACAGCCCGTTTATCAACTGTTAGGCGGGCTGGCTCACCCTCGCCTTCGCACCTACCACAGCATGGGGCCTGCTTACTGGCCAATCGAACGGACACTGGAGAAGGTCGAACAAGCCCTTGAGCACGGTTACACGGCTGTCAAATTTGGCACGGGCTTCCTTGATCGGGCGCCAGCTCGCACGGTTTCCGAGTTCGTGCACCAGGAACGGGAGAAATTCGAGGCATTACGAGGCAGATTCGGCGACCAGCTTGACATCGCTATCGATCACCACGCAGGGTTCCACCGCCGGCCGTTGACGGCCAACGAAGCGACCCGGCTTGTTGCGGCGCTGGATGAGTACGATCTCCTGTGGTTCGAGGAGCCGTGCGACCCAGAACGACCTGAAGAGTACGCTATCGTGCGCCGGGCAGTGCGTACTCCCATAGCTGGTGGCGAAAATGCCAGCACCGTGCCTGAGTTCGGGCGATTTCTCAGCCAAGAAGCATTGGACATTGCCCAGCCCGATGCCTGCTGGATCGGCGGGATCGGGCCCTGTCGACAGGTTCTGGATGCTTGTAGGGTTGCGAATATCCCTGTTGCCATGCATGTAGGCAGTGTGGCGACGGCCATGGCCGCGAACCTGCACCTGGCATTGGCTACATCCGGCTGTTTTATCATCGAGTACTGGAGTGACAATCCACTCTGCCGCGAACTGTGGGTTGAACCGCCGGAATTCAAGAATGGTTGCATCTATCCGCCAGCCGCGCCGGGTTTGGGGATCCAACTGACACCCGAAGCCCGAAAGAGATACGCGTTCGTGCCGGGCAGCGGCATTGCACACCCGAGTTCTACCTGGCCAAGAGCCTGACGCATAAAGGGGAAGGAGCTGCATGGAAAGAGAACAAAGAAGCATCGAAAGCTCATCCACATGGTGGAAACGTGCCCAGGCCGTGATCCCCGGTGGCACCCAGGTAATCAGCAAGCGGGCCGACCGTTGGCTGCCCGGCGTCTATCCGGTCTACGCAGCGCGGGGCCAGGGCAGCCACCTCTGGGACGTGGACGGCAACGAGTACATCGACTACATCCTGGCCCTCGGTCCCATCACCCTGGGCTATTGTTACGAACCGGTAGACGCGGCGGTGCGGGAACAACTGCGCAAAGGGACGATCTTCGGGCTGAACTCACCGCTGGAGGTTGAGTTGGCAGAGAAGCTCGTCGAGGTCGTGCCGTGTGCCGAGATGGTGCGGTTCACGAAGACCGGCTCAGACGCGGTCGCCATGGCAGTCCGCCTGGCCCGAGCCTACACCGGGCGTGAAAAGGTCGCCTTTTGTGGCTACCACGGCTGGCACGACTGGTATGTGGCGCACAGCCTGCCCGACGAACACGGGGTAGCCGGCGCACCTTTCATGCGGGTGAACATGGATGCGCGGGGTGTGCCAGCCCGGCTGCGGGAACTGGCCGTGCCCTTTCCCTATGGAGATCACTCAGCACTGGAATCCGTTCTGCGTGCGGGCGATGTGGCCTGCATCGTCATGGAGGCAACCCGCCACCTGGTGCCACCGCCGGGTTATCTGGCCGGCGTCCGTGTCCTGGCCGACCGCTACGGGGCCGTGCTTGTCTTCGATGAGATTGTGACCGGGTTCCGGTTGGCGCTGGGCGGTGCGCAGGCGTACTTTGGCGTGACACCGGACCTGGCAACCTTTGCCAAGGGCATGGCCAACGGCTATCCGTTGGCGTGCGTGGCCGGCAAAAGGGAAATCATGAACCTGGCAGCTTCCCTCTTCATCAGCACCACCTACGGCGGCGAGTGCTTGAGCCTGGCCGCGGGGCTGGCAACCATCAACGAGCTGCAGCAAGCTCCGGTTCACGATCACATGTTCGAAGTCGGCCAGCGTCTCCAGCGGGAAATGAACGCGCTGGCCCAGGAGTACGGTGTGCTGGCCCACATGGAGGGGTTGCCGGTGATGGTTTACCTTGACTTCGAGGATGAGACGCCCGCGTTGTCCAGGCAACTCTCCCAATTGTTCATGCAGGAGATGGTCACGCGCGGTATCCTGTGGGGTGGCGCTTATCTGTGCTACTCCCACAGCGACGATGACATCAACCAAACTCTCGAGGCTGCCCGCGCTGCATTCGCAGTCGTACGTCGTGGCCTCGAAGACGGAGACCCGGCTCGTTACATTCACGGACCGGAGCGCGCGGCAGGCTTCCATCGCATGGTCTAGCAGCCCAGGCAGTGCGTTTCCTGTATTTGCGTGCTGTCGTATGGCTTATCAACTTCACAAGGAGAGAATTCTAATGAGTATGAAGATCCTATGCATCACGGCTCACCCCGCCGACATGTTCGACGTAGCCGGCGGCACACTGATTCAACATGCTGACGCAGGGGACGAGGTGCACTTGCTCAGCGTCAGCCCCGGCGTGTACTCCCATTCTGCCAGCTTGCTGGGGCCAACCGGCGGCAGAGTGAGCTACAAAGAAGCCGAGCAGATCAAGCTGGACGAGTTCAAGGCCGCGGCCAAACTGGTGGGAGCCACGAGTTGGCGGTGCCTGCCCTATGTCGACGAACCGCTGGAGGTCACCCGCCAGACCATCCTGGACATGGCCAAAGTTATCCGCGAGGTCCAACCCGACATCCTGCTCACCCACCACCAGGGCGAGCTAAACCACCACGACCACGGCCCGGCTGGCCTGGCCGCTTTTCGCGCCGTCACCACAGCCGCCCGCTGGGCCGAGGGGATTGACCTGCCCCGTCACCTGGTGCCAGCGATCTACTTCTTCGGCTGCCAGTTCCGCACCGGGCCGGCGATCATGGGCTGGCAGCCGATAGCGCCCAGCCATGTAGTTGACATCACCACTACCGTCGATCGCAAGATCGAGTCACTGAAATGCTTTGCGACGCAGAACTATGACGCGGACTATGCTCGCTGGCGTCGGGAGAAGGTAGATGGCGGCTTCGCCTACGTGTTCGGCCTGGAATATGCGGAGTGGTTCATCGGCTTCACGCCGACCGTCTGCCGGACGCTCACCACTGACATCAACGCGTCGCTGTCCCGGCTGCTCAAGCGCTAAATCGACCGCAGGGAAGCCACGGTTTTGTCTGCGGGTGGGTCGTTGAACGTTGAAAAAAGGGGGCAACCACCATCCTCCTGGACGAACACGGCCGTCCGCTGCGGCCAGCTATATGCAAGTTAAGAAATGGATCAGGCAGGTATGCCAGGCACGACGAACGCCGCCAAGCCGCCTACGGTTGATGCAAGTTAAGGAATGGATCAGGCAGGTATGCCAGGCACGATGAACGCCGCCAAGCCGCCTGCGGTTGAAACCGCAGTCTGGTAACCCGCCAAACCTGTTGAAACAGGTTGACCACAGGCCGCACAGGTCACCCAGAGTGCGTTTCAACGCACTTTGGGTATCAGGCGGCGAGAGCCTGCCCCGTTGTATCGGGCATTTCAATCGCCGCCGGGCCGCCGTGGCGGGGCCACCGGGTTACCCAATCCATTTGTTAACCTGCATTAAGCTGGCTTGACCAGCGCGCTGCTGAACTGGTGCCGGCCAGCGCTGGCGCGCTGGACCTCACCGAAATCTACCAGGCCGGAGGCTGGCCGGCTGGCTGCCGCTGGCCGCGCTGAAATGGCTGCACCGATACGAACGGGCGATCATAGACAGGTCAAAACGGGTCAGCTTCGTGGACGACTTCATCAAGAGCCGGCTGTGTGGGCAGTTCGTGGGTGATCCGTCCGGCGCTTCGATCACAGGCCTGTTCGATACTCTTGGAGTGTCATCCTCACCAGGAGGTGATAATGGCAGACAAACACATCCAACGTGACGCGCTGGAAGATAAGACGATCGATATCCATTCACACATCGGAGTGAGTTTTCAGGCGCTGGCGAAGATTGGCTTTCCTTATTGCTCAAGCGTCGAGGACCTGGCCTATCGCCAGAAAGCCAACGGCGTGGACGTGTCGGTCGTCTTCCCCTCCGGCCCGGATTTGTTCTTCGATCTGCCGACCTTCATTGAGACCGGCCGTGCGACGCAAAGCGCGGCGGCCAATCCCATGTCACGGGCGCCTTACGAGCGCGAGAATCGTCTCCTGCTCACCGACGTGTTTCACTTCTGTCCCGAGCATAGCCACCGGTTTCTGCCCTTCATCTCAGTCGACCCGGGCCGGCTGGTTGGCGAGCAGATCGCAATCCTGCGGGAGTTGGAGGAGGAGTTCCCGATTTACGGTGTGAAAATCGCACCGGTATCGACCCAAACCAGGGTAACGGAACTGCTGGGTCAGGGTGAGCCATTCTTCGAATTCTTCGCCGCGCGCAACTGGCCAATCCTGTTTCACGTGGCCGTCAGTCAGGGCGAGGAGTTCTCCCAGGCGGCCGACACCCTCAAAGTCATTGAGCGTCATCCGGAGCTGCGTTACTGCCTGGCTCACTGCATCGGCTTTCACCGGGGATTGCTGGAGCGGGCTGACGCGCTGCCCAATGTATGGGTGGATACTTCCGCCCTCAAGATCCAGGTTGAGCTGGCCTATCAAGACAGCCCATTGATGGCGCTGCCTCCAGAACGACTCGACTGTGACTTCTCGGACCACGTTCAGGTGATGCGATCGCTTGTCGAGCGCTTCCCCAAGACGATCATCTGGGGCACCGACTCGCCGTACCACAGTTACATCACGCGGCGCTTGCAGGGAAAAGGGGTTTATGCCGAATTCCGGCTGAAGGGCACCTACGAACAGGAAAAGGCCGCCCTCGACGCGCTCACGCCGGCGCAACAAGCACAGAACAACGCGAACGCACTGGCGTTTCTATTCGGTGAGTAACGGGAAATGGCTGGGAATGCACGCCAAAAACCAGCTCCATATATCTCTGCCCAGCGACGGACGGCCCTAGCGAGGTGAGGCCGGAGTGCCTCAGCGGCGCCCTGCTTCCTGCTTCTGAGGCCTTGACCGGGCGCCGAGTTCTCGGGATCATCAACTTCAGACAGGAAAGTCTCAGGAGGTGTAACCGATGCTGAACAGCAGGTTTGACAGGGGGGATGTGCTCGATCAGTCATTAACCATGCGCAAAGGGCAAAACATTGCCGGACATGCCATTGGCGTTGTGCATCTCGAGGTCTGGTATCCTTTGCTACCTGGAAATGTCGTCAACGCAACCAGCTACGACTTCCCCATTCGGTACAGGGAACTAAGGGGGGCAACCATCCCGCGAATCCTCGCGGCTGACCCGGCTTTGCTGGATCTGATCATCGAGGCCGGGCTCGAGCTTCAGCGGGAAGGGGTCCGGGCACTCGTGGGCGCTTGTGGCTACTTTGCCAACTATCAGTGCGAGGTGGCCAACGCTCTCGACATTCCGGTCTTTCTCTCCAGTCTGCTCCAGGTGCCGCTCGTCCACCGGGCGCTCAAACCCCAACAGCAGATTGGCATCCTGTTCGCCGACGATTCGGCCGTGAATTCCAGAATGCTCACTGCTTGTGGCATTGGCCCCGACCTGCCCATAGTCTATCGAGGCCTGCAGAACGCTCCAGAATTTCGCAACATTCTGGATTGCACAGGGACCTTTCATTATGGCAGATTGGAGGCAGAAGTCGTGGGTGCAGCCCAACAGTTGATCGCGGACAACCCCGGTGTTGGAGCCATAGTGCTCGAGTGCAGCGACTTGCCGCCCTTTGCTTGGGCGATCCAGCGTGCCGTCGGCCTCCCGGTCTTCGACTTCAACTCTCTAATCAACTGGATCTACTACGGAGTGGTCCAGAGGCGGTACGTAGGGTTCGTCTAGTACTACAACCGCAGTTCAGCCGGTGTACCGGCATTCGGATTCAAGCGAAGCCGCCAGGCGGTGGCTTGACGGCGAGAATGGCTGAGGCGGGCCTGCCAGCGCTTGGCCCGGCGCCACTCCAACCAGGCCAGCCACGACTCCTGCGTGCGGTAGGGGAGCGGCAGCGCCACTTCCAGCAAGCGGCGCACCTCTGACGGTCAACTCGGACAGGAAGGGCTCAGGCCCCCTTTTTCTTCGTCGCTTTGTAGCGGACGGAGGCTATACTGCAAGCGGGAATTGATTGCGTTTTTTGTTTAGCGGAGCACGCTTCGCGTGAGCGGAGTGGCGGCGTCATTCCCACCACGTAGTCGAAGGATGCGGAGCGGTCGCTCAAGACCGCATCCTTCGACTTCACTCCGTCGCCCGTCCTTCGACTCCACTCAGGATGCTGGGCGGCTTCGTTCCGCTCAGGATGCTCGCGGTATGAACATAAGGAAAAGTGCAATTTGCACCCGCTCGGTAAGTGTTCACCGTTAGGGTAACGAACCGGTAGCATAGCCCCTTGTGGGCGCTTCGCGGGCGGCAAAACGGCTGTAGATAGGCCGCAGAACGGGCACGAGGCCCTATGCTACGGCATTCGCGGGGTAACGGTGAACAGTTACGACTCGGTTGCAAAGTGTGTTGGTGGCATTCTGGAGCCACGAACCAGCCCTATATGTAGTGCTAGGGATTTCGGGAGCCGCTGTATTTAGGGGCCTAAATCTCCTGCAAATACTCACCAACAC
>Ga0172368_10003763_pt1 | contig 18064 bp, 17 predicted proteins | sample Lak11m_FD_114540 | JGI IMG/M metagenome (GOLD analysis project Ga0172368, IMG submission 114540) | Freshwater microbial communities from Kabuno Bay, South-Kivu, Congo - kab_022012_11m | ecosystem: Environmental > Aquatic > Freshwater > Lake | place: Democratic Republic of the Congo: South-Kivu...
AAAAATCTGGAAGCAGCTATCAAAGGAGGGTTTGCTGATGCCGATAATGCAGTAAGAAATAAAACTGATCAATTTTTTAAGGATATTCCAAACAGCCCAAGATTTGAGGTCTCGATTACTTCCGGAGGATTTATTCATTATTTTAACGTATCAAATGATGCCGCTATTGATATCAATAGTAGCAGAAAAGAAGTTGAAGATGTTTTGAATAATTGGCAAAAGAGAAATTTAACAATAAATTCGTCAAATTTACTTTCTGAAGCCAACAAAGCAATTGCAGATCTCAATACTATTTCTTCTTTTTTAGATAAAGTGGCAGTAGTGGTAAATTCATTTGTCTCTTCTGATTATGCTTACGACACAACAATTAGTAATTATAAAACAGCAATTTCGGGAGCTAGGAGTGATGTCTCTGGCGCAATTGCTGCTCTTGTCACTGCTAAAGATAAATTTAATGCTGCCCCAACTCTAGGAGAAAATAATCAATTTGAAGACGTTCTCATCCAAGAATTAAAAGTGGCTCAGGCCAGAGCCAATGCGGATTCTTTTTCTGCTTCGCTGGAAAAATCTATGATAAAAGCCCCCTTTAGTGGTGTGGTTACTGTACAAGATGCCAAAGTTGGAGGAGCTGTCTCAGCCGGGTCTCCACTTATATCAGTGGTTGGTCAGGATGCAATGTATGTTGAGGCGAACATTTCAGAAATTCATATCGGCAAAATTATGGTGGGCAATCCTGCGGTAATCACATTTGATGCGTTTTCGGGCGAAGAATTTAGGGGAGAAGTTTCTTATATAGAACTAGGTGATGTCATAATTGATGGTGTCGTCAATTACAAAATAAGAGTGAGCTTATCAAATTTGGACTCTCGTATCAAAAATGGTTTGACTACTAATATAAGGATTGAAACTGGAAGGAAAGATGCTGTTATTACCTTGCCAGTATATTCCGTCACAAAAGAAGGGGACAAATCCTTTGTTAATATGGTAGTTGGGAAAAATGTAGAAAAGGTTAAAGTTGAGCTAGGGATAGTAGGGAGTGATGGCCGAGTAGAGATAATAAATGGCTTAAATGAAGGAGATTTGGTAGAATTTTAGAAACAAATTTGACCACATTTTGTTCTTGACAGCAAGGTTTAAAAATGCTATACTATACATGAGTCCAGTAAATGCTGGATTTTGTCGTTATAGAGGTGTAGATTGGCTCAGGTATAAATTTGTCCGCAAATTAGGGACGAGGTTCGCACTTGAGGTCTATCTGATTTATATCTCTACCTATTTATCGCTTTGTGAATAAATAATTTTCCTTTCTCTCTGAGATAGGGGAAAGTGATAAAAGGATTAAAATTAAACAATAGGCTTATTTTTCAAACTACTGCTTTGGGGTTCGTAATGATCGCCTCAAACATTACTGGTTTTGGCGGGACGCCGTTTGTTCCTAATGTATTGCCGCCAGAGATTATGGAGATCAAAGAAACTCTTCCTAGTGAAAATAAAAAAGTCATTACCAAGAGAAGTATGACAGTTGAAGAATATGTGAGAAATTATTTCTCGGATATTCCTGTTATGGTTGAGATTGCAAGGTGTGAATCTCGATTTCGTCAGCACGATAAAAACGGAGAAGTTTTGCGTGGTGAAGAAAATAATCTTGATCGTGGTGTGATGCAGATTAATGAGTTTTATCACAATGAGGATTCTAGTAAACTTGGATACGATATCTTAACTATAGAAGGGAACACTGCCTATGCTAGACATCTCTTTGAAAAGTATGGGGTAATGCCCTGGAAGTCCTCTATCAAGTGTTGGGGGAGAACTACTGCCTACTCTGAATATAAAGATCTCGCAGTAAATAAGTAAATAAAAAAAAGAAAAGCAGCTCTCAAAAAGGGGAGCTGTTTTTCTTTTTTTTTATTTTATATTTGAAGGTCTGGTAAATGCCTTAGGGGATCCGTGCTCTCTATGGTAGGAACGTCGCACAATATATCTTTTGCGATGCTATCCTATAGCAACGCAAAAGATGGCCTACTTTTTACAACGCTACTCTGTAGCATCGCAAAATGTGGGCTTCCCCACTATCCGAAATTATTTTTTAGAATAAAAATAATTATTAAAAAATATTTCCCCTACCTGAACTTAGTTAGAATATTTTTAATAAAATCAATAATATAGTTTGATACCCCAATTATTAGATCATTGTATTTTTCCCAGCCAACAGAGCCAAATTTGTATATTTGGTCCAAAATGTCTCTAAATCGGCCAGTCGTTAAAAAATTGACGACATCTATGCTGTAAATGTATTTGAGAAGCACTAATGCGCCAACAATAATGATTATCATTTGGATAAATCCAGTCCTTTTTGGTGATTTTTGTATTGATTTTACATGTCTATTTTTCATGTTGGCTTATTAAATAAATTTAATTTATTAAAAGTATAGCATAGGATCAAGATAAGCGCTGATATCAGAAATTGGGATGCTTACATTTTTGCAATTTATACTAGAAGAATATTTTTGGATTTTAACTCCTTGGCTAGCGTATACAGTCACATGAAGATGTGGTCCAGTTGAATAACCGGTTTGGCCACTGTATCCAATCACCTCCCCGGTCAGAACATTTTGGCCAGCAACAACTTTTATTAAATCAAGATGTCCGTAGAGAGTTGTTAATCCATTTGGATGCTCAATAAGTATCCATTTACCATAAGAATAGCAACCTTTCTGAAGATCAGTATTGCCAGTGCCAAGGACCTTTCCGCTTAAGGCTGATTTGACTGGAGTACCACGGCTAGCTCTAAAATCGATGCCATTGTGGGTCCCTGAAGTATAAAGACGTTTGGCATCAATTGTTTTACCGAAATATTGAGTGATAAAGACGTTATCTAATGGCCAAGAAAGGATACCTTTACCCGATGACGGATAACTGTTTGGGTCGATAGCTCTTTTAAGTTGGGACTCAAATAAGAAGAGTTCTTTTTCGAATCTATCTTTTTCTGCTTGCCTTTCGGCTAACATTTTTTTATATTCCGTTTCTTTGTTTTTAGTTGTTACAAGGAGAGTGCTCTTTTCCTTTTTGTTTACATCTAAAATTTTATTTTGGTCCCCTAGTTCTGATTTAAAAGAAACCAATTTATTTTTTTCTTTTTCACTTACTGTTTTTTTGCTTGCTAGCTCATCTTTATAAATTTCAAGTTCTTTTGATTGAGCTCTTATTTTTTGTTGGAATTGACCAATCGTCTCATATTCATTTAACACATCTGCCAAACTTTTATTGGTCAGGAAGCTTTCAATGAGAGATTCGTCATCCCTTTGTTGCATATCGCCAAGTATCTTTGAGATGGCCGATATATTTGACTCTATCTTTTTTTCTATATCAGTTATTTCACTGCCCAAGTTAGATATGGTCAGGCTCGTTTTTTGAATATTTGTCTCTGTTTTTTTAATCTCAGTGCCAATCTTTTTTTGATTGATATCGAGGACTTTTATTGCATTTTGCAAAGTCTTGGCTTCCCCGCCAACTACTTCAATCTGCTTTTCGTAAACTTTTATTTCTGCATCCAGCTGTTTGATTTTATCATTGTGGCCTTCAATATTTTGTTTTATCTGATCTATTGATTGGGCATTTGTCATTGTAAACGCCAAAAAAAAAGTCAGAAAAAAGATTGTGGTTTTTTTAATTTTAAATTGAAACATTTGAAATTGTTTAAAAATTAAAAATTAGAAATTGAAAATTAACTACGATAACCGCTCTATAGCTTTTTCAATCCTCACTCTACTTTCATTTACTCCCAAAATATCTATTAAAGTAAATGGGTCTGGTGATTTTTCTCTTCCAGATAGGGCATAGCGGGTGGGCCAGAGGATCTCCCCCTTCCCCTCCTTTTCTGCGAGATTCATAAGGCTCGATTTATAATCAGGATTTTCTGATTCAAAAATTTCTAAAACTTTCAGAAGATTCTTTTTTGCATCTTCTTTATTTTGCTTTTTCCACATTATTTTTTCAGAGTCTAAGTCTGGCTCTTCGAATAAATAATCATATTCTCCCCTGTCAGCTAACTCTTTTATTTCTCCCCATCTGTGGATTTTATCTAAAAATAATTTTGATAGTTTCTGCATAAAAATCTCATCTTTTGTTTTTGTATCGCTCCCCCATTTTGTTTTTGAAAATTCTAAATTGAAAGTGTTAGTTTTGTTTTCATCTGGAAGACCTAGTATGTATTCACGATTTAGCCAATCAAGTTTTTCTATATTAAATATAGCTCCCTTTTTTTGTACTTTAGAAATATCAAAAACTTTGATTAACTCATCTATACTCCAAATTTCTTGGTCTGTGCCGGGGTTCCAGCCAACAAGGGCTAAAAAGTTTATGACCGCCTCAGGCATATATCCTTTTTGTCTGTAATAAGAAACAGAAACTTGTTCTCCATGCTTTCTTTTTGAAAGTTTAGTTTTGTCAGGAGCTAGCATCATTGGCAAATGGGCATAAACTGGACGGGGTGCTCCAATTGCTTCTTGTATGAGAATTTGTCTGGGAGTATTAGAAATGCCATCGTCCCCTCTAAGTATATGGGTAACTCCCATTTCAAAATCATCAATGACTACCGCCAGATGATATACGGGTTCTTCTATGCTTTTTGCTATGACAAAATCCTTGAGTTCTGTTGTGTCAAATTCAATATCGCCTCTTATAAGATCATGAAATGATATTTTTTTGTTTGGATTTCTAAATCTTATAACCTCAGCCCTCTTTCCCTCTTCTTGTGTTTCTTCTTTTGATACATAAGCCTTGTCCTCTTTTATCAAATTTTCTAAATATTTTCTGTATATTCCAGCTCTTTCAGATTGTTTAACGGTTGTAGAAAAATCTGGCTCGATTCCCAGCCATTTTAAATTTTCTATTATGTCTTTGGCATATTCCTCCTTGGACCGTTCTTTGTCGGTGTCTTCTAATCTAAAAACTATCTGACCATCTCTTTGTTTTGCAAAAAGATAGTTGAAAAGAAATGTTCGGGCGTTTCCTATGTGGAATAAGCCAGTCGGGCTTGGGGGGAATCGTACTATCACTTTTTTGTCGTTTTCCATACAGCCATTATATCAAGAAAATAACTCATCCTAAACCCTTCTCTTACAACAAGAGAAGGGCTTCCAACCCTCCCCTTGCTGTAAGGGAGGGGGCCGGGGGTGGGGTTTTAAATGTTCTCGTGCGAAAGTACGATAGAAAGTAGCTCGCGAGCGATTAGTTCGGTAGCTCCAGGCTTGAAGAAGTTTTTTGCTCCTTCGGCCATTTTTTCGCTAATTTCCTTATTTTCTATTATCCTCTTTATTTCAGTAAGTAAAATATTTGGTTTTAGATTTTCTTCTTGAATAACAGAACAGGCTCCTGCTTTGGCGTAGGCGAAGGCATTTTTGATTTGGTGATTTCCGTTTGAATTGGTAATAGGAATTATAATAGAAGGTTTGGCCCATGAGGCAATTTCAAATATGGTAGAACCGGCTCTGCTTATAATCAAATTTGCAGCGCCTGCAGCCATTCGCATTTCTAAGCCATTTAAATAAGAAAAAGGTTTGTATCTCAATTTATGCGGATTTTCCAAAAGTATGGCAGCTGCTGATTCTTTCATTACTTCAATATTGGCTTGTCCCACCTGATGTATTATTTGAAAATCTTTAACCAAACTTGGCAGAATATCCAAGATAGCGTTATTTATGAATTCTGCTCCTTGAGATCCCCCCATGATAAAAATAGTTGGAATTGTCTGGTCAAAACCAAAAAATTCAGTGGCGCTGTTGGTTATGGTCGTAAGTCGCTCATCTAAAACTGGTTGTCCTGTATGGATGGTTTTATTTTCTTTAAAGAAAGGGAGAGCTTCTTTGTAGGAAACGGCAATTCTATCTGCAAATTTGCCCGCCCATTTGTTGGCCTTGCCCGGGACAGAGTCTGATTCGTGTATAAAAACAGGGATACCTAAAAGGCGTGCTGCCAGCACTGTCGGGAAACTTCCGTAACCTCCCTTACTGAAAACAATATCAGGGTAAACGTCAAAGACATCAAAAAGAGCACCCAAGGCTCCCCAGCCTGTTTTAAATAAATCAAAAAAATTTAATATAGAAAAGTATCTACGGACTTTCCCAGCACTAACTTTTTTGTATTTTATATTGTTGTCGTAAAGAAGCCCCTGATTGTACGGTGATGGAGCAAAAAAATACATTTCTGGGGTGATTAATTTTTTATCCCTAGCAATTTTTTGAATTGTTTGAGCAATAGCTATGATTGGGTAAAAATGTCCGCCTGTTCCCCCACCAGTAAATATTATTTTCATAACTATTTTTTATTATTTTTTGATATATTCATAACTATTCCGACTTCCAATAAGGTGATAAATAGAGCAGTCCCGCCGTGACTAACAAAAGGCAGTGGTATCCCGGTTAAGGGCAAAACCCCAATCATTCCTCCTATGTTCACAAATGCCTGAGACACTATCATTATAACAATTCCCAAGGCGAGGAGTCTACCAAACTGATCGTTTGAACCGGAGGCAATTTTTAGGCCTTCTAGGCTGAACATAATAAAAAGGCCAATTATTATAAAGGTACCAACAAAACCAAATTCCTCAGCGGCGACCGCAAATACAGAGTCGCCTACCGGCTCCGGCAGATAACGAAACTTTTGAATGCTTTGCCCAAATCCCCTTCCCCAAATCTGGCCAGAACCAACGGCAATAAGAGACTGCTTGAGTTGGTAGCCGCTCGTCTGATTGTTGTCGTTTGGGCGGAGCATTACTTCGATTCTTTGTTTTATGTAAGGTCTGGTAAAGGCTAAAATTGCTAGAATACCAACTCCGGCGATAAATATCGCCAAGACGTGTCTCCATTTGGCCCCAGCGGCAATATACATCGAAAGTGCAGCGAAAACTATAACAGCGAAAGTATCAGTGTCTGGTTGGGCAAGTAGTATTGCTCCCAGTATTAGCATAAGTACACCAAACGGTAAAAGTCCCCACGAAAAAGTCCCCACTTTGTTTTTAATCCCTGAAAGCCAAGCGGCAAAATATGCAATGAATGCAATTTTCAAAAATTCAGCTGGCTGGAAGGATATAAATTTGAGATCAATCCAACGCTTGGCGCCACCGTGTTCCATACCAATACCGGGCACGAAAACTAAAAGAGTAAGTAGTATTGAACCGATTAAAAAAATAAAAGAATATTTTTTCCAAATGTGGTAATCAATTTTAGCAAAAATAAGACAAGCGACTGAGCCCAGAAATAATCCGTAAAAGATTTGATTAAAAGCGACATTAGAAAATTTGACTTCATCTCTAGCCAAAACACCTAGTGAAGCGGAAGAAAAAATAAAAAAGCCAATCACTATCAAAATGATTGTCCATATCAAAAACGGTCTGCTTATTTTGCTACTCCTTGTCGCCATAGGGTTATTTTAGCATAAAACATTATTTAAAAAGAAAAGCAAAACGTATTGTTTCTGTGTTAGGTCATAAGGATAAGGCTCTTGAAACAATAGTTTTGCTTTTCTTTTAGCCGATTAAGGCTAAAGTAATGCCGAGGAGGGCGCAGACGAGAGAGAAAATCCAATAACGCATGGTGACTTTGTAAGCTGGCCAGCCTATGGCTTCAAAGTGGTGGTGCAGTGGAGCTACTAAAAATACTTTTTTGCCTCTAAATTTCTTTGAAAAAACTTGAATAATATTTGAAAGTACGGTTATAACCAAAGGCAAAGCAATGATTGGAAGGACCAAAAAACCATAACCCTCTCCCAGTCTGTCAGTCATAAAGGCAACGACGGTCAGCGTGATGGTCAGCCCCATAGTGCCTGTCTCAGACATATAAAATCTGGCGGGCGGAATATTAAACCAAAGAAAGGCCAAAATACCGCCAGTGACGGTGGCGCAAAAAGCGGCGAGATCAATCTGTTGTTGATAAAAAGCAATACCAGCGTAAGCGGCAAACATTGTAGCAAAAACTCCGCCAGCTAATCCATCAAGACCATCAATCACTCCTCCGGCATAAATAAAAAGTGCGGTTCCTAAAAATAGTAAAATAAAAATTGGCCCTAAATAAAATTCCCCACTATTTAACCCAAATGGCAAACCAATACTCAAAATATCCAATTTATCAAAAAACCACCAAGCGCAAAGTAGGGCGATAACTGAGACAATCGTCAAACGTTTTCTTAATGAAAGACCGCCCTTACCCTTTTCTTGTATTGACCCCATTATTTCTAAATAGTCGTCAACTAATCCAACTAGCGCTCCCAATATGAGTGTGGCAAGTGGCACCCAGGTTTGGCTTCGTGAAAGGAAATCAAGTTTTATAGTTGATTCGGTTGGTATCAAATGTGAAAGTGACCAAATCAAAAACATCATAAGACCTGCGCTAAACCATATGATCACTCCTCCCATTCGCGGGGTGTTAACCTCTTTTTCTTTATGAAGTTCGTTAAAGATGACCGCCTCTTTGCCATCGAGAGCAGTTTTACCTGCCCTGTGTTTCCACATTTTGTGTGAATACAAATAATTGGTCAAAATTGGCGTAAGCAAAACTCCGAGCACAAACGCCCCCACCGACGGCAAAAAAACTTTTACAATATCTATCATCATATAATTATTTCCCCTCTTGAATATATTTTAAACTAGCTTCGGATAATTTTAAAGCGTCGGTGAAGCGGCCATCGGTTGATGAGCCAAGAATGGAAATAATGATAGGACGACCGAGTCCTGTGTCAAAAGCGATAACTAAGTTGCCTCCTGCCAAATCGGTATAGCCAGTTTTGGAAGCGATAAGATTTGGGATTTGGTCAACGAAATCGTTGGTATTTTTGGCCGAATAAACCTTTTCAGCGCTTTTAAATTGCAGATTTTTATAGCGAGTGGCTTCAAGCATATCGGGATAATTTTGGAGAATGTAAGTAAAAAGCAAAGCCATATCTTTGGCTGAACCATAAGCTCCACCCCTATCAACTGCCCTATCTAACCCATGTTCATTAAAAAATCGACTATTGCTAAGTCCGATTTCTGAAGCAGTGTTGTTCATTTCTTCTATAAATTTATTTCTTAAGTCTTCTTGGGTGTAAAGCTCGTTTTCTTGATTGTTCTCTTTGGCCTCGGCGACAGCGGCAAGAGCAAAGGCGCCGTCATTTGATGATGTAAGGAGGGTAAAATCCTTTAAGTCTTTGGCCTGCCAAATATCTCCGACTACCAGTTTTGAATCCCCTTCTGGCTCGAGATATTCTTGCAAAATTTTTACATTTGATGAATTAGGAAATTTGGCGCTTATAACAAGGGCGGTCATAACTTTGGTAAGCGACGCGAGAGGAAGTGGAGTGTCTGCTTCTTTGGCAAAAAGTTCGCGATTGTTTATAACATCCCAAACCACTACACTTTTGGCTTCTAAATTAAGTTCCTGAAATGGATTTATTTTTGTGATTGTTTGGGTATTGTTTTTTTCAAGCAAAGATTTTTGACCTATAATTAAAAGACCAAAGACTATGACTGAAGCAAGAAATAAAAAAAACAAAACATGAACAAAATATTTTGTTCTTTTTTCCATTTCAAAAATTTTTTTAACATTATTCCACATCTTCTTTTTCTTCTGTATTTTTATATTCCTCTACTTTATTTTTAAACAATTCAAACTCCGGCAATTCATCAATTGTCTTTATACCCAAATGAGCAAGAAGCGAGAGACTGCCCTTATACCTAAAAATCCTTTGATCTTTGGGATCTGGCTCTCTCTCTACAAGTCCACGAATACAGAGATTTCTTAATATAAAAGTTGAATTAACTCCTCTCACATAATCAATCTCCCGACGAGTTACAGGCCCATTATATAGTATAATCGCTAATGTTTCGAGCCCCGCTTTGCCTATTTCTTTACTCATTTCGTCTTTTGCGACTTGATCCAAAAACTCTTTTGTCTCTCTAGCTGTTGCCAAGCCGACTTCATCTTCTGTCATTACCAAACAGATTCCTCTATTTTCTAAAGATTTGCTCAAATTTTGCAAAGCTTCTTTTGTTTCGGACTCCTCTATACCCAAAAGCTCGGCCAATTTTTTTATTTTTATTGGTTCATTTTTATAAAAAAGTAGAGCTTCTATTTTTTGTTCGGTATTCATAAATATGATACGAAAATTATGCGAAAGCTACGAAAGACTACGAAAACTAATAATAAACAGGAATACCGGTCTCCTCATTTTCTATCTGGATATCTTCAAAATGTCTGTCTTGGCTTACCCTTACTGCTCCCTGTTTTACCAATTCTAACATAGCCAAAAAACTTACTATAACCATTATTTTTTCTGTCTTTGCTTGTGGTGAGCTTGTCGAACCACCAATTCCAGAAAAATCTTTAAAACTCATCTTGATACTGTTTTTTATTCTTTCTGTTAGCTTCTGGACCATTTCTTCTAAACTCATTATTTTTTGGACTGTTACTTTGGGCAGAGCTTCTATTTTTTGGGGCATATTTTTGAACACCTCTGTCAACGAGTTTTTCAAAGAATTTAAACTGATATCTGGTGTTGGTGAAAAAACAATATTCATTTTTTTGTTTTCTCTGGCAAAATACAAAAAATTGCCAAACATTTTTCCTATATTTAAAGAAAGCTCTTTATATTTTTTATAAGAAATTAAACGGTTTTCCAAATCTTCAATACTTATCTGCTCTTCTTCAGTTAATGACAAATTTGGTAAAAGAGATTTTGATTTTATAAGTAGCAGAGTGGAAGCAACCAAAATAAAATCAGCCGAATCAGCTACGGGGAATTCTTCAAAAGACTTTATGTGCTCTATAAACTCGTCGGCTACTTGTGAGAGAGATAAGTCGCTTATGTGGAGCTTCCTCTTTTCTATAAGGTCTAAAATTATCTCAAGCGGTCCCTCAAAATCTCCAACTCTTACTTTAAAATCTTCTGGCATATAGGTATTTTAACATATTTTTTGTTTCTCTCCTTTCTCTAACCCCCTCCTTTCCTCCCCCTTATTTTAAGTGAGAGGTAACTACTATTTATTATTCTATCTTAACTCTAGAATTAGTTGCCTTACCCCTCTTTAATGTAAAGAGGGTCGACACAAAGTGCGGGGAGATTAAATAATGAGGGGGAAATAAACGAAATATTGCACTTGACAAGTGTGGTGTAATTTGATATAATGCAGAACAAAAGTTGCGAGATAGGTTTACAGGGTAGTATAATTAAAGGTGAGGATTTTTCAGACAGGTCGGTCGGAGCCATTGTCCGATGTCATTATACTTCGCCCCTTCCGAACCTTTCTCTAAAGTTCCTTACGCGTATCTCCCTGCCTGAAGGCCGGGGGATATTTTTATTCAAAATTTATTTTCTGTTAGTTTCTCGGATTTTGATATGAAGTTCGCGGAGTTGGGTTTCGGATATTTCAGAAGGAGCATTCATCATAAGATCTTTGCCTTCGCCGGTTTTTGGATAAGCGATAACTTCTCTTATGTTTGGTTCATTTTGCAAAATCATAACTATACGATCAATCCCCGGTGCAAAGCCCCCGTGCGGAGGTGCGCCATATGTGAAAGCTTCAAGCATATGACCGAACTTCTTTTTTGTTTCTTCGTCTGACAAATTAAGTAATTTGAAAACTTGTTTTTGTTCGGCTTGATCATGAATTCTGATAGAGCCGGAAGAAAGTTCGTAGCCGTTTAAAACTAAGTCATAAGAATTTGCTCTGATATCAAACAAGTCTTCTCCTTTCATAAATTTTGCCTTATCCTCTGGATGAATAGAGCAAAACGGATGGTGAGCGGCTGCAATCGAGCCATCATCTTTTTTCTCAAACATTGGAAAGTCGTATATCCAAGCAAAAGCTAATTCATCCGGATCATTTTTGTCTTTTCTTAGGTCTGGTTTATCGGTTCCATATTTTTCCATTACTTCGGCAAAAGTAAATCTCGGAAAAGGTATAGAAGTAATTTTTTTGTTTGGGTACAAAGTTTTTACAAGTTCTATAAACATATCTTCTGTGTATTTGAAGACATCTTCTCTTTCAACAAAAGACATTTCAAAGTCTAATTGGGTAAATTCTGGCTGCCTATCCCCTCTTGAGTCTTCGTCACGCATGCATCTCGCTATTTGGAAATATCTTTCAAACCCTGCCACCATTGAAAGTTGTTTGAACTGTTGAGGTGATTGGGGTAAGACATAAAATTTACCGTGATAAAGTCTTGATGGGATGACATACTCTCGCGAACCTTCTGGTGTGCCTTTCATCATTATAGGCGTTTCTATTTCAACAAAATCATTTTTGTGCATATGCTCTCTAAAAAAAGAAATTATTTTATCCCTCATTCGGATATTATTTTGCATTCTCTGAGAGCGTAGATCTAAATAGCGATATTTTAATCGAGCATCTTCATTTACTTCCTTGGTATCAGAAGAGATATCAAATGGCAAAGTTTCAGCTTTGTTTAAAACTTCTATATTTTTAACTTCCAATTCTATGTCGCCATTTAAAACTCCTGTTTTTATGTTTTTTTCAGGTCTTTTATTTACCACTCCGCTTACTGCCAAAACCCATTCGGTCCTCATTTCCTTAGCGATTTCAATCGCGGAACTGGCAGGTAAAACTACACACTGGACGAGGCCAGTCATATCGCGCATATCCATAAAGACCATTTTGCCTTGGTCGCGTCTCACATTTACCCAGCCTTTTATGGTGACTTCTTTATCGACTTGCTCTCTCAGGTTTTTTATATATGTTCTCTCCATATAGTGAGTATAGCAAAATTGAACTTAGAATTCATATTTGACAAATAATAATTTATAGATTATTCTGCTAACCAGAGGGAAAACGATGAACTTTGAAGATTTAAAGACGGTCCTTTTATTTCTCGTTCCGTTCGTGGTGGCTTTCATCTTGCTGTTTATGATGGAGCCTCCGCCGCACGATGACAACGGAGACTAGGGCCGTGTGCCGATAGATTTCCTGACTTTTTCCATTTTTGGACTCGCTATTTCGCGAGCTCTCTTTTTTCCTTCTATTAATATCTTGTTTACATAATCTAAATCTTTGATGATATTTTGTCTTCTCTCTCTCATTGGTTTAACAAATTTTTTTAAATCCTCTATTAATAACTCTTTGAGTTTCTTGTATTTTCCTCTTTGTTCATCATAAATTTTCTCTAATTCTTTCTCATCCTTTATTAATTTGTGAATGGCATAAACATTTTTTGGTCTCTCCCTCGTTGAGTCGGTGACGATAGCCATCACCTTTTCTTCTATTTCTTGATCAGTGGCAAAAAGAGATATGGTGTTGCTATAACTCTTGCTCATTTTTTGACCGTCGATTCCAGGGACTGTCTGAACATTTTCTAAGATATGAGCTTCTGGAAGTTTAAAAGTCTCGCCAAATATGCGATTAAATTTTTCGGCCGTGTCGCGGGTAAATTCAATGTGTTGTTTTTGATCAAGTCCAACTGGCACAATATCAGTATCATAAAGCAAAATATCAGCCGCCATAAGCATAGGATATGTGAAAGTGCCAGCACTTACATCTTCTTCACCGCCCTTAGCTACAGCGTCCTTATAGGCGTGGGCCCTCTTTAAATATGGCAGAGTGGTAATAGAATCAAAAATCCAAGCGAGCTCGGTATGTTCAGGAACATCTGATTGTTTGAAGATTACGCATTTTTCTGGGTCAAGACCGATGGCTAAAAAATCGATAGCGACATCTAAACTAAGTTTTCTCATTTCTTCGGCATTTTGAACAAGATTTAGAGCATGATAGTCGGCTATCATAAAATAGCAATTATATTCATTTTGAAATTCCACAAATTGCTTCATGGCCCCAAAATAATTGCCCAAATGTGGTCTTCCTGTGGGCTTAACCCCTGACAGGATAGTTCGACTTTGCTCGCCATTTCCGGTCTTTTTCATAGCTTCATAATATCACTTCTATCTTTTTTTGGAAATTGTGTGTTGGCATAATTTACCCACTATACTTCAAAATTAAATTTACCAAACCGTCCACCCAAAATTTTTGAGTAAATATAAGTCCTAGCCCGATGATTATAATTATTAAAAGAATAATTTGTATTTTTTTCATACTTTTATTGTAGCACTACTTCGAATATTTTGTTTTTAGAAGAAGCGCCGGAAAGAAGAGTGATTTGAGAAGCTGGAGTATTAAAATATTCAGATAAAAGTTTAATGATAGCTTTATTGGCTTTGCCAGAGACTGGAGGTTCTTTGACAGAAATAATGAACCACTCTTTTTCTTGGCCTCCTTTTTCTTTTTTATCTGTCCACAATTTTTGGGGTGGTGGAATGATTTTGTTTTCTTTGGCTCCCGCTTTTGCTTTAACAAATATTTTCATATTTTAATTTTTTTGCCAAAGGGCGAAAATTGAGAGGGACAATAACCTTTCTCCACTTTCCTCTTTGATTGCAAGCTCGCCAATTTCAATTTCACCATTTTTGTCTACCATCATTTCTGAAAGTAAATTAGCAACTGAGATTGAAGAAAGTTCGGTAGAATACATATTAAAAATGATGAAAAGAGGCTTATCACTCAAAATTTGTTTACAAGATGAGAGAAGCTCAGGCAACTGCTCTTCTATTTTCCACACTTCCCCTTTTGGTCCTTTACCAAACTGAGGCGGGTCCATTATTATTGCGTCATATCTTTCGCCTCTTTTTATTTCTTTCTTTAGAAATTTAATTACATCATCAACAATCCATCTGATTGGGGCGTTCTCTAACCCCGATAGTTTTTGGTTTTCTTTTGCCCAATCAACACTTTGTTTTGAGGCGTCTACATGAGTCACAGTAGCTCCCGCACTCGCCGCTATCAAACTGGCCATACCTGTGTAGCCGAATAGGTTTAAAACATTAGCCCCACCCCTTGCCCCTCCCCTAAGGGGAGGGGTTGGGGAGGGGTTATTCTTTTCTTTAATCTTTTTGTTAATAAAAAGCCATTGGGGGAATTGCTCGGGGAAAATACCTATATGTTTTGAAGTATTTTTATATTTTATTTTAGCTTTTATATTTGCTACTCCAACATCTATAACACAATCTTTCCAAGGTTCGGCCTTGGAAACTTTCCACTCTTCTTTAGACAGGTTCTTTTTCCACCAAGCTCTTGGCTCGGCCCTAACAATTTTAATCCCATTTATTTCTTCCAGTTTCTCCTTTCCGCCACTATCAAGTAGCTTGTAGCCTCCCATCTCTCCCGTCCATATTTTGATGTTTTCCATGTCATTAATAATAACAGAAATTTAAGCTTTTGTCTCTATTAGACGCTGAGCGTTTAGTATAGTATTTTATTAAAAATATTGTGAAATATTGTGGAATTTTGAAATGTATTACAAGAACAAGCGGACGAGGCGGAGGTCTTCGTAGGAATATTTGGAGCCGAGCTCGACTTTGACGGGTGCGAGTTTGTACATTCCCCCATCGCTTGTGCCGACTTTGCGAAAGGCGCTCCAGATTTCTTTGAATTTATTTTTGGAAATATTACTCTGGAGATTGTAAATGTTGTATGTAGGTTCTAATTCTTTTATTTGCTCCACATGGTCTAGTATTGTGCCGAGCTTCAGCCCCCTTTTATTTACGATATCTTTGAGACTCATTCCTTCGTCTAACATTTTTTTGGTTTCGCTCACGGTGTCGAGCTTCTTCTCTTTGATTTTGGTCCCTCGTATTTTATTAGCGAATTCACGATGCATTTTGTTGAGTTTCTCCTCACCCATTGTACTTATATGAAATGAATTGGTTTTGGAGAGATTGCGAAATTTGCGATCAAATTCTAAAATTTCATCGTTAACCTTGAGAGCCATATCGTTGATACCTTTGAGAAAAAGCCCTTCTAGCGAACGAACTCGCGAAAGCGCCACATAACCCATCCCTCTTTCAAAAGAGTGTGAGAGGTCAACTAGGGCGGTATCTAGTGACATTCCTTGGCTTTTGTGAACGGTAATAGCCCATGCCAAGCGCAATGGGTACTGATTTATTTCGGCTTTAATTTTGCCATCTTCTTCGATGACCCAAGTGGCCCTTTCAACATTTATTTTTTTACCAGAAATAGTTTTTACGATTATTTCTTCAAAGCCACATTTTTCAACAATACCCAATGTGCCGTTGACATAACCTTCTTCAAAATTATTTTTAACAAACATTACTTTAGCGCCCAATTTTAATCTGAGTGTTTCTGGCGCCAAACAACTTTTTTTGAGTGCTTCTACCAAATGATTTTTGCCCCGACTTTGCATTTCGTACTCGGAAGTCTTGCCAGAAAGCCTGATTAATTCAGCTTCATTTTCGGTGTCTACATCTTTGTTGTGAGAATAAAGTTTGGTTGGTGCAAATGTCGGTTTTTTATTAAATCGGCTTCTCAAAATTTCTATTATTTTATCTCCGACCGAGTTTTCTCTGATAGCATTTAATATTTTTAAATATTCCACATCGCTTTGACGATGCTGTTCGGAAAGATAGCAAATCTTCAAATTTAGATCTTGCCAAGCCTTGGAGTGAAAAGCAAAATATGCTTCTGGTCCCTGAGCTCTTTTAATTGGCGGCAATTGGAAAAAGTCACCACAAAAAATGACTTGCATACCGCCAAATACTTCATTTGAATTTTTGATTTCTTTTATTATCTTCTCTATCAAATCCAATCTAAAATGATGGAGCATCGATATTTCATCTATGATAAGAACGGAAGCATTTTTAATTTTATTTCTTATGTGCTTTTTTTCGGCAATTTTGGCTATATCGTTTTTGCTCAAACTGTCTTTAATGCCGATTCCGCTCCAAGAGTGAATGGTGACACCTCCCATATGAGTGGCTGCTATGCCGGTGGAAGCCGTAATTCCTGCGTTTGCTCCTAGTTCCTTTAAATATTCGATATATTTCCTCAAGACATAGGTTTTGCCACTACCAGCGGCACCGGTCAAAAATACATTTCTTCCCGTTTTAAGTATGTCTAGCGCCTCTTTTTGAGTCATATTCGCTATTTTAGCAGACTTTTCCACTTCTGATTTTCTGGAGATGGGAGTATGCTGTTGATAAAAAATGGGGGCCGTCGCGACGTAGTCGCGACGGCCCTAAAATCTCACGGAATGTACTGGCACTTATGCCTTGGGAAAAAGAGATATTTCCCTGAAGGAAATTCTCTCAAAAAATCTGCTGCCCGTTTCTTCCCCGCTTCTTCCAGGGCCTTGGCGGCGGTTTCCTTAAGCACGACACGGTCCCCTGTCGCCAATGAAGAAACAAACGAACGATTGATTGGCGGGTTTTTTCTGAAGTCTCCCGCCGTCGCCAGCTCAACTTCAATTCCAAGCCAGTCATTTCTCAACCTATTGGGAGTGGCTGCTCCCGTTGGCGGTTCGAGAATCCTAATTTTTCCCATTTACTAGTGCTCCCTTCTGAGAAAAATACTAACACTTTGACAATTTTTGTCAAATGTTATCTGTTTATAAGTGGCAATTCGATGATAAAAGTACTCCCCTTACCTTCTCCGTCAGAGGAAACTTTTATATCACCATTATGAGCTTCGGCCATCTTTTTGGCTATATAAAGCCCTAGACCCGTGCCTACAACATTAACTTTATTTGCATCTTTGGCTCGCGAAAATTTATTAAATAATTTATCTATTTCTCTAGGATCGATCCCAACTCCGTTATCTTTTACTCTTATTTTTACTTTATTTTCTTCTTTATAAACTGATACAGATATTTTGCCTTTTGGTGTGTATTTCATTGCGTTGTCTATGATATTTCCCACAACTTGCTTGATCTTGCTTCGGTCGGCTTTAATTTTGATTTCTTCAGTTGAAATATCAGTTTCAAAAGAGAGGCCGGTTTTTTCTATGTTTGGTTTAATCTCGGTTATTACCTCCTTAACTAATTCACCTACATCAAAAACACTTTTTTCGTAAACCATTCTACCTTGTTCTATGCGAGATATGTTTAAAAAGTCGCCGACAATGTTAATGAGATTTTGGCAAGATCCCATTATTGTTTTTATAGATCCTTTGGCTTTTTCGGGTAAAACTCCAAAATCTCCCTCAAGAAGCATTGAAGAATATCCTTTGATGGCG